>RCNJ01000128.1_pt1 | contig 62747 bp, 63 predicted proteins | sample 2041171 | NCBI WGS metagenome assembly RCNJ01 (sample SAMN09708213, study PRJNA481090) | feces metagenome | biome: feces | host: Pygoscelis adeliae | place: Antarctica: Rookery Lake | collected 2010-03-01 | reverse complement strand
GGGGGGGGGGGGTGGTTTGCGGCCGATAACCATGCGGCGGGTTGGCAGGATCAAGACTGAAGACAGGAAGAGGCCGCACGATGATTATAAGGAGTGCAGGAACCCCACATTCCGTCTCAAAGTCTATGGCAGTTACAGAATCAGGATATGTAAGATTATAAAGACCACTCGGAGGATACGACCAATACAACTTGAACGATCAATAGCATAGAAGTGGGAAGTAAAGGGATTCATTGCTCAGCTATATTCAGCCAAGATCTAAGATAAGCTGAAGCTACAACTCCCACAATCATCACTAATCATACCCCACCCATCAACCACACACCCTTAACGTCTACCACTCGCCCTCCTCCTTGTGCCTTGACTTTCCCTACCACCACGCCGCACATACAGCCCCATCCTCCCATCCCCAGACTCAGGCTTAACAACAATTTTCGCCGGTATCTCCTCATCGCTATCACTATCATCACTACTCTCCTCCTCGTTGCTCTCAACCTGCGGCCTCGCCTTGCCATCCCATCTATTCGTCGGCCTGTTCCTGACTTTCAACGGGGGGGATTTCCTCCTCCACGCCTCGGACTCACTCTCCTCATCGTCGGCGCCATCGTTGCCCATCCTCGAAGTAGTCTTCCCACCAACGTTACGGGATGATTTGGCGGAGGAAGTCGCCAAGGTAGTCGTGTCCGTGGTGGTGAGGCTGTATCTCGCCCTCTGTTCTAGGGTGAGTGTAGGGACCTCCACACGAGGACTCATAACCGCCCTCGGCCTCAGACTGCGCGAACCACCACTTACAGCAGAGGGAGTGCTCGTTTTCGACATGACTTTGAACGTTCCAGACTTGCCAGCTGCTGCGCGACGTTCAGCCATAGACATCATACTCTGCTTCTTCGTGACTGTGGTCGTGGTTGAGGCGGCGATAGTCATCTGGGTGGATCTGTGCCTGTTCGGAGGGCTGTCAGGGACAGAGACCGTAGTCTGTGTGTCAGCGGCGGCTTCAGCCACCGCCTCCTCATTAGCTCCACGTTTCGCCGCCTCCCTCGCCTCAGCCTTCCTACGCATAGCCTCCCTCTGCTCCTCTATCTCCCTCAACCTCCTCACACTCTCTCCCCTCACCCTCCTCGCCGTCTCCTCCGCCAACATCTTCGCCTTCTCAGCCGCCTCAATTGTCATCCTCCTCGTCTCCTCTTGAGCAGCAACAGTAGCCCTCTGTTCCTCCTCCAATTTCTCCAGCGCTGCCATCTTAACCTTCATATCCTCATCCTCTAACTCCTGCTGCGAAGATGGGACTTCGCCAGCCAGCATGTTTTCTGATTCAGCTTCTGATTGACTGACAGACGCTACGCTGCCCACGCTGTAGCCACGGTCGAATGGTGGGACGGGCGGAATATTGCGAGGAGCAGCGGAAGAGGTGGAGGTGGGTGGGATGTCGGCCATGCGGTAGCCTTCTGAGGATGCGATGCTTGGCTGTCTCTCTCTTCCGCCAACCACCGAAGGCGAGTACTTCGAAGCCCAGGTCTCAGTAGCAACAGGCGTGTGGTCCAACTCGGCCGCATTACTACTCTCAAGGTGAGATTTACCCCAAACCTCCCCTTTCTGCGCCTTCGTCTTCACCTTCTTTTCCGTTGACTTAGATGCAGACTTGCTCTTCTTCCTAGCACTACTCTTCGGCACCGGTGTTGCATCAGCACTCTGCACATACTTCCCAGCCGGACTGATGGGATCCGCATAATCGCCCATATCAATATCACTCTCCGCCGTCGGGATGGTAAAGGCCTCCCCATCATCAAACATATCCTGATCCGCCGGATCCACCACCCTCCTTCCTGGTGGTGGAGGCTTCATACTACCACCCCTGGACACACCCATATCATCATCAGAAGAGGAGGAGTCGGAATGATCGAAAGCATCAGGACCAGTACGATCGAAATGTTGTGGTGATTGAGATGGCACAGACGTGGTAGTAGATTTTAGGTTCTCGCGGCGTGGAAGCATGGTATGGACATACTCTGGCTCGATTGTGAGACAACTGCTGCGTGTTGGTTGGAGTGTGGGCTTGTCTTTTTTCTCTTTTGCGCTAGCTACCTTCTTCTCTGCAGCCCTCGCACGGCGTTCTTCACGGGGTGAAACTTTCGAGGAGAGATCGGTGGCTTGTGGTGCAGACCGTCTCCTGTGGTCTGTTGTCGCTGCAACAGGGAAGTGCATCGACATGTTGACATCCATAGGATCATCTTCCATATCGTTTTGCGCGTCGCCTGAGATTGTCTGATTCTGGGCGACCCTCTTCGGCGGCCGGCCCACTCTGCCCGATTTCCTCCGGCCATCGGTACTCCTGGACTTCCGTCTCGGTGGTGTCGGAGCATCAAAGTCACTGTCCAGACCGTGCTCAAAGGGATCATCCACGACCTCATCCTCGTCCTCGCCTCTTCTTGACTTTCTCTTATTGCTCTTGGCCGAAGAGGGTTTGTAGTACTGCGACTCCGGCTCCAGCGAAAGCAGACGCTTGCGAGGACGACCTTTGTTGCTCTTCCTTCCATCAGCACTTTGCTGCGTTCTGTCAGCGAATGGGTCGTGGCCGTGACTGGTGCTGTAAGCTGGAGTATGTGTTTCGCCAGGGCGCATATCAGAGGTAACGACATTCACTGAGTCACCATCCTCCATCTCAACATCCACATCAACATCTCCCACGTTATGTCTCTTGCTTACGCTCGCACGCGCAGGGTGTGGGTTGTGGCGCACACCCGCTCTGCCCCGATCCATGGCCAAAATCGCCTCCAGCTCCGCCCGTTTATTCGGCACTCGCAACTTCACAATTAAAGAGTGTCCTCCCAGAAGCCGGCCTTGGGTCATGAAGTACCGTCCTCTTTTACGTGCCGCAACCAATTTTTCTCTCTGCTCCGTCACGATGTATTCACGGTGTGCTTCGTTCATTTCTGTTGCAGCCAACATGCTCTGTCTCTTCCTCGTCTTCTGATGGTAGCCGAGGTTACCATCGACGTCGTGTAATTTTGGATAAGCAGTATTCTCGCCTGTGGGAGCAAGTGGGGCATCTGGATCCGAAAAAATAATATCGTCTTGGCTATTCGGGACTTGGGCTTGGGGGTCTGGGAGGCCGTGGGTCAGGGCGTCGAGGTAGGCGTGACGGCCGGGTACGCTCATCAGGTCCGATGGGGAGACGAATTGAGCGTTGCCGTTTACGGACTGGAAACCGTTGTCTTGGTTGTTCTCCGCGAACGCGTCGTAGGAAGCAGCGCCAAGGCCGGCTGGATAACCCTCAGCAGTGTAGGGTGCTTGAGTCGTGGCCATAGGTGCCATAGGCGCAACTAGAGCATTCGGGTCTTGAGTGTCAGAGACAGGATATCCGTGTCTCTGCTCCGGCGGGAAGGCACTGCCCGGTGGATACTTGACACTTCCATCCCCTTCAAACACAGGTGATTTTCTCGGTTGATGACCAAGCTGTTCAGCTGTATAGGCGTAGTATCTCTTCTTCTCCTCCAAAGCGTGCTCGATAAACTTCTTCATGCGCTTTGTCTTCCTCGGGTTCGACTCCGTGTCGCGAAGCCATGACTGATTCGACCTCGAGAAGTCGACTAAAGACTCTACGCTGCGTGGGTCCGCCACCTTCTTGGTGTCGTGGCCTAAGAAGCTGCCCTTTGGCTCGTACGGCTCACGATCTGGGTATTGCGTGCGGCATTTAGCGCATCCGCACTGGTCGAGGCACTCTGGACAGCTCCAGTGTGGGTTGCCCATTATGTCCTCTGGCTTCAGGTCAAATGCGCGGAAGAGAGAGCCGTAGCAATAGGCGTTCTCGCAGGTCGTGCACTCCGCCAGCTTCCAAGGCTTCTCTGGATGGCGGCAGATGTGACACGGCTTGGTGGACAGAACTTCGGTCTTGCCGCGCTTATTCTTCTTGACCTTCTTCGTGAAACGGTCATCGTCCGAATCGCCCTCGTGCTCCTTCTCGGACTCATCAGGTGAATGCGGCCTCTTGACGTCGTGTTTTGGGCGTCTGAGAAGTTGCTCTTGACATATCTCAGCAGTGCCCTTGACACCTCTCATCTGCCTCGTCTCCTCAAGCGGATAGATGTGGGAGTGGACATCGCCAGTGATAAACACAACCAGGTCGCGCCACTCCGAGTAGCGTTTGGTCAACTCTGGCCACTTCCATTGCTCGACCCAGTCCAAGCCCGAGATACATGCGCATGATCTGCCCATGGCGTAACAGTCCATGCACACATCATATGTGTCCTCATCGCCATTGGCCAGCTCTTGGACGCAAGACTTACAAGTGAGGAAGCGGTTGAAGATGTTGCATCTGCAGTAAGAGCAGGTAACGTTGCCCTCGAATGGCAGGTACTCGACATTCTTCTCCGTTGGCAGGTCAGGAGAGAACATCTCATTGACCATGATATCGGACAACAACTTCGCCAACCTGCAGAAATCGTCCTTGAGAATAATTACTCTGTACGAATCCCACACCTTGGCGTAATCAACCTCGCCCTCGTGCATCTCGTCCTGTTTATCCGCCTCACGCAGTCTGCCGTAGTAATTCTTCAACGAGTAGTAAATCGTCGCTTTGACCTTGTACCCCTCGTCTCGGCATACCATGCGGGCTCTCGGTAAGGACTCGCGCATAGCAAATTCGAGCGTATCGACCGTCGTCCTGTTCCAAGCGACCTTCATCGTCCGCGTTCCTCTGTTCCACACCTGATGCGGCGCAAGTGGCGGGACAAGCACCAGATCTCCAACCTTCTGCTCGGCAATGAACACCGGGAACGGGGCCTTCTTCCATGCCACCACCTGCGCGAAATGGTTCTCGATCTCGATGTCATGGCCCAACATAGAGATGAAGTACTCGGATGCCACATCTCTATCCTGCGCCTCAGTCATGAACCACACAGAGCTGCCATTCTTCTCGCCCTTAAGATTACTCGACGTCTCCACCATGATGTTCTGACTCGTGGTGCCGCACATCTCCTTGTGTGCTGGGGTATAGGTGCCTTCGTGGCCAATATAGCACTGCAAGTTCTCTGCTCTCAATTCTGGTGGGAGGTTGGACATCAAGTCACCTGCTGGTGCTATGCCTTGGCTTTTGACTGTATGTCCGACTTTGTCCTTGTACGTTGTATGTCCTGGTCCGCCCTTCTCGCCCATGTTCTCGCTCATGTAGTACAAGAAGTCTGGTAATATGCTCTTCAGGTGGTCGCGCCATTGCTGTGGGCAGTCGATATCCTTCATGTATAGTCTTTGGCGCTTCGGGTCGCGGAAGCTCTTTGGCGTCCATTGGGTTGTGAGTCTCGCCATATTCTCGAGGTAATGTCCGATCGTCATTTCAATGTTTTCTTGCTTGGTGATATGTCTAATCATCTCCTCTGCATAACCGTTAGCCGCTGTCCCAGGAACAAAGGTAGAGCGGTACACAACTAACGTTTTTTTCCTATGTTCTCAATCAACCATTTGTCGCCAAACATCCATGGTGGTAGGTATTTCTCCCAGCCTCCTATTATTAATGGACGTCCTCCAATAATTACTTGAACGGTGACCAGTTTCTCAAACTCGAAAATGCCCATCTCGTAGATTTCGTCGAGCGACATGCGGTCGACCCAACTGAAGTTTGCAGTCTTCTCAACCAGCGCATGGAGGTCGAGATCCGGCGGTATTGGGTCGAATGCCGCTTGGTGGGTTGGCATGTTGTCGAAGGTGTAGCGCAAAGCTGACTGCAAGTGGGTGTAGGTATGCGCTTAAAGGCGATCATGGCGCCACGGCCGTGAGGAAGAGGCGCTTGGTCGTGCTCCGGCACTCTCTCACAAAGAGGAGATCTTCCTGGGTGATGGAAGGGTAGACTAAGTCAATGCCAGATGCGTGCTGAGAAACCGTATTGACGGGCGCTATCGTGGATGCTACCCGCAAGGCTCCCAAGGGTCACGAACGTGAGGTCGCTATATTGTCGCAACGAGTTAACACGTGCACTATAGCAAAACGTCACTGGAGGTGCGTATGTATGTCAACTGAAGATTGAAATACAACCTCTGAGAAGCGCTGGGATGGACGCGTTGTTGTCAGCGCAATTCGTAATGGTGTTTACGTTCTGTCAATCCACCAGGCGACGAGAGACGCGATTTACTTGACGCGGAGTTGCCCAGCAAGCCCAAATGAGCTAGCGCCAGCCTTCTGGCAGCTTGGTGCGGCCGCTTCATAAACCATCTCCATCACCACCTTCACGCTTGACTCCTCAACATCAAGAGTAATAAACTCAAAACTGAGTTGTAGGTCACATTCCTTATGGCTCGTTATCGCTATTGTATACGCGCTCATTATACTTTGCCTTTGTTAAGGTGCCGCCAAGCATGGCTACTGCAGAATTTGTTACGGGACTTGTACACTATGGGTTCTCACTTGGGCTCCGGGGCTACGTATAAATAGGACGTCCATTGTGTTCGCTTTGGAACACTCGTGACAGATATCGCTTCAGCCCGCTCAGAGTACTGTGGTCTCTAATCTCGTGCCTCTCCTCTCTGCTTATTCCCAAAGCTCCCGAACTTCATTTTCATCTACCATGCAGTCACATGTCATTTTCGTACACAGTTTGGATTCAACACTTTAGAAGGGAGACTGACAGGTAAGCAGTTGACGTCGTTTCGCCATGCTGTTCAAGCAAGTATTGGCAGGTCTGCCGGGAGGCTACCGCAATGCCGTGCTTCGCTTTCCTGCTAGATCGCCGAGACTCTCCTTGATTTCGAGGAGCTGCATGGCCACATCCTCGCGGTCACCACAAAGGAACACTTCGGGCTCAAAGGAGACAACAAACTCGGTCGTCATCCAGCACAGGCCTTTGTCAACCTCAAAGACACCACTTTCCGCCCAACCAATTCCTGGCGAAGCCATCAAAGAAGCCATAACCAAACCCGAAGAAGCCGACCCGCACCCAATCGTCGCCTACCAACCACCCACCACCGGCTTTTTGTCCAAGCTCCCCTCGTCATGGGTTCCATACGCCGAACTTGTACGTCTAGATAAACCGACTGGGACATACTATCTGTACTTCCCATGCCTCTTCTCAACACTGATGGCCGCACCATTGTTGACGCCAATGGCCACGCCAGCCGCCGTGGTAGGAACCAGTCTGCTGTTCTTTTTAGGAGCCCTCATAATGCGCGGCGCCGGCTGCGCAATAAACGACCTCTGGGACCGCAACCTCGATCCACACGTGCGACGGACCCGTTTACGGCCAATCGCCCGCGGCGCTATATCCCCCACCTCCGCCCTCGTCTTCACAGGTGGAAACCTTCTCGCCGGCCTGGCCGTGCTGCTGCAATTCCCATTTGAGTGTTTTTACTACGCGGTGCCAAGTCTGGCGTTGGTGGCGGTGTATCCGCTCATGAAGAGGGTGACGAACTATCCGCAGGCTGTGCTTGGGTTGACGTTTAGTTGGGGAGCGTGGATGGGGTGGCCTGCTCTTGGGTTGGACTTAATCGATGATAACACCGCTTTGGCTGCAGCGGGTTTGTTGTATGCGTCAAATATCAGCTGGACGATTCTTTATGACATGATATACGCGCATATGGATATCAAAGACGATGCGAAGGCGGGGATCAAGTCGATTGCGTTGGCACACGACAAAGACACGAAGAAAGTGCTGTCTGGGTTGGCGGTGGTTCAGATCGGATTGCTCACCGCTGCTGGAGCGGCTGCAGGTGCTGGGCCAGCATTCTTCATTGTCAGCTGTGGAGGAAGTGCGCTGACGCTGACGTGGATGATCATGAGGGTTAACTTGAAGAGTGTGAGAGACTGTTGGTGGTGGTTCGTAAACGGATGCTGGATCACAGGAGGCGCTATCGCTGCGGGGTTGGGTGTTGACTATGCCATCAGGTATAATGGAGAGGGGGACAAGGCGAAGGGGCCCGAGGCCGCAGAGGCAGCAAAGGAAAATGAGGCTTGAGTGTATCAGGCTTGAGTGCATCAGAAGGCAGACCTCAAGGAGTATCACGTGGCAAAATCGACTTCATCTCAACCTTCTGTTTCGAAGTCGTAGAAGAGTCGAGAAATCTGTAACATCTGTAATATACTAGACGGCGTACAAGACGTTTCAAAACTATGAGCCCTCACATATGTTCTCTGATCACGAGATCTCAGGCGTTCTCCGTGCTTGGCAGTCAACACGACTCAAAGTTAAAGCTCACAACTTCACTGCCAAACGACATCACCGCCAAACGACATCACCGCCACGCCACATATGTCCTCTGATCACGAGATCTGAGGCCTTCTCCGTGCTTGGCAGTCATCACGACTCAAGTTAAAGCTCACAACAACTTCACTGCCACATCACAGCTCCGCCATATTGGCGATCAGTTGCCATACCATGCCATACCATACCATACCATCAATTAACGCAGTGAAATCCTCCAACTTTCAGTTCTCGTATTTCAAAAGCGCCACGACACGGCACTGCAGGAAATCTAATCTCGAAGCAGAAGCACCAAGCAGAATCAGCCTTACCGTTTGTGTACATGTCTTGTCTCAGGGATAAAATCGTGATTAATCAATCTCGGATGTTTGATCAAAGCCTTCTCTGCACGCGCGTGATAGAAACCCTACGTGCCAATCCTTTGGGGAAGAAGGCTTGTTTCTGTCATCTGCCATCTGCCTGCTATCTGCCATCTGCCAATCATGGGCTGGCGATGCAACACGGCGACATGGGTATGGTGGCACCAAGTAACCTCGGAGGGGCTGATCAAAAAATGCTCTCTTTGCAGTGTTTTAAGCAAGATATTGCGCTTCAAGACAACATTTGTCGGCGATACTCGTAGCCATTTGACTCAATGCACGATAGCCAGCTTCGACACTACGGAACCAAAGGTCTCACATCAGTCACGACTTTCCAGACTCGACGTGCAGATACCTCGTGTTTCTTGACCCCTACTCTGAACAACACTGACACGGCACGAATGCACCTTATTCAGCCGCTTTCTCCAACCAGCCATCCAGAAGCACTACATTCTCATTCGTCCCTCCTCGCGGGCCGTCAATCAGGCACCGGCACCCTCCGCCTTTTCTAATCCTCATTTGGACAGTACGAACCGACTTTCCGTATCCTGATATTGAATCGTGAGACCCTGCCTCAGTACGTTCCTCACTAGCAACCAATGGCAACCAATGGCAACCAATAGCATGGGACTATTCCGACACGGGGACGTGACTTTGCGCGAATGCGTGTCGAAGCTGTGAACGAAAGGCAAGTGCGACGTCGACTTGGCTCTCTTAACTGGGCTAGACGTTGAGGCTAAGCTCCTCTTTGGCAGCTGTGGCGCCAGATGTGGATAGACGCGAACTCGAAGGAGCTCTCAGCTCCCTCGGCTCTCTCAGCTCTCGCAGCTCTCTCAGTTGTCTGGGCTCTGTCAGCCACCTCAGCTCTCTCAACCCTCTCAGCCCTCTCAACCCTCTCAGCCCTCTCAGCCCTCTCAGCCCTCTCAGCCCTCTCAGCCCTTACGTATTGAGGCATGGCAATGGCTGAGCTACCTTAGCTCTCCACATCCCAGCCTCAGGCACAGCTCATTTGCGATGCCACCTGGGAGGTAGGGGAGTACTTATTTACCTTTCGTGTCTCTCCCTCCCTCTCCCTCTCCCTCCCTCCCTCTCTCTCCCTCTCCCTCTCATTCTCTCTCCTCTTCTTCTCATACACGAACTTCATCACTGTCGCTCATCTTACCATCACTTTGGTTTCTGTACACGAAGCATCAGACGTTTCTCTGTATCCAACAAAACACTTACACATCGGTCAAAATGAAGTCGTCGGCAATTCTCTTCGCAGCCTTGGCGTCACTCGCGGTCGCCAGCCCAGAGGCCATCAACCACCTCTTGCGCGTTCGTCAGAGCAGTGCTGACTGCGATGAATCGTAAGTCCTCAGTCTTTCCTCGATTTCTCCCCTCTAGCTCTTAGTGCAGCAAGGGCCATCATCTCCGCCTCTTCCTGTCTCATTGCTCTTCCCCATCTCATTGCACGGAAACGACATGGAGCTAAACCTCAACCAGCGGCTTTTTCAAGTGTGCCTCCCCATTCGAAGCCGCCGCAAGCGGCGACTGCGGCCAAAACCTAGACTGCCTCTGCAAGGCCGTAGAAGGGATCGTGGGCTGCATCAACGATTTCTGTCCACAAACCTTTCCCTCCGAGGTGCAGGAAGCTCTGAATGCTTGTGGAATTGGGTCTGGCGGCAGCAGTGGTGGCTCGACTGGTGGCGACAGTTCAGAAAGTGATATTGGTGTGATTGACCCTACCGCCACTGGGCTGGATAAACCGACTGCTACGGATGATGATTTCCCTACTGAGACGAGCGATGATAGCGATGGACCGACGGCGACGGATGACGATCTCCCTACTGAGACGAACGATAATAGCGATGGACCGACGGCGACGGATGACGATCTCCCTACTGAGACCTCGGCCGATGAAAGTGGGAACGATCTGAATGACGATGATGTGAGCTCGGTGGTGGTGACTACGACGAGCAACCGGGGGTCGGATGCTACAGGCACTGCCGGTGGTGATGGAAGTAGTGACGAGGCCGACGCTGCTACCACGGTTGAGGAAGATGCTCCGTCTGCTACCAGCTCGAGAGATCCACCGCCGTCCACTGGTGCTGCTGAGGCTTTGAAGGCGCCGGCTGCCATGTTGGCCTGTGCGCTGGGTGTTGCCGCTCTGTTGTAAAGAGTCGTTTGTGAAGAATGAGCAGATGAGATGGAGGAATACAGATTGTAATTCGCATGATTAGATGATGATAATAGCTTTCAGTTCTTTCTCAGATAGGTTTAATAATCATCAACCACCACCAAGGCTCTCTTGGTCCGTATCATGCCGTGATGCCATTTATATGCGACTGTTGCCGCATGTACTATCTACATGTACTTGGGGGTTTCTATATGCTTCATAGTTCATCACATGCAGACCTTCTACTCCCTCCTTGCCTCATCCCTCACAATGCCATCGCCCTCTTCGCTCCGTCCCACATCCCCATCCATATCCGGTAACATAGCAGCCTCTTCATCCCTCCCCTCAGTTCCCCTCACATCGACAACCTCCTCCACCGGTGGCCCCGACTTTTGTACGGCCACGTATACTGCACTGCCTAAAATCATCGCCGATCCCACCAAGGACCATGCGTTGGGCACGGTGCCGAAGACCCATCGGTCGAATAACAACGCAAACAGCATCTGCGTATAGATCATGTTGTTCGCCCTACTTGACTTCTCATGCGCCAATCCGGCGGTGAGCATGAACTGCATGATAAACCCACAAGTCCCCAGTGCGAAGAGGAACCCCCATTGTCGGAAGCTGCTCGGGAGTTTGAACTCGGAATACAGCCACGAGCTCTGGGGCACCGAGGCCTCGACCGTCAAAACGCCTGTGGCTACTATCGTGCACCACGTCGCGAAGTAGTTGACGCTGATGAGGGGGTGTGCGCGTTTCCCGATTATCCGGATGGTGGTGTATGCGCCTGCTGCTCCAAGCACGCCGAGAAGCGCTACCGCGATGGCTGTTAAGCGCTGTGCTGAGGTCGGGGTGGGCGGGCGGAAGTCGTGGCTTGCTGGTTCTGTCGAGTTGGCGACAGCGGCTGCGGCGGCTCCACCTTCGGTGTCAGAGGTGTGGAAGAAGGATGTTGGGCGGGCGATCAGGACGACGCCTAGCAATGAGACGATTGTGGCTATTTGTTCGACGCGCGTGAATTTCTCACCGAGCAGGAAATAGCATATCAGACTTGCTACGCCGGGGGCGAGGAAGGTTATCACCACCGCATCCGCAATGGGCAGATACTGGAGAGAGTAATATATCCCGAATAACCCAAAGAACCCACTCAACCCCCTAACAACGAGCAGCCCTCGGACCCCGCGTTGACCGAAAGGGAAGTGGGCCACGGAGGTGTACCACATGTACGCACAGCAGCACAACACCGTGATGCCCATCCTTGCGAACACGATCTGGAAAGGATCCATTCCGTCGCCCTCGAGCTCGAGCATGCGGGTCGTGACGTTCATGAGGGCGCCGAAGAATTGGGATAACGCCACAAGATATAGGCCTCTGTTCCTTTGCCAAAATACGACGGCCCAAGCTTTCCACGTCTTTGGTGGCGGCGTGGGGGGGCGGCGGCGTGCGTACGAGACTTGGGAGGGTGAACGGCCTCGTCCATCGTCGATTAGTCCGTCGCGGGTGGAGACGGAGAGCCTGCGGAAGTGCTCTGGGTCGAGGAGGTCGGGGTTCTTGAGTTGTTTGGGCTCGCCATTTCCGGGACTGTTCAGGGCTGTGTCGAAGGCGGATGGCGGCTCGTTGAAGGGGAGCTCGTTGAGGGGGATATCGAGGTGTATCGGCTTGTAGGTCGAGTCTGAGCGGGTGTGGGACGCCATGAGACGTGATGCATGCCAGTTTGTCTGCCAGCTAGGTTGTCTGTCGTTATGTGTTCGAGGCTTTGTCAGTGTATCCTCAAGGTGTCTGACGTGGTGGCGCTGTCAAGGCTGTCAAAAAGGAAAGTTTCTTGGTGCGGGGTTGTGCCTGAATCAAGGGCACAGAATGACGGCGCAACAATGTGAATAACGTGATGGAGATGTGGATGAGTATGGAAGTGACAGAAGAAAGATACAATTGGCGGATGTGACGACAACACGGCATGGCCAAGAGGAAGTCCTGCAGGTACTCGGTGCCCGTACATCGTACTCTTGAGGGTTCGTTGTGGCGGCGTACCGATGTTGGATGCGGGGTTTCTGGAAGAGGTATAGCTCCCAATCTGCTTTTTTTCTTGCCGACTTTAGCAACTGAAGCTTCTACTCTTGTGCTCCGCACTCGATTTGCATCAATGTGGTGAGAAGGCCGTTGTTGAACAGCCGCTCTGGACCACTAGAAGAAGCAGTTTTCGCCGAGGTTTTTGACGGCGAGTTTCGCCTCCGCTCTTGTCCATGCAAAGAACACAACTCCACCTAGAACTTTGTGTATTCCATCAATGTAAGTGTCGTCTCCAGAATCGCAAAGGCGTAGTCGAGCCTTGAACTGCTGCCATGGGTTTGCTTGATCAGCCCTCTGAGCACGCGATGCATACCGTCACCGATGGCGGCAATCGATCACCGGCAATGCCGGGAATACCGAGATGCTGGGGTGACGGCGCCAAGCTGTCAGTTCGGAGCCACACATTCCAGTCTCGACAACAACAACGCTTAACCACTTTATATACTCTCGTACACTTTAAAGCGTTACAAAGTGCGTTGTCCATGTCATGATCTTGGATATGCTTATATGTCCTTGTTTGCTTAAATGTGTTTCGCATTGCCAAAAAGCCCTCCTTTGCTTGGTTGATTCATGATTTCTACCTCTTTCGAGCTGGTGGCCTCGGCTTTAAAAAGAGCATTGTTCTGGTTCTGAGCTGCATCGGATTGATTTGAAGTCAAATGACAAAACATCATAAAAGGCTCACCCCACCCACTAAACCAGATTTCTGAAACAGGACCAAAATTAGCCAAAAAAAACTGACATAAATGTGGTGCGGCGAGGCCATTCTCTTTCACATGGTTACTTCCCACTATTATTGCCCAGAGGTAGGCTAATGTAGGTAGGATCTTCTCATACTACTCTCTACATATTACGGCCCGGCTCACACCTACCCTGCAATGTTATAAAGGTCTCTACTTTATTTTCACCCACCTGGCCACACACCAGCAGCACACACCTCAAGTCTTATCTAGTTCTCGGTCAACCGGCTCTCAAGCCAACATACCCCATATTCATCCTCAGCAACCATACCTCAACACGACTCGTCTCTATCCTAAACCTCACAAACTCACCTAAGCGTCAAGCAACTAAAACATCCCAAAGGCCTCTACCCACAACCACTCACGAACATCCATTCTCACATCACAACATCAGCCATATTTCAGCCTCACTATTCGTCAGCAAACATGTCTTCTTCCTCGAACACAAACAACAACAACAACGTCACCGTGGCTCCAAACGATGCTGAGGACACGGGCGATGTCGCTGCTGGAAATGCCAAGGAAGACAAGGTTTCGTTTGCCAAGTAAGCTGGCCAAAGCGAGTCGCTTCAGGACAGGGACATTCTGACAGGGAAATCTGTCCAGAATAGGCAATTTCACCAGGGACCTGCCACCATACCTCGTCTTATAAGCCCCAACCAGAATACTTCATACAGTTTTTAACATAATTTGTTGTTTATTGTGCGATTACTCTACCCATGATGACCCGTCTTGCAATTCTGTGGCATTTTGGTGGTACCGCATCGACTTCGAGCCATTTTGGTGCCTGTTGACGGCGACGACGTCCATTTTCAAGGCCATCATAAATTGACAATCCGTGGCATGGGACATAGATTCGGGAACAACTATTCTGCAGCTTCCGGCAGCATCCGCAAGCTTTAACCAATCAAAATAGCGCCAAAGTACTTCTGCTGGCCGAAGACTTCACTGTCCCAGTGTCCCTGCTCGGAAGCAGCTTGTAGCCAAAGTACAGGTGGTGAGGGTAGGGCTAATTGTCTCAGCAATACTGAGACGATTGAGATCAAGATCGGGGAGGAGGGCAAGGTTTCCTTGGTCCACAAGTTTATTTGCGAGAAGTTCTTCATTTGGCGGCTCGGAAATGGAGCCACAGGGTTTACCGAAACCGACGCCGACCCCAAGCTATTCGCTGTTTTAATCAAATAGCTTTTACCTTATGGCCTTTTGCGGCGAAACCAATGAGGTTCCCATGTAAATTTTTCCACTCGACGACCTCTACTTTGGCAGTTGCTGCAGGCCGTGGTGGTTCGCAGAGAGAACGAGAGTCCGTACGGATCAGCAGGGCTTCAGAATCATATCATGAGGGTCCTCGCTGACAGACACGCCGATGATGAGAAGTCCTTCTTTGATGCCGTGTGGGCTCAGGTGGTCGTAGACAGCGAGTTTCTCGACCCAGCTCTAAGGTATCCAATTGGGCAGTTTATCAACGATTTGTGCCTTTGGAGCCCATACTTTTATACCATTAGATAGATGGCGACGACTTCGACGGCATCCCAAGCAACGCAGTCCTCAACTATTTCACGCCCAACCTCCTCTCATTTGGCCGCAGGAGCCTGCAGCCGGATGCTGAGGATCCTACCACCGAGGCAGAGAATTGCTACTCAAAGCCTCGTCGTGGGTAGCGACTCGGTGGCCGATGAGAATCTCTTCCTTACCACGTTCAGTAAAGACAAGCAAAGGTTGATGAGGTTACCACTTGGCAACCAAACAGAGAGAACCAATATCGTAGGGAAGGATCAAGGAGAGTTCAGTTTGCTAGGACGAGGATGGAGAAGAGAAAAGATTTTGGTGAGATGACCACGCTGTTGAAGCTAGAGCATGGACGATATTTAGCCAGCCTAGCGCCGAGTTGAGCATAGCACTAGTGGAGAATGAACTGCTCAACTACCACTCTATCCTGTACGTGGTGTGTCCAAGAACAATGCCTCTGACCAGTTAGTGGAAACTGAATGCGTTCTGAAATAGATATGGAATACCTATCTTGTTAAGCTCGAAACAGGTCGAGAAAGACGAAGATTTTGAGAAAGTCAAAGGGTAGGTCGTAGCAAAGTAGCAGAACATTCAAGGGCCTCGCATGGCCTGGATTCTGTATAGTACGCGGAAGTAATCCTTGGCTGACCCCGAGGACACAACTTGGACTTGAGTTGAGGAGGACCTAATTGGTGCCGTACACCGATATTTTGACTGAACAGCGAGCCCCAAGGGACGTAGCAGAAGGAAAGACCCCTCTTCGTACTTTGCCTCACCTTTAATCTTCCGGAATCACACAATTGTGGCATCCTACTTCTATAAAGACCTCTTACAAGGCCTGTCTTCATTCTTCCACGAACTTTGACAACCCGTATTCAACAACACGAGCCACTCTACAAAAAACATCACCAACATCAGACACCAACGCGGCTTCAGACTTCATTACAAAGCCCCTCCACCCTATCAGCACTTCTGCGCAGCAAAAAAAATCACCTTACCACGACTTCAAACACCACCACAAAGCTTCACCAAGAATATCACAATGGTCACGCCAAAATCCGACGTTGTCAATGCTGGAAACAAGAATTCTGACGCAGGGGCAAAGTATGCCCTTACTCAGCACTTGTGAACCTCTCACTAACTGGTTTGACGAGATTGAGATCGCCACCCTCAAGGTTGGACCAGAGAAGAAGCTCGATCCACGCCTTCCTGCTCTATGAGGAGTGCGCCGAGGTCCTTGTTGAGCAGCTCGAGGTTCGGAGAATCTCCGAGCCTGTGTGGGATATGGATTTTTCCGGGTGTCCGCGTGAAAGCGTCGCTCTTGAGGTATTTGCGCTCGTGGTAGAGTGGATTTATACCTAGCCTACAAGCGAAAGATGGGTAAAATGTGATTGGGCTGCCTGCAATTAGTTGACCTTGGCGTAGCCACCTGCGCTAAGCTCTACGTGGTAGCATGGGGATACTTGCAAATCCCAGGATTATACAACCACATCATGAGAATCCTTTTCAAACGACGCCGAGAAAACCCGAAGAAGTTCTTGCTTGGCCGTTTTATCGCCTTATCGAGAACGGAGGAGTTTGTGGAAGGGGACAGGATATTCGGCAAATCTTTTGAGACCAGTATTTTCACGTACGTTGATGATCTGTGTTATTGGGACGACTCCCTTCTCTCTTGCTTTATGAGCTGGTCACGGAACACAATATCCCACTACCTCCCTGTCTTAACCATCGTGGCGAATGGAACAGTGAGAGCATGACCAGGAACCGCATACGCACAGGTCCTACTACCATCATCAAAAACTGCCTTTTGGACAAGAGTAAAGACTGCGGCAACGCTTTGGGTTGGGAGTAAAGTGTTTTCCAGAATCGACAAGCGAAATTTTCATAGCATCTTGCTACCCCGAGTATGAGTAAGGATGGTAGCTCTGGCGAAGCGGGAGCATGACGAAACGAGATTGTGACGGCAGTTAAACTGGTTGGAAGCTAGATGAAGAAGAGGCAGTTGCGATTGAAGATGACAGTCCTGCTCTTGGAACTTAAAGAAGAAGGTTATAAACTAGTTCTTGTTCGTTAGAGCAAATACAGCCCTAGCTGATACAATATGAATTGTCGAAACTTCCCTTCACGCTTGGCGCTGAAGAAACCTAACTGGTTAGTGCTCCGTCGCAGGCTATACTTTTATAAAACACCTCGCTTAACTTCTAGATCTTCTTCGTACTTCAACAAGCATCATCAATCGCTACTCGAGCGAGACAACTTCTCCTACCAGCGGAACATAAGCCTCAGACATCATCACATCTCGACACTTCCCAATTGAGCTCGTCGTCGTGCCTTCACGACAGGCGAAAACGAGCGCCAAGCCGGCACCACTCTACTTCCCAGTTCCCACCACATTGACGATCTCAAACCTTCACTATCAGGTCCCTCCTTCACCCTTAAGAAACCACTTCTTCAGGTCGGTACAACCTCACTGCCTACGACATCAACAAGAACTGGAATCCGAAGCCATGGCGCCCCAGAGCAAGACGGACGCCACTGTTGCTACCTCTCCATTCGCTAAGTAAGACCTTTCTGTCCCTGCCATTCGTGCCTCTTCTGACACTCATAGCGACCTCGAGATGGTCGAGATCAAGGTCGGGTTCGGAGATGACAAGACCTCCTTCATGGTCCACAATTTCTTGTTCGTCGGCGAGTCACCAGTGCTTGGTGATGCAACCAAGGACCGCGAAATCGCAACGGAGAAGAACTTGTCGAACATGCCGCTCCTGGATCTTTTTGACCACCGGTAGCTACTTGATATCACATCATCTACATTTGCCTTGGTCCTGGGGTGGCTCTATACCAAGCCCGATGTTGAACGAGAAACCCCTCTCCTTCAATCAACTACACCCCCCCACCCTATCCTAGGACACTCGTTCCGCGAGTATGTCGACCTATACATCGCGGCGGGGAAGGTTGAAATGACCAGACTCAACAACCATGCCATGAGAATCATTGTGCAGATGCGCATGGAGAACCCTGAGTGTTCTTTCAAGGATGCCGTCGGCATACTTTTTGCAGAGAATTACCGAAATGCCACATTTGGGAAATCACCTTTCTAAAATGCCACCTCGGAGTCTGCCATACCATACTGACGACCTTGATGATGCCCTCGCCCCTTGGCTTCAGACACTGCAGCAATTGGGAGAAAACATAACGGATCGCAAAGAGATATTGACCTTGTCGAACCTTAGGACATAGACATTTTTGAACGATTACTGGCGGGTCGATATTGTAGCTTGCAATTGCAAAAGCGCAACGGAAAACCGTTCGCAATCATCGATAACGCTGACTGGCCAGACAACGGCGTTGAGATGGAATGGAATCAAGGGAGAATGAGACAGGTGACAGTACCGCTGAATTAGGCCAGAGTAAGGCGCGTTGTGTCCCCTAGAGCTGAAGAGTGGCAGTTTAGATAATGGAGTTGTAGAAAGTGGCAGTTTGGAAAACTAGCCGCCATTGAGTGGCAGTTCGGTAATTTTCCGTGCTTTTTGCCAACCCTTCAGGGAACTTCGGCTATTGGGAGCATGGACTTCCGCCCTTTCTTATCGACTTTTGTGTGAGGCAAAAAGGGACCGTACAAATACCTTAAAACGTCCGAGTTTGGACGACCTTGAGACAGCTCCTTTCTGCAGTAACTCGTTTCAATGCAGACGGAGACGACCCAACGACCTCTGTGAAGAACTACGAGTTGGATCCTGAGGAAGGGCGCCTGCGAGAGGAAGCGCGCAAGAAAAGACGCCGCTCGGCACCGCGCCTCATATATGCCGTATTAAATCGATGACAAGAAGTTGGCGATAACTATTTTGGCAACACCGAGTAAATGTATCTGACGCGAACCACGTTGGCACAGGCATCAGATCTATGGCAGGTAAATGAGCTCTAAAGATACAACTCACACATCCCGACACCATCCTCCCTGCACCCGAATACCCGGTAAACATACACTACACTGCCACAGCTCAACATGTTCAAATGCTTTTCTAACAATCAAATTCTGCGCTAAACGTCCGAAGAGCGAAAGATCCCATGGCCATCAGCGAGCTCATGTCCAAGGCCATGGGTAAAAGCGTCCAGCCAAGCTCTCTGTAGAGTGTATGAAATGATAAATTCTTTCAATAACACCGTCCTATGCCCACGATATACATATCCCAACTTACACTATTGTTACAGCGTTTCCCCTTATCTCCTTCCTTCGCCCCATCAGCACCTAAGCCTTACCACCAAACTTGCCTTTCTCCCTTGGTTCCGAAACCTTCAGATCTCTCAACTCATCCACAATCTTCCTCAAATCCTGATCGCCTTCCTTTCTATATCTCGTAACCTTCATGACGTTCTTCGCAGTGATGTCGTTGACGACCTTGCCCTCCTCCTCGATTCTGGCTAATGTCCTTGCAGTCATGGCGAAGCGCATGTCTTTTGGTCCGTCGACTAGCTCGAGGATGGCTGATGGTGCTGCGTCTTGCTTGATTGGTTCAATGCGGAGGACGCGCGTGTAACCGCCTGGGCGCTCGGCATAGCGCTCTCTGAGGGTGCCGAAGAGCTTTGGGAGGAGCTCGTGTGGTGTCTGCGCAACCTGTTAGCGTCTATTCTGTAGTTTTCCAATCCTTCACTGCGCATATTCCCAAACCGTTCGATGACAGCAGAATCAACATACGTAGAAAATGCTCAGCGCCCTCCTCTTGCTCGCATCAGTATTCTTCTTCCCCAACGTAATCAACTTCTCCGCCAATCTCTGCGCCTCCTTCGCCTTCGGCCACGTCGTCTGGATGCTCTCGTGTGTGAACAAACTGGTCACCAAATTACGGAGCAGCGCCTGTCTGTGTGCGGATGTGCGGCCAAGATGGCGGTACTTCATGCGTCCTCCAGCCATTGCGTCGGATGTGTTGTCGCCTGCGTGTGGATGTTTACTGTCCTAGTTAAAGGCAATTGGTGGGTAAATGGCGACGGTGAGGGCGGTGGGTTGGATGAGTTGAAGGGCGGTGATGATAGACGCTGTAGACGCAGCCGCGAGACGAGGCGGATATTTTTGAGATGTCCCATGTCGGCGTTCCGCTGCGGCTGGCCCGATGTCTTGGCGTTGGGCCAGCTGTCAACCTCTCCAAGATTTTGGCCGGCGTCATCGCCGCGACCATAACCTTGGAGCTTCTATTCTCCCAAATACACGCTCAACGGACTCTTCGCATACTTCTGCAGCTCATAAAAGTACTCTAAACTTCAATTGAGCTTCAATCGCAATCCTCGGCCTAACGGCGCACCTACAGCCAATAACCAATGGGCTTTACAACCGGCTTCGTACGTCCTAATCTCTAGTCTACTCCAACATCCGAGATTCCCCGTCCTCTCAATTTCACATCATCTCCATCAATCTCATCTCAATCTCATCCTAACACAACGACAGACCGGCGGCATAGCACTAACCCTCGGCATCTCCTACCTAACCCTCCTCCAACACGAACGCACCCGCCACGCGCAAGGCTCCTACCTACGCTCCCAATCCACCCTCCTCAACTCCCTCTTGTTATCCGACCCTTTAGCCGACTTCCCAGACTCCTACGACGAGCCCCGTCCCCCCCGCGCAACCATGCTCGAATCGGCTAAGGAGCGCTGGAACCAGGAGATCCAGAATGGTGTGAAAATAGTGCAGAATGCTGATTGGGAGGGTGTCCGTGAAGGACTGGAAGGCGCTGTGGCGAGACTTTGGACGAATGGACTGAAGGGGGCTACGGATGGTGTGGAGAAGGCGGAGGCTGCGGCGGTGCCGGTTGTGAGACATACGGTGGCTGAGGTCGAGGTCGTTGTTGGAGAGAAGTACGATGCTGCTAAGGCTGCGACTACGAGAGCTGCTGAGCGCACGCTGGAGAGGACGAGAGAGCAGGTCGCGGAGGCGAGGAAGGCAGATGGAGACTACAACCCGAGAAGTGGATGGAGCCCACGCACGGGAGAGAACCCAAGAGCTGCATATGAGGCCGAGAAGGCCAGACAGAATGAGAAGACCGCGTGGGAGAAGACGCGCGAGGTTGGCGAGGGGCTGAAGATGTCGGAGGAGGCGCTTGTCGACACCGCAAAGGAAGCAGGAAAGAAGGTTTACAACCAGGCATCTGAGATTGCTAAGAAGGCCGGAGGAAGAGCAGAGGATAAGGCGGCTGATTCGGAGGGTATGCTCAAGGGCGAGACTGATGTGCAGAGGGCGCTGAGACAGAGATATCAGAGGCAGCCACTGAGAAAGAAGATTGTGGCTGAGTTGTTGGCGGCGAGGTATCAGCCGGTTACGGAGGTGCCGAAGGATTTGAGAGGGTTATAAAAGAGATAGTGAGTAGATTCAGTAAATATTTCAAACAAAGCTATGACTACGTCCCTGCGTGGTAGCCAATTCCGCTCATTTTTGAACTCCGGTTGTCCATTAACGCCTTTTGTCATGCGTTGTGGAGACATCATCGAAGGTTGGCATAGCCTTCAAGGGGCTCGCTGTCGGCCTCGGTCTTCCTGTGCACCTTTCTAATGTGATCCCATGTGTTGTCCTTCCTTATGAACGGGTTTCCATGTTTCTTCCCTCGTTTACAATCCTTGACGTTACAGTGGTAAGCCTTTCATTTCGAGGTATGCTTATCGAGTCTGTGCCGCTCAAGGTGAGTGATGGGGCAGCGAATCGTTTGACACAACTTCCGTTTGGGCACTTGTGTGGAAGTGTATGGTTAATCTGGTGGCGGCTGTTCATGTCAGCCAGGTATAGGGGCCCTGTGGTTGTAACTTACATCATAGTAGCTTCCTCCAGAGTTACCTTTGGGCAACGGATGTAATGGCAGTGGAACTTGCCGTGAGAGCATTTGCTTAACTCTGAAACTGGCGGTGCCGAGCGAGACGGCGAAGGATCATTGGCAATGCCAGGATTCTCTGGTGCGACGATCCGCTCCATCATCGTGCTGGGCACCACTATGGTCGACATTGCTGCCTCAGCTTGGAGCTCATGGTGGGTCTCAATCCTTCGAACGATGGTTTGCGGTGACACGGTGCCAGGAGAGTCGGTGTTCATGATGCAGATTGGATACTGGAAACCGGCCGCCGGTTGAGCACAAGAAGGATATACCGGTGGGGCTGCAAATATGACTGCAATCTATGGATGTTTAGGTTCTGGTCTCCCAGGCAGAGAACTCATCGCAGTCATTGTGATACTGCTCGTAAAGCTCGGAAAATGTGAAGTGGTTGGCTTGATCGACTTGGCTGTACCCATAATTCTCATCTAGATAACTATCCCAGGTGTCAGAATCCATCGTGATAAGAGCACATAAGTACTTGATAGATTCTACTAAGCGCTTCTACGAAAGTTCTCTTGTCGTTTTATGCATAGAGCACTTTTTAGTAACGAGCCTCATCTGACTTACAGGCAATTTCATCCCTATTGGTTGTACAGTATAGGTAGGTAGTTTGGTGGTCAGTGTCGTAGGTCTCTCACGAGAGACGTTCAAGGTGGAAAGATTGATGAGGACGCCGACAGCTCGATTTCCCCCATCGTTCATGTAGATCTCAAAGATAGGAATCTAGGTGGCAGATCTCTTTTTTTGTGCCAAGACCAGTCAGTTTCTCATAAGGCCTTCGGATCCCTAGGAATCGCTTTTGCAGTGACTGAATCGGTTTTTAAGGTATGTTGGCATGCATCAGGTACAACTAGTTTGCGTGTCAGCCACAGCGTTGATTGGTCAGCACTCGAGCTCATAAGTTATGCACACAGCACCTCATCACACAGCTCTCACCGATGCCGAATGGGTACTCATATAAATCAGCCAAATCCGAGAATAAGGTCGTAAGGCAAGTCTGGGCGCCTGGATTGACTGATAGTCAAAGTCGCCTACGTTAAAGTGGACTCCCGAAAACAACCATGTACTGCTACTTCAAAAAGTTGACCTGAGTTAGCTTGAACCACATACTCCATACTCATACCAGCTTTACGCACCATCAGTCTCGATGGTTCACAATAATAGGCTAGTAAGGAAAAGACAAGAGCAGCTTCAAAGATTTCAGATTTCGCTATATACTCCGGCCTTCCAAACGCCTCCTGCCAACAACCCAATGTGTCTGTTATCACCACTGCTGATTTACGAGTAAATCTCAAACGAAATCAAAAGTATCACCCCGATCCATAACCATCCTCCCCACCCTCTCCGTCCCAGCAACCCTCTCCAGCTTCATAACATCCCATTTACTAAACAGCACCCTAGCACTCGGCTCCGTGCCCTCCATTCTTCCAGCCTGGATCGTTGTTCCGAGGTAGCCCGCCACGATCTCCTTGTAAAATATAGGGTTATCGGGTAACGAATACGTCACGACCTTACGGACACCCTTAATCTGGTATCTCCTAAAATGGTGTGCGCGTTCGGTGTAAAGCAGGACTGTGTGGCGCCCAGAGAGGAAATGCGACCGTGCTCTAGCCACATCTCTGACACTCGTATATTCGCTTATCGCACCAAAACTGAGTCGGGCGGTGACGGGGGAGGTGGCGAAGTAATTCCTAACCCTGACAAAGTCGAGGTAAGAGGGCACGAATATCAGCGTGCCTTCGTTGCCCTTTGAGTGGCGGACTAATTGCGGAACGATCGCAGAAGTGAAGTATTCAAACCTCTTCTCCGGGTCTTCAACCAGGGATCTGCTGTCGATTCGGGAAAAGGTCTGCTTGACTTTCATGCCCAGTTGTTGGATGGCGCCTTCATGTTGCTTTGAGATCTTGAGTTTTCCGGCCCAGTTCTGGGAGTGGTTGAAGAAGAGTGTGTTGAGCTCTGGTGTGTTGAAGGCGCTAAGAGCTATGGTTTGGCGGTAGTAGCTCCCTTGGTTATCAAGGTAGAAATTCCGTACGCGACTGAAGTCGCAGCCGTGAGCTTCCTTAGGCTGGAGGTTAAGGTGCTCGAAGATATACTCCACATGCTCCCAATTCTGCATCAATAAAGCGTCTGCTTGGTCGACTATAACCATCTCAATAGAACTCAGAAAATCGGCATCAATCTTCTTGCTCTCATCCGTTCCAATCGCCATCCTCAAACCTAGCGGTGAGGCCATAATAATATCCGAGTTATAAAACTGCGAAAAGTACTTTATCGTTTTTCTGGTAAACTTGACGCCGAGTCTGAACATATCATCATCGTTCCCACTAAACAGCTCAACGAAATCAGGCACCTTGTCGAGAGAAAACCTATCGTCTTTCTCCACATACCCCTCATCAAAGCGCTTACGATTCTCTTCTTGTTCCGGCTCCGTGAGCTTCTTAATCATATTCACTGCCCTCACAGCACTTTCTCTCGTGGGCAAGAGCATCAGGATCTTTGGTCTTGTGAATCCTTGATCCCTAAGATCCAGTTCCTCTCCTCCTCCAGTGCCGTTGGCTTCCTCCTTAGCGAGTTTAGCGTTGTTTTTTATAACTCTGTCGCGGGTCTTGAAGACGTGGTTCACGGCGTGTAGACATGCCAATCTGCGGAATTTCTCCCCGTTCTCGTGTGTGCGTTCGCAGAACAGGAGGTCTTTGTAGCCGAATATCGCGCCTGCGACCTGTGCCTCCATCGGGTCGAATTTCTCCCTTATCTTCCCTATCGGGCCCTGGAGTTTCTGCTTCAACTTCAGGTGTGCCGGTCCCGAGATCGGTGCCGGCATAGTAGCCTCCCGATCTTCATCTGGGACGGAGAGGACTGCTTTCCCCATCCTGAGTGTCGACTTCTTCGTGGCCCAGGTATGGGTTTTGATATTCTTTAACCGCCGGTCCACGATCTGACTGTCTGGGTTTGCGAAATGGCTTTCGAAGGGGTCGGTGGGGTCTTCGTTTTCTTCATCTGAATCCTCTACCTCCACATCTGTCTCAGGTCCCTCCTCCTCTTCCTCCACATCATCCTTATGCGCTGCCTTCTGGATATCATCGTCCTCCTCGGAATCGCTCTCCCCTACAGCGGCGGTGGTTGTGGCGAGCTTCCGCCCCTTAGCAGCAGGCCCCTTGTGATCGGCTGCCATCATTTGCAGCAGCGCATTATATGGCTTTACGGTTGAAGCTGCGGGTTCTTCCTCATCAGAACTCAGATCCTCCATCTCCTCATCCTCCTCGTCGGATTCTGACTCGCTTTGCTCCGATGCGGATTCTTCGGATTCTTCGTCCTCAGCTTTCTTTTCCGCTAGGCGCTGAGAGTCAAAGACCATCTTTCCTCTTCCCCTCCCTCTTGCGCCGCCTCCGCCTCTACCACCAGCTCCGCCGCGACCACCACCTCTCCCTCCACCTCTCCCTCCACCTCGCGACGAGAAGCCACCGCGTGCGCCTCCTCTGCCACCGCCTCTCGATGAACCGCCACCGCCGCGCGATCCGCCGCCTCTGCCGCCGCGCGAACTTGATCCGTGGAATGCCATTATGTTGTTGTGTTTATCTGGCAAAAAATCCGTTACCTGGAAGGTTCACAGAAAATTGTTGCGACGATAAGGTTGGGATGGGCGATAAGCCCCCCTTATCGATGATTGGGGTAAGATATCTAGGGAAGGATGTCACTTCGTACCTGATTTCCACAAGCAGTATTTAGAGGGTATTTTTATTAGCGGCTTTTTGTTATACATTGATCCATTACGAAAGAGCGCGTCCAGGTGTAACACATAGGTTTTTATTCCCGAGAATCAAGAAAGTCGGGTTCTGTGGCAGTGTCAGTGTTCTGAAAGAAGCAGCAACCATGCCATAACAATCACATTACAAAGCACAAAACATTTCACTTTCGAGAAACCAGAGAGCATGTCCACTCCATAATATTCAGAGTATAGAGCGAGCATCACTATAGCACTTCACTACTCACCAACGTAATGCCCCATCGGTCGTCATCATAGCCCACCCTCATGCACCTCAATTCCTCAAACACCATTTCCCATGCGCCCTCCTTCTATGGCCCTACCAACAAAACGCCAGAAGTTGGATATTGCCCCTGTGTCAGTCTTCGCCCACCTGGCTCCTTTCATGAACACCAACCGGGCTACCCGCGATCTGCATAAGCAGACCGTGTCCCTGTCCCGAATCCACCACCACAGCTCCCTCAAACCATTTTCTCCTTTTAGTGCACTCCCCTCTCCACCGACTCTCCTTTCATCCACTTTACTGACTCGATGGCATGTAATCGGTGATCTCAGCCATCTCCCCAGCTCCACTCATCGGCACCAAACCTAATTCGGTCTCTGCTGCTGTGACATGTACCCACCGCCGCCATAATACCCCTGCTGCTGCTGCATCATCCCTTGGTTTTGCCCATTCATCATAGTCTGTCCAGCATTAGACATAGGTTTAATACTCAGTCCCTGCATCTGCGATGTCATCTGTGACATCTGAGCACCACCCATCATACCCTGCTGCATCTGTCCAGGTTGCATCTGACCACCCATCTGACCCATCTGCGGCGCCATCCCCTGCATCATCAACGGCCTCGGCGCCATATGTGGACTTGCATGATAACTGCTCGGGATAGACGTATTCGAGCTCTGTCTCGACATCTGGTACCCGAACTGCTGCTGCATACCCTGCCCCATACCACCTATACCATACCCTCCATACGCCTGCTGTTGCTGCATCATAGGCTGCTGGCCCATCGCCACATTCCCCGGCACAAAGCTCTGCGTCTTCGGATTAAAAGCATGCCTATTGAAAGACCCCGGGATCGGGTGCTGACTCTTCGGATCCGCCGGGTTTGCCGTACTCGGTAGTTGACCATACGGATATGGAATCATCCCACCCGATAGCAAACCAGGGCCGGTATTACTTCCTCGTGTATACTGTTGCGGTTGCTGGATTGGCTGTTGGAGAGGTTGCATGGGCTGTATGGGCTGCATGGGCTGCATTTGTTGCTGCATTTGTTGTGGAATTGGTTGTGGAATTTGTTGTTGTGAGTAAGCACCACTTTGGACAAGCCATGGACCAGCGGTTTGTGGAGGGGATTGCATCATTTGTTGTTGGGCGTAAGGCTGCATAGATGGCTGGTAGGCCATTCCGGACCCCATCATGGCCTGTTGGATAGTCAGCACGAGGTTTTTCATGGCAATTTCAACATTATCGCAGACATAGGTTGGGATGGCACGTACCTGGTTCATTGGATAGGCTCCTTGGACTTGCTGACCATAAGCCATCTGCGGCATCTGCGCCACATTCCCACTCATGGCCGGCGTCGTATAAGCGTCCTTCTGTCCATAAGTCACACCCGGGTACTGCACCATCATAGGCTGTTGTTGCCACTGTTGCTGATACATAGCCTGCGCCTCCGGCTCAAAGATAGGACGGTAAGCAGAACGGACATCAAAGCTATCACTGTCATTCCTCTGCTTCCGCCTCGTTGGCTTCGGCTTCGTCTTCCCGGACACGGAGCTAGATCGTGACATGCCATTTCCTTCTTCGTCTGGTGTCACGTCGCCGCTCTTGCTTTCGAGGTTGCCGAAGATGCGTTCGCGGGCTGCGTGGTAGTGTGCTTCTTTCTCTTCACGGGACATTCTGCAGTTTATTAGAAGACTGTAACCTGGGAATAAACCATAGATGCGAACTAACCTCTCCTTTGAAGCTTGAGACTTGTCCTTGCCATCTGCACCGTACTCCGAAGTTGGCTTCGACAGGCTACCGTTGTCACCGCCTCTGCGCAAGATCTTCATCGTTGGAGCAGCTGGTGGAGTGTTTCCAGATGTTGGTGGATTTGATACAGTGCTGAGGGTCTCTGGCAGGCGACAGAAGGGGGTCCTGAATATGCGAACTGTGCTCAGTTGCGGATCGAATGAATGCGTTAAGTGATAGTAATCAGCCAACTTGTGGGTTAGCATTCTGCAAAATGAATTTGAAGGCGGAACGTCGAAGTATGGCTCCCTGGTACAGAAGTTAGTATGTGATTATGTGCCATGCGTAGGTAAACTCGGCTTACTTTGTGTCCTTGACGAATGATACGAAATCCTGCTCCAAACGCAGGAGAAAGATGCGATCTTTGGGCGACTCCATTGCCTCGAGAAGCTTGTCATCTGGAGCCTTCTTGTAGAACATATGGAAACCATCGACGACTGGGCCTGCGCCGTTCAGTTGTCCTTGCGCATTCTCGCCAGCAATCTGAGGTCCTGAAGATCCGCTCTGAGGAGTTATGATGCGTTCTGGCTGTGCCTCATGTGGGATGCAGCCCATGGCTTTGCGTTCGCTTGCTTCATGGACTTGAGAACGGTACGCGCGAGCTGGAACAGTTAGCCTCTACCCCACACACAAACGGACCTTTCTCGCTTACCTGCAGCTTCTGAGCCTATGCCAGAACCAGCAACAATAGAGCCCCTCCCTGAAAACGTATCGTCGTCCTCGGCCGCCTTCACACTCGCACTGTCGTCCGGGCGCAAAGACTCCTTCTCATCCAGCGCAAACGTTGTGCCCGAAGTAATGCTCTTGCCGTCCAGACTTGGTGGCTTTGTGCCGAGATCTGATAATGAATCTGTGCGACGGAACGTGTCTGAAGAGCCGTTGCCAAATATTCCCATCGACTCTGAGCTGGCGGTGCCTGAGCCGTTGACGATAAGGCTGGGCGTCAAAGCCACGGTCTTAAGCGCCTCAACCAGCTGCTCCCTGTCGTCATGCGCTCCTTCCACTAATGTGTCTCCGTCTGCATTCGAATTGACGCCATTCGACTCTTCTTTTGTTTTCTCCACCGCACCGCTTGTTGGCTGTGAACTATGTGCGAGGTTGGTTGCAGCCATTTTGGCGTATGATAATGTTACGTTCTCCTTCCCTTGTACTACTGCCACCTGGAAGACTGTCAGTATTTGTTGTTTCTAACTGCTGGATGCCTCTCTCCATCGACCTTTGACCGATCGTCGCAAGACAATGCGCAAGGCTGCGGACCCCTCTGTGAGAAGTGTATTTGTAAACATACTTTTGCAAACGACAATCCGCTCTCCGTCTTCTGCGGTGCTGAAGCCATTATCTTCTAAACGCTCCTTGCGCTATGCTCAACTATGCAAGCCGTAGGAAAATCACGGCAATAAATCTCCAAATGCAGAGAAAGTGCGCGCCTGACGTCTTTTCGAGTATATTAAGAAAGCATGTGGTCGACGTCGCTCGATTGAATAAAGTGAAAGCTAACAGGCATGATTCGAATTCGTGGGGTATCGTGAAAAACAAATAGTCGCTGCAGAAAAGTTCCGGTGTGTGATGTGGTGTTGTCGCAAGACGTTTGCTTGTCCGCGCCGAGACGGTACAACGTCGTGTGTGCCTGAGTGCGGGAGGAGTGGTGTGGTGAAGCTGAAGGGGATGCGGCTGCAATCCGCAATCCAATCGGCGATTCCTTCAGAGTGGAAAATGAAACAACAATGGGGATATCAATGTTGTGAGTAAGAACAAACAATTGTCGTGATCACAGCTATTACGGACTTTGTTTACTTTCCCTATGCCCTGATGTGAAGTTCAGAAGAGACGTCAAAAGGGTCTACCATCAAATCGAGGCTGTCCGCTTTCTGTCAGTGCGCGAGGGCCTAACAATTGTTCAGCCGCGCATCACGAGACCTAGCCTTGTCACCCCGGTTCTACAGCCGCGGTCAAGCGCGACATATCTTGGGCCCATCTACAGCTTTGAAGCGGTAACATAAACAACAACGTACAGCAAGCAGCGGTGTATCTATCATTCACAACTCCTCACAGTGCCTACAGTAGCTTTGCATTGGCCACATGATCTCCGAGACACCCACATCCATTCATACCTCACGGAAGCGCATCTGAAGTACACGTCGACCCTCCACTTATCTCAGAACAACTTCATCCTTCCCTCCAACCCACCTTTGACCAACCATTCGCCTTCATGAGGCGTTACCAAGGGCCCCCCCAAGCGTCAAAAGCCTCACCAACAACCCAATGCCAAAAATGTCTTCAACGCGGCCACTACACCTACGAATGCAAGACCACCGTGCAAGCCCGCCCTTACGTCTCTCGCCCTTCTAGGACCCAACAGCTCTTTAACCCTAAATTGGTGCCACAGCTGCACGAGGACGTGCCTGAAGAGTTGAAGCCAATAAACAAGCGCAAAGAGGGGGTGGCCCACGAGATTTTGAAAAAGAAGGAGGAGGAGAGGAAACGTGCGAAGGAGGACAAGAGAGGGAGGAGAAGGGATGGAGGGTATGATGACCTTGACACTCCACGAGAGAAGAGACGGAGAAGTAGATCAAAGAGTTTGGAAAGTGTCTCAACTATCTCGACGAACGCATCAAGATCCAGGTCACCACCGCGAAAGCGCAGCCCGAGTCCACGGAGGAGTAGAAATCACCATAGAGGGCATACGAGTAGGAGGAGGTCGCCGAGTGTGGAGAGATCGAGGAGCAGGAGTAGGAGCCCTTATAGAGCGCCGCCTGCTAGAGATGAAAGGAGTACGAGGGGAAGCAGAGCATTGGATAGTCCGCCGAGAGGACGCATGGATAGCAGAAGTGTTTCGCTGCTGAGAGACGTGTACTCGAGGAGCAGATCGAGGAGTCCGGCTGTAAAAGCTGATCCTGGAAGTCCGATAAGACGGGCTGAGAGGAGTGTGAGCAGGAGTAGTAGTATGAGTCTGTCTCGTGGTGATATCAAACCAGCACGGGAGAGGAGCTACAGCGGGGAAGACATCAGAGGCAGAGAGGGCTCGAGGAGCGGTGGTAGATGCGACCAGCCACCTCCACGAGAGGCATCAAAAGCACCATCACCGCCTAGGAAGAGGTCGTTGAGTCCGTTTAGCAAGAGAGTAGCTTTGACAAAGCAGATGGGTGGTAGGTAGACGAAGTGCTAAGAGAGCTCAAGATACCCAATACCATCTAGGCGGGATTACTAAACATGTCCATCCTACTCTTCTTCCTACTTGACTTCTCGCTTGACTTCTTCCTTCACTTCTCGCTTATGCTTCAAATGCGGGTCCTCCTTGGCCCTGAAATCTCTAAGCTCCTGCTCAATACGTTTATTGTCCTTCGCCAAAGCCATTACTCTCAAGGATGTAGTCCTAATCTCATCTTCGGCCTGTCAATCATTAGCTATCTCAGTCATCAAAACTCAGTCGCTTCGCCTGGTATGGCTTAGACAACAATGTTTACCTGTTGCAATGCCACCAGTGTAGCATTCTGGGCAGCTTTAACACCCTCGATCTGCGCTGCCAGACGGATGTTCATCGGTGTAGCGACTCCCATATAATGGTCAATATATGATATGATGTATACATGGATTTCGGGGTCTTACACTAACTCCCGCACGCGGGGTTTGGGTTCTGCTTTTTGGAGATTGTAGTTGTATAGGTAGGCGGGTATCTCACCCAGTTTTTGTTCTGGTGGCATATTGTTGAGTTGTATCAGCAACTCAACAGGTGTTCTTACTTCCATATTTACTAGCCTAGTGGAACATGTATACATGCTACCTATTTGAGGGGTTGACAAATCGGTTGGTACGGTTCTCTAGGAGCTGTTTGGTACATCGATGAAGATTGTTAAAACCCAGGAACTGCAAGACGTTTCTACAAGAGCACAAAAAGAAAGTGTGCTTATATTCTTGTACAGTCTACTTCCTTCTTAAACATTTACCACTCCCTCAAATATAGCACCTGAAGCAGTTATCTTGTTCGGCAACATGGATCAGCCTCAGCAAGAAGATTCAAGTCTGACCGAAAGCACCACAAATTTATCCTTGCAAACTGCTCGAGCTACAGATGATATTATGGCACCCGCCGCGACACCTGGTCAGCTCTCTAAGTCTAGATGTGCTCTCCCCAATAACTAATTCCTTCCCAGCCAACGTCATCACATCTTCAGCCCCCTCAATGTGAGGCCTTCCAACCGAGCTACAGATCATGATATGGCGCGCCGTAGCAGCATCAACAAGCAATCTCTAATCCTGTCTCAGGGCAGGCGCACTCCGGCACACGCATCTCTACCACGTCTTTAATCAGCCGCCCAACGCCCTTTCATACGTCACCAAAACGATATCTCCGTTTCCTATGCAACCCACGTTTTATTACTGGAGACCCCGCCTCACTCTCTCTCGCCCGATTGGGAACATCTACGTATGTATTGGTCCGCAACTGAAAAGGTGTTTGGAGACGTGGAGGTCGAGATTGGGGGTGGGACTGGAGTATTTGTTAGGAAAGGTTGGAGAGATGAGATGTGAGTTGTACAGGAGATCGGAGTTCGAGGGGAAGGTTGGGCATGCTTGGGATTGTTCGTCTAAGAGCCAGGAACCGGTTATTAGGGCCCGGATTAAGATGGCGTTGGGGAAGTTGAAGAGGGTGCTTGGTTGAGGAGCTTTATTGTAAACTCGGAATTTTGTCATGGGAGATCGGTTGGCAGTGGGAAATCAAATGATTCTGATTCTGTACTCTGCGAATCTAAATGTGTCTCCGCCATGAGGGTAAACTCCGTACTCCTGCCCCACTGTATGGACGCCTGCCATGCTCCCATTACTTGCCCAAATCATGTCGACTAACTCATCTCCTCGTCTTCCCTCTCAGCATCCCTCTTGTCTTCCTCCTCTCTGAGTCTAGCACCTTCTACCAGGTCGACTCCTTGCATTCCGATCTCGTCCCCATCCGCATCTTTTCCTGGGGCTTTTATCTCATTCTGCTTAGCACCACTTATACGTTCTCTCACCAACTGAGCGATCGCGTTGTCGGTTCGCACGTTTAAGATTTCCAACTTCTTGTCGAGGTCGCGCTTTAGGTCCCAATTAGGCTTTTTCGGCTGCAGCTTAAACAAATCCACTCCGGTCTCTTTTTTCTGCTCTTCTTCCTCTTTTTGTTGGGCGGCGCGTAACTCTGCCTCAACCTCGGCCGCCCTATCTTCCAGCGTCCGTTCACCAGGTGCTAAATGCGCGGTGGGTGGCCCATTAAAACCGAGTTTCGGGCCGTCGGTTTCGATGTCGTAGTTTCGACCGCTGAGGTACTTTATTTTGACGTCTTCCTCTTCTTTCTCACGCTCCTGCTCTTGGCGACGTGATATTTGTGCATCATTTTCGTTGTCATTAGTGTGAGAGGAGTTGGGGTCGCCTGATGGCTCTTTTTGTGGTGCGTCGTCCGAGATTTGTGGTGCTTTGCGCTTTAGGGAGTTGGCTTTCAGCGCTGCTAGGCGCGCTTTACGTTGGTCTGCTGCGGCGGCGAGGGAGGTGTGTGATGATAACATTGTGAGGTTGGTGTACGAGTGGAAGATGTGTAAGAAGGAGAGGTTTGTGGTGTAGGTGGTGGTGAGGTTGAGGTAGTTGATATGTCAGGAATTGTTGCGCGCGCCTGATCTGCTATGTATAGGCCAGTTGGGGTCTTTTTGGCGTTTCTATAGAAGTGTAGGGATTTGCACAGCGCTCAATTGGTATCGGATTATAGAGTTGTTGGTAGCTTGTAGGCTTTTTGAAGTTCACGCGCCTAGCCTCGTGGTTCTGGTGTTGTCAAGCTGCCACGCAAGGCTTAAATTTGAGCCAGCTGAACCTTGTGAGCGACGATGGATCCTCAAATTATTGGAACTTTAACCAGTTAACAACACAACGACATCCCCAACGACCACAACTTGGCGATAACTCAATTCAACTTCACGATTCTGTTATACACTTAGCAATGATATAGCCCAATTGTTTATGCCAGCCAGAATCCGCCATAGCCCGCTGGCGGCAGGCCTGTCCGCTGTCGACTTGCCGATACTTGACTTTCTTGCGCCGAGACTGCTGAAGCCATGGCCGGCGCCCATACGGAGTAGGAGGCGGAATCACACGAGCACAAGGGAACATAATGGGACACTGCCAGAGGAAGCCTTGACGGGGAGCTGGGGGAGCTTGATGGTACAGGAACAGTCACAATGCTTGCGGGCTAGAGCGCCAGCGGCACCAGTCTGCTTAAACAGGCGCAACCAGAGGAGGCATAATGGAGTAGGAGGAAGGCGAACATATAGCACGGCGGCGGCTTCGGTGCCATTGAGCTATGCCTCAGAGGGGAGAGCAGGGTTGGGATCAATGAGGGGTGCCAGGGAGCAGAGGATACTATCAGCAGACGCTAGGGGCGCACAAATGCCCTTGAAACCGATTAGCAGCAATGAAGCCACCGTGGTTGTCAATTGCTCTCCGGCGACCCAAACAACTTCCGAGCCCGAAATCGTACTCAGCGATGCCGGAGAGACCCCCTCTCAGGAGTTTCCACTGCTCAGCACAGCATGGGAGTTCATGCAAGCTCAAAGTGAATGTGGCCAGGCGTCGAAGACAGCTGGATTTGGCCAACATTGGGAGGAATGGTTCGCCATGCACTACATGAGCACGTCACAATACAAAGGGAGGAATCCGGAGCTATACAGAGGCGTTGAGCGGAGAGTGCGGGACATGCTCAACTTCGATGCGAGCCTGGACGTCAACGCACTTCGAGAAAAGTGGCTGGAGATGTCGCCAACCGGCCGGAAGTGGAGGTGGCCAGTTATCATGCTCAATGTGATGGCGACGAGACCGGATGAAGCTCTGAAGTTCATGTTGGCCACTTGTGTGGAGCCTTTGAACCATCGCAAGCACTACTCCGATGTTCTGGACTTTCTCGCAGCGAGACACCTGGAACCGTCGTCACCATCATATCTATCATCCAGGGAGGACTACTGCGTATTTTTCGACGCTGTATCAGACTTGCTGAGGCAGTATGGCGGATCTGAAGTTGCAATCTCGGATTTCACGATTATTAAGCTGTTCAGACAGGCAGATCATGAGCAAGCCGCAGACCTCTATGATATTTTGGCTGCAAGAGGGAAGCGCATGGGTATCAATACTCGCATAAAAGCAGTCGACATACTGGCAAAATCCGGGGCCACAGATACAGCAGTAGAAATCCTGAGGACACTGCATAGAGACGGCGTTAGCTTCAGAAGGGCAGAAGTGGAAGGCGTCTGCGCTACCTTACTCAGAGCCAGCCAGGGAGATCCAGCGGCAAGACACCACGAAGGAGATATCTTCTCGTTACTGTTGCAATTTGGTTTGGAACCAAAGATCAACTTCTATAATATCCTGTCACACAATGCTGTGGAATCAGGAGACCACGAGACAGCATGGAAGGTGTATGAGATGCTGCTTGAGAACGGCATCGAGCCATCGCATCACACGTACTCCATACTATTGAACGACGCGAAATGGCGACGAGATCCGGAGTGCTTGGATAGAATCCTGAACATCCTACGAGAAAATGATATCAGGAACGAGCACATTGCCAATGATGTGTTGCACGCTATGTGGCTGATGCACGAGAAGCGACTAGCAAAGATTGCGCAACATAACCGCTATCGTGCTTGGGACGCATTATGGCATCGTATGCTCAAAGTATACGCCATATACTACGATACTGGCCCGCTGCAGGACTTCGCGCCAGAAATCTTCGACTTCGCCCATTCACCCAGCATGAACGAAGGACGGAAAATGCATCCCGACACACCAACACTGAACCTCATGGTTTTGGCTGCGCTAAGATGTAAAGTTAGGCCGGCGCATATCACAGAATTCTATTACCGCTATCGCGAGCTTCTCACCGCCGGCCACCCAGACTACATCAAGCTCGCAAGAACAGGCTCCGTCAGTGACGCCTTCATAGCACGCATGGGCGACCATCCAAAGTCACTCTCACAATGTATGAAAGTAATGCTCGACATGCTACGCACCGATCCCACAGCCACCGAGAACCAAACCCTCAACGAAGCAAACAAAGCTCTAGAGCCCGGACTCTTCATATCAAAGGAAGGTGAGCCTGATGTGCCAAAACGGATAAAGACGCCCAAACATAAACTGCCCATGAGTCCGCCGACTATCAGGACTTGGACGCTGCTGATGCATGCTTTTATGCGCCAATCCCAACCGAGAGCGGCGGAGAAGGTATTGACTATGATGAGACAGAAGGGCGTACAGCCTGATAAGGTGACTTGGGATACACTGATTATGGGATATTCGAATATGAGGGATGATAGTGGGCTTGTTGACTCGATTGTGAGGTCTGAGAGGGCGGGATGGCCGATAAATCAGAGTCTGATTCAGGGGGTTGGCGGTGTGAGGAAGCAGAGCGGTATTATGGGACAGGTTATTGAGAAGATGGCTACCATGGGAAGCCAGAGGGAGGAGAACAAAGTTGAAAGGAGATTCAAGCCGGGTGAGCTGAAGCTTAAGAGGATGGTAGATGAGAAGACGCTTAAGCGTCAAGCTAAGTATGAGGCTTGGCAGCGACGACTGCGGGAGTTGCAAGGCCAGCAAACTCAGTGAGATGGTTGTTGAAAGGTCATGTCGAGAGCTATGACTCCGTATATAGCTCTATTTTATGTATACCATCGTCCCGCAATTTAACCATGAATTTTGAGCTCGATTTGAGCATATGATGGCATCCTGGAAAACGGCCAGCTACGACCCAGTGATCAATCAATCTATATGGAAGTGCAGACTGGTTGCTTGTCATGTGGTTTGAAAGAGTATCATCAGGCCGACGAGGTAGCCATGCGCGCCCTTTATAGATTACAACGACCACTATTCACAATGTCAAGAACTCTCACAGAAAAGATACATTGCCACCACAAAAGCGATCACCTCGTTACTCGGATATGTGAAGCTTGCCAATAATTTCTGACATGCTCCAATCTAGTTAGCCGTTTGCCGGGATTGGGGTAAGTTACCGAGGCTGCGGGGTATCTGTGGGGTTGACATCGCGCCTAGCACGGCGAATCCTCCCTTTGATAGCCCGATGGCCGACTGAGTTGTTCCCGAGCCAATTGTCGAGAGAGTTCTTAATCCCGTGAAGGTGGTCTGGGAATACTTATATACTCGAGGCGCCCCCGGTATCGTTGCTTCTCTTACATTGTGTCATCATCCTCGAACCTCTGATCAGCTTTTAACCGATCACGAGCCTTATCTAGAATCGAAGGACATCACAGAAGAACAGTTAGGAAAGATTGATACAACACCGCCAAAATGGTTAAGTCCCCAACCCAGCCCTGCTACGTCCTCGGCGTCGGCATGACCAAGTTCATCAAGCCACGCGGAAAGGTCGACTACACCGAGCTCGGCTTCGAGGCCGGAGTCAAGGCACTCTTGGACGCCCAGATCAACTACGACGATGTCGACCAAGGCGTGGCCTGCTACTGCTACGGCGACTCCACCTGCGGCCAGCGCGTCTTCTATCAGTTCGGCATGACCCAGATCCCAATCTATAACGTTAACAATAACTGCTCGACTGGATCTACTGGGCTTCACTTGGCGAGAAATGTCATTAGCCATGGTGGCGCAGACTGTATCATGGTTATTGGCTTTGAGAAGATGAACCCTGGCTCCCTGCAGTCTTTCTGGAATGATCGTGAGAACCCAACTGGCACGACTGGAAAGATGATGGCCGAGACTCGTGGAGTCACGAACGCACCAGGCGCTGCCCAGATGTTCGGTAACGCTGGTCGCGAGTACATGGAGAAGTAAGCCCTCACCACTATCATTACCACCGAGTATCGAGCACGAAACTAACAAACACAGGTACGGAGCCGAAGCCCCAGACTTCGCCGAGATCGCCCGCGTCAACCACGAGCACTCCCAGCGCAACCCATACTCCCAATTCCAAAACGTCTACACCAAGGAGCAGATCCTCGACGCGCCAATGATCTTCGCCCCATTGACCAAGCTCCAGTGTTGCCCAACCTCCGACGGTGGGGCCGCAGCAATCTTGGTTTCCCAGGACTTCCTTGATGCCCGCCCACACCTTAAGTCCCAGGCCGTGTTGATCGCTGGACAATGCCTCGCTACCGATGCACCATCTCTGTTCAGCAAGAGTGCGATTGACCTTATGGGATACGAGATGACGCAGTATGCCGGTAAGCAGGCGCTTGCTGAGGCTAAGCTTACCACCGAAGACGTCTCGGTTGTGGAGGTGCACGACTGCTTCTCAGCAAACGAGATGATCGTTATCGATGCTCTGGGCTTGTCACCAAAGGGTAAGGCTCATGAGCTGGTTCGCAATGGCGATATCACTTATGGTGGAAAGTACGTGATTAACCCATCTGGAGGTCTTATTTCTAAGGGCCACCCACTTGGTGCGTCGGGTATTGCTCAATGCGCTGAGTTGGTTTGGCATTTGAGAGGTTGGGCCAACAACAGAGCGGTTCCAAAGACCAAGGCTGCTCTCCAGCACAACTTGGGATTGGGTGGTGCTGTTGTGGTGACTGTTTATACGCGCGCGGATGGCAAGGAGGCTGAGAACGTGACTGATGAGCAGATTGGTCAGCATAACAAGCTGGGGTATAACCCGGCTGTTGTTGCTAAGGGGTTCACTAAGGCGCAGGCTGATGCTGTGAGGAGTAAGAATAAGAAGTCTGAGTGGGCGCTGCAACAGACCGAGGAGAAGGTTATTGCCAGATTTTAAGCTGAAAGCGCGGTTGTAATGATTGGATGGAAAATTGGAAATACTTTTGATGTTGGATGTTCGCGAGTTGAATTGAAAGCGTTTAAATGAATCTCGGTATCAATCGCTAATGTACATGAATGCTCCTGCTCCTAGCTACTGAATCTCTGACTGTCCGTGAAAGGGCCTGAAAGAGTCCGGGTATCATCGCCAATGTACAAAGTGCTCTGTATCCTGAATCCCACGCCAACGCCATAATCAGTTAACCACTACCTATTTACACCTCGTCCATCCCTAGGAACGGCTCCGGTGCCAGCGCCTCAACCTGGGTTTCATCATCGTTCTCGTCCTCGCTCTCAGCATCCATAATCTCAGCCAAATCACCCGTCAACTTCATTGCCACCTCCGTCATCGCCTTCTTGGCCACCTTAATCTCATCCACCAGAAACCACTCCTTTTTAGTCCCCACAGCATCCTCCAGCTCACGAATACGTGCCCTCAACTTAACCACAGTACCTTCCTCCTTGCCAACAGGTTCTCCAGCCTAGCATTCTCGCGCTTGTACGCCTTGACGACTCTCTCATTCTTGTTGACCAGTCCCTCAAGCTCAAGGTTGCGGCGCTCCTGATCTCGCCGGTCAACTGGTTTCTCAGTCTCCCAGTCTATCCGGCCCCTCGTCGTAAGCCGCAAGATACTTCGCCGCGTCCTTGTTCTCGGAAATTTAGTCTCGCACCTCCTTCACAAAAGCCTCCAGCAGGCGATTCTCTGCTCTTGGGCGGTGGTCGCACCGCTGTTTTCGTAGGCCTCGATCTTGGTGGTGAGGACGTCCTTTTGCGCCTCGAGGATCGTGACATCAGCCCAAGGGTGATGATGCGCGCCTGTTCCGCCTTGCGCCTCTTAACATCGTCCTTTAGCGCATTGGCCCGCTTGACTGACTTCTCGTCTGTCAGGTTCTCGACGAGGCGCTGATCTCTGGTATTGGGACCTATTTTGATGGGTGGCGCGTCGCGTGGTGGGTCTCTCGTGCTTTGGCAGGTGTATTATGGTGTTGTATCGTCTGTGTTTTGCCCGCGTAATGGTCTCGTGGTCGTATTGATGGGGCCTTTGCTTAAATTAAGCAAGTTTTATAGTGATGGTGTTGTGGTGAAAAAGGGATTTGTTGTGAGGGGAAAGGGCCGGCGACAAAATCCAAGTCGCGACGTCCACCACGACTTCAACCTCGCGCTGACAGCGAAATTAATGCCGTCATTGAAGCCTCGACATGCTAACCGGTTAGCATCGCCAGATTTTTATTTCTGAAAACTTTCACATGTCCACTGGCCTGCGAGAACGATGCAAGAACAGAGAAAAGCGACCAACGAAAGCACAACAACACTACAGAGACTTATAATACTTATATATTTATATATTTATATATTTGTATATTTATATACTACTTATTGTTTGCGATACACGGTCATCTCCAGCAATGAGTCTGGTGTTGCCGACAGTGACCAAACTCGTCGTCGCAGCCTCAGCTCCCAGTCACGCAATAATCTTCCGCTGGAAGAATGTAAGGAGCGCCAAGGTTTAGCCACTAGAGTATGTAGGGGCTAGCAGGGAAGATATATACTTTGGATTACTTGCCAGGTTCGTGCGATCTTGGAGGTCTTTGCTTGAGGCTCATTCGCAGGATATGCAGCGCTGGCGCAACTCTGCGCTCAGCTACCTGGCTCTGGCGATTGATACGAGTGTCTCTGTGCGCACACAACTCAGTGGCCACACAAGCTCTACCACCACCATACTGTAGACGATTCAGCGACAAGCTGTTGTCGCCTTATACCCCGTCCATCCTCCATACTGCACTGTATTGCGACCGCCCAAGGAATTCCACCATCCTGCCGAGGACGCCCCAGCGACCAACTGTTCCGCCTTGGTTTGCAAGCGGTGGAATAAGAGGAGTCAGCCACCCACCGCGTGATGAGATAGTTTGTGTTAGTCTGACTTTGGATCGTAGGGGATTCGTCCATGCCTGCGTCTATGCCAGCGCCCATACCTGCGTCATCGACCGCATTCCTGAGGTAATGTGGGTAGGTATGCCAAAGGAAGATGATGATCGACCTCTTTGCGCGGTCGGGCGATGTTGGACCACTGGGAGATCGCAAGTTTTGCGGGCGAGTCAGCAACCAACCATAAAGAGTAGGTGGAGGCCCTCGTTCTCCGTTTGACAGACTGATGTGTGGTGCCGGGTGTCTTTGTGACAGTTGTCATTGAGCGTCACGACGTCAGCCATCAATGTACTCCGAAGGCCAACACTGGCACCTTAAGGGCCAGATATATAGAAGTTTAGATATTCGATTGAAGGGATGTATTGAAGACGGAAATAGACTGGGTACAACGGCTAAAGTGGCAACTTCCAAGCTCTCCCACTAAAGGCGACAGTGTGGTGGGGACAATTGGGAGCGTGGTGCACCAAAAGCGCGCTGGCTTAGCCGCAACTCCACACGTCGTCATCTGGCCAAGCAGCAGTCCTCATATTTTCAGTGGTGCGTCCTCCATAAACTTGCATTCCCCGTCCCAGTCCACTCTTTTTACCCACTGTGATATAATCACCGACACTATAGAGGAGTGATTGACTTGTGGCTTCTCTTAAATATATTATCCGCGTTCCCTCGAGTACATTTTTTTTGCAAGTAAGAAACTATACACGACGCAGTTTTTACGCTGCAGACTACGAGGAGGAAAAGGCATTGATTGAGTATTATCACGACTACACGACGATCACCAAAAGCAATTGAGCGAGTTTATCTCTTTACGAAGCAAGCGAACATTGATTCTATCTCCACGACTCGAAACCCTTGTCTCGGAACCCTCGTCTCGGAACATCTTCCCGACTCCGAAAACTCCGGACTCGAAGCATCAAGCGATTGAACTGCATATACTCTACCACCACTACATACCATACATATATATATATAATGGCCTTCCGCGCAACAGCAAAGAAGTACGCGACTTTCGCAGCCGGAGCCACCGTCCTCGGAGGAGCCGTCACGTACTATTCATATCGCCCAAGGAACATCCCAGGGCTCGAGCCAGCCGCCGTCCCACCACCAGGAGCAGGCGAGCACGGCGTCCCAGTGCCTCGCTTCCCCAAGGTCAAGTCGAGAGATGAGCAGATCGAGGACCTGAGGCGCAGTGGCCGCAACGGCCAAACTATGTCCACCACCGAGGCAGCGAAGAAGGGCCTCGAGGCCGCTGGCATGGAGGTGGATGAGCATAGAGAGACCGTCGAGAGGGAATCCAAGGATGAGAACGAGTACGATCTACTCGTCATTGGCGGTGGTGCGACGGGAGCAGGTATCGCTCTCGACGCCGCAACCAGAGGATTAAAGGTCGCGATCGTCGAGCGCGACGATTTCTCCGCCGGTACATCCTCCAAGTCAACGAAGTTGGTGCACGGCGGTGTCAGATACCTCGAGAAGGCCTTCTGGGAGCTGGATTACAACCAGTACAAGCTTGTCAAGGAGGCGCTGCGCGAGCGCAAGTACTTCTTGGATACCGCACCACATTTGTCTTCGTGGCTTCCCATCATGTTGCCCTTGGATAAGTGGTGGAAGGCCCCATATTACTGGGCTGGAACCAAGGCGTACGATTTCCTTGCTGGATCTGAGGGTATTGAGTCGAGTTACTTCCTCACCAGATCTAAAGCCATCGAGGCGTTCCCAATGTTGAGGAGGACTGATCTGATCGGTGCCCTTGTCTACTACGATGGTGCCCACAACGATTCCCGCATGAACGTATCTCTGGCAATGACCGCCGCCCTCTACGGCGCTACCGTCGTCAACCATCTCGAGGTCACTGGTCTGGAGAAGGACGCCAACGGCCGCGTCAACGGTGCCAGAGTCAAGGACCTCATCCGCGAGAAAGACGGCATGTCCACCGATGAGTTCTCCATCAAGGCAAAGGGCATAATCAACGCCACAGGCCCCTTCTGCGATGCTATCCGTAAGATGGAAGATCCAAGCATCAAGGATATCGTCGCGCCATCTTCAGGCGTCCACATCGTTCTCCCAGGGTACTACAGCCCTAACAACATGGGATTGATCGATCCAAAAACTTCCGACGGAAGAGTCATCTTCTTCCTCCCATGGCAGGGAAACACTATCGCCGGAACCACTGATGAGCCAACCGAAATTGACCCAATGCCAATGCCACGCGAAAAAGAGATTGACTGGATTCTCTCCGAGATCCGCCAGTACATGGCGCCAGACATCAATGTCCGCCGCGGCGACGTGCTTGCTGCTTGGTCAGGCATCAGACCACTGGTCAAGGATCCAAAGGCCAAGAACACCGAGTCTTTGGTCCGCAACCACCTCATCGACATCTCCGCCTCCGGCTTGCTCACCTGTGCTGGAGGGAAGTGGACCACTTACCGCCAGATGGCTGAGGAGGCCGTCGACGCCGCGATCGAGGAGTATAAGCTCAAGCCAAAGCCAGTGACTAACGCACCATCTGTCTCTGGAACTGAGTACATCGACGACGGAGCACATTTGGATGGTTCTTGCCAGACTCACCAGGTTCGCTTAATTGGTACCCACGGATACTCCAAGACGCTGTTCATCAACTTGATTCAGCACTTTGGTATTGAGTCGGATGTCGCTAAGCACTTGACACAATCTTACGGTGATAGGGCTTGGACCGTTGCTGCGCTTTCGGAGGCGACAGAGCAGAGATGGCCGGTGCGTGGGAAGAGGATTGCTAAGTCCGGGAACTATCCTTTCATTGATGGGGAGGTTAGATATGCCGTCCGCCACGAGTACGCGCAGACCGCTGCCGACGTCCTTGCTCGCCGTACCCGTCTCGCTTTTCTGAATGCCCAGGAGGCGTTGGAGGCGCTGCCGAGGGTTATTGACATTATGTCTGAAGAGCTGAAGTGGAGCGAGAAGAGGGAGGTCAAGGAGTGGATGGATACTGTTGCGTTCTTGGAGTCGATGGGTCTTCCGCAGTCGAAGCTATCTGCTACCCGTGCTCAGGTTGAGTCCGGGAAGATGTCTTTTAAGGATAGTGCCGAGTATAAGATGTACAGCAGACACGATGTTCCAGATGACACTCTTAAGTCGGACGTCGAGGAATCGCCTATCATGAGGCCAGACTCTTCTGCCAACAAGTAAGAGCTGAATTGCGAAGAGAGTTCTGACCCGTGCTGGGAGGTGGTTAGTGGTTTGCGCATATGGGGATGCTTGTGGGGAGTGGGAGAAGAGATAGAGGAGCAGAGAACGGAAGCATGCATGATAAGAAGGTAGTGGGATAGACGTGGAGAATGGACAGACGAAAAATGCTGTATCATGACGTTGATACTTTGATTGATTGATCGCTCTGCTTCGCTTTAGTAGATAGCATGTTTTTCTTGCTTGGGATAGCTTCTTCCTAATGATGATACTTCACAATCTTCTTTTCCGAAATGCTGCGATCATCTAATGAACAGTATTATAGTGATACTCCTATGAAATAGGGAACAGTCTTTCCCCTCGTACAAGTGCAGCAAGTGCTTACGCTCCTCCCACACCTGCATAAAGCTTGACCTCATCTGTTGCCCTACATACTCACCACCCAATTATATTTGTCGTAATCTTGTAAACTGTGGACTTGTGGACTGTGACCTCGGAACTGATGTCGTGGGGAACACGCAATATCGGTGTCGACATCAGAAACCCGTACAAGGTAGCCTAGCAACCTCATTTAAACCATGATGTCCTGTACCAGAGACGTCGGACTTCACGAAACCGTACCGAGTACTGCCTCAAAAGTTCGCCTATGTGCTGAGCCTTCACGCGGGAAGTTGACGGCAATCGTTAAAAGCCTGCCAATTGCGATGGTGCTAGTTGCAGGTGCCTGACCGAAGGCTCACCAAAGCGATCGAATGCCATTTGCTGCCATCCATGCCACGTCCTTAAGCCGCCACGATCAACGGTTGTACGGTTGCACAGAAAACTGTGGTAAGGCTGTGTTCACCACAAAAAGATAGGCTTATGGTAAGGTGCGGTAAGGTGCAGTAAGGTGCAGTAGGCTGTCTCATATAATCTCCGATCTCACTTCCTTTGTTGGTTCTTTGTTCTCATTCACGTTTCCGCGGCGAACATTGTTGTTTGCATTGCGCACTGCAGCCCTCCTCGACAACTCTCTGTTCACACTTCTCAAGAATTGCACTGGAGGGAGCTCAGAACACTCAATCCAGATTCCAGGTAGGAACTTCAATAACTCGACGGCGTTGCCAAACTCAGTCACGTCACGAGTAGAGCTTGAATACACTACCCTTGCCACGGTTTATTCGTACTTGTTCGAAGACAAAGAAGCATCAAGCGATCGATTCTGCACGACTCCCCGACTCTACTTGGACGGCATTCGGCAATCAGTACAATCTGTCATTCGACTGATTCATCGGCCCTTCCAATACCAACCATCAAACAAGCACACTATCTAGTGGGCAGCGGCATCGTATTCACACAACCTCGAGGAACATCGAGTCGTCCATTCGGCGGCATATCGATCTTAAAAAGGGGCAGTGGGCTAGCACAACACATCGCTCAAGACCTCCGTCACGATGGTGTTCAGAACGATCATCCAAGAAACTGTAACCCTCTGGGACGGCGTCCTCTACGCCGTAGGCGGCTGTCTAGGCACAGACACCAAGCCTCCCAAACACCGTCGACACGAGGACGACAGTGACTTCGACAAAGGTGCACGAGCTCGTCGAGTCTCAGACACAAAACGCCATGACCACGATGATGGGAAGAAGATGAGTGAGGCCAGGATACAACCCCTCGACTTCGACCCACGGCCTGTATCTACCCGCCAAAATGGTGGTGGGAGAAAGCATCTCGTTATACATGAAAGGGGACGAAGTAGTGGAGAGCGCCGACTCAGCGATGCGCTGTGGAGTGAGGAGGGGGGAGGGAGTTTGAAGTACCTACAGGATAATGACGAAACGCCAGGTGGATGGAGGAGAGAACACAATTTCGACCAGCGTCGAGGGACACTAGCTTACACCGGCGAAAGCCGAGAAAGCAAAGCAGCGAGGAAGCAAAGAAAGAGAGAGAGTCGCGCCGTGAACGGTAATGGGGGGTGGATGGGCGAGTAAAATGGTTATACAAATATGTATGAAGGAGGTCGACGGCACGGTCGATAGGTATTTGGGCGTTTTACGACACAAAAATGGTATCAAGAAAGGCTTTCTTCTGAACGGCGCCCCTGCGCGGGAGTCCGGATTTGGGATTTGGTTTGGACTGCACGTAACATATATCTCAACTAGCAAGCACCAGGTTAACTGGGCTCGCAAGTCTGAATAACATATATCTTCACGCTCAAGTCATTTTGTCGTTTGTCAAGTGTCGGTATTCGGATAGATGCTAAAGTCAATGGATGAATTGAGCATTACAAAGATTTCATTCGCAGCGTATGTGTATAAACACAAATCTCGAAGATCGCTCGCTTCTTACACATATCCTTCCCCCATATTCGCCCTTAACGAGCATCACCTGGTGCCGCGCCGCCCACACGTCCCCCTACTGGACGTGCAGTGCCTGGCGCGCGTGCAGTGGCTGGTGGCGCCATGCGCTTGCTCATAAATGACCTCGACACCACCGAAACCAACAACATAAACGCCCAGTTAGGCAAGACGTTGAATATCCAAAGGAACCAGCCGATTGGAGCTCCGACTCCGTACTTGGCCACCTCTCCATCAAATGGGTGAAAGTAACCCACGTATGGCTCAACCTCCTTCCATGACTTGGTGGTGTGGATCTTGACGAAGTCGGAGGCGGATACGGTGGTGCCGTTGAAGTTCTGCCGTCTAACATCCACAGGCTGTGGTTCCGGAGTAACCTCCATGATGTACAGACTTGGCGGGCCAATCGCCCATGCATTGCAGAGGATAGGTTGGTGTTCGCAGTTGATATACCCCATATGCGGCGCGGTGGGATCGGCGGCGAAGAGGAGCGCAGTCTCGTTGAAAGCGCGGTTTGAGGTCTCGCAGTGCCCGAAACAAGTCTTGTTTCCTCCAGTGATAAAAACCCACCATTCCTCTGGCTTGCTGGATGCTGGAGTAACCGAGTTTCTCAGAGTATCCTTCCAGTTGGACAAAGTCAAGACCTCGACATTTGCGCCTCCGGCCTTTGCAGCGGCGGCATGCGCAGCATCATAGGTGTTCCAGTGCGGGATGTATGGCTGGAAGAGGTCGTAGTACTTCTGGAACTGAAGCTTGATGTGGTCACCCGGGCCAAGAAGTGGCTGCTGCTGCTGTTCTGCGAGCGCAAAAAGAGGAAGCACAAATGCCACAGCCGTGATGGAGAGACGCATTGTGAAGAACTGGTTGGGAATTAGTATAACAAATCCAGAAGGTTTGTGGGCAGACGCGCCATCAGTCGCATCGATGGGATGAGGCGCGCCTGTGCCCATGTTTTTGACTTACATAGATTCAGGCTAGTATGTCTATGCTACCAATTGATGTCGACAATGAAGCTCCTGTGGATCTTTCACAACCAACAAAGGCTAAGCTTGAAGAAGTTGAAGAAGAAGAGGAAGAAGAGAGAAGCGTGGCCTCACGAGCTTGTCACGCTTTTTTTACGGAGAAAGCTTGTGACGCCTCAATCGAGTTGGCCGGGCAGCGTTTACTCCGCACCGACGTCGCGCTCAACCATTTACCCCAGAGTTCTGCCACGATGTGGTGAGTTTAGACGGGACTTCAACCGGTTAATCCTGCACCTTACATAAATTTATGTTGTCCTCGTATATCAGGCACAAAGAAACTGGTTGTGGACAAAACTTGCGACCCAACGTCCCATCACGTGCGATAAGAGTTTATCTCCCCTGTCTAACTACGGTGAGGCGGGGAAAAGTGCACAACTTTTTGAGATATCGAGACATTTTCTCGACGACGCGCGAGAGAATAAACACAGCAATCATGGCGGAAATACCTGCCACTCCGTCGAGTATGACGCTCGAGGAGAAGCTCGACAAGATTCGCATGCCAAAACTGCAAAACCAGCAGCAGGTGAGGACAAATCTATCCATGAAAAATTACCTTGGTGGACTCGAGGCTGACCGCATTTCATAGACTGCCGTTGTGCTCAAAGCCGTCGAAGATACCTTCAAAAACCAAAAGACCGAATTTACCCCAACCGCATACTTTGCCGCCCTTTTGGCACTCCTGCCGCAGGCCCTCAACTCTAATGGTATTGTTAACAAGGAGTTGGCAACCTCCGTAGTCTACCTCCTCGACGTCGTTACTCCATTTACACCAGAGCCACTATTGCGCTCCAAATTCTCACAAATCCTCACAAACCTCGCACCAGCACTTTCATTACCGGAGGCTGATGCGCCACTGCTCCGCCCATCCATCGGATGTCTCGAATCCCTTCTTATCGCACAGGATGGCTCAGCATGGGAGCAGTCGCAAACCCAGATTGGCCCACGCAGAGCAATCGCTGGTCTTCTCCAGCTCGCCGTCGACCACAGACCAAAGATCAGAAAGCGCGCACAGGATGCCGTTACCAAGGTTCTCAAGAACCCACCACCGTCACCGTCTTCCGATCACCCAGCAGCAGACATGTGCGCAGAGACCGCATTGAAGGCATTGGTTGAGATGTCACAGAAGGCAGCACAAGCAAAGAAGGGCAGAAAGGGACAGCAGGAGGCTGAGCACGAGCCAGCTCTCATTCACGCATTACACCTGGTCAAGACTGTTGCGGCAGCATCTGGAGGATGGCCATCCAAGAAGATTGAGGCGCTCTGCGAGGTGCTCCTCACCATCTCCCGCTCCAGCAACGAGTACATGACCATGGCCGCATTCGAGGTCTTTGAGATCATCTTCCAGGGAATGGCTTCCGACGAGATCGCTTCCGCCAAGCTCCCACGCCTTCTGGAGGTCATCTCCGAGTTGCGCCCATCTCAGAACGACTCTCAGCTTCTTCCACCATGGATCGCCGTCATCTCCAGAGGTTACGACGTTTCCGCGCAAATCAACCCAGACGAGACTTTTGCCCAACTCCCAGAGCTCTTCGCCATGATCTCGACTTTCTTGACGTCCCAGTCTCACAACATCAGAGTGTCTGCGTCTGAGTGCCTGATCTCCTTCATGGCCAACTGCATTCCTGATAGCGTCCTCCTTGACGCATCCATCTACGACGAGAAGACCCTCGAGAAGCTCGGAAAGGCCGCCACCGACCTGTTGAACGTCAAGTATCAGTCCGCATGGATGGAGTCGTTCAACGTTTTTGGCCAGATGTTTGACAGCTTGAGGTGGAGATCCTACCCAATCTTGATCGACATTGCCAAGACCGTTGGTGATCTCCGCAGCAACAACTCCTTCGCCGGAAAGAAAGAGGCCGATGAGGTCCTGGGCAAGGCCATCCGCGCTATGGGTCCAGAGGCTGTTCTCAACATCCTCCCGTTGAACTTGGCCAAGCCAGGTCCAGGAAAGCCAGGCCGTGCTTGGATGTTCCCAATCCTCCGCGACTACGTTAGCAACACCAATCTCGAGCACTTCAAGACAGAGCTCCTCCCGCTCTCTGAGACCATGTTCCAGAAGGTCCTTGACAACGGCGATAAGGAGAAGTCTATGGAAATCAAAATTTTCGACACCCTCGTTAAGCAGATCTGGGCCATCCTCCCAGGATACTGCGACCTCCCACTCGACCTGGTCTCCGCATTCGACCAGAAGTTCGCTGAGTTGCTTTCCACGCTTCTTTACCAGCAAGTCGACCTCCGCTCCGAGATCTGCAAGGCTCTTCAAGCACTCGTAGAGTCCAACCAAGCCGTCGTCGACTCCGAAGGCGAGGAAGATCTCGTCCTCCAGTCCCGCGTCACCAAGGCACAAGCCAAGAAGAACTTGGAGCACCTGTCAGGATCCGCAGGCAACATGCTCGCCGTTCTCTTCAACGTCTACTCTCAGACCCTGCCACAGTATCGCGGATACATCCTCAAGTGCATCAACGCCTATCTCTCCATTACGCCTGCCGCCGAGCTCATGGAGACATTTACCCGCGTGACGCAGATGCTTGAGGCGTCCTTGGCTGAGAATGTGGTCAAGACCCAGGCTGAGAAGCAGAAGGAGAAGGCGAAGAACCAGGAGGATAAAATGCCGCAAACCTCGCACACCCTTATGGATCTTGTCATCACCATCTCGGTCTACCTCCCGAGAGAGTCGTTCCAGACCCTCTTCAATATCTCGTCCATCATCATTATCAAGGATGACGACCCACAATTGCAGAAGAAGGCATATAAACTCATCCCCCGCCTTGCATCCTCGGAGACCGGTAAACTGGCCTTGGCTGAGCGGTCCACCGAGCTTCAAACCCTCCTTCTCTCTTCCTCGGAGAAGGTTTCCCCTCCAGCCAAGCGCGACAGATTGGCTGCCATCTCCACCCTGATCCCATTTTTGCCAGCCGACTCCGTACACTTCATTCCATCAGTCTTGTCAGAGGTAGTAATCTCGTGTAAGGAGACCAACGAAAAGGCCCGTACCGCCGCTTTCGACCTCCTGATTCTTATGGGCGAGAAGATTGTGGAGTGCAGTGGTTACACCATCCAAAACAGCAAGGTCCCACACATGCCCGACGATGCACCAGCCGTCACTGCTTCCCTCGAAGAGTATTTCACCATGGTTTCCGCTGGCCTCGCTGGGTCTACCCCTCACATGGTGTCGGCTTCCATCACAGCCTTAACCCGCATCTTATACCACTTTAGAGAGAATCTTAACAAGGAAGTCATGTCCGACCTCGTCCAAACTATGGACCTCTTTCTCACCTCCAACAACCGCGAGATCGTCCGCTCCGTCCTTGGCTTCGTAAAAGTCTGCGTCATCTCGCTGCCAATTGGACTGATGCAGCCGAGGTTGGAGACTCTGATTCCGAATCTTATGGTCTGGTCCCACGAACACAAAGCGCATTTTAAGGCGAAGGTTAAGCATATCGTTGAGCGTATGATGCGCCGTTTTGGCGTGGAAGTCGTTAGCAGGTACTGTCCTGAGGAGGATAGGAAGTTGATAAGCAATATCAGGAAGACGAAGGAGAGGAATAAGAGACAGAAGGAAGCACGTAAGGCAGAGGGCGGCGACTCCGACGATGAGAAGGCACAGCATAAGGGACGCTTTGAGTCCGAATACGACAATGCGCTGCATGAGTCGGACTCCGAATCCGATGGTTCAGATGTCAGTGATAACGAGATGCTGGGTAAGAGTACCAAAAAGCGTCGCCAAGAATCCCGCGAGAAGGGTAGCAAGAGTTATATCGTGGAGGACGAGGACGAGCCGCTGGATCTACTTGATCGTCGCGCGTTGGCGAATATCTCTTCGACAAAGCCAGTCTCCAAACCAAAGGCTGGCAAGCGTCAAGCCGTTAAGACGGATTTGGATGGAAAGCTTGTCTTTAATGAGGATGATGAGATGGTTATCGACACGGGGGCTGAGGAGAAGGAGGAGGGTGGTATTGATGCTTACGTGCACGCCATGAAGGGCCGTGATGCGGTTAAGACTGGAAGGGGTGGAAGGTTGAAGTTCTCGAACAGAAGGGATCAGGAAGAGCCGGAGGATATGGAGGTTGATGAGGAGGATGCTAGGGAGATCTCTAAGGCTGTTTCTGGCGGCAGAGGAAGGGGAGGCGGTGGTCGTGGAGGTCGCGGAGGGAAGCCAGAGAGACGAGGACTCGACGGAAAGAGGGCAGGTGGGGTCCAGAAGTCGGGTCGCGGCGGTGAAAGAGGCGGCCGTGGGGGCCGTGGTGGACGCAGATAAATACGACGCTGCTCAACTATGAGCGTAACGAGATTGGAATGATGATGCGATGTATGGGCGACGGTGTTAGAATCTAGAACTCCTTTTATTTGGTTAGGAAAATAACATGCATGGCGTTTTTTGCTTTAGCTAATTGACCTTCCTTTCTTTCCCTTGTGGACTTACGATTCACATCTCCATTCTTGCCTTCCATACCCAAACCCTAACCGCAACCTATCAGCTATGACCTTCGCGTATACACATCTGTTTAGCCGCCCTGAGGAGGTAGATATTTATTAGCACCACGCTCTAGCCAACTGAGCTAAGCGACCGGAGGCGATTGTGATTGCCTAATAGGGTATATGTTAAAATTTGGAAAATAAAGGGTTGATAATAGAGGGCCCCACTGGACAGTGTTTGATGAGTAGTATTTAAGTACTACTCACGAAGCTCATGAGTAGAGTACTCGCCCAGTAGTCATTTCCTGAGTACTACTCGTCAAACTGCTCAAGTAACTGTACGTAATGACAGGCCTTAATAGAGGATGGAACTCGTTTTCTGATAGATGCTCGCTTAGCTAATTACGGTCGCTTGGTACGAGTACTACTTTCGACTACTCGAGTAGTACTTGAGTAAGTCTTCACAAGTAGTAAAAACGCCGTGAGATGCCAACTACTCCTACTTTCTCACGTAAGTAGGAGTACCCGACTACTCACCTCCAACACTGCCGCTGGAGTGGGGACCTACTAAATATGATTTCAAGCTTTTCAGACCTAATTAAATTGATCTTCCAGCGTGTAACAGTGTAACTCCAAATTGAATCAACATATGAAAATTCAAGTTGAGGAAACCAATTTGATTATGTTTCAATCGTGTAAAGATTTTCATTTAGTGCCCTTGCAGCCTGGCTGTTCTTGATGCATCTTGTGCGGTTTGCATCTGCCTGTTGTTATGTTGCTCATCAGTTTGCGGTTGCCGCTTATGCGTGATGATTTTAATTGGAAAGGCTGTGGAATACTAGTTTATGTAGCAAGAAATTTTAGCTTGATATCATCACACACCAAACAGCAGAGAATTCGCCTACGGCATGAGTCGCTTTGTCGGCCTTTCAAGCCGTGGTTTATACACGCCAGTTTAAGGCGGAGACATTAAATACGTGCTAATTGACACTAACTTCTGCAATTCTGGATCATTGATTCCAATGCCATTCTTCATCAACTAATTTACTAGCAGTTGTCAGCTTGTCATATATCTTGAGTAATATGGCCTACTCTGTCTACTCGCCTCGGCATTCCCTTACCAGGGTACTTTTAATTCTTTCAAATCCACCAGCACTATGGCGTTCGTCCGACGTTGGATGTAGTCGACTCAGATCGGCTCACTCAGACCTTCTCCGTGACTGACTCTTACTCTACAAGTCCTCAGTAACTCTAAACTCCAGCCTCCTATCCTGTCGTTGACATTTTGTACGAAGAAAGGTGTTGGAGCTAAGGCCAGACCATCCATAAGCAAGTTGTGCCTGCATGCCACCTAGTTTCTCGCTCCCAAAGTCGCTCTCAGATCGTCACCGCGCATTGGCGTAACGCCAGCACCAATGCTTTTGCAAATATGCACAATACCTACTTGATTAACCGTCTCAGCATTGGAGGCGGCACTGCGGCCCCTACGAGATCTCCGCATAGCCGCCAACATCACGCGGTGCCTATAAATGCTTGACGGCTTCGGCTGCGCTGTGAGTTGGCGTTCCGAACTCGCTCTCTGTACACAGATGGATAACGATGACGGCACTCACAGCATGCCGTTTGATGACCAAAGTCACAAGATCAGGCGTTGATGGGGGCCAAAGACAGAGATCTGGTAGCCGCCAACGTCACTCGAGCGCTTCAAGCCGTTGACGAGCTGGGATGAGGCGCCGAAGTACTCGTGGAGAAGGTGTGCCTTGCAACGTGACGTGCTTATGCATATATCATGGAGCGTATTATAACCATGTCGGTTATTGGCGTACCTAGAGGCTGTGAGCGTGCTTCAACTCGATGGTGCAGGTTGACCTTCATGAAGATGGTACTGGCTGAGAATGGAATGGTGCCTGATGCCTGTCGACAGTACAGTCCGTACTCGCAGTCTAGATGGGTCGTCTCGGCAGACATCGCTAAAGGGAGGCCTTCGCGTTCAAAGAGGAAGTATTCGTCTAGGTCATGACGCGGCTATGCGCGTGATGGTTGCAGGTGGATGAGGACTACCGACTAAACAAGGGTGCCCCAGAGGCAAAGAAGTTCCAAAGCAGAAAGTTAAAAAACAAATAGGGCGGACAAAGTTGAAAGCATGAGCAGAAACGAAGACAAAAGTCAACCAGCAAACTAGATGGAATCAACTCGATTGGCTACTAATTCCCGTTTGTGGGCCAAGCGCATACCTGGCGGCTAACAAGGACAGAGGTGATTCGCGGAAAGAAGTGTGAAATCATTACCTCTGTCACTTACCTCTTTCTTCAGCTCGCTGAGCCAGTGAAGTGAACTCTCAATCATACTCTTTAACTGGAGTTGTGGTCACGACGCTTATCCAGTTTCCACCAAAGTGTCGTCGTGGTGGTCGGCACACACGGTCGTCTACGAGTATCGGCAACCAGCGGCTTCGGCGGCTGCCACTCGGCGGTACTCATAGCCGATCTTATCTCTCACGCTCGTCAGCGCTGGCGCCAAATTCCGCGGAAGCGCTTGATGCGCTTCTCAAAATCCTTCAGCTCCACATTCGCGCCCTTCGAATTGGCCGACGTCGTCAAGCGCAGGGATCCGAGACGACGAGCCAGAAGGGTTAGAGCGGCAGCAGGGATAGGTGGAAGAGAACCCGGGAGGATTGGGGCTAGAAACATGTCGGAGATTACTTCAAGCGCGAATGTGATACGTGCGTTGCACACGGAAATGGCAAGGGTTGAACGGTGGAAGAACAGCTAAAGCAGCGTGGGGAGCGCTTCCGATGTATTTCGGCATGCCGAGTGTTCTGTTGCCGATGTTTTGTTGCCGACCGTGAGGTTGAGGGGTCAGGAGCCAGATGTCTGACTGCGAAGGCGAGTGGGGTTTGTGTCTGGCCACCTTTTCAGCTGTTGTTGGTGACTTTTCGGAAATCAATTGGCGAGCTGCGCTGTGATGCGCCTGATTTCGGTGGGTTCCACTGAGAACTCACATCCGTACTTCCTGCTACTTTCATTGTTTTTTGAGCTCCTGCAAAAGCTGTTGCTTGGAGTTTTCGTCAGCTCCAAGACTTGACGATCATAGCCAACAATTAATTAACTTTGATTAACCGGCAGATGAAGGTCAGAAGCGGCATGCATTTCAAGAATGATGTACATGAAATCCGGCTGGAAATCATGCTTCCCATCATTGAAACTTGCAGGGAAGCTGGTCGTGATCGCGGCGGTTCCATAGCCGCTTGTGCCAGTCTTGACTGCTGCATCACCGAATATGAATCGAGGAGCCAACACCAAGTTATCGTAGACACTTGGAGAAGTGTCTCGAAGCAGAAACAGTACTCGAAGAGATGAAGGATTGGCAGTTCTCATTTGCAGGACCAAAAAATACCCAACAGCGCTTGTTTTGCGATAGTTTGCAGGACTACAACTCTAGATCCCGCGACGAGATTGGCTGAAAGCGTTGTCGAGGCGCAGAAGGTGGTGTGATGAAGCTTGAATAGGGATGCAGTTCATGATGGCTGCGATGTGTGTGATTGTTTAAGGGAGTTTCTACTGTCGCCAGGTGGTGTTCTGATGGCATGTTGACGTCGTTTAGTTGCTAACTTGTGGTGTCTCCACGGATTTCCAGCAGAGGCGACCTACATTAGGAGAGTAGGAGTGCATATCAAGTGTTGAGCCTGGGTCCTCACAAAGTTCTCAAGTTATTACGCGTACAACTTGGTTCGATCAGGTTGAATCAAGGTCAATCTCCGCGGCCCCATGTCTCATGCTCATAAATCAATGTCACGGAACTTCCACGAACTGAAGTTGAGTTCGAGAGCCGCGTAGCGCCAGCGGTAGTTCTACATAAGGCGACGGAACATGGTGCCCTTCTAAGAGCCGCCCACTAAACCCGAAACAATACCAAATAGCGAGACTAATCAAATATCCGACGATTTAGCCAAAGTGTTCCGATTTAAACGTCAAAGTCGATGAATCCATGAGCTAGTTGAGATTAAGTGTCGGTGGTGAAGTCAACCTTGAAACCCCGTCAATCCATTAGCTCATGCGGCCCGCTTCAGCTCGGCAATGCGTTGGGTTTTCCCGCTTCCGCGCTCATGTTTCTGGTCAAAACATGCGAGCAACGACGCTGCGCTTGTTTTTGCCGAAAGCGGTCTAAAGCGTGCTCGTCACACGCGTGCCACGTCAATGCACTGGTAGTGAGGCGTGATTGGTTGATGGCGTGAAGGCACAGAGTGACAGACAGGACGGGTTCTGCAACTACCCGCGTGGTCCGTGGTACCAGATGAATGAGGATAATCAGAGTCATGGAGGTGCTTTGCAGATGGGAGAGAAAAGTAAGGTTTTAGAGAGCTGCCAGATACTGCGGCTGTATCAGACTGGCGATGGCAGGATGGCACACTCGAGAGTGTCTGTCTGAAGTCAAAAGTTTCGCTATTATGAGGGAATTATAGCGGTGTGAACGCGGTTGAAGAAGACGACGTCAGCTTGAAAGAGAGATTTTGTAGCCACCGAGGCACAAAGATCACAGCTTCTTGCTTGTGATGCCACGTAGAAATGATAGCTCGTTCGACGGCAAAATTTAGCCTGGCAAGCCTGAGCTGATAGACGCGGCTTACGGTGCGCTCCGTTACTCGTAACGTCGTCAACCGCTAAGGTGACGGCCTAGGACCTTGATGACGGAGGACGAAGACGTGTCGTCCTTGAGTTTAAGAAGCGGATATCACAGGTGAAGTGGTTGTCTCAGCATAACGGCCTTTTTGTTACTTTGGTTGAGCGATCAAAATAGACAGAATTGCTTCCTTCTTGCTTCGTGGAACACCTGGCTCGTACGAGTAACAAGAACAGGTCGAGCTCGTGTAGAGTACGCCAACAGAGCTGGGGCTGCGATTATTTGTGTGGGACAAGGCGGTACTTCGAACACAGATGTCAAACTGCTTAGTTTACAAATCGGCATTTCCGTGCAAAAGCCAGAAAGGGAGCGCGGCGGCAAAATTGCCCTCAGCAAGATTGAGATGTAACCGGGTGGTCATTTTGTACCCACCATTTTGACTTCATCGAGAATAACCGCCGGGCAGTCGCCTCGTTCCTAGCCAATCACTGCTCGAACGGCCTTCGCGGCGGCTGTGACATGGGTACATCGTCCTGGAGAAGAAAGTCGATAACAATGGGATTGTCAATTCAGGCAGAGATGCAGCAGTGGAGTTACTCTTATGCTGGCCGAGACACCACTATCTAATCTCCTCCTGGATGCTGATGCGTCCGTCCAGCGGGCCGTGTATGCGGTCGGCAGTAGAAAAAAGCGCGTTGTCGAATCGCAGCTTACTTTGTCCTTGAAGTTGTCACTTGTTGTCATCATGCCGCTTTACGAGCCGCGGAGCGGATCCATAACCGGAGCCCTAATCGGGTTGTCCTTAATTAACCGCGTGAGGAGTACCGCCAGCGGCATGCAAAGAAGCTATAGGGCAATTGTTCGCGCCAGAGGTCGAAGAACCGGTTGACATACTCATAGACTTTTCAAAGCAATGAGCAGCTGACTTGGGTTTGTATAATAGAGCATTGTGGCAGTGTAAGCATGTCGGTGACCATATGGAGGAAGACCGGAAACGTCTGTCGCCATTCTTAGCCAGTAGCAAGCTGCCTTCTGGCCGCGACAAGCGCGCATGCGCACCCGGTCAATTGACACAGACGCTGGTTGGTGGTGAAGAGGAACCAAGTGGCCACAAACTCCTTTGGTAAGCAGTGTTCGCAAGCAGGATTCCATGATAATAATAGAGGTAGAGCTATTTTCTCCGTGGCATGATTAGGCAAGCTCCTCACGGTTCCATTGAGCCGCGTTGGCAGCGTCACCACCGCGCTTCTGATGGACCTTGATTCAGGGCAATCTTCAGTGCTGAAACACCCCATCTTAGCGACTGTACATTTCTTGGCCTCCTCTACCCTGTTATCGTGGTACGGTACTTCTCGGTACTTATAGGCGCACGTACGAACGGCCCTGTGATGCTCGTAATGAATAGAGGCCGGTCTTGATATAATGATGGAGCAAAATCAAGCTATGAAAAAGATAGAGGATAAGATAGTGCATCCAGGTATTCCGTAGCCGCTGGAGGTTGTTGATTGGACGCGGTCACGTAGAGGCTTGCCGTGCCAGAACCGAAGTGTGTTTTGTAGTTCCACTCACTACAGACGCTGGCGTAGAGCGGCGCTAGGTTCAACTTAGTGACCAAAATACCCGCGCGACTCTTACCCCATCTCTTCTTCCACTGCGCTCTCCAAAACTTTACATTGTCGTCCAGCCGATTTCCTGAATAATGCCAATTCTTGACACAAATTTCTCTCACGAAAGTCCAAATACACAGAAACTGTCGTTTATCGCGCCTAAATCAGATCACTGAGGTTTAGAGCATAGCCGCCATTATCTCGACATTACCGCGTCGGGTCTTCGCAACGTAAACCACCGAGAAGGCTGCCCCATTCCGTCGAGTCACAAGACCCGCCTTTTATACTCGACAAAGCTGTCGCAACACATCCGAAAGCGATATAGACATTATTTTCCAGTATTAAAGTACTAGAAACATATTCTCTGAGCTCCAGTTCTCAGGTTACGCGCCTCATCGTCACCAAAACCGCTACCGGCCGATTACGACAAGGACCGTCGCGACGACCAATCCTGCCACGTACTCGGACTCATCGATAAAGATTATCTCCCAGCATATACAGCTTGGAGAATATCCCATATACAACAAAACGACAGTCACAATTGTGTCCAACACGGCAGCCGGAAAGAGCCCCAGCTCCTTACAGCTGGAGCTCGTAGCGCTCGCTCGAGAGAGCTTAAGAGAGTCCGGCAGAGTCTCCAGGTCGCCCAGCCAAGGGAGCGCACAGTTCATGCAGGACACTGAGTCTCGAGTTTCAGCTCTGGCCGGCACCGAATCTACCACACAAGGGCAAGGTCAATTGAGGGACAACATGGCAGCCGTGGAACCACAAAGTTCTACGCAGTCTTTCGTTGAAGAAACAGCCCAAGAAGCACGAGGCTTGAGGTTTACTGCAGTTAATACCAGGGAGCCACTTCCAAGCGCTCCAGCAAGTAATGGAGGCATGAATAATGGAGCGCCAAGGAGATTGTCTGAGGATAAGCTAGGGCAGCAGCAGCAGCCGCAGCACCAAACACAACAGCAACCCAGGGACACTCCACCAGGTCAAGAGAAGCTTACCATTACCACAACCCATGCTCAGAGAGACAACTGGGCCGAGACCGTAAATGGTGGTGACAGAAATCCCTCTCATCAGCAGTCCTCATATGCGGAAAGCGAGAACCCACACAAGCGCAAGAGATCTGGATCCTTTGGTGGTGAGAGGGAGACAAGCCAAAACGCGAGCACTGGCTCTTACCACAAGCATAGCTTGCCTTCCATCAAGCCACCAACTTCACAACAGAAAGACTCTCCAGACACACCGTATCCAGATTCTGCTGCCAGCAAGAGAGACGAGTCAAGCACACGTGATCCATATGCCACGCCGCAAACTGCCTATCCGCATTACAGCGAAGCTCATGAAACTGCTGCTTCTTGGTACTCTCGTCATGGAGACCTCAATTCTGCAACTTCTCAGTTGTCGCCAGATGATCAGCTCCGCGAGGCATTATCTCGTGAGAACAACAGTGACCACTATAGCGAGACAAGCCCTGGGCAAGAAGACGGTCGTGGCGCCTCCTATCAGGGACAGTATGGCAGTGTTCAAGCTGACCACAAGAAGAGAAAGCGCAACTTTAGCAACAGGACAAAGACTGGATGCATGACCTGCAGAAAGCGCAAGAAGAAGTGTGATGAGGCAAGACCTGAGTGTGAGTGTTCGAACAGATAATGGTGACATTTCGGCTGCTAATCGCATATAGGTCAAAACTGTATTCGTGGTGGCTTTGTTTGCAATGGTTATCCAAGTCGTGGACAGTGGCCAAAAACGGAACAGAAGCAAGGTCCCGTTCCGCTTCAGAGCAAGGACGGTTACGATACAAGCCATGCTAGCCCAGGTCAAGCGCAGCCGCCGCAGTACCATTCTCCAAGTCCGTACCAGCCACAACAAGCATCGCAGCAGCAGCAGCAGCAGCCACAGCCAGCGCCAACGCCACAACCTAAGCGCGAGCCGCTACCATCTTATCGCGGCCAGCAATTGCGTGTTGATCCGTTACAACCACCAGCAAGACCACAAGGCGACGACGATCGTGCAAGCGCTACCACTCTTCAGAGTGTGTCCATTGGAAGTCCTGATAAACGTGGAGGAAGCCTTTCTGCTGTCAATCCATATACTCCAGCAAACGCCTTCCCAACGCCAATCAGTGCCGTTAGCCAAAATAGCGCGTACTCAGATCGCCTCGTCACAATGGATTATCAACGCATGCCACCAATGGTCGACCCAAGTCGCAACGACCACTCGCATGAGCTCCAAACGCCGCAGTCTGCGCATCCTCCAGCAGTGCCACAGATTAGCATTCTGCACCCATCTCATTCCAACAACCCGCATCCACATACTCCACAGTCTTCTGCTGCGCAAGATGCTGCTCGCTTGGCACTCTCTCATCCAGCTTCGAATAGTCGCCCATCCACCCAGAAGGAGGAGATGTTGGCTGGAAATCCCTTCTATCCAACCGACCGCGAGCTTACCTACGAGCGCGAACGTTGCAATGCTGCCAGCTGGCGCTTCAACAACGGCACCAATCCAAACAACGGCGTCTCCCGAGAAGATCGTGAACGTCTCTTCCGCGACATCTTGATACCGAAGGAGTTGACCAACCTCCCAGCCCATGCCACCTCGCCAATACGGCCACAAGGATATGTTGGCACCAATTGCGAGATTTCCGCACCTTTCACTTGCGACTATGGCTACAACATCAATATCGGTACTGACGTCTTGATTGAGCGCAACTGCACTATAATGGACTGTGTCAAGGTTACCATCGGAGATAGATGTACGATCGGGCCAAACGTCCAAATTATCACAAATACTGTGTCGTTGGATCCAAAGAAGAGGCCTGGCACCAAAGGGCCTCAGTTTGGCAAGCCTGTCATTATCGAGGAGGACTGCTTTATTGGCACCGGCGTTACCATTTTGCCAGGTATTACTGTGAAGAGGGGAAGTACCATCGGTGCTGCGAGTGTCGTCACAAGAGTAAGATTTAGCCAACATCGCCTCAACTTCAAATAATAGCTAACAAACCTTAGGATGTTCCAGCATACACCATTGTAAGCGGCAACCCAGCACGAGTCAACCGTGGCGTCTACACACACGCCACAGGACACGACGTAAATTGACTTCATACTGTAACTGTACGATGACGGATCTCAAGCTATGATATACACGATTACACGGCCGTTTGGGGAAAGGGAGATAAGAGGCTGTTTGGTTTGCGTTACTGTTGCTGATTTTGCTGATACCCATAATGCGAGGAGCGATGATGGGAGAACACACGATTGCTAAAAGGAGGAATGGGGATGTACGATGTAGTGGATAAGTCAGTCCTGTGAGAAGGATTTTTGATACAACCAAACAATATTGCTTATTAGTCGATCGAGGTGGACTCGATTCAGGGGCGGAATAGTGGTCTTGCATAGGCCGATAGCGGTTGACACCGAAAGAAATAAAATCATATTGGCTCCACGCGGCCTCTTCTCACCATGAAGTCTTGGCATTACCAAGACTCATGCAGCACTAGCTTGTGAACGGGAAAGTAAAATGAAATAATCTAACTACCATTAGAAATTCGTTTTCATCAAGCTTCAATAGGTCCTCATTTAGCTGCCTTCACACCGCAACGCAGCTTCCCTACTGGACACAATGAGCCGGTATAATCGAATTATCGCCACCCTATACCATCAATGCATAGGCCACTCGCATGGCAATCGGCCTCGTTTGTTACAAAAATTGTCGCACTTGCCACTACTGGACAGTGTGACGATCCACAACCAGACCTGCGCCAGGTAACCTTCGCGCTCGCTCAGCTTTCGTTTCTGCGCATGCCCATATGCCCAAGGTCTTCTCGTTGGGTTTAACTAACTTGCCGTTTTCCTAGATCAACGCCGGATGCGAAGATGATGGGACGGCTCTAGTGAAATGCCTTGAAAAGCTCGTCCTCCTCAAAATCGCAAACAGGTTAGCGTCTGACGCGACGCCAATCACACACTTGCGCACTTCCATAGGCCGGCTCGAGGACCCGCGGGAGTCAGTCAGATTTGTATTTGCGTTGATTAAGCAGTTGGTTGCGGGAGCTATTATTCGCGGGAGTGTCCCGTCACTTCTACACACTCGACTTTGGATCGGCTTGGTACTTGTGCTTTCGCATCTCGGATCCAAGGTTGGTGGCGGAGATGATGGGACCTCTTCCCAAATGTCTCGTGAGGCTTCCTCCTCATCCAAACTGCCAACCGGTTGACATCGCCCGTGGCGCCCACCAGAGGCTGGCCACTTCTACAGGCTGGCTCGGGGGTTGGGCGCAAGATAAAGGGATTTTGAATCCGGCGCCCCATGGTCCGTGACGGAGGTGATTGGACTCTCCACTGCAATGCCTCGAAAGTCAGAACTGCTAGCCGATTAATCTCGCCCACGATGCCCACCAAGGGCTGGCGCACTTCCAGAGGCTGGCTCGAGGGTGGGCGTAAGATAGTCGGATCTATCTTCGTGTCCGTTGACTGGTCGGTGGCGGACGATCTCAATTGCGCGATAGTCCCCTCTTTCTGTACCCGACCTTGAAGTCGCGCGATATGTTCCAATTCCTCGTCTATTTTTGTTACGACAATTACTCAACTGTCTCTCAGGGGCGGCTGGTTTTGGAAACTGCCACCTTTAGAAATTTGACTTTAAAAGCTGCCCACTTCACACTACCCGTGGCCTCACTGATCAACTAACTAGTTAGTGTTAACAAAGGTCAATTGCATCAAAGAGGTAACATATCTGGCGGCCGCCAATGACAAATCACTACATATACTGGTGCTAACTGATTAGTTATTCAAATTTCAAAATATATGTCGATTTCAAGTTATTGTGGACATGGGACTACACACCAAGGTGCTTGACCTGTTAGCACTTGCGTCTAGTTTGATGTGGATAGGATAACATTCATGGCCCAGGTTTGAAAACCAATAATCTAGGAGTAAAGTTTCAGAGGCCTCGCGACTTCAGAGACTTGCTTAAGAAAACTGTTAGTAGACTGAGGAACATTTGAAGCGAGGGGTTTTAGGCTTGGATGGCAATTTGGATATTGCAAAGTCATGACGTGGCGGTTTAGTGAACAGCGGCCGAATCATCCGTTTTTGCTAGCCACTTGTGCTTCAAAGTAGGTCGAAGTTTTTCAAGCAATCCCTTCATGTTGGAATCTGAGGTTCGGCAATCAATGTATATAAATCAAGCACTTTAAAGTCGTACTGCTTTTGTTTCTTGCTGCCTACATTCGCTA
>RCNJ01000127.1_pt1 | contig 63779 bp, 63 predicted proteins | sample 2041171 | NCBI WGS metagenome assembly RCNJ01 (sample SAMN09708213, study PRJNA481090) | feces metagenome | biome: feces | host: Pygoscelis adeliae | place: Antarctica: Rookery Lake | collected 2010-03-01 | reverse complement strand
ATATACATCTCTTAAGTACGTAGCGAAGAAATACACTTCTTAGAATAATTGCATTCGCTATCTGCTCTGCCCAATTGCCTATTTTAACAGTAAGAGGATTATTGGGAGTCAGTCGGAGCTTTTGAAGAGGGGAAAGGTTAACGAATGAGGCGTAGGCCAGCCGCCGAAGGCAGGTCAAAGATAGGGGACGAACCAAGCGAAAAGAATGAGAGCATATAGACAATTTGAGCGAATCTCTAGTTCATTAAAGTCAGTGCAAGAGGCTCAAACCGTCTACTGCAAAATCGACCTCAGCCGAAACAAAAGGTATCATAAATCAGAAAACGTGGCCGTCCATCTTCCATCTACGTCGTATTTCTATCACCTCGCTCTTAGACCATCTCATCGGCCTTACTCCAACCCAAACCCGCTTCACTCTTTTTGCTCCCGTGGTCCTCCCTCTCAGCCTCGTCCTTCCTCTCATCTTTCCCCTTATCTCTGCCTGCTGACTGCGTACTCGGTACAAGTCTGAGGTCATCAATCTGATCACCGACCTCCATCCAAACATCACTAGTAGCCTCAACGGGCCAAATATTACACAGCACCCAATAGACTCCTGCAGCAACTATAAACCCCATAAAGTAGTTGAGGTTGTAAATGTACTGAGCACCAAGTGGTGCGGTGTTGCGGCCCTCGGTTGGCTCTTCAACAGCTCCGACGAATCCGACAATGTTGATCAAGATGCCGCAGGTGTAAGCGGCCTATGCGCGCCAGTGAAATCCGAAGGTATGGTAATATGGCCCGTTCTTGTCCCCGCTGTACAGATCGACAATAGGAAGGTAACCCATACGGACGAGGTGGTAATCGCAGATCATGGCTCCTGCAATGCTGGACAGAGAAACAGAGTAAGCAGAGGTAAGTGGTGAAGTTGTTAGAGCTCGAAAGCAAGTTCCAAGGACAAATAGCTGGACCGACAGCTGCGCAGATATAGCCACCTCTCCTAATATTTAACCATCTTGGCATCAACGCTGTGAGATCTGTGCCAGCTGATACGGAGTTCGCAGCGATGTCTGTTCCCAGCTATGCAACGACGAAGGCCGCGGCAATGAAGAAGACTCCCGTTCTGTTGGCGGATGATCCCTCACCAGGATCATTGAGGAACTTCGAAAGTAGGTCGAGAGGATTCCAAATTGGCTCACCGCTGAAGATGACCACGGAACAGGAGGAGACCATGATGCCGATAAATGATGTGACGCCAAAGCCAATCGGAATCGTCAAGAACTGAGGGAGTGAGGCATCGCTTGGCGTGCGAGCGAAACGGGAGAAATCTGGGTCGTTGACGATCAGCGCTGCGAAGTTGGCGATGGAGCTCATGATGCCCTTAATGATGGCCCGGGCACGAAGAGAACCCAGAATTCGAGGCCGGCGGTTTGATGACCGGTCCAGCACCTTTTGCGCGGACCATGGCCCAGATGAAAAATGCGATTCCGGCAGTAGGGACGACAATGGATTTTACGGTGAAGAGGTGGCGGATCTTGTGGACTGGTGGGTAGATGGCTGGGAGGGAAATGAGCCAAAAGAGGAAGGAGAGGAAACATCTCATCGTCGTGCCACTCGAAGATGGCAATCCGCTTGGTAATCTACTTTCTGATATGTTGAATTGTAGACAATCGGCGCGACTGACCACGAGTTTGACAACATCCGCCTCATTATCGGCCGCCTCAATCCAAGCGTATTCCGACGACACGGTTTATCCCCGAGAGATTGGGCCTCTCACTTGATGCCACCATGCCTTGCCCTCGAGACGGTTGATTAGGAGTAACTGTGAGAGGGGTTTCGGAGGTTAACTGATTTGTTGGACGCCATGACCTGAACAAAAGGCAGCACCATGGCTTACTTCGAAGACAAAAGGTCTCATAAAATACATGTGCATTTGCAGCGCCGCCGATCTATCTGTGCCGTCTCCAATCAAAATGCTAAACCTGAACGCCTAACATAACCAATGTGGTCGATATCCTATCGAAATGCTTCCCGCTTTACCTTTTTTGCCTCAAGCTTTGACAGCGAGACTACAGATACCTCCAAACTCTCTCCCACCAACTCATGCGGCTGTTGTAATCGTATTGCCACTCAATCTTCTCGCGCTTTTCACTGTCAATCTTAGCTTCATGCTTTTTATTGCGGATAGGGGTCAACAGCATCGGTGGCAGGCAAGCGCGCCCTCTTTTTTGTTCCTGTAACCAATTAGCACTCGTCACTTCCTCACCGTCATGGCAGGCAGGAGCCGAGTGGCGGCACTTACATCGTACTTCCACTCATTCCTCCCCATCCACTGATCCCACAATTCTGCCGCCGCATAAGAGTTCCTCGAGTATGTGCTCTCCATCCAGAACTCTTGACTTTCCCTTCCATACGACGATTTCGCGGACCGCCCAACCTCGTGGCGCGGACCAGAGTTAAAGAACTCAGCTGCCTCGCCCGCTGTATACGCATGCTCCACATACACCGGCACCGGCGCAGCCACGACCTTGAGTCCATGCAGAAGTGCCGCAGTCGCGGCCGCCATTTCTTTATTGAGAAACCTGCCCGCAAGAGCCTCGGCATGCATGGTATCCAGCAACAACTTTGAAATCAAGAACTCGGTGCCTAGGAATGCGCGGCGTGGAAGTTGGCCTTCCATTTTGTATCCCAACACTTCACCTCTTCCTACCCAACTAGTTGCGTTGGCGTCAAAGATTGGTGCTAGCGTAATAAGATCCGCCTCCTCGCCCACACCCCACATATAATGTTCATTTTCTGCCAGCTGCGGTGGTGGACGTGGGCCATGTTGTTCGAACTCCCCACTTTTCGGCGCCTCCCAAACCACGCCTTCAGGGTAGGCGACCTGTCCATTCACAGCGTCACGGAAGCCGCGGAAGTAATCCCCGTGTAGGGAGGGGATGTAGAGTCGCTCGCTCTTCTCCCAAGACAGCTTGCGTGGGACTTTGAGACCGAATGCTGGGAGGGATTTCAGGAGGTCGTACCAGTGGCCTGTGAAGCGCGTGTAAAGGTCGGTCTGGAAGAAGTATGCGAAGGATGGGTTCAAGTGTGCGAAACGCTGCAATGCGAGGTGTGAGAACTTAGTGTCGAAGTCGTTGCCATGAATGTCCCTCGGTAGTTGGAGGTACCATGAGCGAAGGAGGGTCTCGGAGTAGATATGTGTGATGGAGCGAAATTCTTCAGGCACAGAGCGGCGTACGGCCATCTCGTGATGCGCGGCTGATTTCCATGTCAGGAAGGATGTGTCGTCTTCGTGGGCGCGGATGAGGAGGAAGACTTGATATTCGCCCCCGGTATGGATGCTCAGCTCTTTGATCAATGCACGGAGGTTGAGAGTGTCGCTTTGATGCCAGTGCGTCTGGTACGTCGCCCTAACAATAACAGCCGTACGCTTCGCGACGGTGTTTTCCTTCGCATCTGGTCCTAGCTGCCAGAACTTCGACTTATCGAAATCGGACAAATAGCCAAGTGGTTGTTGGTCCTCCCTCTTGCCCCAGCCGTGGTCGTGTAGCTCGAATCTGTCCTTGTTGAGGTCGAAACACTTCTCCTGAACTTCTCCCCAGTTCACCTTGTCCCAGCCAATCTCTTTCACTTCGCTGTCGTGATGCTTCTCGACAAAGTTGTATGGTCCCCACCTGCCTTGGCGCTCAAAGCAGATATTTGTCTCCCATCCCAACTCTAGTGCGCTGCCGAACACTGGTGCCGGGAAGGATTTGGGCCTACCTTTGAAGGCCCGGATTGTGCCTGGGGCGTCGACAGCTTGCCATGGAGATGGACATTCGAGAAATTTTGCTTCGTATACTTCGGTCCACTGCTGAGCGTCTCTAGTTGTGTATCGAGGCTTATATGCATTCGCTTTATAGCCGGTGTATTGCGATGCATCGAAGTTCGTCGGGAGAAGTGCCGTCTTCTCTCTGATCGCATCAAAGATCTCTTCCCTATAGTCCAGATCCTTTATGCTAGCTCTGTATATCGCCCCTCTCCCTGCTCTCACCGCGATATTCTTCCTCAGAGAAGTCAGCCTCTCCAGGTGTCCCTCCTCCTCCTCCTCATCAAAACTCCCATCGTCCTTCACATACGGCGGGTGCCATGGCACACATCCCTCCTCCTGACCCGGAAGACATAGAGGATCTACTGGGACAGCTTGTCCATAGCTTATAACAGCTCCACCTTTGTTTACCACCGCGGCTCTGAATCTATCCTGGCGCAAGACCACAAAACCGACAACAAATATTATTGCAACGAGGAGGGCGTTGTGTTTCCAGCTTCGTAAGCCCATCTCTGCGGCTTTATTGTATAGCCCAATGCGTGGCTCGCCAGCTTATCCCTTGACGGTGGTGTCAATCGAGGCCGCGCGGTGCCAATGTCTTTCTGTCAAAAGATTTGGCGGCTGTCGTCGGCTATTTCTGCAACTACCCAACGTTCAGTCGCCGTCAGGTTGTCGTCGCCGCCGATAGGGATAATGAGAGGAAAGTTATCGACAAAGGCCGATCAATGTTGAAGCTTCAAACCATTTCCTCGTGGTTGGATCGCAGCCTCAATGCTCAAAATAGGCTAGTTTAATGTGTTGGCGTATTCGGGAACCTTGATAGCGCGCCTTGGCGCCGGCTCAAAGCCAGGGGTTAAGTATGGAGAACGGGAACTTCGTAGGAGAGAATTTTGTCCGCTGCCCGAGTATTCCCCATGCGACAGTCCGTGTTGCCCTAAACACCACGACATTAAATCTCTTCCTCAAGATAGATCAAGCAACTCTATGATTCAAGCACTCGAGGGGCCAGTACACCCACATACATGTCCTGCTGCATTTTACAATCTATGTCTCAATGAATCTTTACCCCTGCCTTACTGCCCCACAAAGAATCCACAATACCCGCTTCCCTCGGAAAAACTTGATTTTATTAAGTACACACCAATCCTCCAGAGCAACATGAAGCGGCCGGATGGTGTAGTTGGTTATCACGTATCCTTAACACGGATAAGGTCCTGGGATCGAACCCCAGTCTGGTCATTCATTTTGAAGTTCTCCACGATGAGAATGTCGATCTTTTGTTGGCGTCGACAATGGATGAAAGGATGGAGTCTACCATTGAGACATGGCCAATTTGCTTTATCTTGCTGAATGTTATGATGATAAGCATAGCAGCGAGCAGCCTACCATTTGCAAGTCATCAATGAGGCAGTCCGCATTCCGCACTTATGGAAAGGGAACTACGGCAACGTAAGTCTTTCATCGGATGGTAGCAGCATCAACTTCACTTCTTGCATGGTATCGTACGAAATGGTCTCCTCTCCCTCACATTCACCGGTTGAGCCCGGTGCATCCATGTTGATGGTTACTGGTCATCATGCGTGTTACGTACATCACATCATAGTCACTTAGCTCGGAAGGTTATGCTTTGAGTACCACTTTAATTACAGCTTCTATTTCAGCTATTATCGTCCATATCCATACATATCCCGCTATCTCTTCTCGAACTATGGCCTCCTCGGAACCTGGAATTTTCGTATCTTGTAATCTTACAGCTCGTAGGCACTTCTTCATCTAGGAGGGTATTAAGTATCCTGTAACTAGTACGTTCTATCCTTCCTACAGGTATCCTCAAAAGGTCGTCAACAACCCATGTTTTTAGCACTCTGTATATCGGATTAGCACCTAGCTCTCCACAGCTATATGGACCTGTGGGGAATCTCAAGAAGGGGAGAGGGAATGGTCAGGGCGGTAAGTAAGCTGAAAAGCGAGTTACTCACTTCCTTTGGCTCTGTGCCGGGGTGTCTGGCTGCGGCGGGCTAGACAGCGCAGACGACTGCTGGAAGGTGTCGTCGCCAGTATAATGCGAGGAGGAGCTGGCGGTGGTCTCGCCAGAGAGCTGGCGAGACTCCCTGCGGCTGACGATCCGAGTCTGTGACAGGCTTTGAGATCTACTGGCAGCACGGGAGGCAGCGAGCGACTCGCGTCGGTTCTGCCTGGCCGCAGTAGTAGGCGAGACATTCCCAGAAGTGCTAGTCGAGCCGTGACGAGAAGTAACGGGAGGGTTGCGCGAGGAGCTACCGACAGACTTCAACCAGATGGCTGGGTGATCCATCTTCTCCTCGCGCTCCTCGAGCGGCTTGACAGTATAGGTGACAGCTGGCTGAGTGCGAGTCGCCTCGTCCACGGCTATGCAGTGGCAGTTCAGGCAGAGCTCCCCTTCGATACGAACCATGCCTGTGGTGGGGGCACTCCAGCAACCGGTGCGGGAGAAGCCGGGGACGGACGTGGCGCGGACACAGAGGGAGGTCGGGAGGCGTTCGCAGAAGTGTCCGCAGAGGGCGAAGTACTGGTCTGAGAGGTTACACATCGTGTGTAAGAGGCGAGAAAGGGGTGATTCGGCGAGACGAGGAAAGCGAAAGAGGAAGACGGACGAGACGGCTGAGCAGGAGAGGTGTATACCAGATACTACCTATAGAGAAGGAGAGGGATACAGAGAAGCTGAGCTGGGAAAGTCTCGACGTATCGAGAGTGGATTGTGGAAAAACGGAACAAGTGAGGACGAGGAAAGTGGATACTATATAACCATAATGAACAGCGTCAATGAAATATAGTTTCAGGCCTGTAAGGAGGACAGTGGCAGTGTCTATAAACTGTAAGGAGGCTGATGAAAGAGAAGACTCGATCATTCCAAATGCTGGTCTCTGGATGCCGACATTGTTCATTGTTGTTGATAAAGAATGGAGATGTAAAAGTGCAGAGAAAGGAACTATAAGTTCGTTGTCCTGAGATGTGCTTTTTGCTGGAAGCCAGATGTGTGGCATGATGGGATCGCGGAGGCTGAGTCCACAGTCAGTATTTCAAATGGCAACCAAAGTTTCAAATTTGCAATGAGACTGGGTACCAGTCTGCTTTTGTGTAAAGTAAATTCATTGACAGGGTTCCGTTATATTTAGCGAGTGTTTTTTGTTGAATAGTGGTCATCGTGAAGGGTGGGTGGGATTGGCTTTGTTACCAGGATACTTGCAAGGATGGCGACTGCGGCATGTCGTCAAAAGCCTCTAGGAGGGGTACCGTTTCAGCACAAAGCAACCACATCTTGGCATTAAGTGCATAGGGAAATAGTTGAAGAACGAGTCATGAAGAGCAGCGGAGTTCTCGAGAACCAATTACCTGAGACATCTACATACCTAGACACTTGGTCTATGTCTAGTAATCATTCCATTCCCAGTCCACTCGTTTGACTTCGCTTGTTTCAGCTTTCTCCTCTCCCTGTTGTTCTTCATCTTCTCCAGCCCTTGTCTTCTAGCAAACCCCCCTGGCATCCCATCATCTGCAGTTGGGATGCGGACCGCCTCGCCTTGCAGATCTGGGTCGTTCTCCATAGCGTCGGTGGCGTCGTCTTCATCATCGGTGACCGTCAAGTCGAATATCTGACTTCCCATCGGCGGTTGGAACGGAGAGGACTGGTTTTGATTACGCCCAAGGTTTGGCATGGATTGACGATCCTTCTTAGAGCGCGTCGCACGAATAGCACGACGTGGCTGAGGCTCCTCATCTTCGGAGATGAACATTGCATTTGCCTTTTGACGTTGCGAAATGCACGGTCCTTCATCCTCAGAATCTGGCTTTTGAACTGTAAACTCGTCATTTTCCTGCTGAGCCTGTGCTGCAGCTGGTGCAGAATTAACTTCTTCGTCGTCGCGGTAAGATTCGTCGGCAGCCTCCACGCTCTTTGTTCTTTTTGATGGTTTCTTGGCAGAAATCCTCACTTTGTTCTTCAGTGATGCCGCTTTGAGCCTGTCTTTCAGGCTCATGAACTCCTTGGCCGGTGGTGGCAAAGACCTCGTGTGCTCATGCCCTTGCGAACGCAAGGATGATGGTCTAGATTCATTCTCTTTGTTCTCGAGTCCGCTGCGCTGAGAAACGGTACGACTTGGTGCGGTTTGAGCAGATTGCCAACTTGGCTGGCTGTAAGACAACTGCGATGGGATTGGAAATTCCGAAAAAGCAGAAGCAGGTCTACTAGGTCCCTCGTCAGATAGAGACTTCTGCGCAACAGATGAAGGGCGAGAGGCACGGAATGGGTTCCTCTTTGCCGCTTCAACGGACTGACTACCAACAGCACTTCCAGGACGGCTCGCAGCATTGCTTTCTTTCGTAGGCCTAATGTCTTGCGTCCACCATTGCGAAGAGCGTGGTGGCTCGTCGGGTTCTTCATCGCCCTGGAATGTGAACGTATCATTTGCGCCGTCAGTATCAGCAATACTAATTGGAGCTGAAGCTGCCGTGGCTTCTGCCGTGGATAAACGCTCGTTCAGCTTTGCAATCTGACTCTCTTCCAGGAAAAATGACTTTGGCGCCGAGTTCTCTGTGGAATGATCGCCATCAACGGCGCCTGGCATTTGAGATGAGCGCGACACGATGAACGGCTGGGACTTGTCTGTATTGTCCGCCATAGATCCCAGGCCATGGAACTTTGGCGAAAAGTCAGGGGGAGGTCGCAGCGGATTGGTAGACTCGTCGGTTTGAGGTGCATGCTGCGCTTCTTCAGCGGGAGCCCCAAGAGCCTCCATCTCACCATCCATGGCCTGTTGTAATTGCTCGACAAGCTCATTGGCGGCACTGTCAGTTGACACAGCAGCGACTTCGGACGTTTCAACGGTGGTGATGGTGGTCGCTTCAACGGCGACATGGGCAGTCAGTGTACCAGCAGTTGTAGCGGCATTTTGGAGTTGACGTCCCTTGTCCTGCGGGGATTGATTTCTATCCTGATCAGCGGCTGCCTCATCTTGAAAGGAATCCATCATCTCCTGGTCCTCGGTTTGCTCCAGGGTAGGTGAATTATTGCCGGCAGCGTTGGCGGGTTCGGTAGTTACCTCGTCCTTATCTGGTTCCGCGTCCGTAGCGGTGTCGCCCTCGGCATCTTCAGCATCTTGAGGGTTCTCAGCTGCCTCAGACTCCATGGTCTCTTCCGGCGCTTGTACAAGTTGTGGCTCCATGAACTCTCCAAACTCTTTCGTCCTGACTCCATCGTCTTCGACCTCGTATTCATCGTCATCGACAGGCATATCGAACTTGCCATGAATCCGCTCGCCAGTTTCTTCGTCGTAGCTTCTGACTTCACGATCTCTTACGGCAAGCACAATCGTGACTGCCTTGAGAGGTTCATCGACACCGATGACAACTGCAGTCCGCCAATCTGAGATGACTGGCTGCCAGCCTGTCTCTTCCGAAATTGTGAGTTCCTTGAATGCGACAACCATACCTGTCTTCATCTCCTCTGGCTTGACAGCTGGCAGCTCCATTGGATCTTCGGGGAGGGCAATCAAATCTTCCACTTCCTCTTGCTCTTGCGCTTCCTGCATGAGCTGACCATTTAGGTCTTCATCGCCCTCATCATAATTCAGCACTGTATTATCCACATTGTTATCGAAATTATCTTCATCTCCGTGCATGCGCTTGTGCTTCTTATGAGATGGTGTCTCCTCTTTCTGGTAATATGGTTCTCCCTCATACTGTTGCTCCTCATGTTGCTCCTCCTCTTGCACCCTCCTCTTGTTCTTCCCTTTCTTTCCCTTCCTGAAGTTTGATGGATGCAGAGCGCTCGTCTCAGGGATATACGATTTCTGCACAAATGGGAAGGGCGGCTCGTTGAACACTTCACCCCTGTGTTTGCTTTCGACTGCTCTGTATATTTTAATGTTCTCTCTCCATGGGTCGTCAATAATATCCTCGGATGCTGCAGCGGCTTCTGGCTCCGTAGGTTTATCAACGACCGGCCTGACACCCTTCATCAATTTCTTGCTGATAGCATCTGCTTCCTCCATATTCTTAGGGACTTTTTGGCCAAGTCCAGTAAAGATAAGTCTGTTGGCAACAGTATTCGCCTTCCTTTCCTTCCTCGATTTGACAGGTTCTGCGGCTTCCTCTGTGAGTTTAGGCTCAGGTGCCGTAGGATTGACATCGATGCCCCCAGAGTACAGCTGTGCAATCATGCGTTGTCTTTCCGCCTCAAGCGCCGCCTGTTTTGCCTCCTTCGTCTGCTTTTTCTTTTCCGCTCTCTCTTCACCGCCGTTCTCCTTGCGAATTGCAGCCACGGCCTCCGCAGCGGCCTCGGGTGATGTGTTATCATCGACCGTGTCGAGTTTCATAAACTCAGTGAGTGTCGTGCCGGCAGGCAAAATGCGTTTCTTCTGGAGTCGCTGAAGCACATTTTGTTTCCTACGACGCTCGTTGCGAGCTTTTGTCCTGCTAAGACCTTCTCCTGGAGGCGTAGTTGTACTGGCAGAGTTCGAAGCGTTGATTGCTGAAGGCGGTGGGGCGGTTTGTGCTGACAGAGGGACGGGCTTTGGCTGGACCTTGCTGGATTGCTGCTCAGGCTCGGAATCAGAATCGGAATCGGATTCCGAGCTTGAGTCGGAGCTCGATGAGCTGGGGTCACTGTCGCTCTCGCTCTCGTTATCACTTTCACTCTCGCTGTCACTACCACTGGATGACGTTCCTGATGAGGAAGTGTCCGAATCCAGCACATGCGCAGCAGCCTTTTTCGAGGAAACAATAACTGGCTCGTCGTCCGAGTCCGAGTCCGATTCGGAAGAACTGCTGCTATCATCGCTGATATCAATCATACCGTCAGCAGGCAGCTCATCATCCCCGGAATCTTCAAATCTGACATGCATCTTTTCTAAGCCCGCGCCCAACAGCCGTCCACTAGCATCAATATGTCCAGGAAGCCATCCATTATCCGCTTTCGCTGCCTCCTCCGGAAAGTCTTCATCGGAACCATCGTCCTCGTCATCGTCCTCGTCTCCTGCGACATCTGGAGCTTCGATGTTCTCTTTGTTCTCTCCTTTCGAGAGCCTGGCAATGGTGGCTGCCCTTTTTGGTTGGCGCGCGGACTGTGCGGCTTCCTCCTCGTGTTCGGCCTCAGCTTCAGAGTCCAAAAGTTTCCAGATCGCATTCATGATGCTAGTCTTCGACTTCTTGGCTTCAGAGCCGACATTCAGTGCATCGTACACGGTCACCAATTTCGAGTCGATAGGAGGATTGATGAGCATCTTCTCCAGGACTGTGCCCGGCAGCTGTGGGAAAGCTTCCTGGAACTCCTGAACAACACCTTTTATTATGGGCTGAACGGTGCCGATCATTAACTTGTTGATAGTTGATGGCGCGACATTTTGTTTCGTCGACTTTGCGGGGACGTTTTCCTTGTTGGATGGCGTACCAGTCGTTTCTTGGGATAGTTTCGCTGCTGTGTTCTCTTTATCTGACGACCCGGCCTCCTCTAAGAGCCCCTTCAGCTCATCGTCCAACACCGAGAGGTCGCGATCATCCTCATCATCATCGTCCCCCGGTGGTTCAAAATCTTTATCCTCTTCAGAATCCTCATCCTCATCGTCTTGGTCCTCCTCCAATTCTGGCTCCGCAAATCTAGCCTTCTTTTCCCTCTTCCAGCCCACAGCATCGCTACCGCCATTATGCGGAAACTGCGTCAACCTTAGCGCCGGAGCAGCCTTTTCCTCCTCATCCTCCTCATCGTAGGTCAGCCTCGCCCTCTTCCTACTCGGAATAACCACCGGCGGCCTATTGGCAATTATCTTCCTCTTCGTCCCTCCAAACGGAATACCGTCAACAATCCTCTTCCCATCCTGCGTAATTTGACTCCTCCCCGCATCTCCCCTCTGCTTTATCTCCCTGCTAGTCAACGGCCTGACCAGCACCTCATCATCATCCTTCAAGAGTGCATTGACGTTTTGCCAATGTAATAACTCGTAGCTTCCTTTCGATGTGCGCAGCTCGACAGAGTAGTCTTCCAGTCCCCATTCTGCGCCAGACTCGAGCGGTATGACTTCGTTGATCTGGTCGAGAAGAGCGGATATAGGTGGGTTTGCGAGCTCGTCCACAGCCCAGACGATTGCTGTGTCTGGGAGGGCGTTGCGCTTGACGAGAAGGTGGATGCGCATCGTGTAAAGTGGGCGTTTTGAGCGCGATCTTTGAAGTTCAGATAGCCAGTTTCTGGGACGTGTGTATGCCTGGTGTTGAATATAATTGCGGAGTTGGCAAAAAGATGTTTGGGAATTGGAAGGCGTTGGCAAGGCTGAGAGTGAGCTGAGCGTTCTCCGCGTGGCACGCGCATGTGGCCCCGCCATCCAAACCTTAAATTGACCCCTGCTTACTGCCACTTAGAGCTGCCATCCAGATGTGTCCGGTCCCGAAGGCCGATTCATGAATTGAATCTCCTTATGTTGTAAGTCGTCTATCCACCCAACCTAGTTTGCTCCCCAGTCCAGCGCGGGTGCGCTGCTTGTTAGCTCTGGCAGAGATCTGTTTCTGTTGCGCCTCCTGCCTCTCAAGGCAGCAAACTCTTAACACCGTTTGCATTTCTTATGGATGACGCGCTCCCATGTCTACTCACAGTCACAACTTTGCTCTCATTGCCTCCCTGTTAGACACTAAATTTCCCAAGCCATCCACCATGGGAAAGTCATCCAAGAAACAAGACTCGACCAAGTGGTTTCGCAGTCATTGAAGACTGGGAAGAAGAAGGCCAGACATCGTCAACCTCTACGCCATCCCGCTGCCAACATACGGCGCCCGAGCACTCCTTCGATCCCGCATCGAAATCTTCCCACCCTTCTCTAAATTTCCACTCGACATCATAATGGTATGGAATGCAGCCTTCTACACCTCACCTGCAGTCCAGGCAACTAGTCGCTACCACCTTTAATTTTGCATACTTAACGGGCCGCGCAGGAAGAGTCCCACCGGCTCGGGCCTGGGCGGCTGTCTCGGTTTCAGCGCACCATTCTGGAGAGTCCCAGAAGACATCGATACTCAGCGGCCTTTCTGGTTACCTCGAGTGCCGACCTGCCTGGGGATCGAAATGTCTATGGGTCACAAGTCTAAGATAATGGTAGATGCGGATGTCGGATCGAAAACACCGCCAGATCCAAAGATGTCCATTAAACTTAACAAAGTTCAAGGTGTACGCTCTTTATTGGAAGCTTGCCACTAGAGTATGGTCGTAACTCTGGAGTGTTTGCGAGATTTTTGCAAAGTTCTTCGATGTGCAATGCCGCTCTGGGGTGGAGGATGTCGAGTTGTTTTTTCGCCGCCGTCTTGGAACTACTTCAGAACCCGAAGATGGCGGTGAAGAGGGCGCAGGATAGAAGTATTAAAAACGGACTAATCAGTTGTCGGAGCGTCACCGGTTACGAAGATATATTTAGGTAACTGGAATATCATCTTGTAATACTTCTGCACTTCTGCACTTCTGCACCTCAAACGCAGGACACGCGTCTGCGATGAAGGAAACTAACTGCAATTGGCGTATCTACTGTATGAATAGACATCCATTTCTCCATGGTTGTACTCGTAGTAGGCAGCTACCTGTTCAGCATCTCCTCATTTTTTCATCCTGTCATGATGCAATTTTAGAGGTCAGCCTCTCCTCATAGATTCTCGTTCCTTCCAAGCTCTTGATGTGTCCTAGGCCAGAAGCCATCATCAGACAAACTCTATGCTCTAATCCCCAGCCTCCATAAATATATAATGTAAGGGTATTCCCCTCCGAAGGGCCACTACTAGCCCGAACCCCCCAACTAAACCCCTCCCTTATGCTCCAAGATCATATAAGCGCTCACAAAATACTCTCAAGCCGCCGAACGCCTTCCCATGAAAATGTCAGTCCAGCTGTCAATTTGTGTATAACCGCTCTCTGTCCATCTTATTCGATGCTCGTTGTTTTATCTCCCACTTCTCTGTGCAAGCCACTGTCCCAGCTCCGGCTCAATATTCATCTTCACCTCCACGACCAACTTCGCCGTACACTCCTTAACAAGCTTATTCTTTAATCGCCTAATAAACGATGGAACATTGTACGCCACTGGATCCTCAAGCTTCTTGCGAAGGTCGGCTATGCGGCCTTCAACTCTTTGAGCCACTGCATAATGTTAGCTTCGAAGTCATGAAAGTCCAAGAACCGGATAACTTACTTGACCTAGCAATATCCATCCTCTCCGCTCCCGCCGTGCTATCCTTCTCATCCATCTCCGCACTTCCCTCCATAACCTCATAGAAGAATGGCAGGCTGCTCAAATACGTCTCTCCGACCTCTCTCAACCTCGATAGGGCCTTCTCGTCGTATACAGGCAGGCTAGAAGTGTACGTAGCAATGCTTAGGCGGCCCTGCGCAACCTCATCATCCACCACCTTAACAACTATCCTAGTGACTATCGGCTCCAGCACATCCTTGATAGCCTTCTCCAGCACCTCATCCAAGACTCTACCCTGCACCTCGGGATGGAGGTCTGCATAATCGGGTGGCGGAGCTATAGACAGATACTGAAGGCCCATATTGGCAACTCCCAACCTCTTCAGCGACACAGCGTCCTCTGATAAGAGTGGCCGAATTTGACGAGCTGCAAGAGAAACGTGCTCCTCCATGCCGTTCTCGAATGCCCTCTCAACAATCTGCTGCGCTTTGCCCGCTGTGATACAGATATCCATGGCCCCACCATAGACCAGATCATCTGCACTGGCTCCAGCACCAAGGACCCTTTCCTCCTCCTCCTCCTCGCCGCCTTCTTCGTTCGCAGTGCGGCGAATGAGGTCCCAGTGAATAGGCTGTTCGTCAACTGGCTTCCTCTCCTCATCTTTGAGCTCCTGCGCAGCTTTCTCGAAGCGGGTCTGGCAGACCATTGCGCGTTCAAGAGCTTCGTTGAATTTGACGCGCATACCCTGCACTTTTGTATTGATCTCGCCAGCTGCCGCGAGGTCACGCTGGCTTTGACGCTTGCCAATATCTTGTGCCTTCTTCCTGGTCCACCATGTCTCTACACCTTGGATCCCCTTATTCAAGAGCTCAAGCACCTTAATATAGAGCACATACGCTTCTTCGCTGACGTCGATAACAGCGTCAGGAGTGAGATCGAGTCCTTCGTCACCAGCTTCCATGTTTTCAAGCACTTTTCCACCAATAGCAGTAGTGACCGAAGGTTGAAGAGGCATGAGCTGTATCCACTTCACCTCTGCAAACTGGTGAACCAGATCAACCCTCTCCATAAGCCTGTCCATATCATCTGCCAGCTTCTCATCAGCCGTCGTTCCGCTATTACCTCTGCTACGCGTCTTATCATACGATATCATGTGTTGTCCGCCAATCTTGGGCGAAGCGGAGATAGAGCCTGGAAATATGCCTTGTGGAAGAGGAGGCGACTGCTTGAACATCGCTGGCGTGTATCCCGAGATGCCAAACAGACGGAGCGAGGCGTTACCGATTGCTTTCGTGATAGCACTAGTAGCAGATATCGGTCTCGGCCTCACCATCTCATAACTGGGCTTCTGCCTCGGTTGATTCTTAGCGGCAACCTGCATATTAATCGGACTCGAGGGGCTTGCCAAAGTCTCGTTCGCTAAAGTGGTTCTGGCATCACCGGCAGTTGACCGACGACTATTGCTAGGACGATACCGCGGTGTGGGAGCAGAGTGTGGTTGACCACTACCACGAGCATGTTGGTGAAGCTCGTCCGCAAAGGCATTGACTTCCACATACCTCTTCTCCACAACTACGTATTCCCTCTCATCCTTGACATCCTGTAATGCACGGTCTCGTTCCTCCTTCGTCATGCTGCCGTCGTCTCGACGCTGGGAGGTCCTGGCTCCCCTCTTCTCGTTTAGCAGTGATGATCCTGGACCAGGAGGAGCAGTTTCCTGACTGCGGTGGCGTACCATATCCACCGCGGTTGGGACACGGCCGTAAGGTGCTGTAGCTGATGGCATCATATTCGGTCGTCTGGTAGGGAGGGATTCTCCGCGAGATCCAGAAGGTGGACCACGATCGAACCTCTCAGTTTGCGCTCGAGGTGGAGTGCCATAACTCGGTCTCTCACGAGTAGCTTCAGGCACCTCACTCGAGAATGCCCTCTGCGCCCTGTTTGATGGTGTCAGGGACATATCTGGAGGACGTTGAGCCTGCTCGCTCATATTCTTCCTTGTCTCTCTCAGGCTCGGTATTCTCGCCATCATGGGCGCTTGCTCAACCCTTAGACTTTCTCGCGGAGACCTGCGCACCTCCCTTGGTTTGTCCTCTGGCCTCAAATTTGGGATCTCGCTCAGGACTGCAGGATGATGCCAAAGCTCCTCAAATTCCATTCTGTTGGTCGGATTCTTCCGAAGCAGTGCATTGATCAAGCTTCTCATGTCATCACTTACTGAGATTGCTGGGTCCCAAGGTATCCTATCCTCAGTCCTCTCAATCTTTTTCAGAAGCTCGACATGGTTTCCAGCTCTGAAAGGTGGCTCGCCCGTAACCATCTCATACATAACCGTGCCTACGGACCAAAGGTCAACCTTGCCGTTGTACTTCTCGTAGCGCAAAATCTCAGGCGCCATATATAATGGAGAACCGCACAAAGTCTCCGCCAGACTGGTTTTTGGAAGTGCCCTGGCAAAACCGAAGTCTGCAAGCTTGAGCATTGGCAATGAGGACAGCCCAGCTGCCGGGAAGCTCGACTCATGGGCGCTAGTCTCCAACTTGGGCTCTTCAGGGTGCTGTTGCATATACTGTGGGCTCGGCAGCAATAACAAGTTTTGAGGCTTGATATCTCTGTGTATGAAGGGCTCCTGCTTTCCTACTTGCCTCCCCTCCCTCGTACTCCTTGTCAACGCCTCCTCATTGAACCCTTTTTGGAGGAACTCTAGCGCCGAGACTATCTGCTTCAGAAAGTGTCGTGAAACAACCTCATTCAGTCCTCCACGGCCTGGATGCGGGTATTTCTGCACCATGTCTAGTACCGCTGGATTGGTGTGGTGCTTCGCCCGTTTGCGTATGAAGTCTGAGAGATCGCCGAGGTTGCAGTATTCCATGACGAGATGTACATGTGTGGTTGTCTCTGTATGGTTCAGGAGGGCCACGATGTGTGGGTGCTTGAGTTGTTGTAGAGTTTCGATCTCTTCGTAGAGTTTCTTGAGGAGCTTGTCATTCAATTTTGACTTGCTTACTGACTTGACCGCAACGAGAGAGTTGGTGCCCTGGGGAAAACAGGTTAGCTCATTGCCGAAAAATCGTAACAAGTAAATCATAAGGGAATGGTCAAACTAAATGTAAAGTGATGCCACGCTGACAGCGCGTGAAGCAGAATGTCGATGGATGACCTACCCGTTTGTGTGCCTTATATACCGTTGCAAAGCTCCCCTTGCCAATCTGGCAATCTATCCTATATAGGCCTACAACTGTGCCATTCATCCCGCTCGATCTCCCATGAGAGTTTCGTGACGCCATGTTGAGTGGCTATCACCTCGATACCTTGATGTATTATCTTCCGTACTACCTCACGTCTATGACCTTGGCTACCCAGAGCTTCGTGTCAAGAGGCATATACACCGAGTACAGGTTATATGTATTTATTCGCCTCCTGAGGCTCGCCTTTATAGGGGTTCTGCTGCTGTGTATGCTACAACGACACGGAAGCAGTTGTGGCACCAAGGTTGGGGTACTGCCGTCCAGGGTCCGATAGGATGGGATCGAGTCGGAGTAGCACGCCGTTTGCAAATCGGATGCCTGCGCCGGGAATGAGGCAATAGATCGTGATAATGAGATGGTTTCGGTGAAAGAGGGAACGCGTGTTGTAGATATCGACAGCGTCGAGAATCAAACAAATGACTCGAGAGGCGGTGTGGTCGAGTTGAGTGAGAGTATCGTCGAGATACGACCTCCTGATAGTGTGGATGAGACGTTGAATGTCGTTTCAACTTCTGTTTGTGCCGAATAGTCTATGGTGTGTTGTTGATGACAGGAGGAATTTATGTCACAAAAAGCGGTTTACGGTTGAGAAAGATACTAAAGTGGTTCGTATTCTGGACAGTATCTCTGTGACATGAAGCTCAGTGCCAGCTGCAACCTGATGGGATGGTGGCCCAAGATGAGCGAATCGGGGGCGTTACGGTGGGCCGCAGTGCGCACCTGAGCGGAGATAAGACGCGATAAATCACGTCGATAAGCAAGGGTGCGTTGCTTAGAAGGTCGAAAGGCAACTGAGACTGAATGAGGCGAACAACTCTAAGAGCTCAATAAAATAATAATGAAGACGAGGGCCATTATATATTCCCAATTATGACGAGGCCTCTGGCTCGATTTAAGGCGCCTACAGTATATAGCTTGGTCCTTCAGAATAACGTTTGTGCTTCTCGGCAGTTTTCCCGAGTCCCCGACCTACCATACCTCAGGGATGTGATGCAACTGATTGTTGTCAAGGATGCACAGGCAGCACTTTATTCCGAAGCTCTGTTGCTGAATGGAATGTTTATACACTGTGGACTCAAGACAAAGCTGTGGACACCAGCGCGCCACTGAACCTTTCCTGAGCAACAAACCAGTTGTCGTCGTCGCTAGTATCGCCTCGTGTATTCTTTATCTCCGCCTTCTGTGATGAGACTGCGACGTCACACGCTCCGATTTAGGTCCTTGGCGGTTAGCCAGTCACTGCTTGACCTCCGCATTTTCGTGTCTATTCAAAGACCTAAATCAAGAGTAGTGATACCAAAACTCTATGAAGACTCGAGAAGCCGCAGACAATGCTTTCTACGTGCAACTATGTCGTCGACAATCAAAAGCTCAAGATATCAAGCTGCTGATCGTGGCGATCGAATAACCACCAAGGCTACAAGATGCCAAGACAACGCCCTTACCACTAGAACATGGGGAGCATCTGCAGGTCCAAGACATCATTGTCGGATTGCAAAAACAGCCTGCAGGCAAGCTCAAGAAAGCAACGAAGAGAAACTCGTGTGCTCGATTCCACTTGATATCTCGCGAAGCAAAGTACAAGTTAGCTATTTCCAAAATGTTCCTTTTATTGTCCTTTCGCAAATTCCTCAATAATGGCCATCTTCAGATGACGGTATGTCCCAAATGCTCTTTTCCCTTCCCGTTTCCGCCTTATGTTGCGCGGTCCTCGCCTTCTCCCCCTGGGATTCCCCCTCTGCCTTCTTGAGGAAGTCTCTACCCTTCTGTAACGCATCCCTGAGTTGTTTGTCGAGGCCATCTTCAAAGCTTGCGTCCTCTGCCGCCTTCTTCATCGCACCAAATGAGACCGGTCTCCTAAAGGTGGTTGGCTTTCTTGAAGTCATGCTTTGCGGCTGATGTTTTTTAAAATAGCCATCCACGATTGTCTGTCCAGAACCCTTGTTCAGCCGAATTTCTCCTTTGGATGTGGCTCTCGGTGAGTAGACTGAACTGGAAGTTGACAGTTTTTGGCTTTGGTTAGCGTAAATCGAACGGTCGTCCAAGACTTGAGTGCCATCAAAATAGCTACTGGTGCCAGTCGCCTCACTCCGGTTAGCCACCATCGAGCGCCCATCTAGCACCTGAGTGACGTCGAAATAATCGCCCGAACCGCTTGAAAGAAATCCTGGACGTCTCGGCCGCTTTAGCTGAATCCGAATGCCTGGCTTTGAGAAGGGCAGCTCCGGCTCGAGTTCGGGTTCTGCGATGGTCTCTTCGCGATCGACCTTCAATGAAACTTTGGAAGGCGACTGGGCCTGTTGTGCGTCGCGCGATGTGGCATCTTTATATGGTCTCTTCCAGAAGCTCGTGAATGCCGCGCTTTCTTCATCAGAATCGCTTTCACTGGTTAGAACAAATGCCTTCCAAGCAGCATCCGGATCAGGGGTCTTCGGCTTCGGTTCAACCTGAAAAGGTGCCTTATCCAGGCGCTTCTCCTGAAACAGAAATGCCTCATTGATCACGTATTGTGGTATAATCTGACTCGGTGATGGAAGCATAAAAGATTTCCATGCTTCCTCTGCCTGATCGTTGACACTTTTGACGGTTGGTGGCTCTGGGGTTTTCGGCCTGACAAATGGTGGCGGCGTTGGTGCAGTCTCTTGTGCGACTGGTGAACTGTCGACTTGACATTCTTCTTCGCTGTATTCGGATCGAGATGCTACCATTCTACCAGACGCCGTTGTTGATGCAGCAGATGTGGATAAGCGCATCGTCCCTGGAGGCAGATTGCCATTCATCACACGCAAGCTGATCCTCAAGTCTTTTGACACGGTGCTCGAAGTCTCATGACGACTAGAACCTGCTGAGGCGAGCTGCTTCACTCTTTGTGGTACGTAAGCACTGATGTCAGGAATTATAGATGCAACTCGTTCCTCCTCCGACTCATCATGAGCGTCCTCGGCATCCTCAGCGGCGTCTTCGTCAAGCCAGCTCTTCCATATCTCATTGTCTTTCTCCTCCCCTTCTGTGGCCTTGGGAAGGACTCCAATTGTTGCGGCTACGCTGCTTGCTAGCTCTGCAGAACTTGTGCGCAAAACTTTGGAGCTGGTTGAACTCTGAGGCACGGGATGATGCAGAACTGGCGGTGAAGAGGGCATAATGTGCGGTCCTACAGCGTGGCCATGCTTACGCTTAAACTCAAAGGAGCCATCGTACTCTGACAATTGCATCCCCCTTGCGTGCTCATAGTTGGCGCCTGGCACGTTGGGCTCGTACCCTTTGCGCTGCGCTACTTCGCGTATACTAGAGGATGAGATGGCTGTAGACACCTGTGTTTGCTTCTGGTCGATACGATAAAACATCCTAGCATACGACAACCATGGGTCCTCCCACAGTGGATCACCATTACCCTGAAGCCTGGTAGCGTCCTCGTGGTGATGATGTCCACGTTTTGAGTCGCCAAAACTCTGTTCCGCAATAATCCCTTTGTGGCCAACTCCAAGCGATTGCTGAATCTTTGGGTCGTGATGATGGCTCGGGATGTGATTGTAAACTGTCGCGCCGTTTCTGGCAACTGCTCTGAACGAAGCCTCCGAACCGAACTTCTCGTCCAGGAGCATAATATCGGACGACTGCGATGACAGCATTGGCAGCTGAGATTTAGACATGCTAGGTGCAGCGCTAGAGCTTACACCAGTACGTCTCTCCTTGCCATCGATATACACCATGACCTCGCTCTGCTGAGTGCCAGATGGATGGCGACGTGGTGAGAATCTCGACTGTGCCTTATCATACTTCACTTCGTGGCCAGGACGAAGCTTTCGACGTCTTCCGATCCTGTCATCTGGACCATTAGGAGCATACCTGAGTTTGATAGGCTGCTGTATGCTCAAGCCCAGCCAGTCATCGTCACGAAGAATCCGGAGCTTCTTGCGGCGGAGGACTTCCATTTCGTCTCGCTCATCAACCACATCGTTCATCCGTCTTGGTTTCGCAGAATTAGCAACCGCGCCAGGTTCTCGCTTCATGGGCGGCTGATGTTGGCGGCTCCGGGTGGGACGAGGAAGACTCGGGCGGCGTCGTTTGCTTGGCTCGCCATGCTCGTGCTCATATGGGTCTACACGTAGTCAGCCTAACGGCTTCAGATTGCTCTTGAAGCACCAAGATTACCCCTATCGTGCTTTCGGCTGCTGCGGTGGCCATGATGCCATTCATTTTCTCCTCTTTCATGTCTATGAGTCGGATGCCTTGGCTTCGTCGGCTCAGCCTCTCCCCTTTCTGAACTTCCGCGCTTGACGTTGATAGTGATGGTATCGAAGATTGACCATTTGGCTGGGCTCTGCTTGGCTGCACCGTGTAGGAGGTTCTGTCTGACCATGGAAAAATGTGCCCTCTGCTTGTCGACGACTGACTTGTCTGCTTTGCCCGCATGTCTAGATAGACGGCCGCCGGTCCAGTTCATAATGGTTGGTTATGAGGCGTGAGAAAGGAAACAGAGGAATGGATGACAACTAGATGAATATGTATGTAAGGTAAGAGCTATTTGAAGAAGATTATCGTGCTCGAACGAAGCAAGGTAAGAGAAGAGATGTCGTCAAGATAGGCATAATAGATTCCGATCCGACAACCGCGCGCTTGTCGGCGACGGCTCAATGCCATCGACGGTGAGGAAGGAGCGACCTTAACACTTACATAAGGTAGTTGCTCCGCCCACTTGGGCGCCTGGTTTCTCTCATTGCTTGCCAATGCGCGCGCAGGCTGACTAATGGCAACTGGTTCATAACCACTACTCTCCCTCTTTTCCATGGCCTCACAGTGTTTTTTAACATGAAGGCCACGTAATATGAGCTTTTTGGACCAGCAAACCCATAAGGAACTTCATCGGATAACGCAGCATACATGGAGGCACTTTAGGTAAGTGTCCATCCTATGTAGCCGTTGCGTTGCGCTCATGTCTGGCCGGTGACTCCGTCGTGTTTGTCACCAGTTTACTCGTATGAACTATATCAGTTGCAGGAGACCGAGGAAAGGACAGAAACTGAGATTGGGAAACTGACGACCAAGAACTCGTAACGAGAAGAAAAGTTAACCTAATAAAATGAAGGTAAAGAGTCGTCGGCAGCTCTGCCGACTTCCAAAACTTACCGTCCATCAATATTCTTTGGGCCTCATCTTCTATTGTACTTGTGGTTTCCCTCGGCGAGCTCATGTTCCTGTCTTTCTAATACGCTCGGCAATCAATTGGCGACGACGCATATAATCGAGTCGGAGTTGAGGTGCTTGTTTGTGATATTTGAACGCACATTGGTGTCGAGGGCAGGTGAAGGGAGACAAAGACAGCATCGCCCTTGTGGTGGTCTGTGCGCAAGACGCGAAACCACCGCCATCGTGTCTGCTCGTGCATCAACTTTATTTCATGCTGCGTGGACTCCTAGCATGAGTGCATAAATGAGCCCAACAGCCAGTACACAAATATCATAACGGAAAATTGCCATCTCAAAACAAGGTTATGGTTGGAAGACGAACCATTCTCGACTGTCAGAGAGAACGAGCATCGAGAGCCAACCAAAACCAGGCACATGCTGCTCCTATCCAAAGAGTTATGCCATCAGCGATATTCCATTCTCAGTGGTGCCCAGGAATATCTTTTTCTATGCCGAAAGTTGACCGGCGAGCTTCGTGTTGTCGTAGCCAACCTTTTTCATAGCTGTCCGTTTGAGACTCATAGTAACGGGGGGTCTCCGACATTGGTGTCTCTCGGTGGCTCAACGACGAAGATGGGTGCCATTTACGACGGATCTGCGGCTCCATATCCACACAAAGCCCTCGGACGACTGAGCAAAATGTTTTTTCTCCATGGCCTGGCCTCCTTTGGGTTATCGCGCCCGCATTCCGCGGGGGTGACGGGGTTCATTATTCAGGAATGTGTTGCCCTCGACGACCGCGTGTTTACTTTCCGGCCAGTATATATCTCCAACAGGTCCCTTTTCTCTTTCCTTTCCAAACACGCAAATTATCCCTTTCACCCAAATCATCATGTTCACCTCCCAAGCCATCCTCCGTGTCGTCCTATTTCTTGCTGTCGTGGCCGAGACTACAGCAGCAGGCCACGTCCTCCGTTACAACCGCTACACTCCCCGTTCAGAAGCCATCAAAAGTGCCACCACAGAAGTCCAAGGGCTAGATTTTCTAGCAAAGTACGTATGCTCCCCATGCCCAACTAACATGAAGCGTGCAGGACCGTCCCTCAACGTCCCATTATCCGACCTTCCATCACTCTACACCGAGCTCGAAACCCTCAAAGCCGAGACGATCAACCGCATGATCGCCGCCGGCATCACACCAATCATGAAGCGTTCTATTTTGAACCTCTTCAACAGCGCCTCGGATGTAGAGCTGGTCGAACTACCAGCCTCAGATTTTGGTATCCTAGGAACGTACGTATGCCCCTCCTCCTGCAACGATAACAACAAGAGACAGACCACCGTGAAGACATCCATCAAAACCTCCATCACAACAAACATCAACTTCAACGTCCCTCCCGAACAGCTCCAAGCCGTGCTTGACGCCATCAAGAGAGCGATCCAGCAGGTGGAAGCCCTTCTCAGAAGCTTGGGAATTCCCATTCCCATCGTGCCAATTGTCCCGACAGTTGCACCAGGGGCACCAGCACCGACTCCCCACCCAGCGCCACCAGCGCCAGCACCACCGACTAAATCAACGGCTTCTGTAGGACCACCTGTGATAGCTACCCCGGAACCAGCACCACCAGCATCGACGCCGCATGTGCCGGCGCCACCGCCAACACCAACTTCGGCACCGGGATACACCTCCCGCATCACCTCAATCAACACTGTTACCACCACGGTAAGCAATGGTGTTGTGACTACGATCTTTGTTACGCCGACGCCGTCGCTTCGGCCGCCAGCTGGTGGTGGTGAGGATTGTCCGGCGACTGTTACGGTTAACAGTACGACAACGATTACGGAAGCTGGAGCTGCGAGCACTGCTTAAGAGAGATGGAATTCCTGGAGTATAGGGACTTATTTTGGTTAGTAGTGTTACTGGAGGACATAAGGTGGAGTAGGCTAACATGGTTGCAAGTATTTTCGATTCGTTGGATAAGGATTAGGGATGGATATTGTTTAGGGGTGCGTGGTTAGTGGGAGGACACGATGGGTTTTATCTCTAGATTGCAGGGAATATGGTAATTTAAGGAGGTTTCTGAGTAGTCTGTCTAATTGAAGTCTTGTTCGTACTGCGTATCTGGCATTAACTACGACCCCAAGTATCTGCATACACGCGAATCAAGAATCAGTTCAATATTTTGTTTCATCCCTCGAACAGCTAAATCCAAGAAGATCTTTATTTTGCTGATCTCGCCTACAACTTGCCAGACTCCTCCTCGCCTTCCAGCTCACAAAACGCCTTGAAGCAGGTGAACTGCTCATCGTTATCGCTCTGAAGAACTATCTCCGTCGTGGCGCCAACGAAGTAGACATAGCCAGCCTTCATCTCCTTCTTAGTATCCTTCTCCCTTCCGTTGAGGAAGATAGAACCAGTTCCACTGGTACAGATGACAATGCTTGGGCCCTGGAGTCCATCAAAGTAAGCATTCGCTCCCTTCTTGTGGTGATCCAACTTGACAACAGAGAATTCCGCGATCGGTGGATTGTACAAGGTTATCGAGCTCTGGGCACCGGCGCCATTGGTATGAGCATAATTGTACGGTCCTGGCTCCATCTTCTGCTGCTCAATCGGCGCAAACGAGTAGGTCAGCATATCCACCAACGTCTTCGTATCCTTGAACTTTGGCGTGAATCCAGCACGCACAACGTTGTCCGAAGCCGCCATACACTCAATGATGTCTCCGCTGAGGTAAGCATGAATATCGTCGGCCTTCAAGAACATCGCCTCTCCAGGCTTCAAGTGGACGTAGTTGAGGAAAAAGAAGACGAAGAGGCCAATGTCGTCTGGAAACTGGCCGTTGAGACGCTTGACCTCCTTCGAGAGAAAAGTGCCATCGGTGGCCTCTACACCACCTCCAGCGAAATCGGCACCTTCCTTCTCCGCTTGAGCAAGAAGCCCTTGACACGCTGCCTTAATTATCTTCTCATCATCGGCGTGCGACATGAGAGATCTGAAGGTACGTTGCAATGCCCTCTTGTTCTGTGCCAAGTGTCCTGCGTTGCTTGGCGAGCCTTGCTTTCTTACAGTCGTCTCAAATATTTGTGCCTCATCCTCTCCAACCAGTTTGCGAAGTGACGGGATGGTCCTGAAGAATTGTGCGATCTCATTGAGTGGTCTGAAGCCACAAAGGCCGTCGAATTCGGTGATAGCGATAGTCATCTCTGGCTTGTGGTTATCATCTGGGTAGTTCTTTGGGTCGTGCCTGTGCAATTGCTCGGCGAGCTTCTTGTTTGGGTGTGCTTGGATGGAGAGTGCCTTGCCAACGGAGAGAACCTTGAAAAGGAATGGCAGCTTGTTGCCGAACTTCTCTGCTACGTGTTCGCCGATGAGGGACTGGTTGTCTTGAACCATGTCGAGGAGGGTGCGTCCTGTCTGGAGGTCCTTGGATGGATTGGATGGATGAGTTCCCACCCAGAGCTACATATTTGTTAGCATTGAGCCATAGCCTGGTGGGTACCCTTCTATACCTCAGCGTATGGCTTATCATCTTGAATTTTGAAGTCTCCCGGAGTGGCAGCAGCAAATCTGGCGGCAGCGGAATCCTGTCCAACCTTGCCCCAATCGTAGCTGTTAACTCCGCATTGGAGTCTGATGAGAGGAACTGGTGGCATGTTGTCTAATGTCTCTGACGTGAGTCTGTGTTCTGCTTTTGTTTTTGATGCTGAGGAAAGGGTGAATTTTGGAAGAAGAGGATAAGACATTGTTACGAATTTGGAGGTCCCAGCCAGACGTCACTTTGATAGCAAGCAGTGGGGTTGTGCATGGGCCATAAAATCCACAGACCAACCGTAAGGAACGGTAAGGCTGAGGAGGCACCCAGAGGCTACCAAAACAGTATAAACAACAACGAAAAGGACAACTATACTCATCCTGCAAGACAAATTTCATCGAAAGAAACATTTAAGGCAATAGAAGAACTTATAGCGACTTTCCCACCGGGTACATAGCGAGCAACAGGCAAGGACGCCGACTGAAACACGCAACAATCTCCGGCGCACACAAAGTTAGAGTGCAGAGCAGGAGTGGAGGAATAGACGGAACGACGTCTTCCGCTTCGAATTAAGAAGACATTTAATAGAGTACAGGATTTCCCACCAGGGAGTCATATTCGGAGGGAGCGGATTGGTCATCCTAATCTTTGGCTTTAAAACAACATTCTGGGGTTAACCTCCAGCCTCAATACTGAAGGCTCATCCCAGATACACACACAGAATGTCAAGCCAACGCAAGCGCGCAGATCGCGGCCGCAATGGTGGTGCCTCTTCCGAACCAGTCGAAATACAGATCTGGGAATCCTGCAAAGAAACAGCCTCGAGAATCGAAGAACTTATAACCCGCTCAGATACCATCAAAGACCAGATCTTTGCCTTAGAAGCCGAATATGCCGCCCTGGCGCCCAAGCAGCCGTCGGTGAAACAGCTAGATGCATTGTCGGCTTTGGTGCGAGAGCAGATCAAGATATCAGAGCAAATCGTGCTGATAGCCAAGACTGGTCCGGGTGGGATGACAAGTCTACTGGAGAATCTGAACATCCTGAAGGCCTTATTGCATCATGAAACGGGGGATACGGATGAGAAATTTGGACGAGGGAGAGGAAGGGAGGCAGCAGGAAATAAACAACCGTCTGTTGATCCAGACGCCGCCTTCGAAAGTCCTGCTCCCAGTCCTGCTATTGAGGAGCGGAAGAGGAAGAAAGGGTTCGGAGAGTCTGCAGGAAGAGATCGGAGTTCCGTACCGCCTGTTAAGGAGGAGAAGACCGTGAAGCAGGAAAGTGTGGGCTTGGAGTACTCGGGCGCTGAGACGAATGCGAAAGGCAAGATTATCTATCAGGAGAATGCGGAAGTGGCATTTCGACCTAAGAACTCTGATCCTGATAGGGAGCCGGAATGGATACAGGGAGTTGTGGTCAAGGTCATTGGTGAAGGGAAGAGCAGACGATATGATGTGCAGGATCCGGAGCCCGATGAGGTCACGAAGAAACCGGGAGCTGTTTATAGGACTTCTGCTGCTAGCATGGTGCCGATTCCGAGTTTAGGAGCACCGCTGCCAGACTACCCAAAAGGAAAGCATGTTTTGGCCAGATACCCTGACACGACGACGTTTTACAGAGCTGAAGTTGTTGGCATGAACAGAGCCAATGGATGTGTGATCTTGAGGTTCGAGGGCGAAGAAGACGAGGCAACGACGTGGGAGGTGGACAGAAGGTTTGTGTTAGATCACAAGTGGGAAAAGGGAGATGAAGACAAGAAGAGAACCAAGTGAGAGGTTGGATCGTCTGAAAAATAAGCGACTGCGGATTCTTGCTCATTCGGCAAAACATGCGGTATACCCGCAGTCGAGACGTTTGGGGCATATCAGAGGGCGTTGACCCGCAGCATGGTTCCCGGAATCCAAGCAATTTCCCAGATTGAGCATGACTACATATTGAATAAAAACGATCGTTCGATACCCGTTGTTTCAATCTCGGTGATATCAGGACAACGCCCCTAAGTTATAACTTACTGTCAAATGTGGTACCGCCAAAACCGTGCGACTTGCTGCATGTATAGCTCCAACGTATACGTTTTCAGAGAGCACAACATGTAATTACCACCTTGAGCTGGTCCTTTGGAACGAGTCTGAAACCCCTTGACTTGCTTCAAGGCTTCTTATGGTCTTGAGACCAAGCAGAACAGCGGAAAATCGTAAGCTATGCTAGCAGAGTTTGCGCCGTATCGCCTATTGCTTCATACCTAGAGTCTTGAATCAGTTATGCCATCTGTCCGCCACCTGCTGTGTTCGGTCACTCTCGCCTCCGTATGCTGTTTGATTTAAGGCGAGTTACATGGTGGTGGGTAACCAATTAATGCTTGCCATGTTACCAACACACTGCATGGTTGCAAGATAAACACCTAAACTAAACGGTCACCCCACCAGCTTACCTTATGTTATGAAAGGCGTCCAAGATCTAAATAAAACGGCGGCTACTTCGGCGATTACTGTTTTCTAAACCGCGTCAAGTCCTTAGAACTTCCGTTCTCGACCACTTCATGTTTGTGGCCAGTAGGCACAAAACGCACATGGGGCTTACCATCTTTTCCAACTTGTGATCCTTTAAATTCAACACAGTTATGGGGTTGATAACCTTCAGCCTTTAAGCGCAACAATGCCGTGGTTAAACTGCTATCGCGGTATCAGACAGTTCGATCCTGCAGATCCACGGAAGATGCCACGCCCTGTTTTAATGTTTGCGCCTTGGGTCGAAGGTAAAGGGAACTGCTCTATTGCTCAAGAGCGGCAGACTAGATGCCCTCAGCTAACCGAGAACCACTTCGTCATGAGCCACCAATCTCTAATTACTACGAACAGGAGCTGCTACTGAAGGCCCAAAAGAATGTCGACAACAGAGAGGGCGGAAAAGAGACTGGAGTCCGCACGGGATATGTGGATGGCGCCATTGAGCCACAACTGCTCTCCATGTATGATGAATACGCTGAGGACAACCAACGACGGTGCCAGATTCAAGGAAATACTGAAGAGGAAGGCTTCTTCATCGGACATCGTGAGGTAATCGAGGCCGACGCTAAGGCTTTACGTGAAGATTCTCGGCGCGCGCGCGAACGTTGTGGGAGGACAGAAGAAGAATGGGATGAAATGCGGGACGAGATTTCCGACGAGAAGGATCGAGTTTGGAGGCAATATTTGCGGACGATAGGGAGGGGGTGGATAGAAACCCGACAATGGACCACTGCGTATCTTGAGCAGCAGACAGGATCGTACGCATTGAGCAAAGAGAAACTACGGTGATGGTCGAGGTACAAAGGGTGGTTTGGTAAGATGGGGAAAGCCGATAGGCGAATTATGGTTGGATTGTTAGTTAAGGACCCCGCTTCAAAGTATAAATTAATCTCAATTAACGTATTATTAATGCCATCTCATTATGTCAAGAGTTCCCCTGGACTTCAATCAGCACAACAAAAACTCGCGTTTACTAACCTTCCAAAGCTAGCATTAAATTAAACAACGCAAAGTTGGAACCGTCGTTTAATTTTGTCTCAAATCAGGGGACAGTATTAAACACTTGGGCACGTTCAGCTTATAAGGAACACCATGGTAATCAATGAGTAGAAAAATGAGATGTGGTAATAAGAAATTTGACAGCAACCCCTCTACTGTCACGCTTGTGGTTAGTCGCATCAAGAAATGTCCCATAAGCTTTCTAAAATCTGGCATTCAAACAGTAGACCGGAGTATTAGCAGAATCAGTTGTAATCCAAGCGGTATTTTACGAAATTACCAAAATGAAAGTTGCTAAGCTGTGAGAGTCGGACTCCCAAATGAACCATTGCTAAGAGTGCTGAAAGACGAAGGAGTCCAATGAAGGGACAATTGATGATCTGGAGCAATACCTGACAGCAATCGACGCGCTGCGTGGCAGATAGCTACGCATCGAAGGTGCAACACCAAAGATTGCCCGCCTTTTCGAGTATATAGACGAGCTGCCAAGTGGCGGAGCTGAAGTCAAGACGGCAAGAATAAAAGCACACATAATATGGTTTAGGATGTATCATCAGTCATAATTACGCCAGCCAGTAAAGGCAAAAGTGCTCAAAAACGCCTCATGTTGTGGTATCTATGAAGCCTAATCGAGAAAAAAGAGACGAAATCGTAAAGCCTTGAGCAAATAATTTACTCGCGGAGCTCGGCGATCCTGGCCTTGACGCGCTCCATCTTCTCATCCTTGGAGAGCTTGCGTCCGCGGTACTTGAGGGACTCCTTCTTGTAGTCGCCCTTGGACTTCTCCTCAGCACCCTCAGCCTTCTTGAATGGATCCTCACGGATCTTGGCGTGGATGTCCTGGTAGAGCTCCTCGAGTCCGTCGGCCTCAACCTCATCATCAATATAGCCCTGGAACTGGGACTTGTAGCGCTCCTCATCGTCGTCGGCGAGGGTCTCCATGTACTCAGCGATGTGTCCAGCGAAGATGTACTTGCGGAGTGTCTCGGCATCGAGCTCCTTGGACTCCACGTCGTAACCTGGGAAGCGATTCTCAGAGTGTGGAATCAAGATACCTCCGTCGGAGGCACCCTTCATGGCACCGAAGATACGGGCACCAGTGGAAGTGCGGGCAAGACCGACATCAAGGAAAGCCTTGAATGGGCGGCGAGCACCCTCCTGAGAAGTTGTTAGTGAACGGTTTTTGAAAGGACTAGGCGTAATGTGCGTACATCCTCAGCGGCCTCAGTGAGTGTGAACTCTCCGTCAGCCTCCTCGACACCCTGGAACTGCTCGTCCATGCCGAGCTTCTTGAGAACACGGCGGGCGATTAAGAGACCAGTGCAGTAGGCGGCGGCCCAGTTGGTAAGACCATGCTCAAGACCGTAGGCCTTCAACTCGTGGGAGTAGGCAGAGGCGAAGATCTTGTCGCCGGAGATCTCGGAGGTGACGATCTGCATGACGATGTCACGGTTGGTGAAGCGGACAACGAGACGGTACTTTGGCGCATTGTACTTGTTCTTGGCCTGGGTGATGAGGCGCTTGCGAGCATAGTAGTCGGTCTTTCCGGAACGACGACGCTTGTACTTAGTCTGGTAGCGACTAAAGAGATTGTTAGCAATCGCGACGTCGGGCGTATCAAGGAATGATTGTGGGGTGGGCTTACCTGTAGTAGGCGGAGTTCTTGACCTGCTTGGTGAAAGCCTGTAAAGAACAATCGAGTCAGCAATTTGCGCTTCAGAATTTCATCCGAAGCATCTTGCGACGACTCTCATCGCAAATCTTCTTCAGATGAGCGGAATCAAGTACACAGAGGCCCGTTAAGGCATATGACTGTAGTTTTTCAACTTACCATTGTGACGGTTGACCGGGCTGATTTGTCGAGGTTGGCGTGAAGAAGAAAGTTGTCGACCTGATGGACGGAGAGGTGGATTGTGCGCGAACTTTTCGCTTAAGGGCACGGACCAATATCCAATCAGTTTTGGAGTTTCGGTTTGGAGGTCGGCCACGATAAGATTCCAGCATTGTGGCTGGGTGGGGCGTGATAGCAGCCTTGCCGCCCAGGCACCAAAAAGCCACAACCTTGAGGGACATCAGCCTTGTCTGCCGAACCTCGGTCTAACGCAAGCATCTCCAAGTATGGAGGAGTCGAGTACTCTGACCAAGAGATTTTAGAGCAGCCTAGCTTATTTCAATATAAGAGAGTTACTTTCACAATGACAGACCATCATATAATCACTTTTGCGCTGGATAGTGTTGATCAAATCATGTCGAAACCAAAGCAGCCCAAGGTCCTCTTATTTGACATTGGAGGTGTCTGTGTAAGTCGAGGATTCTCAATTTCAATGTTGAGCGAGCTTTGTGTCCCGAAGGATTTTCGTCAGACTCGCGTGCTTTGGAAGCATCTGCTAGCTCATGTTCTCTGTGACTCCCAGCTAACAACTCCAGGTTGTCTCCCCCTTTCAAGAAATCCTCAACTACGAGCTAAACCACAACATCCCACCCGGATGGGTCAACTACTCCATCTCCAAGACCTCGCCCAACGGCGCATGGCACAAACAAGAGCGAGGCGAAACCCTCATGGAAGCCCAATTCTTCGCCAACTTCAACGAAGACCTCCGCGACCCTGCCCGCTGGAGGACCTTCTATAAACAAGCTATGCAAAAAGAAGGCTTGGCCGTCGATGACGGCGACATCCCTCCAGTCCCAGAAGTGGACGGCGAATGGATGTTCTGGGAGATGATGCGTGCGTCTCGCGCACCGGATCCGTGGATGTGGCCTGCGCTGCAGGCGTTGAAGAAGAGTGGGCATTACATCTTGGCTGCACTGTCAAATACGATGATTTATCCTGAGGGCCATGAGTTTAATGCTGTGTGGCCGAATGACGTTAGGGGGGTTTTTGATGTGTTTGTCTCCTCTGCGCATGTGGGGTTGAGGAAACCGGATGCGAAGATTTATCAGTTGGCGGTGGATATGTTGGATGAGTTTGCAAAGAAGAATGCGAAGACCAGGGGCAGAGAGGACTGGGCAGAGGGCGTCACGCCGAATGAGATAGTATTCTTGGACGATATTGGGGAGAATCTCAAAGCTGCTAAGAAGGCAGGCTTTGGTACAATCAAGGTTAACCTGGGAGAAGCATATGAGGCAGTAGACCAGCTCGAGGGGTTGACTGGACTGAAGTTAGCCGGTGGCCATCCGAGGGTTAGCAGTGCACCGAAGAGGACGACGAAGAGGACTGCCAAACTATAGAATAATTATGAGGCAATAGGAATGAAAAGAGTGACGGCTAGAGGTCGCCAAATATAAACCGGTTAGCACAAAGCGCGGTAAACTTCTTTCAGAACATATTTATCGACTGATATTGCCCTAAGCCAGGTTCATGCACTGCACAATAGCGACATTGGGAAGTGAACTACCTTGACGCCAGACTTAAGCAGATTGATTCCGGACTCTTACTAGCGTCTTTTCTCTTCGGTTTTCACACTGACCAGCAACCAGACTGTCTTTGGCGAACAGGGTAACGTGCCTCAATCACCCGTCACTCGTTCAACTAGTTGCCCTATATTCTCAAATTGATAGCGTTTTCACAGCTGCCCACAGGAAAACCAAATACCTCTTATGCCACAAGTGTCAACTTGGCAAGCAAATGCCGCGATCCACAAGACCAGAACAACTCTTGACTCGAGGCATCCACACAAAACTACAAAGCAGCATCACCAACTCCTCAAACCCGCCTGTCCAGCACCAACAATTTGGGCGTGCGCTAAGTGTGATGTCCTTGCGTTCCTCTTTCAATTCAAGCCAGTTAAACAATGTACACTCGCTATTATCTCACACCAGTTAGTGCCGGCACAATATCCGCATGAGACAGCGACGACCATAGCATTCGGATGAGCACAACACAGGCCAGAAAGCTTGATAAAGAGCCGTCTCTCCCCGAAGCCAACAACCAAAAATAACAGGAACCAAGGCGTCTCAAACAAAACATGGCGAGCTGCAAGTTTTATATTGTCTGCTGAGACACAGCGCCTCTCCAACAGCGATGCCTTTAAAGTTATGAGGCACCCGCAGTAGCAGCAACATTGATGGTTGCAGGCTATCACCATCACTGCCACCATTACATCAACTTTGAGCTGCCCGGCGCTCAGCACTGCCTCACGCACTTCCACAACCCTACAACGCATATAGTTAGAGAGAAACCCACACCTTCACTCAGTCATAAGGCCTCTATCTCTGATGGTTTTACTGCTTGCTAGAGCATAAATAAGCTGAACGGCTTCAAGCTGTCAAATACACTACGCAATTCTGTGTTGGGCCGGTCCACAAATGATGTCCGATCTTTGTGGACTACTAAACTTCATCCCCACGTGAAGTCGTGATGAAGTCATGATGAAGTCGGGATGGTACCACGATGTTGAATAAAAATACACAAGTGAGCGCAGGCTCGTTATAAAGATACAGATGCCGTATATCAAAACAGGCAATCACGAAATAGGATTTTCTTTTGTGGAAGTTTTCGGCAGTGGTACAATGCAACCAGGCATTAAAAATGGTATATTCATATGCTATGAAGACACTTCGTATTCACCTTGAAATCAGTGAGCGAACCAGCCAGCCAGTATGTACAGATGCCGGCCTCTTCTGTGTCAAACGCCACTCTGCTATTGCCGTATATCAGCACCCAACCCCACGCTAAAATCTGCATTATACACCCCTTTCCCCTACCATCCATCATTTACCTCTCCCTACCAACCTCAGTTCAACCTCACGCCCCCTCCAACCTCGAATTCCTGACCGCCGCGTCCTGCGCATCCACAAACCTCCTCCACGCCTCCGGATCCTCACCAACAATCCTCTCTCTCAACCGTCTCGCCATCTCAGATCCCCCTTCCTTAATACTCCCTCCCTCAACCCCTAACTCCCTCAGTATCCCCTCCTCACCCTGTCCCTCAATCTTCCTCTTCATCTCCTCTCCCCCCATCTCTTGAAGCATTGCGCGCATCATTTCGAGGTGCGGTGCCCACTTCTCAGCATTCTCTGAGGACTGCGAGGAGATGTGGTTTTCGATGACTTGGCCGGTGGTCGCCCGCACCTTCATTTCCTTGGCACCTTGCTTTGGGTTCGCGGTGAGGTCGCCGTCGTCGATGGCTGCGTCGATGCCGGGCGTAGAAGCAGCAATAGAAACAATGTCTCTTCTGAACTTCTGGCCGAATCTATGCATGCGTCCCTCCTCCTCAGACAGTGCCTTCGAGGCCAAAGAGACATCGCTGTTGTGGCGAGAAAGCATTGGACGGGAAATAATACCATCTTCATCCTCCGACCCAACAGCATAATGCCCATCATCCTCCGCCGCAGCATCCACAAACACCCCGCCCTCCTCATCCTTCACCGGCGAAGACGTGGCCATGATATCGCCCGACGGATCGATCGTGATACTTGCCGAACCAGATCCTGGCAGACGGGTTTCCGGGTACTCATCCTCAAAGCGCTGAATCATGCGCTCAAGCGTCTGATCCAAGAAAAGCAACTTGTGATAATTCATACGATCACCAGTTCTAGCCTCCTTAAGCAGTGCCGGCTGAAGTCTCGCCCTAATCTTGCGTGCAGAGCCAAGCAGGTTCTTAGACATATCCTTGGCCTTTCCAGCTCTGCCCAACGCAGCCCCAGGCTCAACACTCGGCACACTGCCATCCGGACTTGGCGCAGCATCCTGCTTCAAATTCGCAGGATCAAAGTCGCTGTTGTTGCGGTCTATAGATGGGCGGCGCGAGTCTGTGTTTCTGTTCTTAAGACAGATGCCCAGCGCCTTGACGACGCCAGTACCGCCAATAACATAATCCTCATCCGGCGCCGTCTCATCATCATGTTCCTGTTCTGGCGATCCAGCGCCTTCTCTACCAACGAGGTGTGCGAGGACTTCTGGGAGCTCGACCTCCTTGTCTTCCAGGCCATCACCTTCGAGGCCTGGCACGGCGCCGACGACTTCGTGAATTGGTCCACGCTCCATATTGCGGAGCGAGTAGGCGACTACCTGCTTAGCGAGCGCCTTGACAACTTCAGATGAGTTTTGAGATGGCACGTTGATATCGATACAGATCAATGACTTCGAGACTCTGACTGCAGCCATGAGCGAAGCGTAAAGCGCACACGCCTCTTCTTGGTTGACCTCGTCTGTTGCGTCGGCCAAAGCTGCGAGTTCCGGATTCTCGAGAAGGTTCACGTGTGCCAGACCCGTGGCGTCTGGGAAGATCTCTGCAAGTGCGATTGCCTGCTCGGGTGAGAGAGCACAGTTTGTGAGATGGATACGCTTAAGCATAGGCATCTTTGGCAGGTATTTTCTAAGTAAGTAGACTGCTGAAGGCTTGATAGCGAAAATATCGTGGTTGTTGCTCAGGTCGATAAACCTGAAGTTCTTCAACTTCGCCAATGCTGGGAATAACTTCCACAATGCCTCTGGTGTCAGCGCACAATTTGCCAAGCTGAGGGCAAATAGTGGATGGTCATCGGCTGAGAGTGCATCCGCGAGCTTCTCAAGCTGTTCACTGAGATCGTTTGCGCCAAGGTCAAGGCCCTCACACTTGCCAGCCTTGAGAAAGCGGCAAACATGGTTCATGCCTGCCGAGTCAAGATTGTTCTCGGCGAGGCCGAGACGCTTCAGTTCAAACTCGATGCTACCATCGACGAGAAGACCGATTTGTGGTGCGGTGAGGCCAGTTGCTGCCATATTAAGGAGTTCGAGTTCTGGTCCAGCCATTCTTGTGGCCAGTGCTTTAGACAGGATTGCTGCTGGATCAGCCGCTTCCTTAGCCGCAGCTCTGTGGGAATTGGTGGCAGCATTACTGGTAGCTCTAGACCCATGTTCTGGCGAGGAAACAGGTTGCGGAAATGGAATCATAGAGACGTCCAGGCCGCGGAGCGATCGAGACATGTTGAGGAACAAAGAGATATATCTCCAGCCATCACGGCCAATCTTGGGGTTGTTTTTGAAGACCACTCTGTGGACTGCACCGTGGCGAGTACGAGAGTCGTCTGGGTCGTTGGCCTTGCTTCGACGTTTATGGGACTGATCTGGCGACGGTGCTGCAAGAAGACCGGCGAGAATAACCCGCACACCTTCGTCTCCGAGACCACAGTTCTCCATAATGAGCTCTTTGATAGGCACGACTGCCAGGTAGTCTCCGAGTGTGACTAAATCCGGTAACTGAAGCCAACAGTCTGTCAAGTCCAGCTTAGTAACAATTCCAGGCTTTTCTATATTGGCGGGCAAAGCCACTTGTTCAGTGATCTTCTTCAGGATTGGCGTTTCCCTGAGCTGACAACACCTCCTGTAGATGCGAACTGGATCTGTAGTAGGCGAAGTGGCGTTCCTTGGAGTAGTTTTACCCTGCTCACAAGAGCTGTCGCTATCATCCCTCATCAATTCCACCGGAATCATCCCGTTCTCTTCTGCCAATCTCCTCTTCTTCTCCTTTCGTGCTTTCCTTTCCTCTTCACTGCGCTTCTTTTTCTCCTTCTTTTTCGTAGTCGTCGGTTCTGCAGCTGGTGCAACAGTAGCAGGGACTTCACCATTGGGGGTAGCCTCTGTGGCCTCCTTTTCAGGCTCCTTCGGTACGTGCTCACCGCTGACCTGAATGAGGCCATCCTGTTCCTTCTGCTGCACAGCCTGCGCAGGCTTCTTCAGAGCCTCGGCCTCTCCTTTCTCCGTCATTTTTTTATTCGTCGTCTTGTTTCCATCCATCGAAATACGATATTCATCCTCCGTATACCTCGGTCCAGATGCGATTTCCACGTCCACACAGAAGGCGACTCGTCTCAGCTTATTCTGGTCCAGCTCTGGTACCTGGCAGCGCTCACGGCTCTTATCCACGTTCAGAACTCGTCTAGCACAGATACCGCCATGTCCACCTCTAGCATTACTAGCTAGTTGCCCACCACCACTGGAGAGTCGGCGGAAAGCATTTGTCAAGAAGTTCGGATGTCCGCTTTTGGGTGGTACAGGCGTGTATGGCGCCTCGCCTTGTGGCATTTGGCCCTGTGGCAGAATGGCATTCTTTGGCTGTGATGGTCCAGCTGGCCGTGATTCTTCGGGCATAGATGGCAGTGTCGGAGTCGGTAGATTTGGCGCGGCAATGGAGCCAAGACTGTTGCTGCTCGGTGAAGAGGAGAACTTGGCAGATATACTGGAGAGCCAAGAGTTGCGCCTTGTGGGTGTGCTAGATGTGGGCGACTTGGAGAAGGAACCAGATGTGTTGTTCAGTTTCTCACTGCTTGATATGCTGCGGCCGAGGCCTGGGCGAGTAGGTATAGCTTGCGGTTGAGCTGGAGCTGGCTCTTCCGCTGGCGGTGGTGGAGCTTGTGCGCTGCCATTTCGCTTCGGTTGCGGACGGCCATCGCTGTGGATAGTGTTTGCGCGCTCAATTTTCTGCATTTTCGGACTATCTGCAATTGAGACAAACGTTAGTAAGAGATCTGATGGTGGTTGTAAGATGTTCCGCTTCGTCCAGCCCCACCTGTTCATGGAGGACCAGCTTACCCTTATTATTGGCGTTGTGAATCCAGGAGACGTCGACTCCGTGTATGTTCTCCATGATTCCGGCAAGTGTCCTGGGTGTCGATTATAATACAAGTTGATGAAAGGTATACAATTAAGTTTGTGCGTCGGGCAGATGGCGTCAGAGGCTGCGGTGGTCGTGTGTGCAGCTGAGTAGATGGTCGATGTTACAAATCAAGCACTGCGGTGCATTGTAATCAATGATGCTAGGTGTGTATTGTGAAATCGCGTGAACGTTGGCGGATATGCGAAGCAAGATGCAGCAGTACTCGTAAGTTGTTACCAAGCGGCCGTTTGGGTGTATGGTGGTGTCAGATGAGATGAGATGAGCCGAGGCGGCGACGAGGTAGTCGACGAGGCTTGGGTAGGGCAGATAACGGGAATGAAGCCCTCAGAAGCTTGGCTATCGTCGACAGATTGGCACCTTTGACCACACGATTCACCTTGGATGTGGGGAGAAGGTTGCTAGGATGAAATGAGGAGCCGCTTGTAACTTCACTAAGTTAAACTATGTTGTCACTTACTGTATGCCAGCGATGACTAGCGCCAGAGCAGGGGACTGGACAATTGTGGTGTTGCAGCACAAGACTTCAGTGTGGCAGGTGGTATGACCACCATCAATGCGACACAACTTATGGCCATCGCGGGCAGATCATAATGCAGGTGTGGCAATGATGGCTAGTCAGAGAGTTGGTAGCATTGAGAGGCTCGGCATTTATTTGTTCGCAACTTACTCAGAAAAGAGGAGGGTGCTTGCGAAAGAAAGAAAGGCTAGCAAGTTAGAGCTTCACAGCACGGCAGCGCAATATAAACATAAACATCGAGGTCTTGTCTCTGCATGGACTTTCATAAATGTCCCACAACTTTTGTCCCTCGTGAACTGGCGGCCACAATTCCATTTCATAACTCTCCTCATCACAGTGCCCTGCCCCCGCACTTTGGTAAAAGGGTCTTTCAGAAAGGGGTCTAACCTCTTTCTACTCCCCTGGCAACTGTCCATTCAGTGCCGTCATCCAATCAGCTCCATCACATCTTCAACGCTATTCGTGATCGTCGGCCTCATCCAATCTCAATGCCGACTGTGGAGAAGGTGTGACTTCATTTCCCCACGTTCCCCTGGGGCAGCTGATCCACCCTCAATGCGGCACGTCTCGGCGAATCCACGCAAAGCCGGCGGAAAGCTGCGACCATGGCGCCAGAAACCTCGACACCACGAGAACCAGGAGAAAAGGAGGTGAAGGATCACCTGCCGACGCTGCCGCTCTGACCGGTAGGGTCCGGCTGGGCATGAGGCGACGGTGAGCTCGATGAAGCTCAACATGCTCGCTCGCGTTGAAAGTACAGTATGTATACGGAAACTCTGTTCCACAATAGATAAATAGATTGTGCTCGAACCGGTTGAGGCACGTCGGGGCTAGGACATGCCAAATCCCGCGTCTCGGCTCGTCCCAGCTTCCCAATGTGTCAACGAAATCTATCAACCGAGCGAACGGGCTCCACGCCCTACGAAAAACGTGAGTCGGATCTTGTCAATATGAACTGAGAGCATGCCCACGTTTATTATCTGTGTCATTCCAAGCGTTTCTTGCTGTTTAGCTTCACCGTCAATTGCACTGCTGCCGTTGAGGATAACGCTAGACTGGAAAAGTCTGTCACAGACCTCAGAAACTGCTAACACGCACTTCCGTTGCTAATCAGTTGCGATGGTGGAAGACAAGATTGTTGATGTTGGTGGTGTCAATGAGGATGGCAAAAACCAGAATGTCGATGTCAAGAACAACACTCGTGATTCTGGTATAATTGCTCGCGATGACCCAGAGCTTGCCAGCCAGTCCGATGACGAGGCATTGGCCAAGGTGGAGGCAGTTTACCGAAAGATCGATCGCAGAATCATCCCGCGTAGGTCTCTCAAATCTTCACATGAACAACCGGTTGACGAAATCCCAGCATTCTGGATCCTCTACTTCACCTGCTCCGCAATCCGCTCCAATGTCGGCCTCTCCCAAACCATGAACGCGGATGTTGGTCACGATCTCAAATCCGTCCTCAACTTGACCGGGACCCAGGTGTCTCTCGGACTCGCTCTCTTTTACGTCGCCTATGTCGTCTTTGACCTCCCTTCCAACCTCGTCATGTCGCGCCTCAGTCCTCGCATCTGGATGTCCCGTATTGTCTTCGCAGTTGGACTGATTGGTGCCTGTTTCGCAGCCATCAAAGCAGCTTGGTCTCTCTTCCTCTTGCGTTTCCTCCTCGGCGTTGTCACAGCCGGTATGTGGCCAGGAATGGCGTACTATCTCACGCTCTTCTACCCACCAACTAGGACCGGAAGACGGATTGGCATGTATTACACTGCCTCGCAGCTTTCCGCTGCTGTAGTAGGACTTGTCTCTGCAGGGTTCCAGAAGATGGACGGCCAAAAAGGATTCGTAGGCTTCCAATGGATGTTCCTCATCTGGGGCCTTTGCGGCATCACCCTCGGCATCGCCCTCCTCTGGTGGCTTCCAGAGCGTCCGACCATTCCCGGCCAAGCAGCACCAAAGGAGCATGGTCTCATGAAGTATCTTCCCGGCCCAACGCCAGTGCTTCACGGCGAGGATGCAAGAGTGCATTATGGGGACTTGGCCAGAGTCTACCACGTCCGTCCGTGGGCCATCCGCGACCTGGTCAGCGTCCTCCTCGACTGGCGTCTGTGGCCATTGACACTTATGTACTTCGGCGTCGTCGGAGTCGGCAATGGTACCCAGCTCTACGCCACGGTCATCATTTCCGGCATCAACCCATCATTCAGCGGCGTAACCCTCTCTCTCCTCGTTGCACCGATCTGGATCTGCGACCTCATCGCCATTCTCCTCGTCACGCCCATCTCCGACCGCTTCCACCGCCACCGCGCACTGTTCTTCACCATCGCGGTGTGTTTCCAGATCACCGGCATCCTCATGACGACTCTGATCGCTAACTCCAACCCATGGGCTCGCTACGTCGGACTCCTCCTCGTCGGCTTCGGACTCGGTCCAACAGTCCCTGTCACCATGGCTTGGACGAGCAGCATCTTCCAACGCCGACATGGCGAGGTCGGTGTCGCCGCCGCGTCAGCCCTTGTCTCTGGTCTTGGAAACCTGGGTTCGGTGGTTGCGACTTATGCGTTATATTCTGGGTGGCCGGAGGATGCTAAGAGGGGCCCATTGCAGTATAGAAAGAGTTCTCTGACTATGGTGGGCATCCTGTGCATGTCTATACTTAGCAGCTGGGTCATGACTGCGTTGCTAAAGTTCGTCGGCAATGCGAAAGTGAAGGCTGGAAGCAGCTCCTCGTCTGTCTCTGAGTTTCAAGATGGGGCTGCGAAAAGAGAACAGAAGCAGAGAGGCTTTGAAGGGATGTTGCCTTGGGGCAAACGCGCTTAAGCACTTGGCTGCATAAGGAGCGATGGAAAGGTCTGATAGCAATGCTCAACTGCGATGACCGCCGCTCAACGCCAGCCAGTCACGACCTCAACCAACGCTCCGCTCCCCAAGTCTGCGTTTTTTACTCCGACCCATTACACCATCAACATCACAACCCATCGTCACACTATCCGGTTCAACACCACTCGTTACCATTTCCGACACCATTTCACCACCATTTATTTCACATCCTCTACACCAGGATTTACGTCGTCTATCTGCATTTCAGCGAAAGATACCCATTTTATCACGACTTACGTTTACTCATACCATCCTCCTCTACCACTCCCAGATACCCAACCATTTCTAGAATGGATGGTTTTTAGAGGGAGCGGGGTAGAGGAGGCGGGCGGCGAAAGTGCTTCTACGCCATCGTTGGGACGGCGTATCAGGGATAGATTGAGGCAGGTTGGCAAAAATGTTTCGCGCTATTGTTGGCTTGTCTCGTGGGATGTATATTGGGCCTATGCCAGGGAGTTTATTAGTTTGTGGGAGTGGGAATGAAATTCCGTTCACGCTCAACCCGGTGCTTGTGACGATTTGTTTTGCTGTTGTGGTTTGACATGTGTTGATCGGTTTGAATTGTATCCGATAATCTCCTGGTAGGCTACAAGAACGGCTGCTTGGCCCCACGTCCTGCATAGGTGTTGTGCCCGCATTGTCATCTTGGCGCCAATCTGTTCAGTATCTGTATGCGTAGATGATACTCAGCAGTGCAAAGTTCGTTCGCAAGTCCTACTTAACCCTGCTACCACGCTAGGATTAGAGGGCCACGAGTGAGCAAATACAGGGTACATCATCACAACATGCCACATGCCACATGCCACTATATTCCTGTCTTTCATTGTGCGTTAGCCAGTTCCTTGCTTTTCTGCCTGGCAATTAGCTCTCGCCCTGGGGAGCTTCCTGTCACCAGCACAATATGGAACGGCTCTAAGATCTAACGTCAGGATGGCAGGTAAAGTGGTTTACGTGTCTTGGCCTTTAGCGGTCAGTTAGCAGGCTCATACATGCAAGCATAGGGCTGAGCTTGTGGGTACTGATTTGTGTGGGTAACGTAGGAAGATGGCGGCTTTATCCCGCCTTTCGTAGGGTGTTGTGTGCAATCCCTTGTGTTTAGTGCAAACCCGTTTACCATTAATGCAAGCAAGTGAAGCTCAAGTAACTGGATTTCCAACTCCCTTCATCAGCTAGTATTTGGTAATGCCGTTGAGTCTGAAACAGTAGGCCACGAGCAGGAAGAATTGAGTACGCCCCTGTCTATGGCACCATAGTTCCTTCTTACAATATTGGCTGGGCATTATCTCCGTCGTATCTCCGTTATGTAAAGACTGCATATTAACCTGCTCAAGAACTCGGGTGTACAAATGTAATGGACAGAGAACCACGACTTTGCGGTGTAGAGGACTCGACCGTGGTTCAGTTGCAAGTCGGGAGTGTTACACGGAAGGCACTGGCAAAGGCTCACAAGTAACTACTCCTGTATTCCACAAACTAATCTCTGGCCCCTTCTACAAAGGGCGCATATTCCGACTATATACACTGACTAGCTTGCTTGGCCCGCCTCGGGCTTCAACCCTGTGTTCTATCTCACCTTAGTTGTGGTAGCTCAGTGACACACCCCTTTCCCACCCGTGACATTGAGTGCAGTTGCCGTCGTGGTTGTTGCGGGAGTAACAAATAGCATACCAGGTGATATCCGCAGGCTTCCCAACGGACACACTAATAGATGTTTTACGGGTTGCGTCTTCGCCCTCGGGAGTCCGTTGAGGGTCGCTTTAATGACTTCAAGGATCTGCGTGTCTCAGATCTGAGCACTTGCTGCTTAGCAGATCTGACCTGGAGTCGCACAAGCAAACCTTTAACACATGGATCCCCCCCTACAGTGACATAATTTTCGCGTCCACAACCCCGTACTTAGGTCGTTCAAGATAACGTCCCAATGGTCATGCTTGAGATTATCAGCCATATGATCGTAAAGGTAACAACGCGCTCCACGTGACTAACCTGTACATAATGATTGAACCAAATTTAATCCTTTAAAGTCATAGGTCCTGTGACGAGCAGGCAGTACTGGTCAAGCCTGCTCTTTACACTTACTAGCCCCTCGCAACTGACTGTTGACTCTTGTTATTGCCAGTGAGCAGTTTTCAGATCTGTTGTAAATAGGAAAGCTAACTTGTGTTCTTCTTCACCCTGCCTTAATAGCTAGATAGCGAGCAAAGCTCATGCTGTGTATTCATTGCCTAATTTGTGACTGATAATATTTCTCGATCAGCTACAAGGATTGCAGCTTCATCCTACGTTTTAATGAGTGTTTTGCGCAATTCCACATCTCAGTGCCAATCAGCTTACCCTTGGTGCACACAGGTGATGCTCAGGGGCTCAAAATTCTATATCTAACTCTTATTGATGGTATTGAAATTGAATCGGAAGATAGCAATATGACAATGTTACAAACAAATATTCAAAACTTGATGGAGTCAACCTGTCCATTGATGATGGATGATTGTAGTCGGAGGAAAAGGACAATTGCGATAATGGTGTGCTCTTGCTTAACTCTGGCTCAACTGTTTACCTAGGACGTAGCTACGTAGGTATAGGGGAGTGGCTTCCTAACGACTCAATTTCTAACAGATGGGCTAGTACTTAGCCAAGCAAACTGTAGCGAAATTAAACCCCCAGTCGGAATAAAAAGTCAAACATATCCAACATGATTTGGGATTCTTCTCTTAATTGGTTACTAATCAGCTGCTTATTTTACGACTGACAGTCAGGCTACCACCATTCAAGTGAACAGTTTCCAGCTGCCTGTTGTTGATGAGACACGTAACTAATATCCTAATCAACCCAGCAGTGCAACATCGAGCACAGCTCATGTTGTGAATGTCCCTTCCAAATTTGCAGCTGGTGGTTTCTTTCCGCAATCTACAGGCACGGTCGTTTTATTATAGCTGTAGATTTGTGTTGCGCGCAATCCTACGTCACGGTGCCAACCTTTTCATAAATCTGCACGCAAAGGGGGCTCGTACAGTTTGAAGCTCAATATCCAACCCCTCTCGATCAGCTGGTACTTAGCTGTGCCTGTGAGACAGAGGAGGAAGGCCACAAGTAAGAAAGTTTGTCAACTGCATCGTCTTCCGTGTGCGTTGCTATGAAGTCTGTGCTGAGTTTAAACGATTAGATAGTCGCTACCAAATAGCTCTTGACATCGCTGCTGCTAACAATACTCCCTGACCCTAAAGTTCTAACATCTTGCCATTGAACCAGCATTGAACTATAGTAGACCATATGAAATGCCTGAATGGATATTGTAGCTCTTCGCGGGAAGACCATAATCAAACTTACAACTAAATATGGGTGGGAACCGGTGCGTAAAACCAAGACGACCACGACTCACGAGGACATCAGTTTCAGAAAGGAGTTCGCAACTAGTAGTTAGCAATTATGAGTGGAACTCGCTCCCAAGTTGACGCCCTCTAAAGTACGCTCTCTCAACACTCTTAATCCATCTCCGATCACCACTCTACCTCACCAGTCTGGCCACTCAAAATATGCCTCCAGATTGCGCGGCCCAAAGGATATCTTGCCACTCTCTGCCACTCCCTGCCACTCCCCACGAACAAGCACTCAGTTGTTCTTCTCATCCCACAACTCGTAAACCTCCTGCGCCTCAACCCGCGGAGCCGTGACATCTGAGTTTACTACCTCCACAACCTTGACGGCACCAGGATCCGACACCTTCCTGCCTCTAGTTAACGTTGACCTTATCCCCGATGAAGGTATTTCATCCCATTTTTAAGAAGAGAGGTGACTCGACACAACTATTTTCGCCAAACTGGCCAAGTTTAACACCCTTGAACGGCGGGGTGGTGTGCTTACGGACGTCGTCGATATCGTACTCGTCGCCCTTTGGGACCAAGTTGTTGATGGGGTGGACGGTGCGGTAGACGGAGCACTGGTGGGCGCTCAGCTCTAGGGATGCGGGGTACTTATGCCGTTTCAACCTCTTATCCGCCCGATAGTACCGAGTTTTCTAGAAGGCTAGAATGGCGTAATCCCCGGCAAACCGGTAGACAGCTTGGTAAGCCCAGCCTATATAACGCCCCAAAGGAGACGAGTGTAGCTGTATATAAACCAAAGAAAAAAAAAAGCTTGTCGTTGTACATATACTTTTACCAACATATAACGATTTTCAAAATGGTAGCGCGCTTTCTTGCATATGGTTGAGGCAGGACTAATGATGGACAGGTCCACGCCGATGCATCAACATTCACAGAGGGCGTCTCTAAGTCGCAGGCATATGAGCAGGTCTTGGACCAGATGAAGGGTCTGTTGGATGGACAGAGGAATTGGGTAAGTGCTATCTCTTATAACATATCAGGCAACTACTAACGGGCATAGGTCTGGTATGTCTCTATCACGTGAGCCTCAACAACGCGGAAACGACTAATGATCGCAAGCAACACAGCAAATGCCGCTTCTTTATTATGGAACTGTTACAAGAGTCTTCCGTCACCGCTGAAGGATGTTAACTGGGCTGGTACGTAACCATTTCTCAGAGGCTCTCGGAGAGCACGGTGTCCTCCAAGCGCACTGTCCTCGAGTTTCCATCTTCGATTCTCATTTCCTGGCAAAGGCTTGGAATATTTAAAAAGGAGTGCGGGCCAGAGAAACCAGTTAGACGACAAAGTCTCGCGCAGCTTAAGCTTACACTCTCATTCCGAAGAGCTTCGTGCTAACACAACACCCAGGCTTCTACACAATCGACCGCTCCTCCCACCGCCCCCAACTAATCCTCGGTCCCTTCCAAGGCGGCGTCGCCTGCCAAACCATAGCCTTCACCCGCGGCGTCTGCGGCTACGCCGCAACCCACAAAACCATCCAAGTCGTCAACGACGTGGACTCCTTCCCCAACCACATCGCCTGCGACTCGGCCTCGAAATCCGAGCTCGTCGTGCCCATCATAGTCTGCAAGCGCAAGATCCCCATGGACGAGACGGGTGAGGACGAGGAGCAGGAGTACGAGAATAAGGTGGTAGGCGTCATCGATGTGGATTGTGCTGTACAGAACGGGTTTGATGAGGAGGATGCGCTGTTTGTGAATGAGCTTGCGGAGTTGCTTGCTAAAGGGTGTGACTGGTAGCGAGGGGTTAATGGTATTATAGGATAGTTTAATGGAAAAGTTGGTGAAGGTAGTGTTTGGTTTGACTATAGCCAAGTATGCCCCGGTAATCCCGCCTTTTTTGCTCCTCCTCCCATCGCATCTTAACCGCTTTACACCAGGCTATCCCTTGCTACCACCGTGGCAGCACTCCATCTCGCTGCATGACCTCCTTTATCAGGACTCACCTCCAGTATGGTGGCGTCTAACCTACCCATCGAGTCCCATCATCTCAAAAGCCCTCGTGGGTTGGGCGAAGACCCTGTGGAATCGCCTCCTTGTGGCGCTGGGTAGTATCCTGACTTCTACGTCTCAAGTAGGAGACGGTGCAGGAAACGACGATGAAGGCGGCGGTGCCCAAGTTTGCAACAATGATTGCAATGTCGACAGTGATGAAAGCCATGGTGCTGGGACTGTATATAGCTATGTCGACAAGGGGTCTAATGAGGAGAGCGCCGAGAGACCTAACCGTGCTAATGCGTTTTGATTCATGTATTACTTTATTAGGTCCTAAACGAGAGTTTATGGTTGTATTGCGGTGTGTAGATACTGGAAATATGACAATCTAAACTTGGACACTTCCTAACCTCCCCCTAACACCCATAACGCTCTCCTTCCGTGCCTTGTCATGATCCCGCGTGGCATCCATGGCACTATCATCGACGTCCAGACTCGCTTCTCCATCCTCCCAGCTCTTCGGACGCACCACACGGATCGTAACCCCCACCATCTCACTCTCCTCCACCTTAGCAGCAGCAACGTTCCCCTTCAACGAGCCTAAGCCATCCTCACACACGCCACGCGACACCTTCTCGTCCTCACTAGTCGGCGTCCACACCCTCTTCTCCTCAATCTCCTCCACCATCTTTTCCAGTCTCTCTAACTGCTTCACCCTCTCATCAACCTTAGCAAGAACATCAATGCGTTCTCTCTCACTTCCCTTATCCACATTCTCCGCCACCACGTCTCTCGTCTCTTTCTCAACCCGCGCGCAACCAAGAGGCTTAGCGTACACTCTCAACCCCACCACACAAACAGCATTCCACGGATCCTTCTCAAACTCATCTTCCTCCTCCTTCTCCTCCTCCTTCTTCTCTTTCTCAGTCTGCACTGGAGCCGGAGGCGGGGCGTGAGCTTTAGCTATCGCTTCCTCAACCGCACTCGAGCAAACGGACGAGACATCGGAGTCAGAATTATCCCCGTCTTCCTGAAGAACCTCACGAACAAGAGGGCTAGGTGCTTCCATTTGTCCGACGGAAACACCGCACCGGCGAGAATCCATCGTAAAAATCTGCGGCGAGTAGGTAAGCTGCACCAAGTCCAAAATATTTGAGCTCGTCAACCGAACGATATTGGAGGTGCCTCCCTCCGTTTGACCATCCGAACGGCCACCAGACGACGTGCGGCTAAACGACATCCGTCTGCTTTCATTCCCCCCCTTTGTGTAGCTTTCGGCCGTAGAGTCGTTTGACCCATCTACATCCACATCAACCACTGACGTACGCACAGAAGTCGGAAATATTCCAGGCATAAGACTAGCATGGCCGCGTGGATCACCGAAGGTAATGTTCCGAGAAGAGTGATCCTCATCCGTCTTTTCAGAAGTCCCCATCTCGTTCTCAGCCGTGTCTTTGCCACCAGCATGCTCAATGGGTTCATTCTCCGGCCCTTCAATGTCGCTAGGTTTTGCCTGGCGTTTGCATTCCTCGCACTCACAGTCCACGTCCTCTGTGTGCTCAGAGCTGGCTTGATCTCTAGCGGGATGCGGTTCAGTCGGCCTGACGATCTCTGCAGCCTGTTTGGCATTTCCATAAGCCTCGTTCTCCTTCCTTTCTTGATCTTCTTTTTGACACTCGGCGCAGTCGGTATGCTTAATGTTGCCAGCCATTTGCTTGATCTCTTTCTCCTGGCGCTTGGCTTCTTTGGCGGCGGCTGTTTTGGCTTTCTCATTCTCCCTCTTCTGCTGCTTCCTCAGCTTCATCTTCAATTCCTTCTTCTCCTCCATTAACCTTTGTCTATGCTCTTTTCTCTCCTTCCCCTTAGCTCTCGCCTCTGCGTTTTTTCTTGCGGCCTTCTCGTCGGGCGTCTCTTCGAACTGACCTTTGGCATGGGCAAGGTCATAGGCCAGACCTATACGAAGAAGCTTGTCACGGCGATTCTTTGCATTCTCGCGCACGACTTGCTCGACCGGAAGAGAGGAGTAGTCTCTGATGGCGGTGATCTTAATGAGGACGACGTACTCTCCTGGCTCCTGCAGGTCGACTTCAGCGGAGACGGAACGGCGTTGGCAGTAGTTCTCTCGCGAGCGGAGGATGTAGTCGTCTTCGCCTGCTTTGTGGAGTCTGAAACAAAGTTCGTAGACATATCTGGTACCAGGTAAGTATGTAGCGATATTGAGGTAAATGAGGCGATAACTTACTGGCCAGCCAGTCCCTTGAAGTATCTAGTGTTAAGCTGATTAAGCACGACAACGACCGAAGCAGGCTTATCGATGGTAAAGGCAAACTTAGTATCATGATATTCCACCGTCCAAGGCACCCTAAGTGTAGCCCAATGATGTGTAACCTTCCAAGAATCGTCAAAGAGTCTCGTCCTATCAAAGGTCTGATACTTCCTCAACAAGTCCTCGTAACTGATCCAAAAAGCACCATCATTTCCGAATCGGTGATCAAGCTTAACCATCCATTCAGGCGTCCACTCTTTTGAGCCATCAGACCAGGCACCAGTCCATTCGCCCTTACCCCAGGGGTTCTTGAGTAAACAGAGACGGCGGTCATCTATCTCAACGGCGCGCATAATGGAGTAAGCATGGCCTTCCTTGATGCCTTTGCGCTCGCCCCAGCCTTTGAAGACCCCAGTGGCGCAGCCAAAGAGGAAGTCTTCGTTGACGTGGAGCAGTTCGTCCTTCCAGAAGGCTTCTTTGTCGAGGATATCGGTGGCGAAGAGCTCGACTGTTACGCCGCCAGTAAGGTCTTCGATACCTTCACCAGTGAAGCCTCCTTCTATGGCAGCAAATTCTGTGGCAATCAGTTAGCAGTGCTCGAGACGCCAGTAAGTAAACATTACCTACCACCATGAGCCTTAGCATAAGCTTTCTCCAGCAGCGGTAACCAAGTCTCATTGGGATTCTCGCATTGTGCAAAATACAGCGCCCCAGAACCAGTCTGATACGCCTTCCTATACTCATCCTCCGAATGTACCCTTTCTCGATCCTCCCAAAGAACTCTTTCGAGCACACTCTCGTCGTAGTCAGGCCTAGTCAAATACAGCTTGTCGTCTATGATCTCGCTTCTCCACTCCGAATCGCGGTAGAAGACAAAACCATAAACCCCAACCTGCTCATCCTTCGCCACACAAATCCGTTCAATAAGCCCCGGCTTATTAGTCAGCGTACATAGCGCGGCAAGCAACCAACAATCCCCATCCTGCCCCTGCCTAATATCCATCGCGGACGGCGGGCCAATATGAAACTGCGGCTCCTCAAAGATATCACCCACCCTTTTCACTGACCCCGGTTTAAAAATCGTCTTCTTCCGATTCGGCTGGGCCAACATCTCGAGGCAATCGAGCTTGCCCCATTTGAGGTCAAATTCGATGTCGAAATGGGGATCGCGATATTTTTGATTTACGCGGCGACATTCTTGGACTATCTTTTCGACTTTGAGCTTGCAGATTCGAACGGCGTCTTCGTAGGATGCTGATGCGTTCTCGCCTGCTACAGAGCCGCGGGGGACGGATTCGGATACTTTTTTGGCATAGGAGTCTATTGGGAGCAATGTAGATGCTTCGCCAACTAGTTAGTATGTTCTCTTATGCTCCAATGAGCGATTGGACATGCAGCTGTCACTCACTCTTTCCCGGCGTCTTGCTATTAAACTTGCTCCAGAACTCATCCACAATCTCTTGTGGAGATTGTTTCTTCATCTTATTTTTTGTAGGTAATGATGCTCGAGGAGGGGTAGTATTAGAGGTTGTGCGGATATCGAGGTATTTTCTTAGGATCTTGCGAGCTCGAACTTCTTCATCTGAGTCGGACATGATGAGCTAAGAGGCCGGAACGTGGCCGGTCCGAATCTGTGTTAGAGGGAGGAGAGAGAGAGGAAGAGATATAAAACAGCAGGAACGTGGGCATTTGGAAGGAGCAGCGAGGAAGCTCTGCTTTTAAACGCGGCAATGGGAAGAGCCGCCACGAGGAAGTGACATAAAAAGAATAGAAACTTCTTAGCTGAAACCTTGAGCCTCTTCCCGGGACGAGGGCTGGCAGATGGAAGTGGTGAATATTGAATCTGCGCAGCGGTTGTTAGGAATGAGGCGCATCTTAGCTGCATCTTCTCCCCGTTCTGACACCTTGGGAGTGTTGTTTTATGGTGGGATCTCATGCACAAATGAGTTCGAGGCTGTCTGACCGCCTTGAAAGAAACCAAACACAGCATGCCGTCGCCATGTGCTAAGATTGTAATACTCTTCGTCCTGTCCGCCTCCGGGTAGTTCCACGGTCCGAAGCGTCTGGAACGGGAGCATCTGCGTTACTCTGGCGATAAACTTGCATGCGCTGGGTGACTAGTAACAATCCAGCCAATGGCAAGTATCTTTCAGTTTTTCTCGATCTCGAAAAGCAAACATGTTGTGAACTAGTCCTGTCGGAATCTGAGGCGACGTCGCAGTCGCCGAGAGCGTGCATGCTGCAGGAAGCCAGGAACACATATTTGGTGTCCGTGGTAACCATGTTCTCCGAGCTCGGCTCGTGACCGACTCTCGGCGAGGCTTACCGCCATCTTCATCTTTGTACGAAGTAGAAGAGAAGTTGATGAGAGGACGGTGAAAGGTGATGCTTATGCGTTGTTGGCGAAAGAAACGAAAGTCAAGGCAGAAGGTAAGGCGGAGTCAACGGCTGGACACAAAACTAAGCGAGGTGTCAACGAGCGGGACCGGAAACTAGGGATCTGCTGTGCACATCAGAGTCGGCTAAACAAGTTATTCGGAATCTACTTTCATTTATCTGACGCCTCCGATGCGACATTCATATGCTGCTGTCCTTCACCGAGCACGCCGTCGAGTGACACAGAGGAGTGGTTGGGACGTCCGACGCCGAAGGCAGCGCCACCGCTAGACAACGAAAACTGAATAGCGTTTCGAAGAAAGCTCTACTGAGTCCTTACTGGCTTTAACGCTGCCCAGCGACATAGGCATTCACTCCGAATAGTCACATTTATCCGCGTCGTTGCTACCCAGTCTTGCGTGACAGCTCTCAAGAATCAAGAGGTGAGATCGTTAGCATTGGAGTAGGCAATCATTCGCTAACATGTTCTCCCACCCATTGTTCACCAATGCATGTGCCAGCTCTGTTCCTCCCAACCTGGCTGCGCCTCACCCTCACCCCCCCCACCAATTTCTCAAAGCAGCATCTTCCTCATCTCCTCCATAACCTTCTTTTTCTCACCGCTTCCCTCCTTACCCACATCCTCCACACTCTCCTCCAGCTCCTTAACCTCAACCGTCAAACCAGCAGCCTGCACCTCCAAACTTACAACCGTCGGCCTCACCAACTCATTCTTCTCGCCGAGAGTGGCATTATCGCCCTTCAATATCTCATAGTTCCTCTCCATAGCCCTGGACTTGCACTCCAACTCGGCGAAATCATTGTTAAGAGCGGTGTATTGAGTCTCGCGACGCCTTGGGTCGTCGCAAAGTGTGGCGGCGTCGGTGGTGGTGACGCGGGTGGTAGAGCCTCCGAGGGAGGATGATGGACCGAGGGAGACGGAACCAGTCATAGCTTGGGAGGGCGTCCAGCTGCCGTCTGAGTTGGGAATCTGAGCCCAAGTGTTGGCGTTGGCGTTGTTGAGGCGGGTAGTGGAGGAACCGCCGAGGGAGGCCGAACCCGCTGGAGCGTTGGTCCACATGTCGTACGGAAGGCCGGCCAATGAGTTGGCGTTGACGGCGGAGATGGATGGGTGTTGGCTGGAGCAGTGACCTTTGGAGAGGTATCTATTGAGATCCTGCAGCTAGGGAGGTGGATGGGTTGGCGGTTATGGATCTGGTCTTTGGGGTGCTTGGTAGCGACATCGTGGCGGGCTGTGAAGGCTGCTAGAGACGCCTCGATGTTTCATATCAAAGAGAAGTGGTGAGCACTGACTGCTTGATGTAGCCTGAGTGCGGTATAAACGGCGATGGTGATATAGTTCAGTCTAGCTGCGTCGACGATATACTGAAGTTGTCGTTGTAGTGTTGTCGACGGGGGACGAGGTTCGGAGCCGCGGACCGAGCTTTTTGAGGTCGCCTGCGCCGGGGAGAGCTACCGCGGCACAACGGGTTCATCATTGTTATTGCCAGGCCAATGGTGCTGCTCTTGTGCCTCTGAGAGCGAAATCATTGTCACCAGAAGGCAACAAAACTACAGACATGTACGTGTCGAGATAAAAGCTTTCGTTTTCGCTAAAACACCACTACTCGCCACCACTATGAACACGTCTACTACCGCCCATCTACTCCCATTGGCAAGCTTGCTGCACACAACCTCTTACCTTGGGCCAAGCTTCTCCAACGCTCGTGGCCCTTGCTCATCCCACTCCTCCTTCGAAATCCACATTTGCGGCTTGTCGGCCATGATGTTTGCCAGTACCGCACCTCCAAGGAAAACCATATGTCTCCTCCTCGGTGGATCCTCAATTCTGACCTTAAACTTGCTTAATCTCTCTGGGTTACCTCCCAGCACTCTCGTGAGCCACAACTGCTTAATCTCCTTCTCTAACCTCGATGGCAGACCTGGGTACATAGACGAACCCCCCGACAAGACGATAGCTTTGAAGAGGGAGGAGCGCACGTCGACATCTGCCGCTTGGATGGTGTTAAAGAGGAACTCGGCGATGCCGGGTTGCTCGACGTCTACCAAATGTGGTTGGAAGAGACACTCTGGTGCCTCGAATCTCTCGCTTCCGACTCTGATCACTCTTCCGTCTGGCAATGTGTATGACTCCACTAAAACAGTGGTCTCTTCGCTAAGCTTCTGGTCGAGGGAAAGGTCGTAAGAGACGTAGCAGAGCTTCTCCTTGATTTGGCGGGCGGTCTCGAAATCGGCGGTTCTGTTCAGGGCGTATCCTCTGCGAGTGAGGAGGGAAATAAGGTTGCGTGTGACATCGCGACCGGCGACGTCGAGGCGGCGGGTGAGGTGGTTCAGTACGACCGATTCGTAGACTGGCACGATATGAGTAACTCCGTCTCCCGAGTCGACGACAACTCCTGAGGAAAGACCTAGGATGTGCTGTTAGCTCCATGTCCACTATCTGCAACCCGGCTGGTTCATCTTTTCTAAAAGGGTTATAGAAGCTAGCTTACCCTGGGCGTAAAGCGCCAACACCGCCTGAATAGCCACATAAACATGACCAAACTGATACCTCTCGAACATGACCTCGCACATCTGTTCCCTGTTCTTCAACGGATTCATCGGTGGCTCCGTCAACAAGATCTTCCTTCCCGTAGTATCAACCTGCATCTTCTCCTGAAACGTATAGTCCCACAGATGCTGCATATCATCCCACTTCTTCACAATTCCGTTCTCCATTGGATAGCTCATTTGCAACATGCTGCGCGCCGCTGCAGCCTCGTCTCCGCACATGATGTCCTTGATTATGCTCGTTGGGTCGCCCTTTTCTTCTGAACGCAAGATTGGACGACCGACGATAGATGGGTATTGGAATTCCGGGAAGTTCTGCGGCCATTGTCAGTGTTGCTCGAGCTGTGGTGTTGAATCGTGGAAAGGAGGGGCTTACCTGGCCCGCGTAGCCAACCTTGAGGAAGCCGGTTCCGCCATCGAGAACTGATAATTTTTAGCTGTGCATAGAGTGCATATTATGGGCAAGCAGTACCAATAGGTGCGTCGGCCATGATTTGAATTTGTTGAAGCTTAAGAATTCGGTTTGCGCCGCGCGAACGTCGATGTATTTACTAAGCTGTGGTAGACGTAGGTAAGCTTGGGTGGTATCCGTGACGTTGCGGCTAGCTGGGGTAACTTCGGACGCCGTACCGTGGTGGGGCGCCAAACAGCTAAAGATCGATCACGTGCCGAGACGGCCCAAGCTTACTTGCTTCTGACTGTCGACAACTCTCACTCCAATGTCAAACACAAACGACACCTGTGAACATATATAAAGAGGTAAGGGATAACACAGGCTGTTACATGAAACTCTGTATAGAAAGTATCTTTATGTTACAATGGTAATTAGGTACACTTCTCTTATTGCCTGTTACTCGATACGTATTATCAATTGGCGCTTCGGGCGAGACCGACATGCATAAACGCGACCATCGTCATCGTGTTTCTGGCCCTCCATATATTTCTCCTTCGTTTCTCCATTTCCTTCGCGTTCTCCGCCTGCTTCGCCTCTCTCGGCCATCTCATACCTCAAACCAACGATATCTGCAGCAACTGGCTTGGTTCTGGTATCAGCATACTTCATCATAACCAACGAGATCATGGGAGCAAAGTCCCAGAAAACCTCCAACGACAACACCATGTCAACCTCAAAAAAAGCACCCCACCGAGACCTCTTCAACTCTTCCGAAACCGACATGTCCACACCGGCCACCACCAGCGGGAGCAAGCAAGTCCGCATCCTCGTCATCAACCCCAATTCTAACAAGCCCATGACCAAGGGCTTAGACGACCTCGTCGCCTCAATGTCCTACTCCCCCTCCGAAACCGTAATTTACACCTACACCGCGTCCTCCGGCCCCAACAGCATAAACAACGAAAACGACGCGACCGAGACGACTAAGATCGTGTTGGCAGACTTCGCGAAGAATGAGAAACTCTGGGCGTATGATGCCTTCGTAGTAGCCTGTTACTCCCAACACCCCCTCGTCCTCTCACTCCGCAAAGCCCAACCAAATGAGAAGAAAATGAAGCCCGTAATAGGCATCTTCGAAGCCTCAATCAGCCTCTCTCTCAACGTCTCCTTCACCTCCGGCCTCTACTCCTCCTCCAACCAGCCTTGGGGCCAGCAATTCGGCATCGTCACAACCGGAAAAGCATGGGTACCGCTCCTCACAAAGGGGGTGAATGAATACCTGGGCCTGGCACACGACGAAGAGAAGAGTCTGTCAAAGGCGTTCAAAGGTGTGGAGAGCACGGGACTGAATGCTGATGAGCTGCATACCACTCCTGAGGAGGAGGTTAGGAGACGGATGGTTGAGTGTACGACGAGACTGGTTGAGGATAGGTGGGTGGGTGTTGTTATCCTGGGGTGCGCGGGGATGGCTGGGATGGATAATATTGTGAGGGAGGCGTGTGTTAAGGTTTTGGGCGAGGAAGATGGGGAGATGGTGCAGATTGTGGATGGTGTTAAGGCAGCTATTGGCATGGCGGATGCGATGTTGAGGAGTGAGTAGTGGATTTGGGATGCGACCCAAAAATCAATGTTAATCCTAAACTACCTTTTTAAGCGGGCGATAATCCTTCCCCAATCCATGTCTTAGCCCAATCCAAGATAACAATGCTGTGGCAAGAGCTGTATCCAATATTCAGCTTTCCGCTTGATTCTTATGCGCCGTCCGCCTCCACCTCCTGACCCAGTCCTCCAAACGCCAAACGCCAAACGCCCATCACCTTTACAACCCTCTATGGCCTACCCATCCTATCCCTCTGCTGCCCATACCCATCCTTCAGTCCATACCCATACCCCGGTGCCCCACTACTCCTCCTCCTCAAAATATCCTCACTCCCGAACCTCTCATCCCTGGCATCCGCATACCTGTCATCCCAGCCCTTCCCCCTCTCCACCTCCATGGCCTTCGAGTCACCACCAGCTATAAGCTGCGAGCTATTCAAGGATTTAAGACCATTGTTAATCGAATTTCCAAAGTCCAATGGATGCGCGGCATCAAACGGCGGGATCGTCTGGAGTAGGATGCCGCGCTTCTTGTAACTCTCGGCAATGTCCTTGGCTTCTTGGACGGCGATTTGCATATCGCGGGCGCGCGGGCCGGAGGGGACGAGGTCGCGTAAGTTGTAAATCTCTGCCATGAGGCGCTGGGCGAGGTCGAGTTTTTCGTTCACTCGTCTATTGGAGTGTTAGTGGTGAGGAGCATGGGACAACTTGAATCTATCTTTGGGCTTGGAGGTAAGAGTGCGCGCAGGAATGTGATGTATGGGATTGTAAGGTTGAGATGTATGAGCGTCTGCAGAATGACAAGAAAGGTCTCTTACCTGTAACATTCCTCCAGAGCATCACGGTTCTGCAGAAGGTGCGCCCTGAGCGCTTCAACCTCCCTCTGCGTATGATTTATGGCGAACGCCGCAAGGTGACGCTCCATGTCAAAGTGCCTTTGGGCAGAAGGCGCCGGAGGCCCCAGAGGGGCAAGGAGTGCGGCTGGCATTACCGTTAGCACTTGTAAACAAAACTTTATGTGCCGAATGAGATATAAGAGGAGAACGATACTTACGGACGTTCATTGGGGGTGGAGATGGATGTAGAGTTCTGTTGTTGGGTATGGTGCGGGGGCTCAAGGGAGTGCTGTAGCGTCGCTCCATTTTGGATATAAGCCTTGAGTCCTCAGGTTTGGAGTCGTGCTAAGGGCAACGATGAAGCGTTGATATGCGTTTTGACGTCGTAAGGTGACTTAAGGGTCTCGGGATGATGTAGTGATGGTTCTTGGATATTCAAATATGAAAACTGACTGCGGTGCCTACACGTGAGAATGGTGTTTGATGAAAATGAACCTACGATGCTCAAGATATAAGCCCTTTTTGTTTCGTTGGCGAGACCAAGACCAGGACGAGAGCTCTTTCGTCGTGTTTGTGGTGACGTGGTGTTGTATTGCTCAAGGAAGGCATGACGCAGAAAGCGCCTTACACAGATGAAGACACAGGAACGTTTCGCCCAAGAGCATCTTCTCAATTCTGGGGACTGTAGAACCGTATGAGCTTACCGCGACACTAATGATTCAAACCCATTTCTTAGAGGGCCGCAAGGATAGTCGGCTCTTGTCGACCCCCTGGCTTACCAACCGGTTGTGCCTCAGTTTGTCAAATTCACCGAGTTTATTGCGATTGAAAACATGATAAGAATACATGTGAAGTAGTTACCATTACTAACGCCTAATCAAATGGGTATCATCATCTTTATCACCACGACATGCTAATCAGCTGCCGCCATCTCTGCCTCTGCTGCCATCGAATATGCCATCTAATTGCCGACGCTCCTATAGATTTCTCTACCTTCTAGTCCTTCTTCTTCGCCTTCTGGTAGCTCACCAACGACCCTGGCAGGCCTTCCTGCCACGACAGAAAAACTAGGTATCACCATTCCAGGAGGCACTACGCTGCCATCGAGGATCTTGACGCAGTCTTTTATCATCACAAATTTGCCGATGACACAATCGGCTCCAATGTGAACTCGTGATCCGATGAGTGCTGCCTCGATGATAGAGTTCGTGCCGATGAATACGTGGTCGCTAAGCTTAAGTGGGTGATATGAGAATATGCTTGTGATGATATTAGCGCGTCTTCTTGCCAATGGAACTTTTGCACGATTCTCCTCGCTGCGTGCCAGGTTGGGATTGCGAATCACCGTATTGCCATGGGTTCTTCGTAATTGTCATGACTACCAATCACTATCGGGAGCCCTATTCTCGCCATTGGGCTTACAAATGTTCTCAGCGTCGTGGTGAGGCCCCGCCGGTTCATAGTGCGTATACTGGCGGCAGCACGTCTCAGCACGAGCTTTGATAGGGAGGCAGGAGGCCGAGACTCCGATAAACGGACAGGTAAATAAAAGCAGATTGGACAGAAAGAACTGCACTCCGACTTACCCTTTCATCACTCTACCAGGTGGCTTCAATACACATCCTCTACTCAAGAAGCAGTACCTCCCAACCGCGATGGCGACAGTTGGCGCATTTGGCTTCGCTGGCGCTCCTGCTGCAGACGAAGACGAAGATGGCTCCAGAGTACGCACAAGGTCGCCGCGTATTATGACTTCAGCTTGGATAACGGACTTTCCGCCGAGGATGATGTTCGTGGTGCCGATGATCTGAGAGCGGCGCGACACTTTATTGCCGGTATCCTATACAAGGTTAATGAACTGCTCCAATCCACAGTATCCTCCACGAAATAGCACGGCTATGATGAGAACACATTCCAATCAGAGGGGGACATCTCCGACGATGACAACACGAGAAAGAGCAACTGAGCCACACGACTTCCGGACGGCGAAGTGGTTAGCATGCTCGATCTAACAGGGAGCTAACAGTTCTAGTACGTAATGAATGCCTTCAAAATATCACTCGCTATGATGATATCTCAAAGTATTCTGAGAATGTCTCCAGGGACGACAACAGTTTAAATCATTTTACCATCCGAGCCCACAATCCCTCTAACACAACTCCAACTTCGACCGAAACTGACATGGCGTACGAAAACAACTCACAGTCTCGATATACTCGCCACGCGGCTTCTTGCTCGACATCTTTGCTTGTTGTAGGTCGTCGAGCTCCCCTCCAAGGCTACGTCTTGATCCTCGATGTTGAGCTGGTTGGCCCAAGCTCGACATTATGGCACCTGGCGGGCTAGGTTATGCCTTTTCTGGTAGTGATCGGCGGACAGAGTGGGCAGAATGTGCTGTTTTGGCGGTCTATGCTGGCAGAACTTTGGTCTTGCTCACGACCTTAGCACTACCGCAGAGAGGGTGGTAAAAGGAATAAGTTTGGAGAAAGACTCAGCGTGTTAACACTTATGCAAATTTAGGAAACCAAACAACTATTTGCGGGTTTATGAGCTCATGGCGAACCCTTCATAAGCTTCTTGGACGCACACGGGTGAGCGCAGATAGAAGTCACACACGGCTGTTTCTCCAGCCAAAACCGAAGATATCCCAGCACGGAGCCCGAAAGTTGAGATATGAAGCACGCGCGTTGAGCAGGCCTTCCAGAAGCTGGATTCTGCGGATTCTGAAACATTGGGGACGATCACTAACAACACTCCAAGCACAGTCCAAGCTCACAGAAGATTCTGAGACATGCAGGTAAACGATATCGCTATTTATGCTAAGCATCAAAGTTTCATCTCGTCTTCTCATCTCAGATTCCCTCCCAAGATATAAAACTATTATTATTACAAATCCACCACCACTCAACTCCACCAGTCCTGCCACTCTTCAACTCCTCTTCTGGGTATAATGGGCGAGTAATAAGTGCAGGACTCTTAATGGTGAGAGCCGATCTGAACGGTGCAAGCGCACGAACTTTGGATGTGGTATCGCCGCCGAACCAAACGCTTGGATAATGCTGGATATGGACCGGGAAAACAAGGGCAACCGACGCCACTAGGTACAAAAAGAGCGAGGTCCGCGGATCTTTTTACTTCTTGACGGTGCCTGCTGGCGGCGACTTGACGTTGTTTGAGAGCCACGCGAGACCCTCCAAGAGACCCTCACCAGAGACGGCGCAAGATGGGACAACGTACCAGATCTTGTCCTTCAGCTGGTTGAGCTTCAGGGAGTCGGTGACTTCTTGAGGCTTCATGGCTATAAATGGATTAACATCAGTCACATGGATGTAATCGATTGAAAAGTGAAGACTTACCTCCAGGAACATCCTGCTTGTTCGCGAAGACCAACAACAAACTATCCTTCATTTCTCTGTCGTTGATAATGCGGTGCAACTCTTGCCTTGCCTCATCAATGCGCCCACGATCTGAAGAGTCGATAACGAAGATCAATCCCTGAGTACCTGAAAAAGGGTCAGCTCTTGGTTCATACATCATTGGTATCATGCAACCATACCAGAGAAGTAATGTCTCCACAAAGGTCTAATCTTGTCCTGTCCTCCGACATCCCATACGTTGAACTTGACATTCTTGTATGTGACGGTCTCGACATTGAAGCCGACAGTTGGAATAGTAGTAACATCTTGGTTGAGCTTGAGTTTGTACAGAATGGTCGTCTTTCCGGCAGCATCGAGACCCAGCATCAACAGTCTCATCTCCTTGGATCCGAAGATCTTGCCCATTATCTTCGAAATTTGGCCGCCCATGGTGACGGTTGTGTGCGTGTAAGTGCCGAGTGGCTATGCGCTCACGTTATGTATGTAGCTTCGCTAGGTGATGCTTATGTCGTCTTAGTTACTGACAGTAAGCTGAAGGATTATGCGCCTAATATTTGCGGGGCTCTGGTAAGAAGGATGCGATGAAATTGCTATTGAGTTTGGGGATGTTGGCGCGTCTCGAGTCGTTCAGGGGTTGTGTATCGTTGTGGAGTAGTTGCAGATGCGGTGTTCCGGCTACAACAGTTGAAATTGTACAGGCAGTTGGCGTGGAAAGAATCCGGTTGGTATATGATCAGATAGCAGTGCGCCAAATGTAAGATGTCTAATCTCCTCTTGCTCGTAGACGCGATAGGCGCAATGATCTGTCTGATCAGGGGCTGAGATGGTCCCTCTAATGACCCATTTTTAATCTCCAGGCACAACCAGGGTCGCTGTGGCTGGTGCTGCCATTCTGCCAAGTGTCAAATTGCGACAGACAAGGGGCCACAAGGCGGCTCGGTCAAAGTTTGTGGGGGACCCGAGTCAATAGCCGCGATCACACGTGCCTCCCAGACTTTAATTCTTAGTCATCTTGCTTATCGAGATTTTGATCACGATTACGGCGATCGTTGGCGGGACAAGCGACCTCGGTCAGCGGCCATATCATCCTTCCCCACGACACATCGCCGACCTCCAAACCTAAGATCATACTACAACACCTACATTTTGCTTAACACCGACAAAAGACAGTCAATCGCATTTTGATTGAGTTGATATCGCCAATCAATGCGCCACCATGGCTGAAGTACACGACCAATCGTCTCCTCGATCACATGAGCCGTTCACACAATTGCCTCCCTTCTACTCCCCGCGCCCTATACCCGTCTCGCGACAAGTTTCCGGGCTGGACGTCACCACTTCTCATCCCTCCCAAGAGAGACATATTAACCACCCGCCACCACCTAAATCGCATAATGATCATGCGCCTACACACCCTTCACATTTGAGTCTCTCGACCACGCCCGAGCCAGCGTTACCTGGCTTCTTGAGCCCAGCCTTTACCCCGCCAGTTACCCCAGGCACATCAACACCTGCACTTCAACAGCGAGAAGCACCATCTGTGCCAGTAGACAGTACGAAAGCTGATGGCGGATGTGGGACTAAGCAGCCGAAACTCGTTCCTGTGCTGCCGGAAGTAACTTGCGTGGTCCGCGCGCGTATTCCTACCACAGCGGGAACAGAGATGTTCCTGCACTTGTACCAAAACAATGTAGACAACAAGGAGCACTTGGCAATCGTATTCGGCAACAAGATTAGAAGTCAGAGCTTAGATGCGGTTAGGCTGGGAGAGACGGAGATGGATCGTATGATCAGAGGCGCATACACCGGAAGGCTATTCCCGGGAAGAACAACCAGTCAACTACCAGACGCAGAGCAAAAAGCCAAGGAAGCCATAGAGAACGAACCACCATTAGTCAGAATACACTCAGAGTGCTACACCGGAGAGACAGCTTGGAGCGCGCGCTGCGACTGCGGCGAGCAGCTAGACGAAGCCGCACGCCTAATGGCCCTACCATCATCGAACGGCGGCATAATAATATATTTGCGCCAAGAAGGGCGCGGTATTGGATTGGGAGAGAAACTGAAGGCGTATAATTTGCAGGATATGGGACATGATACTGTGGAGGCGAATTTGATGCTGAGACATCCAGCAGATGCACGGAGTTATGGATTGGCGACTGCGATGTTGAAGGATTTGGGACAGAAGGAGATTAGGCTGTTGACGAATAACCCGGATAAAGTGCGCGCGGTTGAGGGTCCGAATAGAGAGATTGTGGTTAAGGAGAAGGTGGCTATGGTGCCGTTGGCGTGGAGGGGGAAGGGTGGCATTAGGAGTGAGGAGGTTGGAGATTATTTGAGGACCAAGGTATGTTTCCGAAGTCATTTCGTATAGGATTGTTGCTAACTGGTTGTAGATTGAGAAGATGGGTCACATGCTTAGCATGGACAGTTGAAGCTTGTCCCTCAAAAGCCGCATCAAGACACATGTTAGACACATAAAGCACTGCCAGCTTTCTGTTGAAACTGGTTATGACACCTCGGTGCGAGCACATATACTATACATGGTTGGCGTTCGGAAATCAGGCGGCTTGTTTGGCACGTTACGTCATAGTTTTGAATCGAGAATTGGAGTTTGGACTAGAGTTCGCAAATTGAAAGACATCAAAGATTCAAAATCGTTGAGTACTATTTGTTTGGTTTGTGCTTTGTGTGGCAGTGCGCGTGTGCTGAGGTAATTGGCCAATGATGTAAGAATTCTGGGTCATGTTCACCAAGCGGTCTTAGAGCTTTTCTTTGGCCTAAATCTTCGTCCACAGCTCAAGCTCTTCCTTCCTGAGCGTCCCGTTCAAAGTTTCATCGCCAATATCCGTATACTCCTTGTTGAAGACCCCGCCAACCATACTGCGGACAATCCGCTTGCGCTCTTGATTGTCGTCAAACCAAGGCTCAGGTGCAAGCACCTCTGGTAGAGAGGCAGTCCACCCTCCTTCGTCCCACTTATTTCGACTATACTGGCCGACGTCCTTAACGTGGTTCCTCACGATGTTCTCTTCCTTCCACGGTTGAGACCGACCGGTTAACGTTCTGTAATATACCTCGGGTATAATAATAATAACATTCCTACTCCGATCTAGCCTATGGGCCATCTATGATACATGTTTGGGGAGGAGAAAAACCTCACGGGTGACAAAAACCCCCCCACAATCAGGGCCGCGTCGGACCTCTTATGGCAGTCATTACACGCCGCCTGTGTTATCTAGCTGATTTGCTTCGCAGGAGCCAGCAATCTCCCCAGATGCCTTTGGACCATCAAGTCCGTCCCGGCCTCTGCCCTTCACCCGTTCCCAACTCTTCCGCTCTATTATTGGCTTGCGAGTCCGCTCCGTAGAGTAGCTTCTTTGCAAGTGAGAACTGTTTTATGCGATCCGATTCGATGAACCAGCGTGCAAGGCGTTTTGCTTGCAGCGGCTTACCGGTCAGCGTGCTCCATGGCTGCTGCCGTCCATGGTCGTCATGCAGTAGGTATCTCCGATGCATTTCCTTTCGGCATAGCATTACCACATGTACTGCCGTTTCCTCGCCTCCTCTACAATCACACATCGGACTGTCGATATCTGGCACCCGGCAGGTATAGAGGAAGTTCTTGAGTCCGATGCAACCCGTGCGGA
>RCNJ01000159.1_pt1 | contig 64531 bp, 56 predicted proteins | sample 2041171 | NCBI WGS metagenome assembly RCNJ01 (sample SAMN09708213, study PRJNA481090) | feces metagenome | biome: feces | host: Pygoscelis adeliae | place: Antarctica: Rookery Lake | collected 2010-03-01 | reverse complement strand
GTCTGGAACTACGGGAAGCGTACGCAATCAGACAACTTTGAGAACTTCACGGGGAAGCAGAGTACAAACAGCATGATGAAGGAGATACACGATGAGATCGATGCTCAACTTGATTCTTTACTGGAGAATAGGAAGCAGGATCAGGCGAAGGCAGCTGAGAAGGAGGCGGAGCGTGAGCGTGAGAAGGCTAGAAGAGCCGTGTCGAAGAACCACTGGGAGGAGATGAGAGCAAAACTTCGCGTTGATTCGACATATTCAGAGCTTGATCAGGTCTACCGTAGAAGATGAAGAGTTGTTTGTTGCTAGGCGATTGCGTTTCATTGAGAGAGGGTTTGACGTCGGCGGACTCTCATTGTACTATAGTTTCATTCATTTTCTGGTTGCTGGACTGTAATTGCGCGTCGTAGACTAACCCTACGACCGACGATTAGATACTAGCACAAATACTTGCTCATTAGCTGAATCAAATAAATATCAAATCTTGTGCTCGGATGATGTGAAGTAAAAATGCAAAGGTGAGGTGAAAGGTCGTCGTTATCGCAAGTCGCGCGAGTTTTCATGTGTTGCAACCCGCAAGGCTGCCGAACCAGGGTACCTCCTAATATTCGGCATCTCCCGCTGTCACCTCCCTCTTATCCTGCACGTAATCCCAAACAGCAACCACTATTTCCTCCAAAAAACATACAATGGATCCATTCTCCTCTGAAGTCGAGCTCATCGACTTGCGCGACCACTTTGCCGCTGGCCGGTGGCAAGAAGTTGTCGACTACGACACCTCCTCCTTATCGCCAGAGAACAAGTTGCCAGCCAGGACCTTAGCTCTCCGCGCCAGAGTCACCTTGGGAGAGGCCCAGGAAGTGCTTGCTGAGACTGAAGGGGATGAGGAGACGCCGGAGACTCTTGCTGTGAAGGCGATAGCGCAGTACGCTTCTGGACAGACTCACGCAGCATTGCAACTTGCGGAGGATCTTGCAGCAAACTATGGGGACAACAGCACTGTTCAAGTGTTTGCGGCTACAGTGTTGCAGAATGAGGGAAAGACTGAGGAGGCATTGGCATTGCTGTCGCAGCACCAAGGAAACTGTACGATCATGTCATACAACAATTCGTACGGAGCTATTGCTAACAGCCTGCAGTGCAGGCAGTCGCCCTTATCGTGCAAATTCACCTTCAGCAGAACAGGACAGATTTGGCTGTCAAGGAGGTCGCAGCAGCCAAGAAGTGGGCACAGGATAACTTACTCATTAACATTGCGGAGTCGTGGGTCGGATTGAGAGTGGTAAGGGACATGACACCTTGCAGGGTGCAGCAGGAAGCTAACACATTGTTTACAGGGCGGAGAGAAATACCAGGAGGCATTTTACGTCTTCGAGGAGATGGCACAGGCTGGACCTTCCTCATCTGCCATATTATCGCAAGCTATTGCAGAGATCCATCTCGGACGTTTCGACGAGGCAGAGTCGGCGTTGCAGCAGGCGTTGGCACAGTTCCCGGACAACGCGGATGTTATCGCCAACTACGCTGTGCTTGCGGTGCTTTCCGGCAAGCCCAACAACGAGTATATCCAGTACGAGTGCACAGACATCTTCACAAGGCCATTGCTAACATGTTACATAGGAGGCTGGAGCTCGCTGATCCACAGCATCCTTACATCCAAGGACTTGCCGAGAAGAGCGATCTGTTTGACAAGGCGGCAGCTAAGTTCTCAGCAAAGGTTCAGGCATAACAGACACAGCGTAATGGAGTTCCGGAGCGAAAATAAATAAATAAATTCTTCAGTCGACACGACAGTCAGCATTTGCGTTGTTCAATGTGTCCGAGCGCATTCATGACGTCGAAATATTGAGGATATGGCGGCAGCTGGCCGCCAACTCGATGAAATACCACCATCGTGAGTTACAGAACTTCTTATCAAGGCCCCGGCTATGGATTGGGCTGTGAGCTTCGTTTTTCTGTCGTTGCAGCGCGGACTCGAGCTCTCTCGCCCTCTCCACAAATCTCTTCGGTTAGCGTGGGTTGACGTAAGGCGCCCTTATCGAATTCCACAATATGATCCATCTACATCCGGCACAATGCAACCGTCCGAGTTCCACAAATACGGGTTCCGCATTGCGCCTCCATGATTCATCGTCATCACCCTCCACTGTTGTTTCAAAGCAGTTTGTTTTCACTTCTTGTGTCTCCATTGGGATTGAAGAATCTGTTCACACGTGGGCCCAGGAAGATCTTCGAAGCACAACTTGATAGGAGCTCACCAATGATAATTGGTTCTTGCTAAACATGGGATTGTGGCAAAGCTTTATGAAAACGCCGAGTGGCGCTGGCGCCGTGGCATCGGGCCCTACCCCATGCGACCGAGGACTTTATACGTCAGTACTGTAGTTGTCACTTGTTAGCACCCGCCTTCGAACCTCTATATCTGACCTCATCTCGTGTCCTGTCAACGTTATTGCGCTCAACATATCACTTCCTATTCCCTTCGAACATACCAGTTACCACGCCATCTAAACTCGTCAGTACAGACAGTTATCTTCCATCGTGCAGCACCATGCCAGACGCAGTTCCAAATATTCAGAATGACAACGCAGAGTCGGTGGACAATCTCGACGTCCCTAAAACATCTTATTCTGCAACTCAACTCCCACAAAAGAAGCGAAAGATAATATGCTTCTCAGGTATGTACCGGGATATGTAGCCTTCAAACAAGTTACCTGTTTCTAACAACCCCTAGACTTTGACGGTACAATCTTTATGCAAGACAGCGGCCACGTCCTCTTCGACTCTTTTGGATGCGGTCCAGCCCATCGCAACATCCTCGACGCACAACTCAAATCAGGAGAGCGGTCCTTTCGCGACGTCTCTGAAGACATGTGGGGATCTCTAAATGTACCATTCGACGACGGTTTCGAGGTCCTCAAGGAACAGCTCGACGTCGACCCTGGCTTTCGAGAATTCCATAAGTGGTGTGTGAAGGAGGATATCCCATTCAACGTCATCAGCGCCGGCTTAAAACCGATCTTACGGGGGGTACTCGAAGATGCCTTGGGCAAAGAGGCAGCCGGTCACATTGATATCGTGGCGAATAATGCGACGATTAGTACGGATGGAAGCTCCTGGAAGCCGGAGTGGAGGCATGATACGGAGCTGGGACATGATAAGGCGCTGAGTATCAGTGAGTACCGTGCTATGGCGGATGCAGAAGCTGGAGATGACGAAGTGCCGTTAATTGTGTTCATTGGTGATGGTGTATCAGACCTGCCTGCTGCTAATCAAGCGGATATGCTGTTTGCGAGGAGAGGCCTGCACCTTGAAGAGTACTGCATCGAAAACATGATCCCTTATATCGGATACGACAGCTTTGCCGATATTCACCGAGAGATTAAGGAAGTGCAGAAGGAGGACCAGGAGAAGACGGGGGGAAAGGGGAAGCCAGCAAGATTTAATCCGCGGGCGAATATGTGGAGACAGCTGAGCAGCAGGGCGGCTGTGCCACTCTGCTTTGCCGCGACACCCGTCGAAGGAGAGAAGGTTATGCTCTGGCCGGGGGCGTCCACTGAGGCGAAGGCGGCTAGGGCGCCCGAGCGTCCATCATCCAAGGTTCGCGGCGTGGAGGAGACGAAGCTGAGTGCAGCTGCTTGATTGAGAGCCTATCCTTGAGGTTACTGAACGAGACGAGGAGCCAACTGGTTGGAGTCTGATGAAAGATTAAGAGTTCAAGGTAACTTTTTAGGTTCTAACAAAAACTGCTTGAGTTAATTCCTCCACTTCGGCCAGGAAGATTACCTCGTCGATCTTCATCCTTGATGAAAGCAAGGTGTGTTGCCAGCCTGAAAGCCTGGTACTTCGTGACTTGATTTTTGGAACGTTCGGAGCACTCGGAACGCCGAACCATAGAGCTGACAAGAGTAGAGTGAAACAACAATAACATATTCACAACTCACCAGGTCGTCTGTCGACATAGTATCACGCAATATGAAGTGATCCGACTGCGCCAGTTGTAGCCGATAGCCGCAGATCTCCACGATGCTTATATTGCCTTGGCACAGTCGTGCTCTGGTGCAAGCCAAGCTTTAAATCCGTCCAGAGTCGCGGCTAAACTCGATCAGTTCCCGTACCCCCCGGTATGATGTCGTGGTTTCTTGGAAGAGGCCGCTTGTGACAAGGAAGCTGGGAAAGACGTGAACACCATGCTTCGGCACTGTTCTTGGCAGCGGAGATCGTAAATCGCCGAGAACCCCATGGTTACGAATGCACGTGGACATGGAAGACTTCAGCTGGCGATGCTTATGAAACGTTCTACAAGACTGCAAAGACTGCAGAGACATAGCCTTATGTGACCCCTCACTTGAGGCAGATAACGAGATCTTTATCGTGCACCACCTCCCCCTTTGGGTCGTTGTTATAATATTACATATACATAAGACTGCTGCCTTTTTGTTTACGCTGGTCATGGCCACAGCAATTGTGTCTTATGGTAAACCCACTGAATGGGCAACGTTTCCTCTCCACTGAACCCCTCAGTCTCCACTTCAGGACTGCCCCCTGGCAGCCTCGCTGAGCCAGCCTTTATTTACCGCCCAATCACACCGCTACCCCTTATTGCCAATGAGCCTAGCGCATGGCCACCAACTCAGCTCAAGTGCCAACCCCAGTCTTTAAAGTGCCAGTCTGTTTGAGTACCAAATAAGTTGTACTTTGGGTAAACCTGCTGCCAGCACGTTGATCATCGCAACCAAGAACAGCATACATAAGGCAGCCTAGCCCCATGGTGCGCAGCATCATCCCCACCCGCTTGAAGGGATTCAGAGGGGATCACAGCGGCCACAACTCTGGGACAAGCACCCCTAAATCGCGACTTGAAAGAGACGTTAGCCCAGGAACAGCAAGCATGAAGACCAACGGGTTGATGCTGAATATTGTGGTGTTGAGGGTGAGTTGTGTCTAAGTAGCTGCCAGGAGCGGAACACCAACTGAACCATTGAATAGGGGAAGGATCTCGCTGCCAAAGACAAGAGTGGCACTTCAGACCCAGTAAGTTACTACAGTTTCATAAAACTCCTGAATTAAACCCTAACAGTTGAATAATAGTTCCTCGTAATCCATCTCGGCGATGCAAGAGACACGACACATTACATCCCGAAGACTCTTAACCCAGAATGGAACCATATGTGCGAGATGCCAGTGAGCACCAGCAAGGACCTGCTACTTGACATCGTCTGTTGGGACAAGGACAGATTCTCGAAAGATTACATGGGAGAATTCGAAATCGCTTTGGAGGACATATTCGTAACTGAGAAGGTGGAACAGCCAGCCAAATGGTACTCCTTGGTGAGCAAGCGCAGCAGCAGCAAGAGGAAGGGACATAAGGACGAGGTAGTCTCAGGTGAGGTCCAAATACAATTCAGCATATACGACTCTTCTGCGCCGGGCTCATCGCCTCAGCAAATCATGCAGAAGTTCTGGGCAATTGCTGGTGTCGACCCTGAAAGCTCAACACCACCAGGGGAGGCCAGCAGCGACACATCACCGACGGGCGATGATGAAGACGATTTGGATGACCTTGATGAGGACACAAGTGACGAGACGTTTGATCCGACAACGCCAGGAACAATGGGGAAGAAGAGGCATAGGAAGAGGAGAATAAGGGGCTTGAAGAAGAGAAAGGCACATCAATTGTACGAGTTTATGGGAACGAGTGATGTTGTGGGTATCGTATACCTCGAGATATCGAGCGTGACAGATCTGCCGCCAGAGAAGAACGTGACAAGGACGTCATTCGACATGGACCCGTTTGTCATTGCATCTCTTGGCAAGAAGACCTACAGGACAAGAGTTATCCGTCACAAGCTCAATCCAGTGTTCAACGAGAAGATGATCTTCCAGGTCCTCCGCCACGAACAGGCTTACTCGATAGCTTTCACGGTCGTTGATCGTGATAAGCTCTCCGGCAACGACTTTATCTGCGCTACCTCGATACCAGTGCCCGATATTCTGAAGACGGCACCGAAGGCGAACGCCGAGACGGGTCTGTACGTTCTGCCAGAGTTACCAGAAGTTGGCCCGTTACCGAAGCACAGCAAGTCTTCGAGGTTTAAGATATCGCTTTCTCGCTCCGCCTCATCGAACAGTCTGAGCAAGCAGGCTAGGCCTGTGCTGACGCCCAAGGGATCCACTCAGGGATCAAGAGGTGAGGGCATTCCAACGGTCACCGTGGGTGGCAAGCTCGCGGCGGAGCCACAACTCATTCCACCACCAGCTACAGTGGAGGCGCCTACGAGCAATCCAGAGAGCAAGGAGGACGCAGTCGACAAGGATCTGGTGACGTTTCACATTCCATTGAAGCTTAAGCATGCCGAGAAATGGGAGGATAAACACAAGCCAGAGCTTCATATTAAAGCCAAGTTCGTGCCATACCCAGCAATTCGTCAGCAGTTCTGGAGATCAATGCTGAGACAGTACGATGTCGACGACAGTGGAAGCATCAGCAAGATTGAGCTGACTACTATGCTTGATACTTTGGGTTCCACGCTCAAGGAGTCTACCATTGACAGCTTCTTCAAGCGCTTCCCGCATATGCTCAACGATGAGGAGGGCGTACTGACCTTCGACGAAACCGTGCTTTGCCTCGAAGATCAGCTAGCTCTGAGAAGTCAGCAGGCGAAGACTGCTGCCCACAAGCTTAGTGAGGGTCTGAAGGCTCGCCTTGGAGCTGCGGCCTCATCTGATGTGTCTCTGCCGATGATTCGCACGGATTCTTCGGAGACTACTCTAAACACTCAAGATGTCGAGACCGTGGAGCAGTATGAAGTGCCAGAGCTTGGCACCCCCGGTGAAGAGGGAGAGCTCATCGCAGCAGACGATTTGAATGACAAGGACGAAGAACACGTTATCCAAATCAGAGAATGTCCGATCTGCCATCAGCCACGTCTCAACAAGAGGTCAGACACTGATATCATCACTCATATCGCCACATGCGCTAGCCAAGATTGGCGACAGGTCAATAACATTGTCATGGGAGGCTTCGTTACTTCCAGTCAGGCTCAGAGGAAGTGGTACTCCAAGGTCATTACCAAGCTCTCCTATGGTGGCTACAAGCTTGGCGCGAACTCTGCCAACATTCTCATCCAAGATCGCCTTACTGGTCAGATCAACGAGGAGCGTATGAGTATCTATGTCAGACTTGGTATCCGCCTGCTCTACAAGGGATTAAAGTCTCGCGACATGGAGAAGAAGAGAATCAAGAAACTTCTGAAGGGACTGAGTATCAAGCAAGGAGTCAAGTACGATGATCCAGCTTCGAGGAACGATATTCCAAAGTTCGTTGCCTTCCACCAGCTTGACCTTACGGAAGTGCTCCACCCATTGGATTGGTTCAAGACCTTCAACGAGTTCTTCTACCGTGAGCTCAAGCCTGGGGCCAGGCCAGTTTCGGCACCGGAGAATCCACGTATTATTGTCTCGCCGGCTGATTGCCGCTCGGTTGTATTCAACCAGATGGATTCTGCGACAGATATCTGGGTCAAGGGTCGTGAGTTCTCCATCAAGCGTCTTCTTGCTGATGCATATCCGGAAGATGTCGAGCGCTATACCGGTGGTGCTTTGGGCATTTTCCGTCTGGCTCCGCAGGATTACCATCGCTTCCACATCCCTGTTGACGGTGTGATGGGTGAGCCAAAAACTATCGAGGGTGAGTATTACACTGTCAACCCAATGGCCATCAGATCAGCATTGGATGTTTATGGTGAGAACGTCAGAGTTTGCGTGCCGATTGACTCGGTCGCACACGGGCGTGTGATGGTCATTTGCGTTGGTGCAATGATGGTTGGTTCCACTGTTATCACCCGCCAAGCTGGCGAGCAAGTCAGGCGTGGCGAGGAGCTCGGCTACTTCAAGTTTGGAGGCAGTACATTATTGGTGCTTTTCGAGCCTGATACTATGATATTCGATGACGACCTCATTGACAACTCGAATGGCGCGCTGGAGACACTGGTAAGCTATCTCACCACCGTCGACGAATCCTAGCACATGCTAACTTCTGTCAGATTCGTGTCGGTATGTCCATTGGCCATCATCCACAACAAGGACAGCACACTCCGGATATGCGCAAGCCAGACCACGAAGTCACACAGGACGAGCGTGAGGAGGCCAAGCGTCGCATCGAAGGCAGCTTAGCACCAGACCGCGTCCTCAACGGTGCTGCTGACCTCATTCCTGGCCAACCTGGCGGCATGGCTGCCAATATCTCCTAAGCTCCATATCTCACAAAACAGTGCGCGCCGAGATTCTGGGTCAAAGTAGAGCCACGGATTCTTAGAACAGTAACGACATGACACGAAGCGGGCGAAGATTTCAACATCATTTTCAACAATAGCAAGCGGAGCGATTGAGTTTAGTCACATATGGGATTTTCACAGCAGTGATTGTTTGCATAGATGGATGGGATTTTGAGGATACCTTTTTTAATTTGAGCGATTGAGCTGCCTATTGTATACATATCGAGACGATGGGCATAGTCCGATGGAGGGTAGCGATAGCGTGTTCTTTGGAGTACACTCTTTGTAGCAATGAATGAGGCGAGTAAAGCCTTTTTTGCAACTTCCTGATTATTTTTCCAGTATCTTCCAGCTTGTTACTGTGTTCTTTTAAATGTCACCCGCAAAGACGATCGACCGGTCAGTGTCCCCCCTCTCTGGCTTGCCTCAGGTCTCCCCTTTTCCTCTTGCCGAGTTATTCGATAGATACATTCTTTATCTTAGTACAACTTACCTCTGTTGTAAGGAGGAGCAAACCTCTCAGGCGATCAAGGTTCCGCTGCCCATAATTTTGGGACTGAATCACCCATGCGGCCGTTCTTGGTGTTTTCGAAAGGGAAGGGGCGACGGTGCCTTCCTTCTTCATGTCATCGAAGAAACGTCCTTTCGGAACTTACCAATAAGCCACACAATTTAAGCGAGTGAGACCTTCACGCATGCTCCGCATTTCAGAGTTATTCCTCCTGTACCTTTCCCAATTTCCACCTTTTCCTTTACAGCAACACGCCTCGCCAGCGAGACGACCACATCTGCAAGATACAATAGATTCCTCATCATGTCGAACGAATGGGGTACCTGGCACGGCGGCGTGGACCGCTCGCCTCTTAGGAATGTCACCAATGTGTCGAAGTCGGAGGATAGTGGAGATGGTGGATGGGGTAAGACGTATGGTGATAACTATGGTGACTTCAATGGCCCACTCATATATGCTGGCCAGACTGACCACGCTACTCACACAGACGACTATGCGGCTCAGGCCGGCTCCGCCAGCAAAAGAGACAACCCCGCTCACCAACATCATGCGTCTGAGATGAGGGGAGAGTGCTATGGCTGTGGGCAGGTAGGCCACAATAAGGCCGATTGCCCAAAGAGGAGTCGTGGTGCTGGTGCTGGTAGTGGTGGTGGGTATGGGGAATGTTACAATGGTTGTGGTGCTGGGTAAGCTTTGCCGACACTTCCACTGGATGGGATTTTACTGATGGTATCCTATAGTCACAACAAGACCAATTGGCCAGAGCCACGGGCTAAATCTGGCGAGTGCTATAACTGTGTCCAGACGGGGTGAGCCCAGTAAGGCCCTTCAACAGGTCCGTCGTACTGACACTTCCGACAGCCATAACAAGGCCGACTGGCATAACGAGAAAGTTGGGCAGGCGTTTACAGGAACATGCAATATGTGCGCACAGGTTGGCCATAGATCTGCAGATTGTCCAACTGCTCCTCCAAGGCTCGACAGAAACTGCGGAGAACTGGTAAGCTCATGAGTTTTCTCTACGCTTGACACATCTGTAATGGAAGCTAACATGTCCCAGAGACATACCAGTAAGTCCTGTCCAGCGGAGAGAAGACGATATGTCCTCCCGGCAACAATCATCCATTGTTACAACTGCAATGGTGAAGGGCATCTTATTCGTGATTGCCCACAACAATGTAGAAACAAAGATGTTTGCCGTAACTGCGACGAGGTCGGCCACGTTGCCTCCGAATGTCCACAGCCGAGACACGACTCTCGTGTCCAATGCAAAACATGCAAGATGGGGCATACCGCTATGCGCCGCGGTATTACAGGTGGTGATGGTGGGGGCGATGGAGGTGCTCGCGACTCTAGCTGCAGAAGCTGCGGAGAGGAGGGGCATTGGTCGACGGATTGTAAGTACTGTGCTGCAACATCGAAGAGATTTCGCTAACATATGCAAGGTTCAAATGAGAGAGCCATGAAATGCCACAACTGTGACGGTCCACATATATCGAAAGACTGTCCGGAGCCAAGAGACTATTCTCGTGTTGAATGCAGAAACTGCAACCAGAAGGGAAACACTGTAGCTCGTTGCCCAGAATCACAATTTGGCAGTGGCCACGCTTCGTTTGGCGGTAATGACTACGGCAGTAACAACTACCACGGCAACCACTCTTATAGCGGTATCCAAGCCGAAGATAGGTACGGCAATGATAACTTCTTCTTCAGCGACTCGAATGGCGCAGCGCAACCAGAAAATAGGTGGAGCAGCGGTCCTGCCGAGAGTGATAATGACTGGGCAGCGAGCGAGACGCAATATGATCACGGGACAGCATTCGAGGCTGGCATTTCATACTCTCGAACTTCAGAGAATGGCAGCTGGGAATCTCGTGGCAACAACACGACATCGGTCCGTCAAACGAGCTGGAAGAAGACACCAAAGGCTGCACCTCTCACCCTAGTCAGCCATGCCGGGTCAGCGATGCCCCCTGGAGACTTTGTTAAAACCCACGCTCCGTCTCCTGTTGAGAGCACTAACGCCGATGCTGATTATGCGGCCTGGAATACTCAGATTTCTCAGCCAGCGATGGGTGCAAGCAAAGATTTTGGTACGCCGGCTCATGGAACTGGCAATAACTATTCCTCTAGGCTAGCTCCCAATCGCCATGCTGGCTCTGGAAAGACAAGCGGCGGCAACTCTCGCGATACGTCGATACGTAGGCCATCTGCGACACCATCTGCGAGCCCTTACACCGGCGCTGCACATGACCGTGCTGCCTGGAATAACAGTGACTCTCTAGTCACAGCCGCTGTCAGCAATGAAGCTGAAACGAAGACCTACTATAGTGGCCACCTATCAAGACCAGTTCTATCTCGCCATGCCGAGTCCAGAAACGGGCCCAGCAACTCTCGCGATGTCATAGCGCCGAGACCATCTACTACGCCATCTGCGACGTCTTACACCGCACCCTCCACCTACGATCATGGCTCGCTGCCAATCCGCGGGCCTAACTTTGTGCACAGTCCCCCACCAAAGGGTGAAGGCCAGATAATCTTTGACGGCCCCGCTTCCGAGTCCGCGATCATGGATGACGATAAGTGGTAAAGAGTTCGGGTTTTTATATGGCACAACACATTATTTTGGGCGTAAGAGTACATTCTAACTTGCTACCTTCCTTGATTTCGAGAAACTCGTGGGCGAGATCTTGACACATGCACTACTACACTTTGTTAGCTAGCTTAACTAAATGAATCATATTGGAGAACTAGTTGTCCTGGTTGGCGAGACTTTTATTAATCGTCGCCGAGCTTCGCACTCTATACTAAAATCGTATCAGCTTGCCCGACACCGCGGATCAAGCAGGTAAGAGAACTTCGCTCCCTGCACATTGACTTTGCTTTAGCATCGATTCTGCCGGCAGGCAAGGTGCTCCGTCTCGATTAGTATTATTTTCTTATTAAGCTATCCTAAGACCATCTAGCGAACACCATCTTTGGGGTCTCAATCGTTATCACTAGTCTCTGCGTTTCCAAAATCGCCAGCGCTATGAGCATCTTCCCCGGCATGGCGATCATTTCCCAACTTCGCCTCAGACCTCCTCCTCTCCATCTCATCCTTCCACTCTTCCCCAGCAGCAACATCAGCATAACTTGGCAACGGCGCCTCACTCCGCCCAGCCACAGAATCTACATCCGGCGAGCTCAGAGGTCTCGCATTCTGATCCTCCCCAACCAAAGTGCTTGCTCTCGACAGCGTCGAAAGAGTATCCGTCTCGGCAGTCGCTTGTCTCTTCTCACTACTTGGAGCAGGAGCCGTATAAGGTGGTGGCGCAACACCGGCATCATCCACATCGAGCTCCCAATCCGGGTCACCACTTTCGAATTCACCCCGCCTTCTGTAGCCCCGGAGGAACTGAGGCGCGCGGAGGAGACGGAGCAAGACCCGACCGCGTTCGTGTTCTCTTGGTTCCGAGACGGGAAGGGGGATGGATGGTGAGAGGGCGCGGGGATGGGTGCCAGCACCTGTTACTTCTAGATCCTGGGCGAGCGCTTGTCGGCCTTCTTGCTGTGCCAGCGCAAGCCTCCTCGATCTCCGGCGTGACAAGGTCCAGAATGCAAAAGTGAGAATCAGAAACGCGGCACCCAGCATAGGTATCAAATAAGCCAGCGGTGCCGGCGCATGGTATAAACCATGCTCATCGCTCATAGGCTCCAGCGTCGGATCTTCGCCGTCTCCAGGCCCGTAATAGGAGTCTGCATAGCCCGATTCTGCGTCTGTGTTGGTGCGGTAGGTCACAGTGCTGTCTTCTGCTACTCCTTTGCGCTCCTCCCAGTACTCGCCCCGTGTGTTTTGCTGCCCTTCAACGGAGTTTTGCTCTCGTTCTAGGTGTTGTTCGGGAGTGAGTCCTGGGCCGGATTTGTGGAAGCAGCCTCCCCTGTCGCATATGAGCGGCTTGTGTGTGTATTCTGGTGGTGTCTGCGGTGGCTCTGGCATGTCGAATCTGGTGCTGTCGCTGTCTAGTCCTGACATTTTTTGTTCTTGACTTGCCTATGAAGTCTGGTTGGCTTGCAAAGGATCGCTGGCTTTTGGGCCTGATATCAAGGCTGCTGGAATATCGCTGTTGGCGCTGTCGCAAGTGTAAAAAGGGGTTGACAGAGGAATTGACATGATGGTCCGGGGTGACTGGTATTACTAAGCTATAGGCTAATCTTTTGAGGTCTTCGATGTCATCTATGATGCCCAGATTAGCATGGCAGGTGTACCCCTATTTGACACAACCTGACCAATCGGGATAACTGTGGGGTTGTTTACGCTATGAATTATATAACGAAGGTTTCTTCCTGTACTCTAAGCCCTGTCTCGCCTATCTTGTTCTGCCAGATTGACGACTTTGTGGCTGAGAATCTCCTTAGCTGGCTGTGAGCCTTTAACATTCTGGTTCTGGCTGTTGCGGTCCAGTCTTCACTTCTCTGCAATACCCGCGCGGTTGCTCCCACAAACTTTGAAGTAATCACGCTGATAGATTCTCATACCAAATGTCATATACTATGCCCCTGCGCCTATGCTCCATATAATACCTACAGCAAAGACCCAGCCGCAGCATTCGCCTCCGGCTTAAACTCCTCCTCCACCTTCTTCTTCTTCGTAGTCTTCTTTTTCTTCTTCACTACAACGTCCGCCACACCAGATGTCTGATTGTCAACCTTATCATCCGCCATCTTCCCAACCGGCTGTTTCGCCCTCTTCTTTTTCTTCTTCACGACTGTTGTCTCGCCATCTTGCCCCATCTCATCGCTAGCTGACTTCACCGTCTTTTTCTTCTTCCTCACAACCTCCTGCTTCACTTCATCCGAGGCATGGATCCTCTCATTCGCCCTCTGCATCTCCAACCTCAGCTTCTCAACCTCCTTCATCGCCTTCTTCATCTCATCTTCATCCTCTCCAACATCATAGGCCTCCTCTCCTTCAGGTGGCCCTTCTAAGCTAAATTGTGCAATATTGCTACTATCCACAAATAGCGCCCCGGCAGCATTCTTCTTCTTCGCCTTGCCCCTTACATCAACCTCGCCACTTCTAGGCGTGCTCAAGCCACTTCCGCCAAGAGTTTCGTCAGCCTCAACCTGTATCCTCATCCTACTCTGTGGCGTAGCCGGCTTTCGCGGCGATCCAACAGCAGGACTTATCCTTCCCAAATCTAGCTGCATAATTGGTATTGAGTCGACATCAAAGTCAGTACCGTTCTCATTCCTGATAACGGCATCCAAAGGCGTGTTGCTGCCTGAGTCGGTCTTTGGCGCAATGTAGAACGGGTCATCTCTATTCCGCTCTGCTCTTTCAGCGCGACGACGTGCGACGATGTCTGGGTCGAGGTAGGCGTCTTCCGAGTTCTGGTATGATTCCACAACTCCGGAGTCGCCACCACCAAGCCGCTCGATTGCTGGTGCCGATAGGGTAACTGTTGAGACTGATGGCTTCTGGTGATAGTAGTCGGCAATCTCGTCGACATCTCCAGTATCATCGCCTACACTGCCTACGTCTCTCAACAGCTCACCTAATCTCGAGTTTATTGGCGCATCGAGATCTAACTCGTCTGGTATTGGAACATTGCGCTGAGCACCAGCAGCTATGGAGTGTAGATGGAGTCCAGCAAACAACGAGGGTATTGCCTGAGTGAGAAGTAGTGGTGCGTCTTCATCATTTGAGCTTGACGCTTCTTGCCCAGCAGCAGCCTCCGCAGCTAGCTTCATTAGCTCCGTAAACTCGACTGCCCTCTCCTGCACTTCTAGAACTGGATGTAGGCCTAGAGGTTCAATGGCGTAAACTATCCTTGCCATAATAAGGGTCAGCATCGTTTTTCTCTCTGGCGTCCAGCTTTGATTCTCGTCACCTGAAAGATGGGCGAAGACTTTGGGGATTGCTTGCAGTAGCATGGACAAGATTTCTGGTGGTCCTGCCGTCTGAGATTTGATGAAATGCAAGAGTGCGTCGAGCAGCTCTTCCGGACTACCCAGGTAGGACGCATATTCGCCTACAATCCATGATGCTGGTCGTAATGCACCACGAGCTTTGAGTGAAGGTTGAGTGGTTCCGCGGTAGGCATCGATGATAATCGTTTCTGCCGCTCTGGTAGCGTTCGGTCTAATTGCCTTGACCTTTACAGCCACATTTCTGAGCTCAGAGCCAATGCTTTCGGTGGCATCGGTAGGAGCCGAGTCTCTGCTTGAGGGTTCATTCTGTCTGACGGTAACAACTGGTGCACTGCGTGCGAGCTGAGTGAGGATGTTTATGTACCAATCAAAGTCCACCAAGTTGGCGTAGTTGTTTATCGAGCACATCTTCGAGATCCTCCTAATAACGTCCACGCGGTAGTCGTCCGGCAATATTAAGCTTCTGTCGGCCTTTTTCTTTCTCGGCTCGGCATCTTCGTCGCCAGAGTGGTATGGACTGTTTCCGCCACTTGAGTCGGCTTCCAATTCTGCGTGTGCGGAAGACGCTCTGAGCTGGCGCATAAGTCGGCCTACGATTGACATCAGGTTGTCCTGGCTGACCATGCCAACAACAAGATCCAATGCTCGTAATCTGATGGACATATCTGGACTGTCTATGCAGTTCATGATGACATCTTCTTGCTGTGCCACCAGAAACGGATGAGTGAGAACGATCTGGTTGAATGCCAGCAAGGCTACATATTTCAGGTTCGGGTCTCCCTCCACCATTATCATACCACGCAGCTTGTTGACACAAAGTATTGCAATCGCGTCCTCTCCCGCATCACTGCCACCAAGAATGCCTCCTTGGATAATGCCATTGATGCACTCATACAACAGTGACATTGCAGGTGTTGTGCGAATGATCGAAGTCAAAGGAGGCAGCAGCTTTTTCACCAATCTTGGCTCGAGTGGTGTCATAGTCGCAAACAGTTTGATCAACTTGATAGCCATCCAGTTGTTCCCAGAATCCACAAGCAACTCAAACAACCGTGGTGCAAGTGGTAAGAAGTCCTGTGGCCGTCTCCATCCAAGCTCACACACAACGTTCACTATGGCGGCTGTTACACTTGGGTCTTCATTTTCGTCCATCAAGCGCTCTTTTATCTTAGGCCATGCTGGCCTTAACGTCTCTGGATATACAAGGGCCAGTCTATACAAAGTTACGATCGTTTTCTTTCTTATCATCGGACTTGAGTGATTCAGGCGTGGGAGTAGATCCGATAATGTAGACATCGCCAGAGAGGAGTTTATGACATGTGGCAAGGTGATGATTGACAGAGTCATGGTGGGAATGGCTGATGAAGCAATATCCTATGCCAAGTTAGCATCAGGACAAAGGCGTAAGATCGAATTCTTATTGCATACTTTCTTTAACAGGTTGGTGGCCAACATCAGCACTTCTGTGTCAACTCTGAAACTTTGTACTGCACCCAGGTATCCAACTTTCTTCTGCATATATTTGGGCGACGACATGACTTCGAGAACATGGAACGAGGCCCAGGACATGTCATGTCCAAACATCTCCAAGTATATAAGCTTCAGCAGGGCCGTCGCCTTGATGTCTGTATGTCGGAATCATTAGCACCATCATTAAGCTCGTGCGTGGCTCTGCTGGCGTACCCATATCTGAACCTCTGATCTCGGCGCGACATTCTTTTAAGCTGTTCCCAATGTACTCCTTTTCGTTGCCTTTGTGGTTGCGCAGTCCTCGAATGAGATCATATAAGGATTTCTCGAACCTGCGATCTGTCAGTATTGCGGGCGCAACCGTTGGTGCTGACTTACATCGTGGAGGAGTGATGTCTCCTCTGGCTGTGACCAGCACTGTTTCAAGTCCGGTAACGCCGCCTTGTTCGGTACTTATCGACGAAGTTGTGGTCGTCTAGCACAAGATAGTACAGGCTAAAGAGCGTCAAAAGATGGGTTCCTCCTTATGCGGCAGCTGCTACAGCTAGAGGTGCAAAGTTGGTAAAACTTAAGAGCTTAGACACTCCTGAAGCTGGTTGTCAGGTTGATGCCCCGCCACTTGGTGGTAGACATGTAATGTTGCTGCAGGCCTCAGGATGACGCGCTAGACGCGAGCTCCCCAGAATTGGCCGACCGGGTACGCAAGCACATGTAATCAGTGGCCGTGCACTCCTTACTATCAATTCTACAACAACGTTCAAGAGGACAGAACTAGTTAACATCTACACCGTCGAGGACAACAGATGCTATCAAAATAGCACGAGGACCCAGAAACAACCGTTCCGCGACGCCAACGACATGTCTTCCTCCGTCCTCCACCCACCAGCGCACCTGCCGCCCAACGTTGCGCTTCAACTTTCCCAGCAAGCTCCTGTAATCCTCGCCAGCTCCCCATCACCAGCCTCGAAATACTCTCTCGCTTCCCTCTACTCGGCACCAGAGACGCCCGAGTTATGGACAACCTACGAGAACCTCATGCTATCGTGCTTGCGCACAGGTGACGCAGAGTCAGCACACAAATGTCTCGAGAGACTTTCCGGCCGATTTGGAGCCGAGAACGAGCGCTTCATGGCGCTGCGCGGATTGTACCAGGAGGCGACAGCACACAATGATCAGGAATTAGAGGCTGTCCTGAAGGAGTATGATACAATTATTAAGCACGAACCAGCAAATATTCCTGTCATCAAACGCCGTGTCGCTTTACTCAAGTCCATGGGCAGGATTCCAGATGCTATCGGCGCACTCGTCCGCTTCTTGGATGCTGTGCCTACCGATGGAGAGGCGTGGGCTGAGATAAGCGACCTCTATGTCGACCAGGGATTATACCAGCAGGCCATTTATGCTTTGGAGGAGGTCATGCTGATAACTTCAAATGCATGGAATGTACGAGATCGCAGTCTGCAATCATGGAACGGCCCGGACGTTTGGCTAACAAGCGCTTAGATGCACGCAAGACTTGGAGAGGTACTTTATATGGCAGCCAATGCTGAGGCGACAGATGCGGCCAAATACTTGGCCGAGTCCACAAGATGCTTCTCTAGAAGCATTGAGCTGTGTGACGACTACCTGCGCGGTTATTACGGACTGAAACTTGTAAGTAGTTAATTGTGCTTGTGACGTCGTTCTACCATTCTGACATCACGAAGGCAACTGGCAAACTTATCTCGACCTATCCGAAGGGTTCGCAGACGAAGAAGAACGATGACACCCCTGCTTTGCCAGTATTGAAGACGGCTGAGGCATTGAATCAGCTGGCCACTGCCAAGCTTGCGGAGATCGTGCGTCGTGGTGTTGCAATAGAAGCTGGCTGGGAGGGATATGATGCGGCGGAGCTCATCGCTGCTCAAGCCCTTCTGGAAAAAGACGTGACTCCAAAGACTCATTAAGCTGATTCAAGGATGCAAGGTACTGAGGTGGAAGGTGTGCTATAGTGAGAATTCGGGTCGAAGGAGACAAAGCGTCGCCCTCAAATTGCCCTCTCATCCTTTGGAGGTGACGCCGACATGCCAGCGGTTGTGTAAGAAGTTGCGAGTTTCCCAGTCCTTCTGGTGACTCGACCGGTGATATGCATACCTCAGAGCGCACAGGAGCGGATCTCTTGGAGAGTACAAAGTACGTGGCACGCCTGGAATTGCGGTATATTCTAGTGGGGTGGTCGAGATTGGCGAATTGAAGTTGTTGCGTGCTTACCTGCAGGAGCGCGGATAGCTTGGGCAGCAATTCAGGGCTTAGGCGGCTACCACCACAACGGGTGAAACACGTCGTCCAGTGTTTTCCTTCATTTTTCCCAGGCACGAACTGGCGGTGCAGTGACCCGCACTCGGGTACTAATTGTATGGCGGTACCTGTTCTCAGCAAAATTCCAGCCCTTGTGGGTCAGTATCAGTGCCTAAATGCCCCAGAGTCCCGTTTCAACTCCAAAAAATCCAGATGTTTGGCTGAGGATATTCAAACCTTCGCAAAGCAATTTTAAAATAGTTGCATTTGTGGATTTGAGGTGTTCACGACGTGCAAGGCGCAAGCCAGGGCATGGTTGGAGGATATCAGTATAATAGACAGAAACAGCCCTATCTTGAATGTCCCTAACGATCAGATCCAAGTTTGCTTGCACCTCCAAAATCCACCCCCCAATCCCCTCCCCTTTGAGCCTCGTGATTCTTCAGACTTCAGTCTGCTGTTCAGTCGCATATATCCTTCAGGAAAGAGAACGTTTTGCACCAACATGTTCGTCGGTCGAAGACACATCCACAGAAAGAACAAACACCCATTTCCACTAAAAGGACCTTAAAAGGTCGCACAGATTCTCCTCCCATTGCTCGGGAGCCACAACCAATCCAAGAAGCCAGGCGGTACATACGACTATTTCCCACGCAGGCCAGGACTTCTCACTACTTCCTTGTGTGCTGCGATCCATCTCTTACAACAGAATCGCATATCCTGCGAGTTTAAACAACTGCACACCCACAACAGTTAGATCATAGCAGAGAAATATTGCTTTTGAGCACACGATCGAGATTAGCCGGATTCAAGAAGGCATTTTCATTTACGCCGGCCGTCCGACGACTTTGCTGACCTCTTTGTCTTGCGCTCCCGGACCCTTGTGCAATCCAAACGGCAACATCCCAGACTTCAATCACTCACATCGCATTCCACACCCTCGTGCGTCCCATTCTCAGGACGACAAACATAAAGCTTTCGCCAGCACCAAGCACGCAAAATTACCGAGCAGTTTGCCCATCAGAGGTTTGTCCATCTCTTCACTTCTACACATCAACGGGTTTGCAGCTGAGCAGAGGTAGCAACCACTTTCTCATATGAGAGTTGCGTCCTCGGCTTGAGATCAGTTTTTGTCCTCTGCAACAACGTGGGTGGAATGTTGTCCAACTCCAAAACGTTCTCTTGGACTCACAGAGGGTAGTCTTACTGTGGTGCCATGCCAACGGCTTTGATCGTCGCTCCCTACTTCATCGATGGATCATCCCACCTTGCGTGAGACCCCTCACTGACGATATTCTGCATAACAGTTTTTGTTTCTAGAAGTCTGCACAGTTCGTGTATCCATCACAACAACACTTCAAAATATACTTCTTGGTCCTCCGTTTCCTGTTCTTCTCTCTTGGGCTCCATCCCCAGCCATATATCCACTCTCTTGCAGCACTACGACGCCAAGGGATCTTCGACGACAAACCCGCCGACACAATATCTTGGCACGTCCGCTCTGAACAATATCATCGTGAGACATCACGAGTTCCAGCCCAACACCCGCGCCCAAGGGTTGATCATAGGCGCCACGAAGCAAGGAATACCACAACGCCTGACTAAATAGCTTATACGACTTCTTTTACCGCCCGACAACCGCCATCAACTTCAAACAACTCACGCAACAACTTATTTCGTCAATTACATACCCCGCGATCTAACTGGCGCCTATTTCTCACCTGCGTCGCCAATTACACTCTCCAAGCGCATCTTGTCGCAACCTAGCGACTTTGCAGGCTCCAGCCTACCAGGACCTGGGATTCTCGGCCAGGGTCGTTGCCACAGGACAAAGGGTATCTCCGTCACAACACTTTGAGTTTGTTACAGGGACATCCGCCCACATCAATTCGATGGCACCGTAAGCACTCCTCCACCCACTTTCCACACTTCACGACACCAACCAACCGGTCTCGCGATTTTCTTTTACTCGAAGTTCATCTTTTCCCTATACTTGGAGCGACTCTGTTTCTCACACCTAATAGGTCTCATTATAGCGACAGAAGCGACGAGCGCTCGGCTTCAACCAGCTCTACCTCGGAAACATACACCGACGAGGGAGCTTCAACAGGTACTTCAGTCCTCATCAATCCTATCGTCAGTCAAAATGATTCTGACCATTTAGACGATTTGGATTGGGAGATTGAGGACAACGACTACGACCATCTCCATCCAAACGACTCCGCCTCTCGCACTCGAGGTCCTGTGCCAGCCCGCGCATACTCTCAACCACCACTTGCACATCGTCCTCGCAGACAAAGACCAGCACCTTCCGACACGTCTTCTGCCGAGCCAGCAGCAGCACCGCGGTTTCGTCGCCCAGCGAATTCGGTCCCAGCTTCGAGTGTCGCATCCGGCGAAGATTACTCGGTGTATGCCGCTGGTCGCGGATACCCTCCAATGTCATATGCCGGCTACGGGCGTGGTTATCCAGGGAGCCACGCTGGCATGAACCCACCTCCCGTTGGCGCAATGATGCCATATGGCGCGCCGCCTGCAAACTATCCTCAGAATCCATTTGCGCCGCAAGATGGCGTCAGCACACCTGGCGCGGCGCAAGGATACTTTCCACCTGGGCACCCATATGCGCAGCAAGGAGGACCACCAGGTCCTGGGTTCGGCCCGGATGCGCTCGCGCCGTATGGTCAACCACCACCAGGTTATCCATATCCACCTTACGCTTCCCCATATCAGTACGGGGGTTACTGGCAGCCACCGCCATCTGAGTCGCCTAAGCCACCATCAACACCCGCAGCAGCGAAAGCAGAGCCAGCTCCTGCGCCAGCCGCTCCAGCACCACCACCGGAACCGCCAAAGCCAGATCCAGAAACGGAAAAGAAGCTTGCTGAGCAGCAAGCAAGCATAGAGGCACAGAAGAAGGCGCTGGATGAGATGAAGGCTGCTGATGCAGAACGCCAGGCCAAGCTAGCAGAGCTGAATGGCATTATTGCTGCCCAGAAAGCAGCGGAACAGAAGGCGAAGGACGATGCTGAGAGGGAAGCGCAAACTGCGAAGAGGATACAAGATGAGATTGCTAAGGTCAAGGCGCAACTGGCTGCAGACCAGAAGGCAAAGGAACTAGCTGATGCACAAGCCAAGTATGATGCCGAAGTCGCCGCAGCCGCTGCTGCAAAGGCAAAAGCTGAGAAGGAGGCAGCTGAAGCGGCGGCCAAAGCAGCATTCGAAGAAGGACTCAAGGCCAAGTATGAAGCTGAAAAGAAGGCAGCGGAAGACAAAGCAGCCGAAGAAGTAGCCAAAGCAAAAGCCGAAGCCGACGCCGCCAAAGCCGCCCTCCCACCAACCGAAGAAAAGAAGAAACCCATAAAATTCAAAGACGCGCTCGGTCGCAAATTCTCTTTTCCATTCCACCTGTGTCAGACATGGAAAGGAATGAATGAACTCATCTGTCAGGCCTTCATGCATGTTGAGCCTATAGGCCGGTATGTGCAAGAAGGGCATTTCGATCTTGTGGGACCGAATGGGGAGATCATTCTGCCGCAGATTTGGGAGACGATGATTGAGCCGGACTGGGCGATCACGATGCATATGTGGCCTATGCCGGAGAAGAAGGAGGAGAGTCCCCCGCCGCCGGGGCCGCAGATTATGCATGCCATGCCAGGACGAAAGAGGGCCGGCGGCCCGGCGAGAGGGAGAGATAGAGCGCCTCCTACGCCGCCTATGCATCCGGGTCCTGGGCCTGGTGTAAGAGGGGATTGGATTGGGCCGCCGCCTGGAGTGCCAGGCGTTTCGGTGCTGAATGATGATGTGCCGAAGCCGCCCAAGAAGAAGACGCAGAGTATGGGGTGGAGTATCTTTGGTGCTCCGCCGAAGAAGAGTAGTAAGAAGTGAGTTATTCCTCTCTCGAAATGAGGTGCGTGGGACATGGCTGACCTGACTAGGAAGAAGTAAGAAGAAGGAGAATAAAAGACCGAGTACGATTGATGATGATTATGTTATGGTTTAAATGAGTTATGAGAGAAGCCTGAGATGTTCGATGTTTGTTTCCGAGGATCGTGGACGATGATGGAATGAAGAACCGGTTGGCAGAGATGGATGAGATGAAAGTGAGATATGAAGAGCATTTTGACCTTGTTGTGGAGTTTCTATACCCTGATGGCGATGTTGGGGATGCATATAGACTTGTTTCTAGCGATTCTTTCGTCGTTTTGGGTAGTAATGAGAGCACAGTAAATGCAAAGAAGATGCTAAGAGTGGAGGTGTATTGCACAAAATCGGTTTGGTGCCGCGTCGTGCTTCATTTTCTGATGTTTTGCCGTCTCGACAGCCACTGCGACCATGGATGTCGTCGCTCCCAAGCTCATAGCCAAAGTTTTGAAGCATATAAGTGCCGACCAAGGCACATACTCGTATCATATGCGAGCGTTTTGTGTTTTTTCTTCCCCATTTGAGCCTATTACCGGCTGAATGGGTTGACCTTCGCATCTGTTGCTCTCCCTTCACTGCCTAATAACGACTTGGCCCTCTTATCGAAAGCCTCAATCATGGTCTGCGCCATTTTTGGCGCGACGGCCTGACTGACAGCACCATACAATGGATTGCTAAACTGAAACTCAATACTCAGGTCAACCTTGGTCCTGTCAGCTCCAACTGGTTGTATGGACCATTTCGTCGCCATCTTTTTAAATATCGCATTGCTCGTCGCCGGAGCATTTATTCTCTTTGGATCATGTTGCCTCAACTGCTCGGCGCTTAATGTCGTCCTTGCTTCGCCGCCCAGCGCTTCTACTATACTACCCGGGACGCAGAAGAGCTTGGATGTATAGGTCTCCTCGAATCCACCCCATCCGATCTTGAGATCTGCTTCTTCAGGCCATCTCTTGCCATCCTTGTCGGGGGAGCTCCATTTCGTGACGCGCGATGCTTGACAGTATGGAATGAAAGATTTGTACGAGTCGACGTCGGATATTATTTTGTAAAGGGTGGCTGGCTTATAAAGAAAGACGCGCGACTCAGACAGTGATATGACTTCACTTCCTGGGAGGTCGAAGAAGTGACGGCGCGGTGTTGCGCCTTGGGGGATGGCGAAGCGGGATGTGACAGAGGGGCGCACGCGCATGCGCAGGACAGCTGGACAGAACATCGTGGATGCTGTTTGGCGGTAATGTCGGAGTAAAGGCAGCAATTCGCAATAGCGCTGGCTCTAATAAATATACTTAGGTTAAATATTGTTGTTTACAGTTCTGAGGAACCATTGGACAGCGCGCCCAAAATGTTTTGGCAGTATCAAGTCCGATAGCCGTCATGGACAAGGCTTATTCTCAGCCTTCACGGATCCACATCCCGCTAGCTCGCTTATCACAATCTGATCGCACCCTTAAATTCCCAGAAATTTTTCATGCACTCGTTCTCTTGTTTCTCCAATCACTCGAGCAACCTTCAAGGTTCGCAATACAACACCACATCGCAGCAACAGTCTACCTACAGAAAGTATCCACTATGACTGCTTCTGAGGCTACCGAAAGCTCGGTGCCTGTGCGAGAGCAAGAGTTGGCCGGCAAACTTGACACATTGTTCATGGAGCCTTCTGAAAAAGCTCTGCCACCGCACCTTTCCCATGATCCCGACCACAACCAGAAGCGCACCGATCCATTTCAGTTCGGCTCGCGTATCCTGAAGAAGGAGGACAATGTGTTCGAGTTCAACGCCTGGGACCACGTTGAGACCGATGATACTTACAAGGAATATTCCGAGCAGCAGTACGCGAAGCAGCGGGAAGCTCCGGTGTCTGATTTTGATAAGAGTACGTTACCCTCCATTACTTCCACCAGCAGGAAAAAAGTCTCGTGTCACTGCTTTTATGATGATCCAAATTTAAGCATAGTTCATCTGAGGTTACTAGCCCATGAACGAAACAAATTTAGCAATGTCTTTCGCTCCTATCTGATCAAGCAAACACGGAGACTTTATTCAAGTACAGACTTTCTTGAACGTGTTGCTGACAACCGCTTTAGACAGGTTCAACTCCGACCCAGCCAAGTGGTGGAACCAGTTCTACAAAAACAACACCTCAAACTTTTTCAAAGACCGCAAGTGGCTGCAACAAGAGTTTCCTATCCTTTCTGAGGTGACTCAGGAGGGTGCCGGACCCTGCACGATCCTCGAGGTCGGGGCGGGGGCAGGTAATACCGCTTTTCCTATCATAGCGCACAATAAAAATCCAAACCTTAAAGTCCATGCTTGCGATTTCTCAAAGACGGCCGTCGATGTGATGCGTGAGAGTGAACACTATGATACCAAGCACATGCAGGCTGATGTCTGGGATGCCGCGGGCATGGACCTGACGCCTGGGTTGGGCGACGAGTCGTGCGACATTGTTATTATGGTCTTCATCTTCTCCGCCCTGTCGCCGAAGCAATGGCCACAGGCTGTCAAGAACATCCAGCGTCTTCTCAAGCCAGGAGGTGTCCTTCTGTTCCGCGACTATGGACGTGGAGATTTGGCACAGGTCAGATTCAAAAAAGGACGTTATCTCGAGGAGAATTTCTACATCCGTGGTGATGGTACCAGAGTCTACTTCTTCGAGAAGGATGAGCTTGCCGATATCTGGACCACACCAAAGGAGAATGAGAATGGAGAGCTTGTGCCAACTGGTTTTGTGGTTGAGCACCTCGGCGTCGACCGCAGACTCCTTGTCAACAGAGCTAAGGAGCTGAAGATGTACAGATGCTGGATGCAGGGACACTTCCGCAAGCTCGGCGGAGAGGAGATGAAGGCAGAGGAGACTGCTGCTACCGCCGCCATAGAGTAAAAATTCTCATGACCAACACATTGATCAGCACACGAGACAGAGCAGAGTCCTCCCCACCGAGGGCAGAATAGTCTCGGTCCCGATTTCCCTCGAGATTCATGCCGTCATCATATCGCAGTGGGGCTGCTTCGCCGACTACGACCATGACGCATCACTTCGCAATCACTGAAGATAGTTGAATCATCGACGTGTGGCGCGTCGCTAGACCATGGCGATACGGCGGGGAGAGGAGCTCCAGATGTGGTGGCTCCAGGACGCCACTGCGCTCATTCAACACGACCGAGCCGGCATCGCTTTTAAGGGTACAGAAATATCCATGTGCTCAACGCCAAAAGCCAAGGGCTGCGTAGTTGAAGAGTCCATCACAATATATCACATCAAACAATTGGAGCTCAAGTCATTTAACTTCTTCATTCCTACGCATAATGATATAAAGTCATAACGCCCAAACATAGTCAAACCTGCCTAGCCTGCCTCCATTGCCTACATGTCCTCATGAAACTTAGAATCTCTCGAATTCGCATCCGGATTCATCAAGCTATCCCTGACTCTAGCCGTCGCACCATCCTCATCAAAGTCGTCTTCGGCCTCTAATCCCAGCTCCCGATCATCCTCTAGCTCTTGTCTCCTTTTCCTCTCGATACTCGTAGCACTGAGTATGCTCACCGTGGATGGGTCCTCCACCCCATGATTCGGCGTGATCATGTCCGTATGCGAATCAATGGCGCCCGTATCACTTAAGGTTGAGACTTCGGAAGCAGGGAGCTCGTGGTTGCATGCTGGGTCGTCTGTCTGGTCGGCATAAGCGGTGTTACCAGTTGCACCTTGGGACGCGATGTGATACGAAGAGCCAGCTTGAGCACCTCCAGCTGGACGACGTGGTGGCGACGCTTCATACATATCATCATCATCCTGCGCCGTCGCTGGAGCTCCAGCACCAACCACTCCAATAGCATGGCCAGTGCCGACATTGGCTAAGTTAGAGCCCAGAGGTCCATCTGTCCCTTCCGGTTGGGCAACAGGGCTGCTAATTGTTGGCTTTTCAGCGCTCTTGCCCTTCTTTAGCTTCTTAGCATCCTTCTCCGACTTAACCTGACCTTTCATCTGCTCCTTCCTCGCCTTGACGGTATCCGCATCCTTGGCGTTATCCTGCGCCTTCTGGTTCTTCGGGATCTTTCCTTCATCGTCTCCCGATCCAGATTTACCAAAGGTCTTCTTCAACCAGCCCTTGACTCCCTTGCTCTTAGGCGAGTCTGGGGACGTGCCAGAGTTGTCTGAAATCGGTGGCTTTTTCTCCTTCTTGGTCACCTTTCTAATCAAGCTGGTGTGAGCGGAAGGTGTCTGCGCTGGCAAGGATTCGTACTGCGTACCCGGCGCGGCAGGCACCATCGCCGCAGGTACCTGAGCCGCGTTACCAAGGTTATCAGCCTCAGCCACTTGACCGCTAGCCATTCGTGATGGTGAAGCGAGGTTCTTGTGTCTGGACTCAGTCATGCTCTCCCTCATTGCCCTCGCAGTATCGGTGGATGTGCGAAGACCGCCAGACATATGGTGCTCATTCTCTCCCTGTGCCTGGCGGTGGGAACGCATACGTGATTCTTCCTGGTCCTGGGCTTGGAGACGGAGGGCGTCCTCTGCTTCTTGACGCTCACGAAAGGACCGGGTGACGGACTGGCTGCTGTATGCACGGTTCTCGGTCCAAAGTCCTGCGGCGTTTTGTGGACGGTATGGGATAGGTTGAGCAATGGATGGTGTTTCCTCGTAGAACTCCTCGGATGATCTTATATCACGAGAGTCTGATGGGCTACGCTCCGGTACGGCGGCAGATCCGAAATAACTAGGTCCCACATCCGGTGTTGGCAGCTGAGGCGGAGCATTGGAGTCGTAAGGATAGCGTTCTCCCTGGTCTACACCGAGACTCTGGTTGGTCCTGGTAGGCTGCATTGCCACATTTTCGTACTCCTTCGGAAGACCAGATTGAGTTGGGACGTCGGCGATAGCCTTGCCGCTGGACTTAGACATTCTCTTCGACAATCTCTTGGCCTCTTTCTCTTCCGCTTTCTTCTGTCTGGCATCTTCTTTAAGTTGGGCTGTGCGGCCCGTTAGCAGTTGCTCGACGAGCTGATAAGAAATCGTATATCTAAATGAAAGCTTTCGCCTACCCTTGATCTGCTTCTGCAGCTCTTTATCATTCTTCTGGTCTTTTCTCTCCTTGAGTAGTTTCTCCTTCTCTCTCTCGGCGTCAAGGCGCGCCTCCTCTTTAGCATCAGCTTCCGTTTTAATGCGGTGCTCGGCAGTGGTGTCGATCTCGTGCAAGATTGGCTGTACACGCTGACGTGCCAACTCGTCGACTTGCTCCTGATCCATGTACACACCACCACCGACGTCCACGCGCCCAAAGTTCTTCGTGCGTTGTTGGTGCTCAGCTTCAGCATGCTGTTGGGCTTTAAGCTCCCAATCATGCATAAGAGCTGGAGTGGCCTTGCCAGTCTTTTTGTAGACCTTCTCATCCATTTCATGCAATTCCCTCTGCACTTTACGCTGCGCGATAGAGAGCAAGTTATCACGATCTGACTGGCGCTTGCTGGTATCAACATTGGAGAGGTTGCCTGAGAAGACAGTCATCTGCTGGTGGATCTGCCTTGTGGTCTCAGAATTTTCCTCAAGACTTTCATCGCTGGAGCGTCTGCGGCGGAAAATGTTACCAAGGGACATGTGCTTGTTGGTGGAGTTCTGTCTCGATGGCTCGTAACCATAATACTCTCTGTACTCCCTGCCTTGTGCCTCCTCGTCATGCATGTCCTGGAGCCTCTGTCTTGCCAGCCTCTCGGCATGTTCCTGCAAGTTGCCAAATCTCATCGGTAGTGCAACCGAAGACTCGCCGCTCGACAGAGAAAGCGCACGGTTGCGGCCAGATGCGATGGCTCCAGAAGCTCCCATCTCTGCCTCCTTTTCATCCTTCTTCTTCTCCATAACGACGTACATCGCCTTTGCCATGGCGAGAGCAGATGATCTGATTGCTTCTTCCTTGGCTTTATCGTCGACTTGTGGCTGACTGCCTGGCGTAGAGCCAAACTTGCTGCGAGGCATGAACACATTTGGAGAAGCTCCGCCAACTGGGACGGCTTTTGGTGTCAAAGAAGCAGTGTTAGCATGGTTGGCTGCACGAAGCGCATTGACTTTCGCATTGTGCGAATCCGGATAACTCGGACGCACGACTGGAGAAGAGTCGGCTCTGCGCCGGGGACTCTTCGCCATTGCGCCCGTCGCCGCCATAAGAGAGCCATGTCTGTCTATCGCGGATGGGCGATAGGTGGTTTCGGAAGGCGTAGCAGTACCAGGGCGCCTAGATGCGGCCGCTCTGGCGCTGTTGCTGTAAGCAAGGTTGGCAGCAGAGTTTCCCCAAGCCGATGGTGTTGGACGAGGAGCTGGAGCTGCCTGAACCTGCTGAGCTGGAACGCTCTTGGCCGGGATGTTCTTGTTGCGCTGAGCGGCAAGGACAGCTGCCCTAGCGCCACTCATGCTCTGCTCTGGCTTCCATGGCTGTTGTGGTGTCTTGTTCCATCCAAGCTTAGCTGCATCGGCGGCTGAGGCGGAGGGACCTGGCTTCCATGGCTCATATGACTTATGGTTTGCCCAACCGGTTGTCGCCGCAGTGGTCGCAATTTGAGCTTTTGCACGAGACGAGGGGAGTCCGGTAGACGGATAGCTCGGAAGGTCTTGTGGACGAGCATACTTAAGGGTTGCTGCTTGACCTTGGGTTCTGTTAGCTATCTATAACTCAACGCGACCGGACGTATGTACCTGCTGATGACAACCTGTTGTTGCTGTCTAGATAGCGATTGCTATCGACGGCAGTATTACTTGTCATACTGCTGAGATAAAAGGTATAGGACGAACGAAAGGCTTGTCTATATCGACGCTCTCATCAATGGCGCTAACCAGCCTTTAGTCACAGGCAAGCTTCGATCGTACGGTCGATGTTCAGGTGCGCGAGTAAAGGTTGTGTAGTTTGGGGGAAATGGTAGATTATTGTGGGCGAAAATTGTGCAGTCTAGGTTTCTTCTAGTATAAGGATGGTATGAGGTCAAGATTGGAGGAGTAAGGCACTATATGACCGCATGAGTCTCGTCCCTCCCGCGAACCCACGATGGGGCATTGTGTGGTTGCAGTGAGCGTCAGCCTCGTGCTACGCTGAAGGAGCTGCGGCGGGCGCCTACGTCATCGATAAATCCCAACAGAGCGAGATTAGCGAGTCCCAAGGGTCTCCGTCGTTCTTGGCATGAAACATACACATCCACAGGTTCGTTCTTGTGTTACACATCACGTTATCGATTCACAAGCGGTCATTCTGTAGAAAGACGCTAGTATAGTTACGCGACCCAGGTTCGACCAATTTCAGTCATGTCAGGCCATATATCGACCAACGCGCTTGACAACGTTCTTAACTTTAGAGATGTTGGAAAGACCATAAACGAGTTTACTGGAAAGAAGTATACAGCTCTCTTAAACTATTCGACTCAAAGTCAATTCTAATGTCCATTAGACTTCTTCATGAAGGTGTTCTCTTTCGTTCTGCCCGTCCAGGTCTGCTCCCCCTAATGCCAAGCTTAGTATTGTTCTGAAGCTCATCTTCCTACCCATATCCTAGATGATGCTTCAGCCTCTGACAAAGATGTTCTTGTCAATGAGTATGGCATTAAAACCATCATGGACCTTCGTACCAAGTCGGAGCACGTTAAGCAGGCCAACAAACGCAAAGAAGAGAAGAGAGTTGCTGCAATGAAGTCTGATCAATCCTTCCACGAAGATGTTGAAATTCCAGGTATCAACTACTTGAAAGTAAACATCAATGGCAAAGGCTTTGAGCGTGAGCTCCTTTGGAAACTGTCTTGGTGGCAGCTTCTCAAACTTGTCTTTCTCATGGTAGTGGGCAAACGTATGGAAGCAATCTCCATCCTGGGAGTCAACGTTATGAAACCAATGGGCCTCGTTGGCATTGGCTACACCACACTTCAACACTGCCAGCCCGAGCTCTCGGCCGCCATCCACCACTCCGCCTCTTCCAGCAACTACCCCATCCTCCTCCATTGCACCCAAGGCAAGGATCGCACGGGCATCATCACCCTCCTTCTCTTATTACTCCTGGAAGTGCCGCTGGAGGCGATAGACTATGATTATAAACTGTCAGGAAAGGAGCTGGAGCCAGCAAGAGCGCAAATGATGAAGGAGATTAGTGAAATTGGATTGCCGGAGGAATTCGCTACAACGCCGCCGGGCTGGGTTGGCAAGATGAAGGCGTTTTTAGAGGAGGAGTATGGCAGTGTGAGGGAGTTCTTGTGGAGTATTGGCGTGGGTAAGGAGAGCATGCAGGCTATTGTTGAGTTACTTCAGGGTTAGGCCAGTAGATTAGCGAAGACGATCGTAGAAGTGATAGAGGCATCAGGAAGACTTCAAAGTTCAAAGTTCTTCCCGCTAGGTTCTGTCTACATAGTGTTTCTTCCGAACTTATTTCTGCTTTGGCAAATTATACTAAAGGAACGAGGAGAGGCTTACATAGACTTGGCGTTGGATTTACATTGGCCGAGGCTGGGATCTTACTTGCTTCCCGTTAGCTACACTTTACTGCTGACAACAACATCATGGTGGCAACAACTTTTACAGGAGAATGACAGCAGAAAAACGTATTCAACAACCAAGAGTTTAGAATACTTAGGTCGACGGTCTTAAAGAGAACTGTAGTATGAAAAAACTAAAAGGTCTACGGACCAACAAGTCTGTTTCATAGGCATGCCGAACAGCTCTGTGATCGCGGGACTGATTTAAACCGCGAGGTTTCTGGAATGTGTACTTTCTCCCCGTAGCTCGTTTTCAACCCTATCAGTCCGCATGATCGAATTGTGGACTTCTTCGAGGTTGTCTAAGGCGTCTTCTTGATTGTCATCCATTTGTCTTGCATAGTTGGAATACTACCGGAGTCGGCAAAAGGCAGGAGTGCATTGCTGACTGCAGAAGAGCGCCAAGCTTCGGTTATGCTTTCAAGCCTCTGATTGCGCCTGTCTGATCACAGGTAACAGATTTCCTCATTTGGACCATGGATACGTGGAGGGGGCGTAAGCAGAACTGCCTCTATATTCGGTTTGGAGCATCACAGCCGTGTCACAGACACCGCTAGATCTCTTATCGACACCTCCCCATAAGTCATCGGGGTTGTCTTAATCCGAACGGAACAGCGACCAATGAGCTGACGCGAAGCTGCACAGGGCAAAGATGTTGTATTCCTCAAGTCTATTAAGTCTCGCACTCGATATGGATATTTTCAGGTCACATGGTTAGAAGCGAGGTGAGAAAATTCTAACGAAAGACGCTACTCATAGCAGAAAAGAAGAAAACCCACGCGGCAGTCGTATTCCGTATCCAGACGCCGTCTTGACAGCGTGGGAAAGCTCCCGCATAAAGCTTGTTTGTCCTGGCTATCTTGCTTGGCTTGGTCATCACTGCGGCGTTGGGACCGGAACCCGGCTTCGTGCAGATGGACAACCTTGTAGACTCTGCCAACTGTCATCCATTATTCACCTTCTTCGTGTCAGTTAGGACAGAATGTGCCAATGAGTTACGCACCCCTGTTTTTGTCCCTGATGCGCAGATTCAGAGCATGTTGAAAAGACGCCAATCAAACGCTAATTTCCCATTGTGTTGGCCGCGCAAGCATCCATCACCGCCTTGCCAAAAGCTTAGAAATCATCAGGCAAATTGATGTGGAGGCGGCTAGAACTAGACAGGCATGGCCAGCCAGTGTGTCATCCGGTCCAGCTTTCTTCTACAGTAACTCACTAGGGCAGCTTGTTCGTACTAGTATCGAGGATTCGTCCATTGTGCGAATCCTAGTCCCCATCTACGTTATCTCCCGTCACTAACCTCTGCTTCCTAAATCGGCGTCGTCATTCGCTGCGTACGCCGACGCTTTTCTTTGTTTCTTCCTTATATCGTCGGCTTTCCGCAGTGAAGTCTGGGGATGATAGACCGAGACGACAACTTATAGCGGCCAAGGTACCAAAGATCGCCTCCCCGCAAAAATTCCCACGAAGACATCGTCCAATATCCCGCACTCCACCTAAAGACCTTAAACGCGTCTCCTTTGACTTGACACCCGCCATCCATTGCCAATCAGGCAAGACAACAAAAGTTAACCACAGCATCGCCATCATGGCGGAACCAGGAAAGTCAAACAATGACCTCCAGCCCACCGACCCAATGGGCGAAATTGAAGATGCGAATATACATCATGGCCAACCGGCTGTCGCAGCCGCAGCAGGCGACATCGCCACTGCGCCAACAGTCGAGGTAGATACAGAGAAAAACGAGAAGATGAGGGATTCCACGAAGATACAAGGTGCCAAAGAAGCACGCTTGACCATCGGCGAGCCATTAAGTAGCGCCACCACGACCGCCACCGAATACAGTATCTCAACAGTAGGCGAGGATGTGATTCCCAAACAGAGACCTTGGTATCGGGAGAAGAATCCGCTGAAATGGGGGAAGATACCGCCGGTGCCAGAAGAAAGAGAGGTTAGCAGGGAACATACTGCTGGAGTACTGTCACGATTGACGTTCCAATGGATGGCCCCTGTGATGGTGGCGGGATATAAGAGACAACTTGAAGAGAACGACATCTGGAAGGTCAACCCGGAACGTGCTGCGGAGCCGATGACTGAGCGGCTCAAGGTATCACTTAAAAAGCGAACTGAGAGAGGAGACAAGTTTCCGCTACTTTTTGCGCTTCATGAAACGTTCTTCAGAGAGTTTTGGATTGGTGGATTTGCACAGTTTGTTCGTCCTCCTTTCCTAGCCATTTTCTGTCTCTCATATCCAAGAACTATACTAATGGTATTAGTGGGGCAATCTCCTCATGGTCTTCACGCCATTTACCCTCAGGTATCTTATTCAATTTGCCACAGATGCCTATGTGGCCCAGCAAAAGGGTGCCCCTGCCCCGCCTATTGGAAGAGGACTGGGTCTCATATTTGGCATCACAGGAATGCAACTATTGCAGAGTTTGTGTGTCAACCAGTTTATCTACCGAGGAATGATGGTTGGTGGGCAGTCCAGAGCAGTACTCATATCTCTTGTCTTTGAGAAGGCGATGAGGATTTCCGGGAGAGCCAAGGCAGGAGGGGCGGCAATTGAAGATGTCAAGGTTGCCGAGGTTGTCGAGGAGAAGAAAGAGACGAAGCAAAAGAAGAACAAAAAAGATGCGCCTGAACAGCAAAAAGGAGTCGCCGGTGATGGTGTTGGCTGGGGCAATGGTCGAGTCGTCAACGTAATGTCCGTTGATACCTACCGTATTGATATAGCATCAGCCATGTTCCACATTACCTGGACAGCGCCAATCGGTTTGATCGTCACGCTTGTACTCTTGATCATCAATATCCGCGAGTCTGCACTAGCTGGCTTTGCGCTGGTTATCCTGGGAATGCCAGCTCTGACTTATGCTGTCAAGTCCCTCCTTGTCCGCCGCAAGGCGATTAACACGATTACCGATCAGCGTGTCTCATTGACACAAGAAATTCTTCAAGCTGTCCGATTCGTCAAATACTTCGGCTGGGAAATGGCCTTCCTCGATCGTATCTCGGCCATCAGAAAACGGGAGATTAGAGGTATCCAAGTCCTTCTTGCTATTCGTAACGGCATCAACGCAGTCTCCATGTCCCTACCAATCTTTGCCTCTATGTTGGCTTTCATCACCTACTCTCTTACCGACAATGGGTTGAATGCAGCCAATATCTTCTCCTCGCTGGCGCTATTCAACGCCCTCCGTATGCCGTTGAACATGTTGCCGATGGTCATCTCACAAGTCGTTGATGCTTGGGGCTCGATGCAGAGAATCCAGGAATACCTCCTGACTGAGGAAGTCGAGGACGAGGGAATTTGGGATATGGTGGCCAAAAACGCTATTGAGCTCAATGATGCTAGCTTTACTTGGGAGCGTACCGCAAATCAAGATGCTGAAGGCGGGCCCCCAGAGACTGGCAAGGCACCAATCACTAAGGAGCAAGTTAAGGCTGAAAATGTTGCTGCGAAGGTGGAGAAGGAGGAGAAGGGGACCCTAAGCACTGGCGAAATCACGCCTGATAGCGCGAGCGGCAAGTATTTGCAGCCATTCCAGCTCCACGGTTTGAATGTTAGTCTTGGACGCAACGAACTGGTTGCCATCATTGGCAGCGTTGGATCTGGCAAATCGTCTTTGCTCGCAGCTATGGCTGGAGATATGCGCAAGACGTCCGGCGAGATCACCTTTGGTGCTGAGCGTGCTTTCTGTCCTCAGTATGCATGGATTCAAAATGCCACTGTGCGGGATAACATCCTCTTTGGTAAGCCGATGGACAGGGCGTGGTATAACACTGTTATCGATGCCTGTGCCCTTCGTCCTGATCTGGAGATGCTGCCAAACGGCGATGCCACTGAGATTGGCGAGAGGGGTATCACTGTGTCTGGCGGTCAGAAGCAAAGGATTAATGTCGCCAGAGCAATCTACTTCAATGCAGATGTCGTACTCATGGACGATCCCCTTTCTGCAGTAGATGCTCATGTAGGTCGCCACATCTTCGACAATGCTATCTGCGGGCTACTCAAGGACAAATGCAGAGTTCTCGCAACTCATCAGTTATGGGTCCTCAATAAGTGTGACCGCATTATCTGGGTCGAGGACGGACGTATCCAAGCAGTCGACACCTATCAGAATCTCATAGATAATGATCCTGCCTTCCAGCAACTGATGGAGTCTACCGCCGTCGAGCAAAAAGTTGAGAAGCCGGAGGAAGAAGAGCAATCGGAGGCTGATAAGAAGACTGTCAAGGAGAAGAGGAAGAAGGCTCCTGGCCTCATGCAAGCTGAGGAGCGAGCTGTTAAGTCGGTCGGATGGGGTGTTTATAAGGCTTATATCCAAGCCTCTGGCAGCCTTTGGTCCATTGCTCTAGTCCTGGGACTATTGATAGCGTCTCAAGGAGGTAAAATCCCACGTCTGTTGGATGTAGATTGACTCTGTGCTAACAAGTTGACAGCCAACATCACCACTTCCCTCTGGCTCTCGTGGTGGACCTCCGACAAGTGGGGCTACAGCACCGCAACCTATATTGGTGTGTACGCCGGCCTCGGTGCGTCTCAAGCCGTCCTGATGTTTGCCTTCGCTATGTCCCTGACCATACTCGGCACAACATCCTCCAAAGTCATGCTGCATCGTGCCATCTCCCGGACGCTTCGCGCACCTATGTCATTTTTCGACACGACGCCTCTGGGGCGCATCACCAACCGCTTCTCTCGTGACGTCGATACTATGGACAACACTCTCACCGACAACATGCGTATGTATTTGCTCACGATCGGCATGATCACTTCCATCATGATTCTGATCATTGCCTACTTCCCATACTTTGCGGTTGCACTTGTGCCACTAGCGTGCGGCTTTCTCGCAGCCTCAGATTATTACAGAAGTTCTGCCAGAGAAGTGAAGCGTTTTGAAGCTGTCTTCCGCTCCAACGTCTTCGCCAAGTTCTCCGAGGGTCTCTCCGGCACAGCTTCGATTCGTGCTTATGGATTGCAAGATCATTTCATCAAGCGCATTCGCGATGCCATCGATGACATGGACTCCGCATACTACATGACGTTCTCAAATCAGCGCTGGCTGTCTATGCGCGTGGATATCATCGGTGTCTTCGTCGTCTTTGTGACGGGTATTCTGGTCATCACTTCGAGATTCAACGTCAACCCGTCTATCGCCGGACTTGTGCTGTCATATGTTCTTGTCTTGGTACAGATGCTTCAGTTTACTGTGAGACAGCTGGCAGAGATGGAGAATGGCATGAACTCCACTGAGCGTCTGCACTACTACGGCACACAACTCGAGAAGGAAGCGCCACTGAAGACGGATGTTCAGGTTCCTCCAAGTTGGCCGGAGAAGGGAGAAATTGTATTCGACAACGTCGAGATGCGCTACAGACCAAACTTACCGCTTGTTTTGGACGGTCTCAACCTTCACGTAGCCGGTGGCGAGAGAATTGGTATTGTTGGTCGAACTGGAGCTGGAAAGTCCTCGATCATGAGCACCTTATTTAGACTGGTTGAACTGAGCAGCGGCTCGATTGTGATCGATGACTTAGATATTTCTAAGATCGGTCTCCATGACCTTCGCTCGAGGCTGGCGATTATTCCTCAAGATCCGACTTTGTTCAGAGGAACGATCAGGTCGAATCTGGATCCTTTCAACGAGCATGATGATCATGCGCTCTGGGATGCGTTGAGGCAAGCTGATTTGGTGTCGTCGGATGAGGAAACAACCAAGGGCAGAATAACACTCGACGGCATCGTCGACGAAGAAGGTCTCAACTTCTCCCTTGGCCAACGTCAACTGATGGCATTGGCACGTGCCCTTGTCAGAAATGCGCAGATTATCATTTGTGATGAGGCTACCTCATCTGTTGATATGGAGACGGATGAGAAGATTCAAAGAACGATGGCAAGAGCTTTCAAAGGGAGGACTTTGCTGTGTATCGCTCACCGTCTTAGAACAATAGTTGGTTACGATCGCATCGTTGTGATGGATCGCGGAAAGATCGTGGAGCTGGATTCTCCAAGGAATCTCTATGACCAAGGGGGCATCTTCAGGAGTATGTGTGATAAGGGTGGTATCAAAGCGGAGGACATTGATGAGAGGAATGATGATATGATGAAGGCGGCGAACGAGACGGAGTGAATTGCAATGCGTGGATACCGGGTAAGTAATAGAGCTAGGAAACGGCTTGGAGGATGAACATTGGGTGTTACATAGGGATCTTGATGAAAATTGCGCATGATATAAGCAATGTCGCCGTAGGAAATAAGGTAGTAGATGCCATTTAATATAGGAGCAACATCACATAAAACACGTAAGTCGTTAAAAGGAGTTCAATGGCAATCCCCAGCTCGTGACGGGAACAAATTTTGACGTTCAAATCGAAACTTTTGAGCAAATACTGCTTAGCACTCTGTTCAGAGTTATGGCAGCGGTGAGTGAACTGTTTATTGACTAATAACTGAGAATACTCGACGAGAAGACTGGGCTGTAAACCTCGACAATTCTCGCCAGGGGCATTTGTTATGTACCTTCCAAGTGGTGACCGTCAAGCACGACCGGTTAGAAGACAGAGCCCAGGAAGAGTCAATTGGCGGTTGGCTTCTAAATTGAAAACCCCGGCAAACTCGTTAGGAAGAGATAACGATTTTTGATGACAATTTTCATCAACCCAACGACGCCGCCGGCGACGAGAAGAGCTTATCTTTTGATTGAAAAAAGAGAAAATTTGGGTCGAATCAGTTCGCATTTCCCACCACATCCTAAAGTGAAAAATTCTCACCACAACCAGCTAGAGTAGCGCCTAGTTCTCTAAGCAGTCAAAAACCCCAAGCTTAAATATTCAAGAGTTTAGAAGATAAAAATAAAGAGAATTATAGTCACTTAAATGCATTTACTTAGTTTTCTACTAGCGTCTGTATATGCCTGCATTTGGCTAGGCTCATTCGCCGAGGTTGGGGGCGTTTGGCAGGTCTTGGCGCTGCTCGGCAATCGTAGTTTCTCGTGGCGTACGTCATGTGTTAAAAAGGCCTGGCCGGGCAGTGACGGCATTCTGAAGATCGCTGGCGTCTCAGAGACTGCAGATGCAAGCAGGAGGGGTTGATCCGTAAGCACGCGACAGCTGCGTAAAGATTGAATCACCTTCTTTTGAGTATTATCTTGTACCTGGCTTGGCTTCTGTTCGGTCCTTCGTTTTCTAGGCAACCTAGTTGCAAACCCCTCGACTCGATACCCTACACTCTTGTCTCATCATAAGCTCCATCTAGAGGCAGCGACACCGTTTCTTACGAGTAAATATATAAAAACAACTCTCAAATACTACGATATCGACCGGCGTTCTTGGCGCATATAGACACACAACATAGAGATAAGGACGCTATAATAAATACTATAGTACGCCATACAAGATGTGGGGGGTATCATATTGGGTTCGTCCTCATGCTCGACACCTGCGCGCACTACAGACAGGCGCGCGGTGCCTCACAGTCGAAACACTATGCTAATACACATACTAGGTCTTTCCCTTAATTAGCGGCTTCATGTGGCTCGCGACGTTGACAGCGATGATCGCAGTCTGGTGCACAGAAGGTCGCCAGCACTACAGCTCGATGTCGCCAGGACAAACGATCGCATATATTTCCGATGTTGGCGCACAAGGTCTCAAACCTCTATTTATCACTGGCTGTGTCATCACCACTGTCTTCCTCGATCTTTCCCTCGTCGCCGAGAGATGGCTCAGACATTCAGGTAGATTAGCAAAGAACAGAACAATGCAGGAGAAGGTCGTCTCAGCTTTGAGTATCCTTTGCGCCATCGGTGGAACTGTCGGCTTGATCGGACTGAGTATCGCAGATACGGTGAGGCATTCGCGTTTGCACAACGTGTTCCTGGGCGTGTTCATCGTCGGTTACGTTTTATCGGCAATCTTCATCTGCTGGGAGTATCAACGTTTGGGCATCTGTAGGTCTATCCTCTTATCACACCAAGGCCATCATCTAACATTGTCTTAGACTTTCGCGAGCACCGCGTCCTCCGCGCCTCGTTCTGGATCAAGCTCTTCTTCATCCTCCTGGAAGTTGCCCTCGTCATCGCCTTCGGCATCTGCTCAACAAAAGACGTCTACAACGTCGCGGCAGTGTTCGGTAAGTCTTCTCCACGCGAAGGTCTTATTTCCAATGGCTTGCTAATTGGTTAAGCAGAGTGGGTTGTAAGCTATGTTTTCAGCTTGTATGTTTTCAGTTTTTTCGTGGATCTCATTCCAGTAGTCCGCGGCACGGGTGTCCAATCCCGCCGCACCAGAATGCAGAACGAGGCCAATGACCCAGAGGCCGACGCCGAGCTGGACAGGCATAGAAGTCGTGAGAGCGGAAGGGGAATGGGCCAGAACTACTACGGTGATGGAAGCAGGGTGAGGAGTCAGAACCAGAGAGAGGCTGCTCAGGGTGGAACGAGACAGGGTGCCGCGCGACAGAATATGGATGCACATGTGGAGATGCAACAACCGAGAGGACATACTCCAAGCGGATACGATGGTGCTTACGATAGTAATGCACGCCAAAACGGATTCGCAGGTGGGAATGGAGATTTGAATGGCCACCACAAGCCATATCCAGCGCAGCCACATAGCAACTTCTAGGTGGGTCGCAAGAATGGAATAGTGTGTCTAGAGGAGAGGGAAAGTAGTAATTATTTGTACGAGGGAGCGCAGGATGTAGGATATCACGATCATCTTGCGACAGCATTACATTGGATGGATTGGGCATACCATGGTATACAGCGATAGCGGGCGGGCGTTGGAGATTCGCATCTTGTATGAATAATCTTCTTTATCGAGTTTTGTTGATGCCGATCATTCATACATTATGGCAGCTAGAACGAGTGGCAAGGCGCGAGTGGAAGATACACGGGGTGCTGAAAACCGGAAGAGTACCCATCTGCCACTCGACAGCAGATGATTCAGGAAGCTGCCAGTTCTAATACTTATTTTGGTACATGCCAACCGGCTACCTACTCTCTGATCTCAATTTAAAGGTCGGTTCTGACTTTATCTTTCTGTTCAACTTGATGCGTTCCGTGGTACCAACTTGACTAACTTGGTTAGCATTCGTTACGTTGCATGGCGATTGAACACAACTTTCGAAATCAATTTACCATTTCAATAATGTTTCCTGGTTCTTTGCATGAGATAGTAGATGCCAGATAGTTCCATCCATTTCGAGATCGAATTTACTTTTGAAATGAACAGTACTGAGTCTATTTCTTAATACGACGAAATGCTGAAGGAACAACCGATTGAAATTATTTAGTTATGAATTTTATGGGAGTTCCCACCACAACGGGCCTGATAGTTCAGTGGTAGAATTCTTGCTTTGGGAGCTCATCTGAGCATTCAAATATGTAAGAGGTCTCCGGTTCAATCCCGGATTAGGCCCCTCTTTTTGTCGTTCCCAGCGATCTGCAGAAGCTTGAGAAGGCGGATGTTTGGTGGGTGCGGCCGGCTTTGCATGCCATGTTGATTTTGTTCTTGTGCTGGCCGATTTGCAAGTTGGATGTTCATTTTGCGGTTGGAGGCTGTCATTCTAAAGGGTCATGATTTAATCGGCAGGTTCGCCCATGCCGTCCATCCAAATAAATAATTTTCAGTAGCTTCGGTATATTCAAATGTTCACGGTAACTATTTTTGGAATCTAGGAAAAATAATATGATTATAAGCAGGCAAAAGATTGTATCAAAAATGTCACTGTGCCGGAGTGGTTAACGGGTAAGACTTGAATTAAACAGTTCAGTTATCTTATGGCTTAGGCCTCGCGCGTTCAAATCGCGTCGGTGACGTTATTCTTCTAAAATTTCTTTTGCTAATTTAAGGCGTAATGGTGTATATAATCGAAGTGGTTTTAACGTAGTACGAGACAAGTGTTTGGTGGAGAGTTGGAGGAAGGGGCTCCGCATTTTGATATGCCTCGGCCTCGCATCTTACATTCATCCCCAATCACTGCATAATTAGGTATAATCCTATGAAATACAAACAGCGTATATATAGGTATATGTGAGATATGGGATGTTTAGCGTGAGAAATGTCAACTGATTGTCTTCTCTGTCCGTGGCATCCTTACCATCCTTGGGTATCATCTTTCTCTTTCCGTTGCGCCATATAACAAATGAGATCCCGCTTCTATGCACTATCGCGTCCAAGCGACGTATGTCCGTTTTTGCTGCTGGCCGTTCAATGTCGTCGTGACCTATGTTCATGCTTGATTGTCGTTCTAACCGTTTCGAGGTCGGTATCAACCCCAATATCTCTCGCTCAACCTTCCACATCTTGTGTCGAAGTCAGGCAGCCGCCGCAGCTTCTTCACAGGTCATCTTCGAGCACCTCACGCAGAGCCTCAAAATCAACTCGCTCCGGCCTTACTTGACTTGGTGTCTTTGGAGGCTTTCTCCATCCTGGAACGGGCCCACGTTGATTGATTCCCGGACTTCTACCAAACATCATCTTCAGCGGATCGTTCTCTTCCTGTAACTTACGTAAAGACATCGTCACTGCTCTGCTCTGTGGATCGTGCAGATGCGACCGACGGAAGTTGTTGACAGAAGACGCCATTGAAGAGGTGGCAAATGGTAAAGGACTTTTAGAAGGCGAAACACCCCAGCGGCCCCATACCCAGCCTCCGGATCTTTTGTCTTGTGTGACACCATTGGATGTGCCGATGCCGTTGCTAGAAATTAATGCTACGCTGGGAGCTGTCGACTTTGCAGGTAGGCCGGCAGTCGAGCGCAACAGAGAACTGCTATCGTGCTTCCCTGCTGCCACCTCTCCGGTTCCAAACACGGTCTCAGTTGAAAGTGCTGCGGTGCTGCGACCTAGACTCTGGCGTGATGGCGTGCGGAACATCAGGCCCATGCCAGACTTGGTGATATTGAGCTGTGACGGCCTTGTCTGGAGAGTATGTATATCTCGTACGGCAATACCGAGAATACTCTCATGGCTGTTACTCCGCCTGAGACGGTTCGCTTTGGGAGAAAGCTCACGCTGTGCCGAGTATGGATTAAAATCCTCGACCTGATCCGAATCTATCCCAATCTTACCGTCGTCTTGCGTTACCAACTGATCACTGCTCGCGCCGAAACTCGCCAGGCTCGGTACGTCGCCATCCTCCTCGTGGATAGTGTCATTCTTATAGCCTTGTGCGGCCTTTGAACCATTGGAGTTAGACCTTTCAGACGCACTCCGCTTGTGTGTCGCGTTGAAAACCGGACTCATGGCACCGACACTGGAATCCGGCGATGTAGGTCGCGAATACTCCATGCCCTGATCTATCGACAGATGATCAAATAATACAGAGCTCCGATAATCCTGCGGTGAAGATGGCGCAGACGACGCAAAATCGGATGGTGCGCCATATGACTGCGCGGACCAGCGTTGCCTTGGACTCGGGATAGTCATGGATGTTTGTGATAATATAGTTGCTGCAATGGATGGCTGTTGAGGACGATGACGATTGCGTGAACTTGTACGGGAATGCATGACGCCTCCACTTGGAAGTGCCACATTGCGTCTTTTCCTAGGTACCGGTTTGCGAGCTGCCTCCTTCTCCTTCGTAAGATGATGATAGTGGTGGTGGACATGTACAGCCTGCCGCACAGGCGCAGAGTCCTGCGTAACCGATTCCGAACTGACTTCCGTGTCCATAGTTTTTTCATCATGTTCGTCATCCTCCGCCGGATGATGCCCCATTAGCTGCCCTCGTAACTTCTGTACTTCGTCATTGGAGCATATCAACATCTCTCTCAGCTCCACGATGCCCATCTGCAAATTGACATTGTCCTGCAGTATGTCCTTAACAAAATGGCTTACGACATTTGGTCCTCCCTTCCCACTTATCGTCGCCTTTCCATTTTGTAGCTCACTGTCCACTTTCTTTTGCCTCTCAATCCTCCTCAAAACTTCTTCGTGTCTAATTTTCTCATCATGACTTTCCCTCTCTATCTTCTCGAGTTGATCCTGAAGTTCAACCAGTTTTCTTTCTGCTTGCCTCCACCGACGAACTGCCGACCTCTCCTCCGCCTCAGAATGCACAAGAGTGTTCCTCAAATATTCCTGCTCGCTTTCCAAGTCCATAATCTGCACCTCCAAATCAGCTGCCCTTGCCGCCAGGGCTTCTTGACGCCTCATCTCCATATGTGTGCTGTGCAGCGCCGCTTCTAGGCCCTCTATCCTCGTATCCGCTTCGCCAATGGTGCTGTTTAGCTGCTCGAGATGCTGCTCTAGCTCAGCGTTGTCATGAGCGAGGCGACCATTCTCGCTTTCAAGGTGTGATTTGTCGCGTTCGAGATAGTCGATCCTCTGGGTCATCTCCCGTCTCGACTGTTCGGCTTCGGCAACGTAGGCTTCATGACGGACTAGAAGGGCCTTGACGGCGAATGTTAGTCCATGATCCTCGTCATCTTGTTTGCGCGCCATCTTGCAAACTCATATCGAATAATAAAGTCTTTACTTTGCAGTCTGCCCTTCTCTCGACTAAGCAGTTACCAGTTTCCGATCCCAAAGCCGACTGATAAAGGCCAAAAATCCCCGGTTTGGGCACACAAAGCACATTACTCGGAGTGGATGAAAACAACCCCACATACCTGTCCCATCCTCCCCGCCATTATGACATCTCTCTCCAAATTTCCAAGCGCCTCATTATTATGTCTCAGATAGACGCAGTCTGATCGGTCACAGCAGCAGGCAGCGGTCCTATCTGGGAGCTGTCTAACGCCGGAATGTTCTGCAGGAATGTCCGGAAATTGTGGTATCGTAGATCGCGGTATCTCTTCCGTAAGCTCTGAGGTGGTGTCGAAATGGCTGTCCCAAAAGGTCTTCTCCTCCATGTTATCGGAGGGCGGAAGCTCGCCTGGCATACTTGTGTCGTAGTCTCCGTCGCGCTCAAGGTGAAGTTTTAATGGTTGTGGTCATCCGGTTGGCTTGTGTCGGGTCGAAGAAGTCAAGCTTCTCATCTTAAGTGAGTCGTGGAAGCTGAACGCCTGCGGTGAGGTCTTCGGTGAAGTCTAGTTTAGAGTTGTGGATCAGAGACGATGCGACCTAAGCTTGGTTGCTAAGTTGCTCGTGCAGCGGGTGATCAACGGCGGTGTTGTGGAGTCGAAGTGGGACACTGTCAGGCACCTGAGCGCGGGCTGCGAAGTGTGGTGTGCCCCAACCCCCGGCGATGATGGCATGGACGTGGGTGAAAGGGTCACTAAATCCTGTCCCTGCAGCCTGTCATGTGGCAGGGAGTCCGCTGCGACCAACTGGGTGCGTTGAAACGGATTAAGAAGCGGTCGTTATAGTAGAAAGCGAGAAGCATTGAAGCCGACCTGATAATTGTTTGCTGAGAAGCTTGGATACTCTGGTAAGCAGGATCTAAGCCGTCTTCCTGCCAACTCACCCTTCACTGGTGCCCACTTTGAGCCGTGCCACGACCGCTCGAAGTAGTGTAAATTCAAAGCTCTTCAACAACACATCATTCCAATGCAATATCACTGGTTGGCACTTTTGTTCCTGATATCGCTCATACAATTATTGAAGCGATGGCACTTTAGTGGTTTATTAAAGTGTCCTTGAGGAATGAGAAAAAAAGCGCCATTTGAGCTCCTCACTTTGCGGAAGCCTTTTGGTATTTCGATTTACATGCTACAAATCACAATCGCTCTTCCTGACCATCATCAATCATTTATCTTAACTCGCCATTCTTCCACGTAGTCCGAGCACATTGACCTATGCGGCAGGCATGGTAACCTCAGCTGGCACTGGAATACCACAGATGTCAAAGCCTCCTTGCAACTGCTTCTTTCCTGGCATCGCCCCTCTGCGCATCAGCTCACTGGCCTGCGCCATAACAGGATCCGTCTGCATGCTAGCGACAGCGACCACTTCGTCTCCCTTGGTATAGTATGCCGCAAACTTGTAGTTATCTGGTTCACCCTGGATAACCACATCATCGAACCCAGTGCTGCTATTACCACAGTATCTGAGCTGAGCACCCAGCGCAGACCAGAAGATAGGGATGAATGGCTTCGGCTTTGCATTCTTGTTGACAATGTGACTTGCGGCAGCGCGGCCAGCATTCATCGCCACGTCCCAGTGCTCGATGCGGACAGGGTTGCCATTTCCTCCTGGACCGTGATATGGATAAGTTGCGATATCACCAAGAGCATAGACGGAGTCGAGTCCCGTGACTGCAAAGTTGTCATCAACAAGTAAAGACTTATCCGCCTCAAGCTTGACAGACTTGTTCTCGGACAAGAAAGTAGTAGCTGGTGCGACACCAACACCCAAGATAACGAGATCGGCCTCCAACTTCTCTCCGCTCTTCAAAATGACAGCGCCAACCTTGCTCGAATCAGTTGCCGATGGGACCGCCTTCTCGACGCCCGCGCTCATCCTAAACTTGACACCATTCTCTTCGAGCTGCTTCTGGAAAATCCATCCGATCTTCTCACCCATCACACGCTCGAGAGGCACCTTCTCCATGCCTACAACCGTAACGGTGTTGTCTTTGCCGGTTGCGTTGGCAACCTCCATACCAATGAATGAGGAGCCAATAATCACAATCTTCTTCCCCTTATCACCAATAGCACCAAGAATATCCTTGACATGGTGAATAGTTCTCAGCACGAAAATATTGCCCAATTCCTTCATGCCCTCCATCGGTAGTTTCTTGGGCGTTCCACCAGTAGCGATGATGAGCTTGGTGTATGGGAAGTCCTTGCCACTTTTCGTACGGACTTGCTTGGTGAGAAAATCTACCTCCGTAACCTCGTCACCAACAGTGCTGATCCCAGCCTCATCAAACCAGGTCTGGTCTCTCAACCTAACCTTTTCTGGATCCGAGATCAGGGCTTTGGAGAGCTTCGTGCGGTCGATTGGAAGATAACCCTCCTTGCATATAACAGTAATGGCGCCCTTGAAGCCCTCCTCACGGAGTCCCTCTACTGCTCCAACCGTAGCAGATCCTCCGCCAACAATAACAACAGACTCGGCAGAAAGAGGCTTGCACTTGATATTTGGCTTGCGGCGAGAACCCTTGATCATCTCCTTCTCGGCCGTAACGTAGACACCACCATCTTTCTCAACAAGTTTAAAGGATGGGAGGTGGTCGATGGCTGGTGCGTTCTCGATGTCTCCAGTTGTGGCATTAAAGCAAGCACCGTGCCATGGGCAGGTGAGGCGACCGTCGCCGGTGAGGACGCCTTTTACAAGTGGTGCTCCTGTCAAACCGGTTAGTAAGAAGCTCAAGCTCCAGCTGCTTATGGGGGTCAAACTCACCATAATGAGTGCACTTCGAGCCCAAAGCACTGTGCTTTCCATTGACATTGAGCAACAGAATCTTTCCTTCCTCGAGTCCTTCAACCTCAACCTCCTTTTTCTCGCCTGGCTTCAAGTCGAGCTTGTTAAGACCCTTGAGCTTATACATCTCAGCCATGTTTTTGATTGTTGTAGTGAAAGTTGCTGCTTGGAAATGAGAGGTATATGTTGCTGCTTTTGGTGACTTGAGAGCAAGCTGCCTAATGCCTGACTTGAACAGAATCTTCGACGATAGCATCAATGATGTTGTTTGGAAGGTTACTTACGAAACACAAAAGCAGCAGTAGTCAAGTATGGAAGGCCAAATGGATGACAAAAGATAACAAGTGATTGGCCAAAGCTGTGTTCCAAAGGCTTATCGGTGTCGTCATTGACCCTGATTAAGAGCTAGATGCAGAGTGCGGGGTCGGTGGAGAAGTCGGCGATGGAAGGATCCACTGAGGCTTGGGACTTGTGGGAGGCTTCTGCTTGGAAAGGTGTAAGGTCTATGAATACCACAAGGCACGCTCATCGACTCAGTATAACTTCATTATTCCATCATGATGAGCATGATAACTACTGCAAGTTCACAAATGCTCCTCCATCAACGAGGAGTTGTGCTCCATTCACGTAGCCACTCAGTTCTGAGCAAGCCAGAAATACAGCAGGCCCCGCCATGTCAAATGGCTCTCCAATCCTGCCACATGGGATTCTACCTTCCATATACGCCCTCTGCTCATCATTCTTCAGGTCATCCTCATTCAGCTGCGTATGGATTGTGCCTGGTAGTAGTGCATTGCAGCGAATCTTGTACTTTCCAAGCGCAACAGCCATGCTCTGCATGAGCGAAAGCACGCCAGCTTTCGTAGGTGTGTAGTGGGTCTGTTGACCTCCGCCGACCAGAGCACTAATAGAGGATACTCCTATAATGGAACCACCATGTCCCTGTTTCGCCATCTGACGGGCTGCAGCTTGGCAGCAATAGAAGGCGCCGTCGAGATTGATTCTAACAGTTTGAGCGAAGAGATCTGGTTCAATGCTACCAACCAGTTAGCGTCGGCATTTTTGTCAGCAGAGAATAAGGATGTGCCTACTCCAGGAACTCCGCAAATTGGCATACTCCAGCATTACTGACGAAGATATCAAGCTTCCCGAACTGCTTAACAGCCCCTTCTACCAGCACGTTGCCAGTTTCTGGATTGGTAACATCGCCAGCAATCGGCAGCAACCTTCCAGCTTTGTCACCGTACTCCTTCGCCTCATATATCATGGTGTCAAGAAAAGAAGCATCTCTATCCAGTCCGAGATGATTCACAGCAACATTACAACCTTGACGGAGAAACTCGAGTGCGATGGCTCGTCCGATGCCTGTTGTTCCTCCTGTGATGGCCGCTGTCTTGCCGGAGAGGAGGCGCCAGTTTGGGTTCGGTGATGGTATCATTATGAACGGTTTGTATATTTCAAGAGCAGAATGGAAGGGTCTCTATCTAACATCTCAAGCACCTCTGTAAGCTCTGTATCGGTGGGGCAATGGGTTACCCCCCATCCCTCCCCCCCCGTTTGAAGGGGACTGATGTTTCCCGTCCTCATTCGTGTCGCTCTTACCCCGCATCGAAGCACTCGTGCATGGAACAGTTGAAACTTCCCCAATGTTACCTCATCAGGTCTCTCTGCATTGAAGGTCTGCTGAACATGGTTGCATTTTCAGCCGATACCTGAAGTTCTCCCTTTTTGTCCAAAAAACACTTGGTTGCTGCCGCAGTTATTTCTCCTTATTGCAGATCATCTGCCTGACAGCCCGAGGTAGGACCATCCACCCTTGTCTATCACCCCACCTCCTCTTTATACTTCATATACTTAAGTACTCTCATCGTTCAACGTGGCGAACTACATACCATCATATATCACGTCTGTTATCCTGTCCCTGACACTAACACTTCGTTCTCGAAGCCAGTTCTATCAGAACAAATGATTATCGACGCGCACATCCACCTCTACTCGTCGACCGAGACTTCTGAGCTCGCCTGGCTACCACCAGAAGAGCCAGATCATCCTTTAGCTGGTCAGCATTCCATCGACGACTTTGTCGCTGTTACGAGTGGCGTCAACAAAGCCGGCCCTTCCGGACTCCGCGGCTTCGTGTTCGTCGAAACAGACAGGAAGCATGACTTAAAGACCGAGGACTTCGAATGTCCGTTACATGAGGTAGAATGGCTGGCTAGGATTGAACAAGGAAGACCAAGAGAGGGAGAAGGACACAGCTCTGAACAGAGAAATCTGGTGCTAGGTATTGTGGCATGGGCACCACTGCCACTTGGTGCGGATAAGCTTGCTTGGTATATTGAGAAGGTCAAGGAAGCAGCGGGCACGAGTGCAGAAAAGATAGTGGGATTTCGGTATCTTTTGCAAGACAAACCATTTGGTACCGGCCTAAGGAAAGAGTTTATTGATAGCTTGAAATGGTTAGGGAGGAATGGCTACGTCTTTGACCTTGGAATCGACTTTACCCATGAGTCGCAGCAAGGGCAGGAAGCATTAGCCATGATAAGGGCAGCCCACGATGGCGTGGCTGTGGAGAAGAAGGTAGAGTTCGTTATCAACCACGTCGGCAAACCAGACATTAGCAAAAGCTACCTCATCGGCCACGAAATCGAGGATACGAAAGAGTACAAACTGTGGCGGACAACGATATGGGAGTTTGCAAAGTTGGAGAAAACTTATATCAAACTCTCCGGCTGCCTAAGCCAAATGGTGCCCATATCACTTGGCCAGGACCTGATTTTCGGCGATCGAGTAGTTTTCGAAGGAAAAGACAGGACGCCTGAAGAGCTGTATGAGTTGATTGAGCCATGGCTGAGCGTGGTGCTCCGCGCATTTGGCGCCAAAAGGATCATGTTTGGATCAGACTGGCCGGTGTGTCAAGCGAGTCCCAGCGGAGAGAAGGCTTGGGGTGTTTGGAAACGAATCGTACAGGCATTTTGTGAACACAATAAATTGAGTAATGAGGAGCAGGACATGGTTTGGTTCAGGTCGGCTGTGGAGGCTTATGGACTGAGGATTGAGGATTGAAAGGGCTTGTAATGAGTCGACTAGCACTTCTCTCCTTGATCACCTAACCTCGTTCAAGATTGTATACCAAGCGCAAATTGAAGGCTGCACTGTTCACTCCAAAGTCAATGCCTTCGATAGTTGGCGGTCGTCCTCGTTGTCTACAATCGACGATACAGATGTGCAGGTTAAAAATAATGTTGTCCAATAGTGCTCCATCACACTTTATCGAGACACCACATATGGCCAGAAATTGTGTGATGCTCACAGTCACGTGAAATATAGTTGACACCACAGATCATAGGCATCAATGCCCTCGCTTGCTCTCGCACTAGTTAGTTCTGCCGTCAGTACAAATATCTCCCTGTCTCCTTTGGATTGCACTCTTTTCTTCTTCATCAAAAAGTAACAGAGCCTGCCACGACCACTACCTCGAAGTCTTTCCACAGTAGTGCGTTGCCAGCACCTTAACTGGTGTGTGGCTCTGGAGAATAATCCAACGCCAAAGTGCGCCTTGATAGGAAGTTTGCTCCCGTGTGTCGGATTAAGTTCCGGCGAGGGGACGTGGATGTCGATGATGGGATACAATCATTCATTTTTTTTCATTTTTTTTTCATTGTAGTGCAGACATGTCTGAGCTGCGAAGAAGAAAGTTCTACTAAATGCCCGGCGATAAGAACTTCAGTTTGCATTTATTTTCGCTTTCGCATCAGGAACTTTGCGTGTGCCATGTGCGCAGTTGCAGGAGTTCCCCAAGCCCTGCGACCCCGCTGTCTGCTCTGGACGCAACAACACCAAGGCAAGCAGCCACCCCAGTACAGTGCAACGCTCCAGAGACATGTATTTGCAAGAGCATATGTCTATTGGAACGTTTTTATTTAGATCCATTTACCTGGTCCCCAGCCGACGAGATCGCCCATTTGACGTCCTTTAACGGCAAGAGCGGACTGACACAATATCGGCATCAATATTTATCGGTATCCGGCGAGGGCATTCCCTTATGCGGGCGGCCTGACAAAGTTCATTCGGCTGACTGCTCAAATGCAGAAGGACAGCATAAGCAAGATCAGCACTTCACCACTGCGAGCAGTCACTCAACGTTGCTATTGACAACGGAATGATGTATGCGCTGTGTCTCCATGATGTCGTCGCCCCCCTATTAATCTGAAGACAGGATCGAGTGATGATCCTTCGGGCTGCAACCAGCGAGTGATTTGTTTGCAGCCCATTGGACCTTGCCACTCCTCCGTTGACCTCCCCCCTCGCTTCGGTTCCCCAGGAACGCAAGCAATTTCACCACATTCCTCAAACCACAACAGGCAACTTTTCAGTGGCACAGTTTCGACAATTTTCGTTTTCGTAATTTCCATGAAATAGCTCATCCATCGTAAACAGTGATCTAAGACAGCAGAGGCGAGGTATGTAACCTCATCTCCGTTGCCAAACTTATAATTCTGTTATGGCCGTTTTCGTCCTCTTCGCCCTTCAAGGGTTCCAGTCGACAAATTGCGTCCGTCAGCAGCACATTCATTTCGCTTTTGGCTAGTCATTTATTACCCTCATACTTACTCTCTTGTCGTTCATTCTTCCCCTACTTTAGCCTTTACCTCCACCTTCTTCGACAAGTCCGACAAGTCGTCACTCGTTTACATCAACCAACTACACCATGTACAGCAAGGCTGTCCTTCTGGCCGCCCTCGCGGCTATCTCGGACATCACCAGTGGACAGGTCATCATCGAACCAGTTCCAACCTCCAGCGTCCCAACTGGCGCCCTCACTTCAGCAACTTTCTTTTCCTGTGGCCCAATCGTCACCGATGGTCCTCTGCCAACTGGTGGGCCTGTGCCGACCGGCGGACCTGGTGGTGGAACAGTAGGTGGTGGGGGGGGTGTTGCGCCCATCATCTCTATTGACGTTAACATCTACATCGACGTCTACATTCAGATCCTGCTTGGCATCTGCGACGAAGGACCCTGCAACATACCTTTCACCATCACACAGACCTGTACCAGGGGTGTCCCATGTACCAGGCCAGCTATTCCAGATGGATTCACGACCACGGTTAGAGAGTGCGGATGTGCAGAGAGCACAATGGTGACCGTCACAGAGCCTTGTGAGACTGCTACCGTGACCACCTCTCCAGATGGAGGCGCAGGAGACGGCAACTCTAGTGGAAACGGGGAGGGCAGCGGAGGCACCGGCGGAAATGGCGGTAACGACTCTGGAGGAAGCGGTGGTGATGGGGCCAACGTCGGAAATGGCGATAACGACTCTGGGAATGGCTCTGGAGGAAGCGGTGGTGATGGGGACAACGGCGGAAATGGCCCTGGAGGAAACGGTGGTGATGGGGTCAACGGTGGAAATGGCGGTAACGGCTCTGGAGGGAACGGTGGTGATGGCGGCAACGGCGGTGACGGCGGAAATGCCGGCAACAACAGCGGCGCAGGAGGCGATGGTGGTGATGGTGGCGCGACCGGCGGCGGTGCAGGTGGTGATGGCGGCAATGGTGGAAACGGTGGCTCCGGCACTGCGCCCGACGGCACAACTCCCGGTGGAGATAACGGTGATATTCCAGCTGGCGGCGCAGGTGTTTCGGGTGGTGCAGGACGCGATGGCGGCAACGGTGGCTCGGGCGCCGGTGCTGATGTTGGCTCAAATGCGGGTAGTTCAAGCACAGCTCAGGCCGGCGCTGGAGGATACGAGGGCACGGATGGTATCGATGGTAGTGATGGCGCAGGCGGATATGCTGGTGAGCCAGGTTACGAAGGCGTTGCTGGCCAAACCGGCGCTCCTGTCCCAACGGGCGACTCTCCAGTCTTCACTGGTAGCGCTAGCTCCGTTGGTGCCTCGAGTGCTTTGATGCTTGCTATTGCAGGTGTCATGTTGACCTTGTAATAAGGAGAGACTTTTACCTTTAGTGTAAGGATATTCAAGTACTTCTCGTCAAGACTGCCACACAAGTTGGGCGAAGACTAATGCTAGATGCAGAACTTGAAAGTTTGGTAGTGGAGGAATACAAAATTATTATGTCAGGCCATAGTCTTTCAGCAGGAGTTTAATATGAGTTATCTACCAAGCACCATCAGGCATAGGTCTGTTTGCGTGGCAGCGGCTTTGCCGTATAACTTGAATTATCTGAACGGAGAACTTCATGTTGACGATGATTCTGATTGTGCCGTTCAGTCGAGGTGTTTCGGAGCCGCGGCAGCTAGGAGTGATAATTCTTCCTAGCCGCGAGTTGGCTTCCCGAAACTTGCGAAATGCAGTTCGGTAACCTTCGAATTTCATGCTGATATATTCCCTATCTCTACAATGCTTCGCCCAACCATAACGCCACGGGCCTTCCCACATCCTTTTATGAACCTTCCCCTGCCAATACTTCTTCCTAAGAAAAATGCAAAGGCTTTGTCGAGGCGATCTGGTCGTTTTCTCGTGCCACAGCCGCAACTGCCTTCGAGCTCCTTTCAGTTTGCAAGGTCTCAGCGCCGCTCTCTTTTTATTCTCATGAGGGACGAATCCCTCCCCATATTCGCATCTCCGCCTGACCTAAAAATCTCTCCCCCTCTTAGGCCTCTCATCTTTCTCTTCTTCCGTTGCAACCGCCAAACTGGTGGCACCCAATGCCCTAGCCCCTCCCAGTCTGCGTCCTGGTACTCTCTTCTCTTTTCTTGCCCTCTCAGCCTCCTCTGTCAACAAGATATTCTCATCCGTATCCCCCAACATGGTTCCCTCAATGCTGAGGAACCCTCTCTGGCGATCGTGAGAACATTCCATATCCTTGACCCTGAACTTGACCATTCCCTCGACCTTCTTCCCCGCGCCATCCACATAGTGTGGCTCCTCGTACTCTGCGCCTTCAGCATCTGCAGTCTCGACCCACTTCCAGTCCTTTGGTAACCTTTTGCTTTCGATTGAGGCGTTGAACAGGTTCCAACACACAACACCGATATGTCCCTCGTTTTGCAAGTTGACATGTCCCTCCAATGTTGCACCGCGCACTGGCTTGAACAACAGAAAGTCGGCCGTCACCCATGCCCACGAGGCACCATACTCATCGACAGATTTCAGAAGAGCTTCCGGGCCATCTGACCCGTATGGGTTTTGCGAAATGCGAACGTTCGAGTACGAGATGACAACACCGTGGAGAGGTGGATAATATGTGAGAAGCAATGGGCTGAAGTGCTCGGCACAGATTCCTTCTATTGGATGACGCTGAGATACAGGCGCAAGCGGCAGGTATTGTGTGGACGTTTGAAGATGGAAAGGCGATTCCTGTGGCTCGTTTGGGGTTGCGACGGCTGGCGCCTCGATATCGATGGTTTTTGATTCCTCTGAGCGGTGCTTCTTGCTCTTATGCTTCACCGGTGCCTCCTCATCGCAATCGCGCTTGCGTTTCTTCTCCTCCTTCGACCTGTGTCTCTCCTCCTTTGAATGGGAGGGTATGTCTATGGATGGCATCTTTACGACGGTGTTTGTGTTTGGCCGCGCGGGAATTCGAACTCTTCCTGGAATGAAATTCGTCCCTCGACGTCGTCGCCGGCCAATCCTTATCTGCCCAAAAATTGCTGTGGCTTGAAAATATTGCGGCCGCTAACTTACCGCGCGGGTGTCAGGTTCCTTTGATCCACCCTTGTACAGCATTGATTGGCCGACTTCACATGTTGCCGATACTGTATGGAAGTTGACACGCTTCCCCACCGTGAACTGTCTGCCGCCTTGTTGGCCGCTCTTCATCACGCTTGTGTTCAGGTAGTTTCATTTTAGTTGTCGGCGTTTCCGGGCACCATAAACTTCGCGGGAGACATGGTCCAGGCATAAAACTCGCAGATTCATAATGCCCTCTCAAATACTGTCTCTCGCTGGCTGGACTTTCCTACCGAATGTGCGTCCCCCATCCGCCTCTCTGATTCCAGCGCATAACTAGACCATATAACTAACAGCATACATAGCTTGTAACCGGATGGCTCCAGTCAATATATTACGCCATCACTATTCGAGCCGGATCACCCAGACCTCAACCTGGTTCTCCTCGATGGGCGCAAGACCGGCGGCGCATACATATCATTGTCGTCTCGTCATATCTGCTCTACACAGTTTATGAAACACATCATGACATATCCCAAAGTTCCGATTTCTATAGACTGCTAGGCGTCCCGCAAACAGCCACAGATAGAGAGATCAAGTCTCGCTTCCGCCGCCTAGCAGCAATATATCATCCTGACAAGGTCGCACAAACACGGGGAAGCGACGATTTCTTCAGACTCCTGAAGTTGGCACAAGACACTCTGCTGAACCCCGCAGCGCGGTTTGCATACGACCGCTTCGGGCCACAGGTCACAACATGGCAGCATTGCAGCACTATTCGCGACTTCCTCACGGTCGGCATCACGTCGACGCTTCCATATTACGGCGCCGGCGCAATATTCATGTATGTCCTGGGACTTATCGGCTATTCACAGTGGGGTGTCTACTGGCGCTGGCTCACGCTTGTCTCGCTGGCTGTAGCTGAGTGCGCGATTGTCAGCAGGCCATATATGCCGAGATTCGGTTCGTACTTCATAAATCCTTTGATCTCAGTCATGGGTGGAGGCCCACCATACCTCCAGCATCAAATAATAGAGCTGCTGCGCAAGGTCTCGGTTACTATATACATCGCCTTCAGCCAGATTGGCCCATTACTTGCCCCACCGCAAGCACAATCGCAGATGGCCAGTGAGGAACAGATGCTTGAGAAGAACCTCCAGAGAATGGAAGAGAGTGTTAGAATGGCTGACAAAGAGGCGGAAAGGCTGATGGCTTTGGAAATAGCGCCTTTTGTTGGCGATAATAAAGCGGTTGGGGAGGTCCAAGGTAAGGTGAAGGAATGGCTTGTACAGAACACTGTTAGATCAGATCCAATGGTGCGAGACGCCCTGGGAAACGTGCTGAGAAAAAGAAGAGAGAGCGTGCCAGCGGGTGTCAGAAAATAGATGACTTGCTAGAATGTACGTGAGTCTACCACAGTCACTCTACCGGATTAGAATCTTTAACGAAGGATTAACGACATGCATATTTGCAAACATCCTACGCTAGGCTTGGAAGAAGGTGCATATATTTAGGTGAAAGCGCTTTTGTCATCTTTCTTTAGCTGCTCGTCTAATCTAATACCTTCTTGGGTTGATGGTCGGCTTGTTGCCAAGCGCCTTCTCAATTTCTTCGATGACAGAATCAGTCAACAACTTAACCTTGTCCAGCGACCCGATGGCCTCATAAATCTGCTCAACTTTGCTAGCACCAGTGATAGCAGAGCTGACATTATTATTCCTCAGGACCCAAGCATAAGCGAGCTGCGCCTGCGAAATGTTGAGCTTCTTCGCAATTGGCTCGAGAGCGCGGACCTTCTCGAGCTGGCTCTCCCACTTGCCTTCTCCAAACTCCTGCACCATACGAGTAATGAATGGGTCCTTCGAGTCACTGTACCTGCTTCCTTCTGGAATGCCCTTGTTGTATTTGCCGGTCAAGATACCGGTCTTGAGTGGCGAAAAAATGGTCAGACCAGTGCCATATTCCTCGTACAAGTGGTCGAATTCTCCCTCAACTTTGTCTCTCGCCAACATCGAGTAACCTGGCTGCTCCACGACTGGTCCAATAAGACCAAGACGGTCGGCGTGGCGCCAGGCGGTTGCGATCTCGGACGCAGTCCATTGCGAGGTTCCCCAGTAGAAGGCCTTGCCTTGATTGATAACGTGGTTGAATGCTCTCACAGTCTCTTCCATTGGGGTCTCCCTATCTGGTCTATGGGCGTAGATGATGTCGACATAATCGAGTCCCAATCTCTTCAGTGCCTGATCGGTACCCTCGATAATATGCTTGCGGTTCAGCCCGACATTGTTGATCGGAGTGTCAGCGTAAGCGGCTCCCCAGTAGATCTTGGTGGAAATAACGATAGAGTTGCGCTTCCATCCGAAGTGCTTAATGGCAGCGCCCATTGAGCGCTCAGACTCTCCTTTAGAGTAGGCCTCGGCGCAATCGAAGAAGTTGACGCCAGCGTCGTAGGCTGCCTTCATGCAAGCAAAAGCTTTGTCTAAATCATGTCAGAGAAAACCAATGGTGTGCATGGTCGGGTGAACTGCTTACCATTGTCGACGTGTCCACCATAGGTAAGCCATCCTCCGAGCGAGATAGCCGAAACCTGGAGCCCAGAACGCCCCAAACGGCGGTACTCCATCGTAGGGAGATCTTTTGGTGCTTCATTGGTAGCCATTTTTGCCAATCTTTAGTTTCACTTCTCTAACTTTCAGTGATCTCAATAAAAGTTTCTGCGTTGGCAACTGTTGCGTAGTCGAAGGTTGTAGTTGGCGCGGTGTGAAATGGTGAAAAAAACAACAAAGTCAACAGAAGAAGCAGAGAAACTGAGTTGCAAAGATACATGGCTGATATATGTGCTTGGTAAGGATATCTTGTATTTGCCCAATACCGCCGTGCAGCACACCATTGAGAGCTACTCGAGTTGCAGCGCATTGCCGTTTAGGGTTAAAGAGAATCGTCATGATTCTACCCCGCCATCTCAACCCCACCTCGTCAAACTGTAGCTCCACAGCTTGGGCTGCCAATCACCGAGCTGGAAGGAAGATAACAAAGCTGCTCAGGAACTGAAGGATTACAGTACCTTATTCTGTTTGAGATAGACGGGAGGTACAAGCTGCGGTTGCGAACCTGGGATATCGTGATGTCTCGAAGCAGGAACGAGATGGCGATTGGAGATTGAGTAAGGTTCGATGCGGCTGAGCGCGGCTTGCGACCTTTCACAACATTCGAAGACGATAAAATCACAGACCCAACGTCCAAGGAGACGTGTTAATCGGTAATATTACCCGAAGACAGTCCATAAACCCTGAAAACCCGCACGACAGCAGACGACGAGGTGGCTGCGCTTGGCCAGTGTCCTGCAGAAAAACTAAGGCAATACATGTCGCGTCCATAACAAAAGTCGGAATAGAAGTACTGGCCCGAGTTGGACTCACATGCACTGGCTAATGCTATATACAAAGTACTGGTGTCCACAATCCTCACTTACGAAAACGAAGTACTGCGTTGACCAAGGAAGCGTCGTAAACACATATGGGGCATGGAAACACACAAGCCGCTCGTTCCCGTCCAGAATCCGACTTAGCCGTTGATAAAGTCTGACGTGACACTGGATTAAACAAAAGAAACATGTTTATGTCCAGTTATCTGGTCCGAGGAAGCTTCTTCTGAGCTTCTAGAGCGACCTTGGTGGAAGAGGTGACGGACAGGCATATATCACCCACACATCTTGGAGGAGCTATACCACATTGAGCCTGTCAAACAACACTTAACTCATTGCACTGTATGACTGACACGTGACAAAGATAAAAAGCTCCAACCTTAATTCGCAGGCAGCGAAAACATGACTTCACAGCTGCACAGCTTGGCCGAGACACATGCCACTCCACAAAAGTTCTTTCCACCTTGTTTCCCGTGCCCCGTCGCTGCGCCGTCAGCCAGTCATTTCGCTCCCTCCCATGCCTCCCCGATCAATTGACCAATTCTGGCCCACCAAGGCCTGACCGCTTCAGAACACCCCTGCCTCCGCTCGAAATCCTTAAGATAGATTATCTGCGTCGTGTCTCCAGTGTTGTTTCGTGTGAACTCTGTCCTCGAATTTGTCCATACCTTCAAAAGACCGCATTTTCAGTGGTCAATTGAGGCTATCCGGCAACATGTCAAACCCTGTGAATGAAAGCGAGTTCGAGTTCATCGATACTCCAAAAGCTCTTCCCCCTACCTATGAGAGGTTCGACTGTGGTGTGAAGACCACTTCTGTGAGGACACCTTTTCTCCAGACTTTCCCCAACTCTAATTTTCCCCGGATTTTGTCCTAACTTCAATGTGTAGTCTCCAGCTATCCAAAATGCGCCTCTGCCAGCCGACGGACCGGGCAACGATTCTTTCTCAAACATCGTCCTTTTGTCGCTGTTGTTTCTCGTCCCAGCATACGGAGCATGGAAGGTCGGCGGTGGTTTGAAAACCACCATCTTCTTTGCCATCCTCACCTCCATCCCAATCCTCATCTCCTTCTGGTTTGTCATGTCCAGCATGAGCCCTCGCAAGAATGAGAAGGCCAAGCTCCCAGGACGCCCAATCGAGCACTACCTCACTTTTAAGAGCGAGGCCGACCAGTTGAAGTACCGTGGAAGGAGCAAGATCCCAATGGAGACTTTCCACAACATGTACTTCGAGGGCGAGGTCGAGCTCAATGGCGACTGTCTCGAGGTTCTCGAGTACAGAGCCGACTGGGCCAGCTTTAGATTCACCCTGAGCTTGTTCAAGTTCGTCTTCTTCCAGTTCGCGCCAGAGGTGATCATGCACACTCGCTCCCAGGGTAAGCTTTTCCCTATATCTGAACCAAATAGACCACTAACCGTTTTACTAGACGAGGAGCAGGTCCGCGACCACTACGACAGAGGCGATGATTTCTACGGCTGGTTCCTTGGCCCACGCATGATCTACACTTCCGGCGTTATCTCAGATATCAACAAGGAGGAGACTCTTGAGGAGCTCCAGGATAACAAGCTCGCCATCGTCTGCGAGAAGATCGATCTCCAGAAGGGCGAGAGAATGCTTGATATTGGCTGTGGATGGGGAACTCTTACCAACTTCGCCAGTGTCAACTTTGGCGCCAACGCCACTGGTATCACTCTCGGACGTAACCAGACCGCCTGGGGTAATGCTGGCCTTCGCAAGGCCGGAATTCCAGAGGAGCAGTCAAGAATTTTGTGCATGGATTACCGTGATATCCCAGTTCCTGAAGGGCGTTACCACAAAATCACCTGTCTTGAGATGGCCGAGCACGTCGGTGTCCGCCACTTTACCTCTTTTTTGAAGCAGGTCAATGAGATGCTTGATGACGACGGAATCTTCTTCTTGCAGATCGCCGGTCTTCGTAAGTCCTGGCAGTACGAGGACCTCATCTGGGGTCTTTTCATGAACAGATACATCTTCCCAGGTGCTGATGCCTCCACGCCGCTTGGTTTTTTCATCGACAACCTTGAGGCTGCCGGCTTCGAGGCCAAGGCGGTTGACACTATCGGTGTCCACTACTCTGCGACTCTCTGGAGATGGTACAGAAACTGGTTGGGCAACCGCGACAACGTTGTTGCCAAGTACGGCATCAAGTGGTTCAAGATCTGGGAGTTCTTCCTCGCTTACTCGACCATCATCTCTCGCGAGGGAGGAGCAACCTGCTACCAGATTACCTTGGTCAAGAACATCAACTCTACTCACCGCGTTCTTGGTATTCCAACTCAGTTCGGCCTTACTGCTGCGCTCGAGAAGGGCAGAGCTGATTTGAAGGCGAATGCCCTCAAGGCCTAGATTTGAATGGCGTAGAGAGGCGCTGTGGCTGTAAGCCATGAGCTTCTCTTTTCGAAGCTGACCTTACAGAGAGTCGCAATCAACGACAGCGCGGCGACTGGGCATGGTATATTCCATGGCTCAGAGACGACCACATCACGACGTAGGCACGCCTTCAAAATGTCTGTGGATATGTATGACAATTATGTAGATGAATGAACGGAATGGCATTGATAAAGATGACACGAATTGCTTATAGAGCTAAATATAAACGGTTTTGAGGGATACTTTGAAATCAAGATTTGACATTTCTTGTGCCAATAGAACAACTTGGGCGGTCAGATTATGAATGGGTGTGAAAGTGGGCTGGTAATAATATCTGTGCATGGCTAATCTCCGTCGGTCCATAGTTGAGCCGTGACCAAGGTACCCAAGTGGGCGAACTGCTGTCGTCAGCGACTTAACAGGAGAGCTTCCCTCGAACACACTTTTTTCCTCGACAACGTCTTGCATTTTGATTCTCCTCGTCCACATTCTTTTCCTGATATCGTTAGAAGCGCAATGTATTCGGGCTCCAGCTCGTACCTTGGCGGCAATGCCGGGCACCCTGCTGGACAGCCACAATTTCCATCCTATGCTCAGAACCAGCAACCTGGCAGCTTTCCAGGACAGCAACAGACAATACAACCTGGCGGTTTCAACCCGCAGGCAACAGGCTTTCAACAACCTCAACCGACGGGCTTCCAGCAGCAGGCGCCACTTCCATCTCAGTATACTGGGTTCCCAGCAACTCAATCGCAATATGGACAACAGGGTCAACAGGGGTTCGCTCCTCGGCCTATGCCACCAATACCGACCGAAGCCCACCAACAGCAGCCGCAGCCGCATCAACAACCACCAGCCAGCGTACAGCCGCAACCGACTGGCTTCGCGCAGATGGCAGCGTCGTTCCAGAATGCTGGGACGTCCAAGCCAAAAGGCAGACGAGCAGCGAAACCATCTGCTAAGATACCGAACATAAGACTTTCCTTTATCACAGCGAAAGATCAGGCACAATTCGAGACACTTTTCAAATCAGCAGCTGGCGACGAGCAGGCGCTTTCTGGCGACAAGTCCCGGGATATTCTTATGAGGTCTAATCTGGATGGCGACTCTCTGTCGCAGATATGGCAGCTCGCCGACACAACCAGATCAGGACACCTGCTATTCCCTGAATTCGCATTAGCTATGTACTTGTGCAACTTGAAGTTGGTCGGGAAGCAACTACCTCATACCCTCCCTGAGCACATCAGGAACGAAGTTTCGAGCATGGTGGACATCATAAACTTTGGCGTAGCCGATGATGCTCCAGCAGTCCATCCAACCAACGTTCCAGACTTCAACACTCGCTCCTCTACAGCATCTCCACCCACTATCCAGCAGCCCCAACCGATGCCATCTAACTCTCAGCTACTCACTGCACAAATGACTGGCTTTCCATCTCAGCCAACAGGATTCCAAGGGAACTTTCAGCCCCAGCAGAACCCCCAGCCGACTGGGTACGGCGGACCTAGGCCACCTATGCCCACTGGGTTTCGCAAGAGCCTGTCTCCAAACCCGCAACAATCCATGAGTGGGATGCATGCGCCGCTGAATGCCCAGCCAACGGGTATGCCTGGCCAATGGGGACTTGTTAATGCTCCAGCAACTGGGCTGCCTAACATTGATGCCTTGCAGGCACGTATGATGCCGCAGCCAGGTAGAGAGCAGGGCAATTATACGACTGCTGGTCTTTCCGGAAACGCAGTCATTCCATGGGCCGTCACTAAGGATGAGAAGACTAGGTATGATTCTCTATTCAAGGCGTGGGACGGGCTGAACAAAGGGTTTATTGGAGGTGATGTGGCCATCGAAGTGTTCGGACAGAGTGGTTTACCAAAACCAGATCTCGAAAGGGTATGGACCTTGGCGGACAATGGCAATAAGGGGCGTTTAAATATGGATGAGTTTGCGGTTGCGATGCATCTTATCTACAGAAAACTCAACGGCTATCCACTTCCGGCACAGCTACCACCTGAGCTTGTGCCACCGTCGACCCGTAACTTCAACGATTCAATCGGAACCGTTAAATCGTTGCTTCATCAGGAATCGGCCTTTAGAAAGGACACAGGGGCGAATCTGCTTCCACAGAAGACCGCCGTTAGCTATCTCAAAAACCGTTCCTTCAAAGTTGACTCTATCTTGAAGAATGGCCGCAAGGATGCAACTGTTTTCAAAAACAACGATGATGATGTCGGATACAAGTCCAGCGCCCGCCGCCGTTTGGGCACTAGTTCCCCTCGTCCGGAATCCCCCCTTTCTTCAGCTTCTAGTGAAGATCTCACTCTGGATCAACTCAAAAAGAAAATCCGCGAGAAGCAGGTGATTCTGGATTCCTTGGATTTCAAGGACCAAAATGCGGCTGAGGAGGATGATGTACTGGATAGAAATGACCGCCGGGAAGCCGAGGAGCTCTACAGGCGCATTCGTCGTATCCAGGAGGACATTGATACTCATCCTGATGCGGCATTAAGAAACGTCGACTCAGGCGCTGAGCGCCGTGCTTTGAAGCGCCAGCTGGAACGCCTGACTGACAAGCTTCCTGAAATAGCAAGTCAGGTCCGCCGCACCGAGCGTAGCATTGCGGAGGCTAAACTCGAACTTTTCCGCCTCAAGGACGCGAAGGCGCATCCAGGGACCGCGTCCTGTATCGTTGGCACTGGGCCAGGAGGCACTGTCACAGAATCTGATAGACTCAAGGCACGAGCCAAGGCGATGATGCAACAGCGCTCAGCGGCATTGACGGGCAGGAAGATCGAGATCAATGATGATGATCTCGCCGCGCCAAAGCGCCTCGAGGAGGAGAATATCCGAATCAAAACCGAACGTGGAAACAACGAGAGAATGGTTAAGGATGTTGAGGACAGCGTGCGCGATTTCTCGCAAGGCCTCGAGGATAGCTTGAAGGATGGCGCTGAAAGCTCATCGAGTGAGCATGAGAAGCGCAGATGGGAGGATGGGCTTGGCGTTGAGGACGAGGTGAAGGACTTCATCTTTGACTTGCAACGATCCAGCAGAAGCTCCCGTATTCGCAACGAGGATACGAATACGAGCCGCAGTTCTGCAAGGTCGAACACAGTAAGAGACGTCTCGTCCTCTCGCCTTCGGGAAGCGGTGTCACCTGCCGCCCAGAGGCGCCCCAGTCCTTCTCCCGCGGTTGGAGGCGGTGGGTCCTACGCGTCTTACAAGACTTCAGAAGAGAGAGCCGCATATATCAAACAGCAGGCTGAGCAGCGCATGGCTGAACGCCTTGCGGCCCTTGGTATCAAAGCACCATCGAAGCCAGGCGAGACAACACAACAGAGGATGGAGCGTGAAAAGAAAGAGCGCGCTGATAAGTTTCGTCAAGCTGAGGAGGAAGATGTCAAGCGCGAGAACGAGAGACAAGCTCGTATTGCAGAAGAACAAGGAAAGCCAACTGCCGAGTCGGTCGCACCTAATGAACACAAGAAGCCCCCACCACCTCCAGCAAGAAAAACCACAAAAGCTGATGTGACTGAGAGAGAACTTCCAAAGCCACAAGTTGAAGATGATAGGGTGCAACAAGAGCACGAAGCTCAGCAGATTGCCACAAAAAGTCTTGAGTATGTTCATGCCATTTATCCGCATCACAATAATGTGTACTAACTTCCGTTTTAGGGACGACGCTGCACGTCAGGAGCGCGAGCTTGCTCAGGAACGCGAGGCTGCACAAACACGCCTGAAAGCCCTTGAGGAGCAAGTCAAGGCAGGAAAGGTTAAGAAGGAGGAGGAGAAACGCAGAAAGAAGGCAGCTCAAGCAGAGGCCAAAGAAAAGGAGGCAAGACTTGCAGCTCAACGAGCTGAAATTGAGGCGGCAAAGGAACGTGAGAGAGAGCTCCAACGCCAGCTGGAAGCCATTGATGACGATAGTTCGTCGAACGATGAAGGCCCGGAGGAGCTGACGCCGCAAGCATCCACTCCGATTAAAGAGAGTCCGGAGCCTGAGAGAGCACCAACTCCGCCATCAGCTCCAGTCGTGAGGCCTCCAACGCCTCCGGCACCGGCAGCGCCATCCAGCGTTGCATCCCCGCAGACTGATACGGAGACTCGCAACCCTTTCTTCAAGAATCTTCAGCAAAAGTCATCGGCTGCATCCACTCCTAGTTTCACAGTGACACCTGCAGCTTGCGAGCAGTCTACAAATCCCTTCCACCGCTTGCCTGTTATCCAGAAGTCGCCGGAACCACTTGCGCCACAACCTACTGGCTCGAGAGTTCGTCCAGAAGAGGACGAGTGGTCCATGGATGGCTCAGACAAGGAGGACTCCTCGGATGATGAGGAGGGCCCTGGAGCTGGAAATGCACGTCAGCTTGCATCTTTGTTGTTTGGCACTATGGCGCCACCTCGCCCACTCTCTGCCAACGAGAACACGCCAGCTGCCGCCTTCTCTCATCCTTCTCCCACTCCAGCTTCTCCACCTCCAGCGCCATTGCCACCAGTCACTGCACCACCACCGCCGCCACCACCTATGCCAGCCGCAAATGCTCCATTGCAAACCCCAATGCCGGAAGGCGGTGCACCACCTCTACCTCCGCCGCCGCCGGGTGCTCTGCCACCACCACCACCCCCGCCAATGCCAAGTGCCGGCGGTCCTCCTGCGGATGGCAGACCAGCTGCTCTGCTCGGTGAGATTCAGATGGGGAGACAGCTGAAGAAGACTCAAACGAAGGACAATAGTGATGCGGCCGTCGCCGGAAGAGTGTTGTAGAGTGCTGATCATAGTCAAGCGTAGTTCGAAGCGTCGTTAAACGAGCTAGCAGTACAGTATAGTCTCGGTAAGACGATGTAATCTATCCCGTGTCAAGAAATCGTCTTAGTAAATATATCGGAATATTGAATTATTAC
>RCNJ01000257.1_pt1 | contig 65302 bp, 55 predicted proteins | sample 2041171 | NCBI WGS metagenome assembly RCNJ01 (sample SAMN09708213, study PRJNA481090) | feces metagenome | biome: feces | host: Pygoscelis adeliae | place: Antarctica: Rookery Lake | collected 2010-03-01 | reverse complement strand
TGCGGCGTCACGCAGCCAGCTATACCTGTAGTCCCAGTTCCGCTCCCCACCGAAGGTCTCAGGCAGCGAAGTCGTTGGGGCTGCCACGATGCCTCCGGTCTCAGCATGGGTGAGCATCTGTAACACCAGAAGCGATCGCACAATAGCGGAGCGGTGCGGTCCTTGATATCGACAAGATTCGCTCCAGCTCTCCCAACGATGCTGTGTTGCGCGGAGGCGTTCCGCCACAGGAAGCGCCGGGGGAACTTCCTTCCAGGACTTTGTCCATGAACTGATGAAGTCGTAGGTTTCTCCTTCCTCTGCTTGGAAGGTGTCAGTGTGCATACGGGTGTTGTTGTGGTTGGCGGTGGGCAGTCGGGGCCCTCGCAACAGCAACGAATCTGGTCCGGCGATGGCACGCAGCGCGATGGGCTGGCTCTTATTGTCGAGGTCCCCTCTGGGTGTGGAATGCATGGGGTCACGGTCGGTGGCTGCATCGGCGACCCGGCTGACCCAAGGCTCAATCAGTCCGTAGCCAAACCTGACAATCCACTCGTGCTCGATGGTGACTGAACCGTTGAGGACTTCAATTCGGCGGATGAGGTCTGCGCGGCCGTCTCCCGTTGGCATTGCGTCCGTTACCCGCGCGGTGCCAGTGGGCGAGACGTAGGATGTTTCCAAGACGAAGGAATCACCCACATATTGACGAGTAATTTCGACGGCGTCGGGAACGGTGATCAACCATCGACCGTTACGGGGGGAGCCCAGAAGCGCTGCGAAGCAGGCCGGGGAGTCAAAGTTAGGTAAGCAGAGCCAATCAATTGAGCCTTGTTTGCTCACCAAAGCGGCAGTGTGCCCATCACCAAGGACCGCGTAGTCCGAAATGGGTGTGTACTTGTGGTCCCGTTGCTGGGTTGTCATCTAGTCATCCTGCCTGCTGGTGACGGCTTGTCCACCTCTAACGGTAGGGGACTACGAAATCCTCTCAACGCTGAATCGAACGAGTGTACGAAAGTCGTCCCCGGCGTCTAGGATGTTCTGGTGAGTGAACGCTTAGTAATCCAGGGTGCCCGTGAACATAACCTCCAAAACGTCGATCTTGACCTGCCTCGCGATCAGCTGATCGTTTTTACCGGCCTTTCGGGCTCTGGGAAGTCTTCCCTCGCGTTCGACACCATCTTCGCGGAGGGGCAGCGCCGGTACGTGGAGTCGTTGTCGGCATACGCCCGGCAGTTCCTCGGTCAGATGGATAAGCCCGATGTCGACTTCATCGAAGGGCTCTCGCCAGCGGTCTCTATCGATCAGAAATCGACGAACCGCAACCCTCGGTCAACAGTGGGCACAATCACCGAGGTTTACGACTATCTTCGGCTCCTGTCCAGTCTGTGGCGAGCGGGTAACCGCGCAAACACCGCAGCAGATTGTGGACCGCCTGCTAGAGATGCCTGACGGCACCCGCTATCAAATCTTGGCTCCGGTGATTCGCGGACGCAAAGGTGAGTATTCCGAATTGTTCAGCGACTTGCAGTCGCGTGGCTTTTCGCGAGCACGGGTCGACGGCGAGGTGATCCAACTTTCTACGCCACCCACTCTCGAGAAGAGACGTTGTTATTGACCGATTGGTTGCCAAGGAGGGAGTGGCACGCAGACTCACCGACTCGGTGGAAACCGCGCTGGGTCTCGCAGAAGGTCTTGTCGTCGTCGACATGGTTGATCTCCCCGAAGATGATGAGCAGCGTGAGCGTCGGTTCTCCGAACACCGGGCATGTCCCAACGATCACGTTCTGACCCTCGACGAAATTGAACCGCGCACCTTTTCTTTTAACGCCCCGTACGGCGCTTGCCCAGAATGCACCGGAATCGGTTCCCGCCTCGAAGTCGACCCCCAGTTAGTGGTCCCTGACGATGAGCGCACACTCGCAGAAGGAGCAGTAGCCCCATGGGCGCAAACATCGTCTGAATATCACCAACGGGTGTTGACGGGACTTGCAGAAGACCTGGAATTCTCGATGGACGTCCCATGGCGGGCGCTGCCCGAACGCGCACGCAACGCAGTACTACACGGCGAAGACCACAAGGTCCACGTCAAATACCGGAACCGATGGGGCCGCGAACGCCAGTACTCAACGGGATTCGAAGGAGCAATTAGCTTCCTGCAACGCAGGCACTCCGAAACCGATTCGGAATGGTCCAAGGACCGTTACGAGGCGTACATGCGCGAAGTTCCTTGCCCTGTCTGCAATGGCACCCGGCTCAAATCTGAAGTACTCGCAGTAAAGATCAGCGGAAAGTCCATTGCGCAGGTCTGTGAACTGCCATTACGTGAATGCCGTGACTTCCTCAACGATCTTGAACTGGGGACTCGCGAACGAGCCATCGCAGGGCAGGTTCTCAAGGAAATTCAGGACCGGCTCGGATTCCTCCTCGACGTCGGCCTCGACTACCTCTCCTTGATCCGGCCTGCCGCGACGCTCTCCGGCGGCGAGGCCCAACGAATCCGCCTGGCAACGCAGATCGGTTCCGGGCTCGTCGGTGTCCTCTATGTGCTGGATGAGCCGAGCATCGGCCTCCACCAGCGTGATAACCGGCGGCTGATCGACACCTTGACCCGACTGCGGGATCTGGGAAATACGCTCATCGTGGTTGAACACGATGAAGACACCATCCGGTCAGCGGATTGGATCGTCGACATCGGCCCCGGCGCAGGGGAGCACGGCGGACACGTCGTGCACTCTGGTGACTATCAGGGACTGTTGGACAACGAAGAGTCACTGACGGGTGCGTACCTTTCGGGCAGGAGGAGCATTCCCATGCCTGCCGAACGCCGTCGGACTGACCCCGATGCTCAAGTCAAGGTCATCGGGGCGCGGGAAAACAACCTTCGCACCATTGATGTGTCGTTCCCACTCGGTGTCCTGACCGCAGTAACAGGGGTCTCTGGCTCCGGTAAGTCAACCGTGGTGAATTCGATTCTGCACACTGTGCTGGCGAACGAACTGAACGGGGCGCGTCAGGTACCGGGGCGACACACCCGTGTGATGGGCGTAGACCAACTCGACAAGGTCGTGCACGTAGACCAAGGACCCATCGGACGGACACCTCGTTCGAACGCCGCGACCTACACCGGGGTCTGGGATCACGTCCGCAAACTCTTTGCCGAGACCAATGAAGCCAAAGTCCGCGGCTACCTGCCGGGTAGGTTCTCCTTCAACGTTAAGGGTGGTCGCTGCGAAGCCTGCTCAGGCGATGGCACCCTCAAGATTGAAATGAACTTTCTTCCGGCTGTTTACGTTCCTTGTGAGGTCTGCCGCGGGGCGCGGTATAACCGCGAGACGCTCGAAGTGCGGTTCAAAGACAAAACTGTTGCCGATGTGCTGGATATGCCCATTGAGCAGGCCGCTGAGTTCTTCGCAGCCGTTCCCGCCATTTCACGTCACCTGCGCACACTGGTTGACGTTGGTCTGGGATACGTCCGGTTGGGACAACCAGCGCCCACTCTTTCTGGTGGAGAAGCCCAACGAGTCAAACTTGCGTCAGAGCTTCAGAAGCGTTCCACGGGTCGCACGATTTACGTGCTCGATGAGCCGACAACAGGACTGCACTTCGAAGACATCAGGAAGCTTCTCGCGGTGCTCCAAACTCTTGTGGACAAGGGCAACACCGTCATCGTCATTGAGCACAATCTTGACGTGATCAAGAACGCCGACTGGGTCATCGACATGGGACCAGAAGGCGGCAACGGCGGCGGCCTCGTGGTAGCCGAGGGGACTCCGGAACAAATAGCAGCGTCAGAAGAGAGTCACACCGGATATTTCCTGAAGGATGTGCTGCAGGAGCCTGTGCCGCTCGGACCGAAACGGGTCAAAGTTGATAAGGGCGTGCAAAAACCTGCCAAGCGTAAAACCCGCAGTAAAGCGAAACTGGCCTAACTAAAGTGAGCCACTTCCTAGCACTGAACGAAGCGCGCTCATGGTTAGGCTGGTGTCATGGCTGATCCCATGACATACCGGCCTCAACCGGGTGAGATTCCCACGGAACCTGGCGTCTACCGCTTCCGGGATGACCATCGCCGTGTCATTTATGTAGGCAAGGCGAAAAACCTTCGTGCTCGTCTGGCAAACTACTTTCAAGACGTTGCCAGCCTGCATCCGCGTACGGCCACGATGGTCACCACTGCGTCATCAGTCGAGTGGACTGTTGTCAGCACCGAGGTAGAAGCCCTTGCGTTGGAGTACTCATGGATTAAGGAGTACGACCCACGTTTCAACGTGAAGTATCGCGATGACAAGTCGTACCCCTACCTTGCCGTCACAATGGGGGACAAGGTACCCCGCGCCCAAGTACTGCGTGGTGCCAAACGAAAAGGCACCCGCTACTTCGGGCCTTTCGCACACGCCTGGGCAATTCGGGAAACCCTTGACTTGCTGTTGCGGGTATTCCCGATCCGTACCTGCTCAGCAGGAGTATTCCGAAGAGCACAGCAGACTGGCCGCCCGTGCCTGCTGGCATACATAGACAAATGTTCGGCACCCTGTGTGGGCCGCATCAGTGAGGAAGACCACCGCGTACTGGCCGAAGAGTTCTGCGCCTTTATGGGCGGTGATACCGGCAAATTCGTCCGACGTCTTACTCAGCAGATGAAGGACGCCGCCAATGAGATGGACTACGAACAAGCAGCCAGATTGCGCGATGACATCACTGCGCTTGAACGGGCCCTCGAGAAGAACGCGGTCGTCCTGCAGGACGGAACGGATGCAGACATCTTCGCCATGGTCGGCGACGAACTCGAAGCTGCCGTCCAGGTTTTTCACGTCCGAGGCGGACGAATTCGTGGGCAACGAGGCTGGGTTGTTGAAAAGGTAGAAGACATTTCCGATGAGAAACTCATTGAACATCTCCTCCAGCAGGTCTACGGCACCGTTGAGGATGACACTGCGGTTCAGCACGACGTGGTCGCCACAGAACACCTCGTGCCAAAGGAAATTCTCGTACCGGTCCTACCGGACGACGCGACACAGGTACGGGCTTGGCTTTCCGGGCTGCGCGGATCAAAGGTTGATATCCGAGTACCGCAACGTGGTGACAAAAAGGCTCTGGCCGAAACGGTCCTGAAGAACGCAACCCATGCATTGGCGCTGCACCGTAGCCGCCGATCGGGAGACCTCACCACTCGCAGTCAGGCCCTCCAAGAGATCCAAGAAGCTCTGAACACCGCTACGGCTCCACTGCGAATTGAGTGCTTTGACATCTCAACGACTCAGGGCACCCATCAAGTCGCGTCCATGGTTGTGTTCGAAGATGGCTTGGCACGTAAGAGTGAATACCGACACTTTGCCATCCGAGGGCCTGACGGTGATGGCGCCGCAGATGACACTGCGGCAATGTATGAGGTGATCACACGGCGGTTTAAGCGTTACCTGGCGGACCAAGCGGACTCAAAGGAACTCGAAGTCTCCGATCTGGAAAGCCAAAACATTGACCTGGGCTCACCCCCCGAGCCCAGAAGATTCGCGTACCCACCCAACCTCGTCGTCGTCGACGGTGGCCAACCCCAAGTGGCAGCGGCTGCACGCGCACTTGCAGACCTTGGGATTGACGACGTCGCCCTCTGTGGCCTGGCAAAACGGCTGGAAGAGGTCTGGTTACCGGACGACCCCTACCCGGTGATTCTCGAGCGCAGCTCAGAAGGCCTCTATTTGTTGCAGCGACTTCGCGATGAAGCCCACCGATTTGCCATCAGCTATCACCGGAAGAAGCGCGGCAAGGCAATGACTGCGTCCGTTCTGGACGACATTCCAGGCTTAGGCCCTATCCGTCAGGCCAACCTCTTGCGGCACTTCGGTTCAGTGAAGCGTCTGCGTGCCGCAAGCGCAGAAGAGATCGTGACTGTCCCCGGAATGGGCAAAGCAACTGCCGAAGCGGTCGTCCAAGCCCTTAGCGGCAACACGAATAGAACGACGCCAGTTTCGGAGCCTGTTGACGAACCTGACATCATTGGGCCATGAAAGACAACGAGGGCACACACCTAGTTCCAGGTGGTATCCCCGAACTAGAAGCGGTCACGCATGCGCCCGACTTGGATCGCTCTCAGGTGGTGATCATCACCGGAATGTCCGGGGCAGGCCGGACCCGCGCAGCAGCAGAGCTTGAAGATCTTGGCTGGTACGTCATCGACAACCTGCCGCCCATGATGCTGCTGCATCTGCTCGAACTGGCTCACCATGCCGGTGGCACCCTCACCCGCTTTGCCGCGGTGGTTGATGTCCGCGGTGGCCAGTTCTTTGATGACCTCATCGGTGTCATGGCGCAGCTGCGCAAACTCGAAGTCGACTATCGAGTGATGTTCCTCGACGCGAGCGACGAAGTGCTGGTGCGACGCTATGAACTAGTGCGCCGGCCCCACCCTTTGCAAGACGATGGTGGTCTCTTGGACGGGATCTCTCGGGAACGAACCCTGCTGGAAGACATTCGCCGCCAGTCAGATGTGGCAATCGACACCAGCTCCCTGAACGTCCATCAGCTGGGCCGGCGGGTCCGCGAAGCCATCGCGCAAGATGAAGAACACCCCCTGCGTGTCAACGTGGTCTCCTTCGGGTTCAAATATGGAATCCCTCTGGATGCCGACCTCGTTGTCGACATGAGATTCCTCCCCAACCCGTACTGGATCACTGAACTGCGGCATCTAAGCGGTCTGGACGAGCCAGTGCGGGACTACGTGCTGGGGCAGCCCAAAACGCTCCCATTCATCAAGGCTTACCTTGCGGCATTGGAGCCGGTCTTCACCGGCTATTTAGAACAAGAAAAACGGTTCGTCACTCTCGCAATTGGGTGCACAGGCGGTATGCACCGATCAGTGGCGGTTTCTGAAGAGATGGGCCGACTTTTACGGCAAGAGGGCTACCGCGTCGCAATCAATGCACGTGATCTGGGGAAGGAATGACATGAGCTGGCGAAACGGCACGTCCCCGTCTGTTGTCTCCCTCGGTGGTGGGCACGGGCTGGCAGCAAACCTGTCCGCACTGCGCCTCATGACCGATCGGCTTACTGCCGTCGTAACTGTCGCGGATGACGGTGGATCTTCCGGCCGGCTTCGGAACGAACTTGGAGTACTACCCCCCGGCGATCTGCGAATGGCCTTGGCGGCTCTCTGCGATGAAACGGAGTGGGGTACAACGTGGCGTGATCTGCTGCAGCATCGCTTCACCTCCAGCGGTGACCTCGACCAGCACGCGGTTGGAAATCTGCTCATTGTTGCGCTCTGGGAACAACTTGGAGACACCGTGGCCGGGTTGGACTGGGTGGGACGACTGCTTGGAGCCCGTGGCCGGGTGCTTCCCATGGCTTCGGTTCCGCTGGAAATTCGCGCGCAGGTTGAAACAGCAACCGGCACACGTACGGTGATAGGGCAGAGCCAGGTTGCTATGGCCGCAGGACGGATCAGTCGATTAGAGCTAATCCCAGCAGACCCACCAGCGTGCCCCGAGGCGCTAGAAGCCATCTATGATGCAGATTGGATCGTTCTCGGACCAGGCTCCTGGTACTCATCGGTTATGCCACATCTGCTGGTTCCCGAGTTGGCTATTGCCATTCATGAGACCAATGCCCGCCGCTGCATCACTCTGAACCTTGCCGATGAAGTTGGCGAGACTTCAGGATTATCCACCACGGACCATCTAGAGGTGTTGCTCAACCACGACCCAGATCTGCAGATAGACGCCGTGGTGGCTGACCCTTCAGCCGTTGACGATATAGATCAATTGACCCAGGTCGCTCAAGGGCTGGGTGCGCGCGTTCTGATGAGACAAGTCCGTCGTGGAGACGGATCGGCTCGGCATGATCCGCTGCGGTTAGCAGCGGCATATCGCGATGTTTTCGATGGTTTTCTAGGTGACGTCGGGACCGCGTCAGGAAAGTGGCAGGATTAGACACATGGCACTGACAGCTGAGGTCAAGGACGAGATCGCACGTTTGAAGGTCGACAAAACCAGTTGTCGCAAGGCAGAGGTAGCCGCGACTTTGAGGTTCGCGGGAGGGTTACACATAGTCTCCGGTCGCATCGTGATCGAGGCGGAGTTAGACACTGGAGTAGCAGCACGAAGGTTGAAACAAGCGATTGCTGACGTATATGGCCACGGTAGTGAGGTGATGATCATCTCGCCCGGCGGCATCCGGCGCACAAGTCGCTACGTCGTCCGTGTGGTCCGCGAAGGGGAGTCCCTCGCCAGGCAGACCGGGCTCCTAGACAACATGGGGCGGCCAATCCGTGGTCTACCCCCACAGATCATCGCTGCAGGAATTGGTGAAGCGGAAGCCGCGTGGCGCGGCGCATTCCTAGCGCACGGTTCCCTCACCGAACCGGGGCGGTCATCGGCCCTTGAAATCACTTGCCCAGGTCCGGAGGCTGCGTTGGCGCTCGTTGGGTCGGCGCGTCGGATGGGCATCGCAAGTAAAGCTCGCGAAGTGCGCGGAGTCGACCGGGTCGTGATCCGCGACGGTGACGCAATTGCAGAGATGCTCAAACGGCTTGGTGCAACTGAAACCGTGAAGATTTGGCAGGAGCGGCGGCAGCGCCGTGAAGTGCGGGGGACCGCCAACCGCCTGGCGAACTTTGATGACGCGAACCTGCGACGCTCGGCGCGTGCCGCGGTTGCTGCAGGGGCCAGAGTCGAACGCGCATTTAAAATTCTCGGCGATGACCTGCCGGACCACTTGCGACAGGCGGGCGAATTACGCCTGGCGCATAGGCAGTCGTCTCTGGAAGAACTTGGTCAGCTCGCTGTCCCTCCGCTGACGAAAGACGCGGTGGCGGGCCGCATTAGGCGCTTGCTTGCAACGGCAGACAAACGCGCGGTCGATCTAGGCATTCCAGACACCGAAGATGGTTTGAGCCCAGACCTGCTTGATCTCTGACCAAAAGATGGGCACACGTCGTCTCATATGACGTTTGTCCCATGGGAGATCTCGCGTACGGTATAGACTTGATCATGTTCGGTGATGCGAAGCACCTTTTGTACGTTGTGTTCCGTGTCTCATCCGCGTACATCGACGTACGTAGTTTTCATCAACAACAGTGTGCGTCGGGTAACACCGGCGCGCCCCGAGGAGGGCAATAGTGACAATCCGCGTCGGAATCAACGGCTTCGGTCGAATTGGACGTAACTTTCTCCACGCCATCTTGCAGTCCGGAGCTGACATCGAGGTCGTTGCAGTTAACGACCTCACGGACAACAAGACCCTGGCACACCTGCTGAAGTACGACTCCGTTCTGGGTCGTGCAACACAAGAGGTGACCTACGACGACGAGTCGATCAGCGTGGGTGGCAAGAAGATCCGTGCTCTTGCAGAGCGCGACCCAGCAAACCTCCCATGGGGCGAGCTCGGCGCAGACATTGTGATTGAGTCAACGGGTTTCTTCACCGACGCGACCAAGGCCAAGGCCCACATCGACGCCGGTGCCAAGAAGGTCATCATCTCCGCTCCGGCGAAGAACGAAGACGGCACCTTTGTCATGGGCGTCAACGAGGGTGACTACGACCCCGCAACGATGCACATCATTTCCTGTGCCTCTTGCACCACGAACTGCCTCGCCCCGATGGCCAAGGTCCTCGATGAGGCCTTCGGCATCCAGCGCGGTCTCATGACCACGATCCACGCCTACACGGGTGACCAGAACCTGCAGGATGGCCCGCACAGCGACCTTCGTCGTGCACGTGCCGCAGCGATCAACATCGTTCCGACCTCAACCGGTGCAGCCAAGGCTGTCGCTCTCGTGCTGCCACAGCTCAAGGGCAAGCTCGACGGATACGCACTGCGCGTTCCCGTCGTCACCGGCTCTGCGACGGACCTGACCTTCACAGCTGAGAAGCCAGTAACGGTCGAGTCTGTGAACGCCGCCATCAAGGCAGCTGCAGAAGGCCCGATGAAGGGTGTGCTGAAGTACACCGAGGACCCAATCGTTTCGACCGACATCGTCACCGACCCAGCGTCGAGCATCTTCGACTCTGGGCTCACCAAGGTGATCGGTGACCAGGTCAAGGTTGTCTCCTGGTACGACAACGAGTGGGGCTACTCCAACCGCCTCGTGGACCTTACGGTCCTCGTCGGCGAGAAGCTCTGATTAACTCGCTTTTAAGCGTTGACTGACATGCGTCCGCGTGCACACTTGGGGTTCACTCCTCGTGGGCACGCGGACGCTGTCATGTCAGCGGCTTCCCAATCACTTTTCTGCTATTAGATGACCGGAGTGCCCCTGTGAAGACAATTGCTGATCTGGGCGACCTACGCGGAAAGCGCGTTCTCGTCCGTTCCGATTTCAACGTTCCGCTCGACGGCAACACCATCACCGACGACGGTCGCATCCGTGCAGCCCTACCGACGCTCACCAAGCTCATTGAAGCGGGCGCCAAAGTCGTTGTGACTGCCCACTTGGGTCGCCCCAAGGGCGAGCCCGACCCCAAATTCTCACTTGCGCCCGTTGCCGCCCGCTTAGGCGAACTACTCGGCGCTGACGTCGCATTGGCCTCGGATACAGTCGGGGACAACGCAAAGCAGACCGTCAATAGGTTGCAGGATGGCCAGGTCGCGCTTCTTGAGAACATCCGATTCGACGCTCGCGAGACCTCCAAGGTTGACGTCGAGCGCGAAGCACTCGCTGATGACCTTGCCGGGCTTGCCGATGCATACGTCTCAGACGGCTTCGGAGTTGTGCACCGCAAACAGGCCTCCGTTTATGACATCGCGAAGAAGCTTCCAGCCGCAGTCGGGCAACTAGTTCTCAAAGAGGTCAAGTCGCTGCAGAAGGCCACTGACGCGCCTGAGCGTCCCTACGCCGTCGTGCTGGGCGGTTCCAAAGTCTCCGACAAACTCGGTGTCATAGCGAACCTCATCACGAAGGCCGACCGGATCCTGATTGGTGGGGGCATGGTCTTCACCTTCCTTGCTGCCCAAGGACACTCCGTCGGAAAGTCACTCCTTGAAGAAGACCAGATCGAGACCGTGAAGGGCTACCTCGCCAAGGCTGAAGAAGCCGGCGTGGAAATCGTCCTCCCCACGGACATCGTGGTCGCACCAGAGTTCAAAGCAGACTCAACACCCACGGTCGTTGCTGCTGACGCAATTCCTGCCGACCAAATAGGTTTGGACATCGGCCCCGACTCGCAGAAGCTGTTCGCTGCGAAGCTTGCAGACGCCAAGACAATCGTCTGGAATGGCCCTGCTGGGGTCTTTGAATTTGACGCATTCGCCGGCGGAACCCGGGCAATTGCCCAGGCCCTCGTCGATGCAACCGCTACCGGCGCGTTCTCAATCGTTGGCGGCGGCGACTCTGCCGCGGCCGTCCGAATCCTCGGATTCGACGAGAACGGCTTCAGCCACATCTCAACCGGTGGGGGAGCAAGCCTTGAGTTCCTCGAAGGCAAGTCCCTCCCCGGAATCGCCGTTCTCGGCGCCTGACACCTTCACACTAAGGAGAAATACGTGGCTCACGCACGTACCCCGCTCATTGCGGGAAACTGGAAGCTCAACCTCGACCACCACGAAGCCGTGCACCTCGTGCAGAAGCTCGCTTGGAGTCTGAAAGACGCCAAGCATGACTTCTCAGCAGTTGAGGTCACAGTGCTGGCACCATTCACTGACCTGCGCAGTGTGCAGACCCTTGTGGACGCAGACAAAATTGAGGTCACCTACGGTGCCCAGGATGTCTCAGCACACAAGTCCGGCGCATACACGGGAGAGATCTCACCGGCCTTCCTCGCGAAGCTCGGCGTGAAGTACGTGGCAATCGGACACTCCGAACGCCGCCAGTACCACAACGAGGACGACGCGCTCGTGAATGCCAAGACCAAATCAGCTCTGGCAGAGGGCCTCGTGCCCATTGTCTGCGTTGGCGAGGCCCTTGAGATTCGCAAGGCAGGCGAACACGTTCCGTTCACCTTGAGCCAGGTCGAAGGCGCATTGAAGGACCTTTCAGCGGAAGACGCTGCGAAGGTTGTCATTGCATACGAACCTGTCTGGGCAATCGGAACTGGTGAAGTTGCCACGCCACAGGATGCACAGGAAGTAGCTCAGGCCATCCGCGCCAAGCTCACTGAACTGTTCTCTGCCGAGGTCGCGGCTGCCGTCCGCGTTCTTTATGGTGGATCAGTAAAGTCCAGCTCCATTGCGGAACTCATGCAGGAGCAGGACGTCGACGGCGCACTCGTCGGCGGCGCAAGCCTTGACCCTGAGGAGTTCGCGAAGATCGCGCGCTTCCAGGAGCACAACGCAAACTGACCGGTTGTCACCGCTCACATAGACACTGAGCAACTAAAGATCCGGCCAATGCCGCGCCACTTCGGCGAGGCATTGGCCGGATCGGCTCTATGTGGCCTAACCTTAACTGGGCAACGCTGCCCCAGACATCAAGACAATGTTCGTCGAACGATGAAGAAGAGGAACCAACGAGCTCGTGAGCACACTTAATATCTTTCTCCAGGTCCTTCTGGTGATCACCAGTCTGCTCTTGATCATGTTCGTCCTCATGCACAAGGGTAAAGGCGGAGGCCTGTCCGATATGTTCGGTGGCGGCGTCTCAAGCAACGTTGGAAGTTCAGGTGTTGCTGAGAAGAACCTCAACAACATCACCATCGGTGTATCAGTTGGTTGGGTAATTATCGTTATCTTTCTGGGCGTGGTTCAGAAAGTTCTCTAACCGCCCGAATTGACTAGGCGACGTATCAGGGGAGTGCGCAATGGCCGGTGGAAACGCGATCAAAGGTTCACGGATCGGCTCGGGACCTGACGGTGACATGGTTCGTGGTGATTTAGCTCCCCGCGTGCAAGTCCCGTACTGGTGCTCCGAAGGACACGAGACGCGACTGACCTTTGCAGCGGACCCCAAGGTCGAGATCCCTGATCAGTGGACTTGTGTGCGATGCGGCGAACCAGCAGGCCAAGACGAGACAAACCCACCCATCAGCACGCCACATGTGCCCTTCAAAAGCCATCTCGACTATGTTCGGGAACGACGCACTGACGCAGAGGGTGAGGAACTCCTAGACGAGGTACTCACCGGTCTCAGAGATCGGCGATCAACGCGCCTTAAAAAATAGACAAAATGGCTAGGATCCTTTCGGACCCTAGCCATTTGTCACTTCTCAACGATGCTCTGACAGGCCATCGAACACCGGGGGGTCACGCGGGTGAGGTGCCGCCAGCGGCGGCAGCATCCACAAGCCACAGCGTGCGCTTGCGGCCTTGCGCACCAGCGACGGGTGCGTCAGCAATAGGCGCTTCAGCCAGCCCCGCAGCGACAGCCTCAGCCTTTTCTGCGCCAGCAGCGACAATCCACACCTGATGAGCCGAACGAATGGCGTCAAAGGTGAGTGAAACCCGCAACGGTGGCGGCTTCGGAGAGCCATGCACTCCGACCGTGGCACGACCAGTCACATTGAGGGCGTCATGGCCGGGAAACAAGGAAGCAACGTGTGCATCCGGGCCCATCCCGAGAAGTAGCACGTCAAAATGCGGCACGGCTGAGCCATCAGCAGCGAAGCGTGCGAGTTCAGCGGCATATTCGGCGGCGGCAAATTCTGGGGTGAAGTCGAGGTCGTCCGGCCGCGCGGGAGGCATGGGGTGCACATTCTCGGCGGGGAGCGTCGGCAAGTGCTGAATAAGTGCCTTCCGAGCCTGGGTCTCGTTACGCTCCGCGTCACCATCGGGCAGGAAACGTTCGTCACCCCACCAGAGGTGAACCCCCGTCCAATCCACAGCGTCTCGGACCGAGTTCTGCGCTATCGCGGCAAGAGTTTGAATCCCCACAGTGCCACCGGTGAGGACCAGATGAACCGGGTGCTGCAGTGATTGCAGATCCAAGACCTGGGTCAGGAGGCGAGCGGCAGTCGCCTCAGAAAGTGTTGAAGCATCTGGATGTACGACGATGAGTCGTTCCTGTGTTGTCATGTTGTCACCCTTGGCAATCCTTCAGTCAGTACGTCGCTGTAGACCTCGTCCGGCACGAGCCGACGGAGCTCCTCAGCGACGCATTCATGGAGTTGGCGCACGGGAAGTGCGATGTGGTGGTCAGGTTGGTTTGGCTGGCTCAGAATAGCTACTTTTCCTTCGGGCCGCGCCAGCACGATGTCGCCGCTAGCGCGGCGTAATACGACTTTCGTCACTGCTTGGGCGTTATCAACTCTATCGATTGTCACCGGGCATTTCAGTTGCTGTGCGAGCCACGCGGCGAGCAGGTCAACTGATGGGTGCTCTGAATTACCTTCGACAGTGGCGGACTCGACGCTCTCGAAGGGTGCCTGATCGAGCGTTGCTGCCAGCAGTCCGCGCCAGAGAGTGATGCGAGTCCAAGCCAGATCCGTGTCCCCTGGCACATGTGCTGCACTGAGGCCATGCAGTGCCTGAGTGGGGGATTTTGCCTTGCAAGAGTCCGTGATGCGGCGTTGTGAGATCTGGCCGATGGCATGCTTGGCGGGGCTGTCTGGGACTTCCTGCGGCCACCACGTGACAATCGGCGCGTCGGGAAGAAGCAGGGGCATGATGAGCGTGTCAGCATGCTCATAAATTGTGTTGGAGGCTTTCAATACAATGACTTCGCTGGCTCCAGCGTCTCCACCGACCCTGATCTGAGCGTCCAGTCCAACGGAGCGTTGTGCTGCAGCTACCAGCACGATGATCCGGCAGGGGTGCTCCCTACTCGCATCATTTGCGGCGTCAATTGCGTCGTCAGCCGTTCCCTCGTCCGTGAGGATGATCAGGGTAAGCACCCGCCCGAGAGCAACGGCGCCGCCTTCTTCGCGGAGGTTGATGAGTCTTTTCGCCACCGCAGTTGACGTGGTCTGTGGTAAGTCGATGATCATAGACAATCCTTTAAGTTACTAAGAAGCCTCATCACGGACGGCGCCAGGCGCGTCCGTCGCGTTCAAGCATGCGGTTCGCTGATTCTGGACCCCAGGTTCCGGACCGGTATTGCTCTGGTTTGCCTTGCGCTTGCCAGTGCGCGGTGATGGGGTCGAGGATCTTCCAGGACAGTTCTACTTCTTCGTGCCGGGGAAACAGCGGTGGGTCTCCGAGCAGCACATCAAGAATGAGCCGTTCATAGGCTTCGGGGGAGGACTCGGTGAATGCGTGCCCGTAACCAAAATCCATCGTGACGTCGCGCACTTCCATCACCGTTCCGGGTACTTTCGCGCCGAACCGGATGGTGACGCCCTCATCGGGCTGAATCCGGATCACGATGGCGTTCTTACCCAAGTCGGAAGTAGCTGTGGTGTCAAAGGGCTGGTGGGGCGCCTTCTTGAAAACGACGGCAATTTCGGTAACTCGACGCCCTAGCCGTTTACCGGCACGCAGATAGAAAGGCACTCCAGCCCAGCGTCGGTTGTCGATGTCGACGCGGATGGCCGCGAAAGTTTCCGTGTTGGACTCCGGGTCAGTGCCATCTTCATCGAGGTAACCGCGAACCTCTTCGCCGCCTTGCCAGCCGGCAGTGTACTGGCCACGCGCGGTGTGCTCGTCAAGGTTTTCTGGAACGCGCATAGCGGAGAGTACTTTGATCTTCTCTGCGATGAGGTCACCGGCCCCAAAGGATGCTGGCTCCTCCATGGCAGTGAGTGCAAGCAGTTGCAGCAGATGGTTCTGAATGACGTCTCTGGCGGCCCCAATGCCGTCGTAGTAGCCGGCCCGTCCGCCGATACCGATATCCTCCGCCATGGTGATTTGCACGTGATCGACGTAGTTTGCGTTCCAGATTGGTTCGTACATTTGGTTTGCAAACCGCAGAGCAAGGAGGTTGAGAACGGTTTCTTTACCTAGGTAGTGGTCAATGCGGAATACGGAATCTGCCGAAAAGACTTCGGAGACGACGTCGTTGAGTTCTTGCGCACTTTCCAGGTTGTGTCCGAACGGCTTTTCGATGACGACGCGACGCCAAGCATCGTTTCGTTCTGAAAGACCTGACTTGGCGAGTTGTTTGCACACCACGGGGAAAGAACTCGGTGGGACGGAGAGGTAAAACGCGTGGTTTCCCCGAGAACCCCGTTCTGCGTCTAGTGCATCGACGGTGTCTTTGAGGCGGGCGAAAGCGTCGTCGTCATCGAAGGTGCCCTGAACGAAACGGATGCCTTCTGCCAACTGTTCCCAGGTCTCCTCGCGGAACGGCGTGCGTGCATATTTCTTCACGGCGTCGTGCACAACCTGGGCAAAGTCCTGATCGTCCCATTCGCGTCGAGCAAACCCGGTGAGTGCGAAACCCGGTGGCAGCAGTCCACGATTCGATAGGTCGTATACCGCTGGCATGAGCTTCTTACGAGCTAGATCACCGGTAACCCCGAAGATCACCAGACTGCATGGCCCGGCAATCCGGGGGAGCCGCATATCCCTCGGGTCACGCAGCGGATTCTGATCGGGGCTGACTGGAGCAGATGTCACTAGTTAGTCTCCTGGGCGGCGCTGGACGAGCCGGTCTGCTGAAGTCCAGTTTCAACAGTCTTGAGTAGTTCCAACCAACTGGCGATGAACTTCTGCACACCTTCTGATTCAAGCTGATCAGTGACGTCAGTCAGATCTACTCCGGCTGCTGAGAGCGCATCCAGTTGAGCCTGCGCAGTTTCGAAGTTTGGCGCGATGGTATTGGTTGTTCCGGACGGGATGTTGCCGTGGCTGCGGACCGCGTCCAGAGTTTTACGCGGCATGGTGTTAACAGTGCCGTTCGCAACCAGTTCGTCAACGTAGAGCGTGTCAGAAAGGTTCGGGTCCTTGACCCCCGTTGACGCCCAGAGTGGACGCTGAGGAGTGGCCCCGAGCTCTGCGAGGTCCTGCCAGCGTTGTGAGGTCAGAACTTGTACGTGGTGAGCGTAGGCCAGCCGAGCATTGGCAACAGCGATGGTTGATTTCAGCTCTGTCGCTGCGGGTCCGTTGACCTTCGTCAAGCGGGAGTCAACTTCGACGTCTACCCGGGATACGAAGAACGACGCAACGGATCTGATTGTAGACAGGTCCACCCCTGCCGAGTGCGCAAGTTCCAGACCAGATAAGTAGGCGTCCACGACCTCGTGATAACGCTCAAGAGAGAAGATCAACGTGACGTTGACGCTGATTCCAGCGCCGACTGTCTGCGTTATCGCCTCGAGGCCCTCGGACGTGGCCGGAATCTTGATAAAGATGTTGGGCCGATCAACGATCTGCCATAAGTTTTCCGCTGAAGCGACAGTGCCCGAGGTGTCATGTGCGAGGCGGGGGTCGACTTCAATCGAAACCCTGCCATCGCGTCCATTTGTATTGTCATAGATCGACCGAAGCACGTCTGCTGCGCTGCGAACATCGTCCGTTGTGATCGCGGTGACTGCGTCGTCAACGCTTGCGCCCTGTGCGGCTAGTTCCGCCAACTGCTTCTGGTAACTGTCTCCCACGGCGAGCGCTCCCGCGAAAATCGTCGGGTTCGTGGTGATGCCCACCACGCTGTTCTCTTCTGTGAGTTTCTTTAACTCTCCGCTGCTGATGAGCTGTCGAGACAGGTCATCCAGCCAGATGGCGACGCCGGATTCTGCTAGATGGTCGAGTGGTGTCTGATCAGTAGGCACGATTTATTACCCCTCAATAGCTTGTTGGTCAACATTTTTTGGTCACGGTATTTGAGCCGTTGTGGTGCGGAACCATAACGGGATTCCGCACCACAACGTGTCGCACTTACTTTAGGTCGCCGGGCTCGGACTCTGAGGGGTTAGCGGGTCTGGAATTCGAAGCCCCTCGCGTAATCTCAATCGACTCCTTCGCGACTGCTACCACCCGCTCAGGGGTGAAGCCGAACTCTTCAAAAAGCTTCTCGGCTGATGCGGAAGCGCCATAGTGCTCAAGGCTGACGGCACGTCCAGCCTCACCGAGGTAGCGGTACCAACTCATGGCTATGCCTGCTTCAATTGAAACTCGTGCCCGTACGGAAGCTGGAATAACTGCTTCTCGGTACTCCTCGCTCTGCTCCTCGAACCATTCGAGGCAGGGCATAGACACGACCCGGGTCGGGATCCCCTCGGCCTCTAGGGTGGTCCGTGCGGCAACAGCCAACTGGACCTCCGAACCGGTGGCCAGAAGGAGCACCTCTGGTTCGCCGCTCGATGCGTCAAGGAGCACATAGGCGCCTTTAGCGAGCCCAGCGGTGCTGGCGAAGCCATCAACGCCACGTGGGAAGGTTGGGACGCCCTGTCGGGTCAGAATCAACCCACTTGGTTCGCTGTCTCGTTCGAGGATGGCCTGCCACGCTGCTGCGGTTTCATTGGCATCTGCGGGGCGAACTACTGCCAAGCCTGGGATGGCACGCAGAGCAGTGAGGTGCTCAACTGGCTGGTGTGTAGGGCCATCTTCGCCGAGACCAATCGAGTCGTGGGTCCAGACGTACGTTGCCGGTGTCCCCATGAGCGCGGCGAGCCGGACGGCACCTCGCATGTAGTCGCTGAACTGCAGGAATGTACCGCCATAGGGCCGTGTGAGCCCTGACAGGCTGATTCCGGAGAGAATTGCACCCATGGCGTGTTCGCGTATTCCGAAGTGCAGGGTACGTCCGTATTCGTCTCCGCTAAAGTCCGTGGTGGAGCGGTCCGACGGAATGAACGACGTCGCATCGCCCATCGTGGTGTTATTTGAGCCGGCTAGGTCAGCAGACCCGCCCCAAAGTTCGGGGAGGACTGGGCTCAGCGCAGAAAGCACTTCACCTGAAGCCGCCCGAGTTGCTAAGGACTTACCCGCTTCAAACTGGGGGAGTACATCTGCCAGCCCCGCTGGGAGTTCACGAGCGACGAGCCGGTCGAACAGGGTGGACTGCTCAGGGTTGTCCTTGCGCCACGCGGCAAGTTTTTCATTCCAGTCTGAATGCAATACGGCACCGCGGTCTTGCAGTTTCCGAGTGTGTTCGATGACCTCGGCGGAGACTTCGAAGTTCTTCTCGGGGTCGAAGCCAAGGATTTCTTTCAGCGCCGCTACTTCATCGGCCCCAAGCTTCGAACCGTGCGAAGCACCAGTGTCCTGTTTTGTTGGTGCTGGCCACGCAATGATCGTCCGAAGTTGGATGAACGACGGCTTGCCGGTTTCCGCGACCGCTGCAGCAATTGCAGAGTTCAGTGCGTCGACGTCTTCAACGTAACCGTCTTTTCCTGCCAGCCAGTCAACGGTCTGCACATGCCAGCCGTAGGCCTCGTAACGCGCCGCAACGTTCTCGGTGAACGCGATGTCGGTGTGACCTTCAATCGAAATTCGGTTGTCATCCCAAATTACGACGAGATTACCGAGTTCTTGCGTACCAGCAAGTGAACTGGCCTCAGAGGTCACTCCTTCCTGCATATCGCCATCAGATGCAATCACGAAGACATGATGGTCAAAGGGGCTTTCGCCCGGCGCGGCATCGGGGTCGAACATGCCCCGTTCGCGGCGCTGAGACATCGCCATGCCAACTGCGGAGGCTAGTCCCTGGCCGAGGGGACCTGTTGTCATCTCAATGCCCTTGGTGTGATGCACCTCGGGGTGGCCCGGGGTTAGTGAGCCCCAGGTTCGCAGTGCTTCAATGTCCGACAGTTCGAGTCCGAATCCACCCAGATAAAGCTGGATGTACTGGGTCAGGCTTGAATGACCGCACGAGAGCACGAACCGGTCCCGGCCGGGCCAGTTCTGATCCGAGGGGTCATGCTTCAACCAGTTCTGGTAGAGCAAGTACGCAGCGGGAGCCAGTGAAATTGCTGTTCCTGGGTGACCGTTCCCGACCTTCTCAACTGCGTCAGCAGCGAGTACCCGGGCCGTATCTACTGCGCGCCGGTCGAGATCGGACCAGTTGAATGGCTGTGCAGGGGTGAAAGCGTTCACCGAACCTCTTTTCCGCCTCACACGACGTCGCGCCAGGCTTCCTCGGATACTTCATGATGATGTCGCAGAGCGAACTTCAATTGTGCGGGCCGGCACCTTCACACTCGAATCCGCGAACTGTTTTGGGGGACTGGAGCGATAGTTGGGGCTGTGCCCTCCTCCAACCCTATCGTTTCAGGGCAGTGGACACTATCGTCCTTTCACGAACCGCAACGTTTGAACGTCGGTTAGCGCCGAAGCGCAACGCTTCAGAGCCAGTAGACGAGAGGGAGCGGTCCTAATGTGGGCAACCTAACCAGGCGGGGCGGCCCACAATAGGTTGACTTGGGCATACGATGGGCAAAGCCCGTTAAGGGTGTTCACCCCCGCTAGCCGTTCGCGTAGCAACACGAGAACGGGACCCCATGGTGGGATCCGCGATGTAGATCGGACTGTTTCAGCACGTGCAGACCACGAGCCCCGCTTCAGTTGAGAGAACCGGTTCCTCCGGTTCGGTGACGAGCCCGCACGCGTACCGCCCGGTGCCGTTGTGGCCCTCAGATGCGCCTGGACCTCAACGTACGGCAGCGGAGCGCGCTGCCGTAAGCACAAAGTCCCGAATTAGCGCGTACGTTGCGCTGACTAAGCCCCGGATCATCGAGTTGCTGCTGGTCACCACAATCCCGACGATGATTCTTGCCCAAGGCGGCATGCCTGGGTTGTGGCTAGTGCTCGCCACTCTGATCGGCGGAACGTTGTCGGCCGCATCGGCCAATGTGTTTAATTGCTACTTTGATCGCGATATCGATGAAGTAATGAACCGCACCAAACGTCGGCCACTGGTCACTGGCGAGGTTTCACCGGTCAGTTCTCTGGTCTTCGCGTCCGTTCTAGGAATTGCGTCGATTCTTTGGCTCGGGCTGTTGGTCAACTGGGTATCTGCATTGCTCTCAGCATTAGCCATCCTGATGTACGTGGTTGGTTACACCATCTTGTTGAAGCGGCGCACTTCGCAGAACATCGTGTGGGGCGGGATGGCTGGTTGCATGCCCGTTCTCATCGGCTGGTCAGCGGTCACGGGTTCCGTAGCCTGGCCGCCCTTCCTCCTCTTCGGGGTGATCTTCTTTTGGACACCACCGCATTACTGGCCGCTTTCAATGAAGTTCCGTAAGGACTACGCCAACGCCGGCGTGCCGATGCTGCCGGTTGTTGCCAACGACACCCGTGTTGCCGTCGAGATGGTCCTCTACACACTTGCCATGATCGCGTGTTCACTGCTCATGGTCCTTGAACCGCTAGGCGGATTGAGCTGGGTCTACGCAATAGTGGCCTCCGCTCTTGGCCTGTGGTTCTTGTACGAGTGCATCGGCTTGCTCCGCCGCGCCCGGCAGCCCGGTGCTCGCAAGCTCGGGGCAATGCGCGTATTTCACGCCTCAATCACGTACCTCACCTTGCTGAGCATCGCGATTGTCGTCGATGTCTTCCTGCCGTTCTAGGTTCTGCCCGCAGGTCTAATGGCTGTCCCAGAGTCGAACTCCCCAGTCGAGGACGACGTCGCGCCAAAACTTGCCAAATCAGCTGCGGGTTACGTAGCGCACCTGGCTGTTGAACGCGGTTTGTCGGAGAACACCGTCAGCGCCTACCGTCGCGATCTCAGGCGCTTCCTGCGTTATCTCACAGCTGAAGGCCTGACTGAAGCTAGCGAGGTGCTGGCAGAAACGATCGAGAATTTCATTCTCACAATCAGAACTGGCAGCGACGGTGCTGCCCTCCTCTCGCCGACGTCCACAGCACGGTCTGTCGCAGCGATCCGCGGGTGGTTGAAGTTCTGTGAACTTGAAGGGGAGATCTCTTCTGACCCATCCACCGCGGTGCGCCCCCCTGCTCAGGCGCAGCGACTGCCCCGCGCCATCTCAACTCATGAGGTAGAACTCATCCTGGAAGCGGCCTCAGTGGGGGATGGGCCCGCGCCGCTGCGGAATCGGGCGATGCTCGAACTGCTGTATTCCACCGGCGCCCGCATCTCGGAAGTGGTGGGCTTGGACATCGACGATCTTGATACCAGCCCGGACACGGCTGCCGTGCGCTTGTTCGGGAAGGGCCGCAAAGAGCGGGTTGTTCCCGTCGGCTCGTTCGCTTGCCAAGCCATCGACGCTTATCTTGTGCAGGGCAGGCCGCAACTGGCCACGGCTGGGGTGGGCACTCCGGCGCTTTTTCTTAACTTTCGAGGGTCCCGGCTCAGCCGTCAAAGTGCATGGGCGGTCTTGGGTGCTGCTGCCCGTCAAGCGGGAATAGACAACCCGGAGCGCGTTTCACCGCACACGCTGCGGCACTCCTTTGCGACCCATCTCCTGGCCGGCGGAGCTGATGTCCGTGTCGTGCAGGAGTTGCTTGGACATGCCTCCGTCACCACCACACAGATCTATACTCTGCTCACTCCGGATGCGCTGCGAGAGATGTACACCGCCGCCCATCCGCGGGCCTTAGGCTGATCTGGCCTGTCCTGCGATAACGTTAGCCATGTGATGAGTCAGCAACCGAAAGAAGTGCCAGAGCAGACTCTGGACGCAGTGGGCCGTGTTCTGCCCGACTTCCCTATCCCTGCCCCCTTGGCCAACCATGGACCCGCGCGCATCATTGCGATGTGCAACCAGAAGGGTGGGGTTGGCAAGACAACAACGGCGATCAACCTCGCCGCAGCCTTGGCTGAGTACGGTCGACGCGTTCTGATCGTCGACTTCGACCCACAAGGTGCTGCCTCCGTTGGCTTGGGTATCAGCGCCCAAGAGTTAGATCAGACGGTTTACAACCTTTTGCTGGACCGCGATGCCCAGATCCACGAGATTATTCGGCCCACAGCCTTTGAGAACCTAGATGTGCTTCCCGCTAACATCGACTTGTCTGCCGCCGAGGTTCAGCTGGTGGGGGAGGTAGCGCGAGAGAACATTTTGTCGCGGGTGCTGCGACCTGTCGCTGACGAGTACGACGTCATCCTCATCGACTGCCAACCTTCACTTGGTCTCCTCACCGTCAATGCCCTGACCGCGGCCCACGGGGTACTTATTCCGTTGGAGTGCGAGTTCTTCGCGCTGCGCGGTGTTGCCCTGTTGGTTGAGACGATCGAGAAGGTGAAGGACCGGCTCAATCCACGATTGGTAGTCGATGGCATCGTCGCCACAATGTTTGACCCCCGAACCTTGCACGCCCGTGAGGTTGTTACCCGCGTGTACGAGGCCTTTGACGACGCGCTCTATCACACGGTGATCATGCGAACGGTGAAGTTCCCAGATGCTTCCGTGGCAGCGGAACCGATTACGACTTATGCACCCTCGCACCGGGGGGCGACGGCGTACCGGCAACTAGCGCGGGAGCTGATAGCCCGTGGCGAAGCCGCCTGAGGCGGTAGTCACGGTTCCTGACGACTCTGGCCCCTCGGGTCAGTTTCGGGTGCATTTAGAGAACTTCTCCGGCCCTTTTGATTTGCTGCTTTCGCTGATCGCAAAGCACAAACTCGACATCACAGAAATTGCGCTGGCAGAAGTCACGGATGATTTTATCGCGTTCATCAAACACGCCGACCTTACCCAGGCCTCAGACACACCATCAGAGCGGGCGCAGGCGTCCTGGGACCTTGGGACCGCGAGTGAATTCCTCGTCGTGGCGGCCACACTCCTTGATCTCAAAGCGGCACGGCTCTTACCTGCTGGCACCGTCGAAGACGCGGAAGACTTGGAACTACTGGAAGCGCGGGACCTACTGTTTGCCCGATTGTTGCAGTACCGGGCTTTCAAGCAAGTTGCCGCGACCATTGGAAGCCGACTAGCTGATGAAGCACTCAGTTTGCCCCGGCAGGTCGCGCTAGAGCCGGACCTGGTGGCGCTCCTACCTGAACTGGTCTGGAGTCTTACCTCGATCGAGTTCGCCGAAATAGCCGCACGTGCGTTGGGACCGAAGCCGCTCCCGCCCACTGTGGACCTCGAACATCTACATGACCCAAAGGTGAGCGTTCGCGAACAAGCTGCTGTTGTTGTTCAACAACTTCGTGCGGCCACAACGCTGTCTTTCCGCACGCTGACCGCAGATACCGACGGCATACCCGTCGTCGTGGCACGTTTTCTCGCCTTACTGGAACTGTTTCGGGACGGCGTCATCGCATTCGACCAAGCTGCTGCTCTGGGGGAACTCACGATCCGTTGGACGGGTGGGGACATCACCGATGTAGCTGCTGTTGTGGAGTCCGTCGGCGATGAATTTGACGAGGCACCTCAGACCGTCGACGTTGATGCAGATAAGGAGCAGTTATGACGCAATCGGAAGCGGACGACTCTGGCTTCGCTAACATTGCGGACCAGCCTGGCGGAATTCGAGCCGCCATCGAAGCTATTCTGATGGTCACCGATCAACCAGTATCCAGTGTCACTATTGCTACCACTCTGGAGCGGCCCGTTCCTGAGGTGGATCAAGTTCTACAGAACCTCGCCACTGAATACCGGGGGACAGAAGCCAGGGAACCACGCGGGTTTGAACTGCGCGAGGTCGGCGGAGGATGGCGGTTGTTTTCGGCACCAGCGTTTGCCGACGTTGTAGCGGCGTTCGTTTTGGATGGGCAAACTACGCGGCTTACCCAGGCAGCGCTGGAGACTTTAGCGATTGTTGCGTACCGCCAACCAGTCACTCGTGGACAGGTTTCTGGGGTGCGCGGTGTGAATGTTGACTCAGTGGTGCGTACCCTTACAACACGTGGACTCGTGGGCGAAGTAGGTTCCGACCCGATCAGTGGCGCAGTTCTGTATGGCACAACGCCATACTTTCTCGAGCGAATGGGTTTCACTTCGCTTGATCAACTGCCGCCATTAGCACCATTTTTACCCGATCTCGAAGGCCTTGATGGCTTCGATTTGCCCCCGCAAGTTGCGACTGAGGTCGCAGCGTCCGTTAACCGTGAAGAGGAGTAGCAGTGACAGCACGAGGTAATGACCGACGCGGGAGCGCCGGTCAGCGCGGTTCTGGCTCAGGGGGCCCACAGCCCGGCAAGTCCGGCGCTGGTCGTCCGGCCAAGTCCGGGGGCCGCCCCGGGGGCGCTCCAGCGAAGCGGACCGGCCAGGGCGCTCCGCGTTCTGGTGGTTCAGCGCGCACAGCCCCAAGTCGTGGACCGCAGCAGAACGCTCCGCAACGCCCGGCGCGCCCCAGCGAACCAGCCCGCGATGTCCATGTTGCTGACGGTGTACGTCTCCAGAAGGTGCTGGCAGCCGCAGGTTTAGGGTCCCGTCGTGCGTGTGAGCGCCTGATTGAAGAGGGCCGTGTTGAGGTTGACGGCCAGATTGTTATTGAACTGGGCGTCCGGGTTGATCCGGTGGCGAACTCAATTCACGTTGACGGGCTTCGCCTGCAGTTAGACACCAGCAAGATCACGATCCTGTTCAACAAGCCCCTTGGCATGGTTTCCACGATGGAAGACCCTGAGGGGCGCCCATGCCTGGGTGACTTCTTTAAGAACCGCGAAGAACGCCTGTTCCACGTCGGCAGGCTCGACGCTGACAGCGAAGGCTTGCTGCTCTTAACCAACGATGGCGAATTGGCTAACCGGTTGAGTCACCCAAAGTATGAAGTGACCAAAACTTATTTGGTTGAAGTTGAGGGCAAGGTCAATCCAAGCCTCGTGCAAACCCTCCTGGACGGCGTCAAACTTGATGACGGACTGACCAGGGTAGATAAAGTACGCATCGTCGACACGACTGCTCGCATGAGTCTGGTTGAAGTCGTCATACATGAGGGCCGAAACCGTATTGTCCGCCGCATCTTCGACTCAGTGGGACACCCAGTCACTCGCTTGGTCCGAACAAAACTAGGCAAGGTTCCCTTGGGAGACCTGCCACCGGGCCGACAGCGAGTACTTGGCCGTGTGGAACTCGGAACCTTGATGTCCAGCGTGGGATTGTAAACAGCCGCTTGACCTTCTTACCGTGGCAACTTGAATGGAGTTGGTTGTGCAGCACGCAATCGTCATCGCAGTTGATGGTCCCTCAGGGTCTGGAAAGTCCAGCGTGTCACGCGCTGTGGCACACCGCCTCGGTCTCGCTTTTCTCGACACCGGAGCGACTTACCGTGCGGCTACGTGGTGGTGCGTAGAGCAAGGAATCGATCTCACGGATCAGACGGCCGTTGCTAACGCGGTGCGGGCGATGCCACTTGACCTTGGTGTGGACCCGCAACAGGAACAGATTGTGTGCCACGGAACGGACATTCGTGCGGACATCCGGTCCGCACGCATTTCTGAATCTGTCAGCAAAGTTGCAACCAACCTGGCTGTTCGGGAGGAACTACGACGCCTGCAACGTGAAGCGATTGCTGCCCAGCAGGCACCCGAGTCATTGTCTCAGGGCCGCGGGATCGTGGCTGAGGGCCGCGACATCACCACGGTGGTGGCTGCTGATGCGGACGTGCGGTTGTTATTGACAGCAAGTGAGCAGGCACGTCTAGCCCGCCGGTCGCTCGAGTTACACGGCGATGCTGGAGCAGAATCTGTGGCGGCGACACGGGATCAGGTCGTGCGTCGCGACGCCGATGACTCCACCGTGGTCGAGTTTCAAACGGCCGCTGACGGAGTCACGACAATTGACTCTTCTGATCTCGACTTTGAGCAGACCATCGCGGTAGTTCTCGAACTGATCCGGCAATCGACGGGCGTTGTGCCAACAGTATGATCGGGGCGGAACGTCGTCCTGGGTGCGTGGTGGTCGCGGGCCCCACCCAAAACCTGGGATGATGGACCTATGACTGAGCCCCTCCAGCCTCCAGCAGAAGATCTACCCGAGCGTGAAACAGACTATGTGTCTGACGAAATCCGGGAACAGGCACTGCGAACTGGCTTGTCCGATTACGACCTCGAGCAGGATGATCTCGATCTGCTCTCCGCCGATGCCCAGGGTCTGACCGCAGATGCAGGTCCCACCATCAAGCCGGTGCTTGCAGTGGTCGGGCGCCCCAACGTTGGCAAATCCACCCTGGTCAACCGCATCATCGGGCGCCGTGAAGCCGTCGTCGAGGATAAGCCCGGCGTGACACGAGACCGAGTCAGTTACCCCGCGGAGTGGGCGGGACGTGACTTCACCCTCGTCGATACCGGCGGCTGGGAAACCGATGTCGCTGGCATTGACGCCGCTGTGGCTAAGCAGGCAGAGGTGGCGATCGAGCTGGCTGATGCTGTGCTGTTCGTCGTTGACGCGACTGTTGGTCCTACAGCTACCGACGAGCACGTGGTGAAGTTGCTGCGTAAGTCCAAGAAGCCAATTGTGCTGTGCGCCAACAAAGTCGATGGTCCCCGTGTAGAGGCCGATGCGGCAACACTGTGGAGTTTGGGACTTGGAGAGCCTTACCCAGTTTCAGCTTTGCACGGTCGTGGCACCGGAGATCTTCTGGACGCTGCTATGGCGGCACTGCCGACCGAGTCAGTCTTCGGTGAAGACCGCCCAGACGGCCCGCGCCGCGTTGCCTTGATCGGACGGCCCAACGTCGGTAAGTCGTCGCTGTTGAACAAGGTCGCTGGTTCCACCCGGGTGGTCGTGGACTCCGTCCCAGGCACCACTCGCGACCCCGTCGACGAGCTGGTCATGCTGAAGGGCAAGCCCTGGTGGTTCATTGATACCGCTGGGATCCGCCGTCGTGTACACCAGACCTCGGGCGCAGACTTCTATGCCTCCTTGCGCACCCAGACGGCCATTGAAAAGGCTGAGGTTGGCGTCGTGCTCATCGATGCCTCCGTGCCAATTACTGAGCAGGACATTCGGGTCGTCTCCCAGGTGGTTGATGCTGGCAAGGCCTTGGTCATTGCCTACAACAAGTGGGACCTCGTCGATGAGGAACGCCGCTCGTACCTGGAACGTGAGATTGACCGGGAACTGGTGCAGATTCCGTGGGCTCCGCGGGTGAACCTCTCTGCTGAAACTGGCTGGCATGCCGAGCGTCTCGTTCCCGCGATTGAAACTGCGCTTGAGTCCTGGGAGCGTCGTATTCCTACTGGGCGACTGAACTCGTTCCTGGGAGAACTTGTTGCAGAGCACCCGCACCCACTACGTGGGGGCAAGCAGCCACGAATCCTGTTCGCCACTCAGGCTTCGACCTGCCCACCACGTTTCGTGGTCTTCGCAACTGGTTTCTTGGAGCACGGGTACCGGCGCTTCATTGAACGCAAACTTCGGGAAACCTTCGGATTTGAAGGTTCACCAATTGAAGTTTCTGTGCGGATCCGCGAAAAGCGAAAGCGTACGTAACTCACTGTTGCGCGGTTAGCTCGTGGGAATTCTGCCCACGAGCTGTTCCGGGCTTTGTACAGAGTTAGGCGCGCTGAAGTCTTTGAGGACTTCGCGAGCCTTATCTGTGCTGTCCCACACATTCCAGAGCAGCACACCTCGGACGGCACCAGCTTTGAGGTAGTAAATAACCCCTTGCGCACCTGGTTCGCCCGGCGCCCAGTCCTGGACCATGTCGAAACTGGCGTCAAGTGTGCCCACCGCTTCGTATCCGTCGTCGAAGAGGTCGGAGTAGAACATGGGAGTGTGCTCATAGGGTTCCTTGGCCCCAGCCATGTTGCGGCCAGCAGCGGCACCAGAGGCTTGAGCCTGGTCAACGTGCTCTACTCGTCGTAGGCCCAGGATGCTATCTGGGTAGACCGCTATGTCACCTGCCGCATAGATGTGCTGCGAAGTCGTTTGCAAGTATTCATTGACGGTGACCCCGCCTTGGTCCAAAGCGAGCCCGCTGCTGCGCGCCAAGTCGATACTGGGGGCAATTCCGAGGCCAGCCACGACGGCGTCTGCTGTGACACGGGAACCGTCCTCCAGCGTCACGACCACATGGGCATCAGATTCGTCCTCCCCATCCGCAATGGACAAGACGTGCCGACCGGTCAACACAGTGACCTCATGCTGCGTGAACGCTTCTGCAAGGCGCTGCCGGATAGCCGGGGGATAAGTGCGCGCACCAATCTCATCGTCTGGCACTACAAAAGTGACTCGGGTGTCGTTAAGCGCTAGTGCACATGCAAGTTCAGTGCCAATGTAACCGCCGCCGATCACAATGAGGTGTTGACCAGGTCCGCTGACGTTTCGAAGTTTGCGGTAGTCGTCCATGGCACGGAAGTAAATGACTCGGTCAGAAGGGTCATGGTCCAACTGACGGGGCGCGCCACCCGTTGCAAGCAGAAGTTTGCGGTAAGTGAACTGGTCATGGTCGGAGGTGTCCAACACCCGCTCGGCATGATCAATGCTGATTACGCGGGTGTTGAGCAGGACCTGTGCACCGGTGGCAGCCTTTGTGTCTAGGAACGCATCCTCAGGTGTCAATGCCTCGTCCATCCATAGGGCCTTTGTGAGCGGCGGACGCTCATATGGCGCGTCCACATCGTCACCGAGGATCGCGATGGAGCCATCTGGGTCTTGACTGCGGATGGCACGTGCAGCCGCGTCAGCGGCCATGCCAGCACCAACAATGACGTAGTCGTAGTTGTAGAGCATGATGCGAACCTCCTAGTTGCGTTTAAAACAACCGTACGACTGATAGTCGGACCCCGCTCGGTAAGACAGTGTTCTGACCATCCGGATCTTTGAGGTAGTATTTGGTCGGCCCTCCGGGGTTCGAGGGCCATCGGGATGTGGCGCAGCTTGGTAGCGCACTTGACTGGGGGTCAAGGGGTCGCAGGTTCAAATCCTGTCATCCCGACCAGCGTTTACGCAGGTCAAAGGCCATCATCGCAACAGCGGTGGTGGCCTTTTTCGTGTCTGAGGACCCGCCGTGACACAGCTGACACCACAGATCAACCAGACGCTCCCCCGACCCGAGCCCCCTTCTCCACGGACAAGGGACTCGTTCACACGTTCACACGTTCACACCCGGCAGGCTTGCGACTGCTCTGCAGACCCCGCACATGACCGCCCACAACATCATCGTGCGTTCGAAAGAGCCGGAAGCTTCAGCCTCGTGAAACTGCCTGCATTCTCCCCAATTGAATGCCGCCTGTGCACAACTCGCAGACTTATTGGAGCCAACCGGATATATTGCCTGCATGCGTGGTCTCTATGCTCTTAAACCCTGGTACAGCCGACGATTGAATTCGGTCGTCCGCTTAGCGGTGTCCCGCGGCCTTTCTCCTGACTTCTTTACTGCAATCGGGGTCCTAAGCGCTGTTGGAGCCGGCGTTGCTATTGCGTTCGGACTTTGGCCAATTGCATTCATCCTCCTAGCCGGTCGGCTAGCCGGAGCCAATCTGGATGGTGCGGTAGCGCGCGCTCGTGGGGTGAGCCGACCGTGGGGTTTTGTCCTCAATGAACTAGGGGACCGCTTCAGTGACTTCGCAATGTTTGCTGGTTTGGTGGTACTTGCGGAGCACACAGATTCTTTGATGTGGGGCTCTGGGTGGGTGTTAATTGCGGCAGTCTGTGCAACCCTTCCAACATTCGCGTCGCTGTCCGGGGCCGGTGCGGGTGCGCCCCGAATGAATGGTGGCCCGTTTGGTAAGACTGAACGCTGTGCAGCGGTGGTACTGGCATCGGCGATTCCCAGTTGGATCAGCGTCATCAGCATCGTGATCGTCGTGGGGTCCGTGGTGACTATGGTGCTGAGACTCACCAAAATCCACCGCAACCTCAGCGTTGACCCTGCGCTGCAAGCGAGTGACCAATGAGTTTTTTTGAGATCGGCGCTGACCCCCTTGCAGACTGGTTTGGACTGGACCGGTCTGCGTTTGCACTCAGTTTTCCCCTCGGACCCTGGCAGGTTGCGATCGAGGGGCGCGCAGTATTCTTCCTCCTCATTTCAGCGCTGCTCATTGCCGTGGCAGCAGTTCCCGTTTTCCTTTCCAGGAGACCTGAGCTCAAGCGGCGTTGGACCACCTGGGCCTACATTCTGCCAATTATTGGCGTGCCGATCTGGCTCGGACCAGGCACGACAGCTCTATTGGCAGCTGTTATCGGTGTTCAGGCGGTCCGGGAGTTCGCCACAATGGTGAAACTTCCCAGGTCTGAGGCTTGGATCCTCTTTGCTCTGGCCGTCGGATATCCCGTGGCGGCTTGGCTCGACCCACGACTTCTCGGTCTGGTTCCACTTATTGCTCTGCTTTGCGCTGCTCCGGCACTACTCAGCGCGGACGTCACTGACGGGGTACGCCGTGGCGCCATGACTGCTTTTGGGTCAATCTGGATTTGCTGGTCGCTATCCAACCTCGTGCTGGTGTGGGATGAGGCCTACCTCATCTGCTTTGCGGCGGCGGCTACCGACGTGGCTGCATGGTGCGGTGGAAATGGTTTGCGACGGTTTAAGTGGGCTCGCCGCCCCCTTTCGCCACTTAGCCCAAGTAAGACCATTGGTGGCGTCGTGGGAGCATTAATCGGAACCGTTCTTGTACTGGTGCTACTCGGTTCAATGTCTATCGGACTGATTGCGGCTGTTGTAATAGGAAGCGTGGGAGGTGACCTCTTGGAATCCATGATGAAGCGTCAAGCAGGTGTGAAAGACGCCGGAAACTGGCTGCCAGGTTTCGGGGGCATCCTCGACAGAGTTGACTCATTACTACTGGTGCTGCCGCTTGCGGCGGTGTTGGTATGACCTCGCGCCGCCGGGTGGGCATACCCCGAGGTAGGAATCTGACAGGGGGACTGCGCCGAGGCATATGGCGCCAGCTATTTATCATGGTTGGCGGGTACCGAGTCCGGGGGAGCGCGCCGTATGAAGCGATGGTGATTGTTGCCAACCACACCTCGCACGTGGATACCCCTGCGCTGCTCGCAGCGTTTCCCTCCCCTTATAAACCCGTGGTTGTTGCTGCAGACGACTACTGGTTCTCCTCATCTTGGCGCCGAGTTTTGCTCAGGCTCGCAATCGGTGCAGTCCCAGTCAGCAGAGCAGGTGGTGCCTACGACGGGCTCGTTGACGGGGCACAACAGGTGTTGGGCACCGGGTCCAGTCTGTTGGTTTTCCCAGAAGGCACTCGCAGCAAAGATGGTGAACTAGGGGAGTTTCATACCGGTCCCTTGCGGATTGCAAAAGAGTTTGATGTGCCCTTGCTGCCCGTTGCGCTCGTGGGGGCGCATTCAATGCTGCCAAAAAATGGGAAATTTAAGACCGGTGCAATTGAGGTTCGGCTCGGGCAACCAATTGAACCCGAGGACTTGCCCGACGGCGACATGGGCCCAGTTGTGCGGCAAATCAGGAACTTGATCGATTGGGGCGAGGCCAGCCCGATAGAAGACCCGGTCTGGAGTGCCCTGCACCGGTTTATGGACACCAAAGCCGCAATGGGCGCAGCAGCAGCTTGGGGCTTCGCGGAGGCCATCAGTTGGCCCGTGACATCTGAAATGTTCCTCGGCATCTTTGGGGCAGCGAATCCGCGCCGGATAGTTCCTGCTGCCGGTTGGTTAACTGTGGGATCCGTTGCCGGAATGCTCGCCACTGCGTTCTGCGCCAGGAAGGGGCATGTGCCACCTGCCCCGCTGACCACGAAAGCAATGCGGAGCAAAGCAGCCGAACACTTATCTTCGGGTGCTGCCGGCGTCTGGCGCCAGGCCATCAACGGTGTGCCAACCAAGGTCTACGCAGCCCAAGCTGGGTGCAATCAGATAGCTTTAGCGCCATTTGCGGCGCATGCCTTGGGAGTTCGTGGGGCACGGGCTCTTGCCGTTGGTCTTGTCGTTGGTGCGGCGTCAAAGAAGGCCCAGCCACTGCTTAAACGTGCTTACCGTCCTTATCTCGTTACGGCCGGTGGCGCTTTTGCGCTTGGCCTAGCTTTGGTGGTTCGTCGGTGGAGATGATGGTCCGCGCTGATGGATGAAGAAGAACTTTATGGCGGTAACTCCACTGAAGTGCGCCGGGTGGGCACAACTGTGCGGCGTACCCCCGGTCCGTGGAATGCACAGGTGCACGAGCTACTACGGGCGGTGCGTGCCGCAGGAGTTTCCGAAGTTCCCGAACCGCTAGGGACGGACGAATTAGGCCGCGAAGTCGTCTCGTACCTGCCAAGTCAGGTCGCGCACTATCCGCTTCCCGACTGGCTCTGGACGCAAGACGTCCTGGTTGAAGCCGCAGATCTGCTCCGACGCCTGCATGACGCGAGTGTGCCCTTGATCAACCAACGCGATGGCAGGCAACTTCCGACACATGAACCCGTTGAAGTGATCTGTCATAACGACTTCGCGCCGTATAACCTCCTGTTCCTCAACGGTCACGTTAGAGGGGCTATCGACTTTGATACAGCTTCACCAGGGCCGCGCATCTGGGACTTGGCACACCTTGCGTACCGGCTAGCGCCGTTGACAGCAGATGAAGGTGGCGACGGCGCCTTTCTTTCCCACGCCGCGATGTACCGCAGTGACAGCGCCCAAGCACTACTTTTGGCGAAATCTGGTGGTGACGCCGGGGACCGGCTCTAAGAACTCTGCGCCACGCACTACGACGGTGCTAGCGCGGGCTAGCGCTTCACCTGCTCGGCACCAACCTGAACAATGAGTTTGCCAAAGTTCTTACCTCGCAACATGCCGCGGAACGCCGCTGGTGCATTCTCGAGACCTTCGACGACATCCTCGCGGTAGTGAACAACGCCGCTGCAAACCCACTCGGACATGTCCCTCTGGAAGTCAGCGGTCATGGCTTGCTCAAACTCATTCTGAATGAACCCCTGAGCATCTGTCGCATAAAGCCAGGAAGCCGGTCGGAGCCTTCGGGTTCGTTAGTGTCGTTATAACTGGCAACTAAGCCGCAAACCGGGACCCGTGCATAGGTGTTGAGGTGTTCGAACACTGCTGCCCCGACATGTCCGCCGACGTTTTCAAAGTAAACGTCTACGCCGTCTGGAACCGCGGCAACAAGTTCGGCGTCAAAGTTCTCCGACCGGTGGTCAATGGCTGCGTCAAAGCCGAATTCTTCAATGAGCGCTTTGCACTTTTCTGGACCACCAGCGATTCCCACGGCACGTGCGCCCTTGATCTTTGCAATCTGCCCCACGGCTGAGCCAACTGGTCCGGTGGCCGCGGCAACGACCACAGTTTCGCCGGGCTTTGGTTTGCCGATCTCCAATAGTCCGGCATACGCCGTGAAGCCAGGCATCCCCAGCACGCCCAGCGCAGTCGAGACAGGGCCGGACGTGGGATCCAGACGTCGTACCTGACCACCGTGGGCAATGGCGTGCGTTTGCCACCCGGAATACGACAAGACGATGTCGCCCACCGCAATATTGGCGTGGCGGGACTCAAGGACCTCGCACACTGTGGCCCCCATGAGGACATCGCCTATAGACAAGGACGCTGCATAGGATTTGGCGGAGCTCATGCGCCCCCGCATGTACGGATCGAGCGACAAATAGATAGTTCGCAACAGCACCTGGTCAGCTTCGAGATCAGACAAGGTTCCTTCTGCGTGTTCAAAACAGTCGTCGGTAGGTTCCCCATGCGGGCGGGCGGCTAATCGAATCTGTTGTGTCTGCATTTAACCAGTCTGCCTCAAGTCATCGACGCTGCATCTTGAGTCGCGCCAGGCTCTTCGAAGCCCTTTTAACCCTGGAATGAGTAATATTTACTTAGTAATTCAATGCGAGATGGCCCTCGGTTCACCATTCCATTACTGCTATGCTGCGGCACGACTAAGAGTGTGGTATTCCCACATCTAGTCACCGAAGCGGCTCCTGCATGCTTTTGTGAAACCAGTTGCCGGCCAGAACACAAACTTTTGGAGGACACCGATGGGATTCATCAAAGCCTTTGCTGGTGCCGTAGGCGGGACCATGGCGGACCAGTGGAAAGACTTTCTCACGCCACCACCAGGGCTAGCGCCCACAGCCGCCATCTTCCCTGCCGTACCACAGGGACAGAACGCTGGCCGAGGCTCGAACACTAAGGGCTCCCAGAACATCATCACCAACGGCAGCCGTATCGTCGTGCCTGAGGGCTACGGCCTTCTGACCTTCCAGGATGGTCAACTCACCGGATTCGTGGGGGAGCCAGGCGGCTTCATCTTCTCCTCAGATGACCAGAACGCGCAATCAATCTTTGCGGGCGACGGCATTCTGAGCCCAACAGTGAAGACTTCCTGGGAACGCTTCAAATTCGGTGGCCAACCCGGTTCACAGCAACTCGCCTTCTACGTGAACCTCAAGGAAATCCCGAATAACCGCTTCGGGACGCAGTCCGAAATCTACTGGGATGACGCCTACCTTGGTGCGCAGGTCGGTGCCGTGACTCGCGGAAGCTACAGCTTGAAAATCACGGACCCCATTCTGCTGGTGAAGCACTTTGTGCCCCTGACGTACCTTGGTGCCGATGCCAAAGTCTTCGACTTCTCGGATCTCGACAACGACGCGGCAAGCCAACTCTTCAATGAAGTTGTGAGCTCACTCGCTCCGGCGTTCTCTAACTACACCAATGACCCAAGCAAGGGCAACCGCATTACCCGCATTCAGGGGGACGCACTTGGCTTTGCACAGTCACTGGGACAGGCCGTCGAAGAGGGCTACCAATGGACTTCAGACCGCGGTCTGACAATCGTCAAAGTGGCTCTGCAGTCAATTGAGTATGACGAGGACACTCGCGCCCTCCTCAGCGATGTCAAGAAGGCCGACGCTCTCGGCGGCGCCCGCGGAAACTCATTCATGCAGCAGGCCGCTGCACGCGGATTCCAAGCGGCGGGGGAGAACCCCGGTGGCGCAGGTGGTGGAGCCGGAATGGCTTTCCTCGGCATGGGAATGAACGCCGCAGGAGGTGCCGCCGGAGGATTCCAGCAGCCCGTCCAGCAACAGCCACAACAACCACAGCAGCAGCAGGCGCCACCGGCCCCGGCACCTGCAGCAGCGCCCGAAGACCCCGTGGCAAAACTCACACAATTGAAGGCACTCCTGGATCAGGGTCTGATCACCCAGGACGACTTTGACGCAGCCAAAAACAAGGTTCTCGGACTCTAGGGGTAAAAATGGATCACGTTAACCCGAACCAGGGTTCGGCACATGGACCACCACCGGTGCCGCCGGCCACTCCCGACCCAGCAACGGAAGGGTATGCCGTGGCAGGAATGCCAGCGCCAGTCCCGCCTGCCCCGAACCCGAATGAACCCCAGGTAGTCCAAACAGACCGTGGGGCCAAAGATGGATTAGCTAAGTGTGAGCGCTGCGGAGCAACCGAAATTTCCCTGAACGTCGCAACGGGAAACCTCCGCTGTGGCTTCTGCCGGCATGAGTGGCAGGCAGAGAACGCTTTAGCCGCCTTCAACCTCAACGGTGACATCAGTCAACTCGTCGGCACCATCGTCGGCTCCGGTTCCGGCGACATCATGCCGTCAGTTGAAGAGGTCCTGACCTTCAAATGCACGGCTTGCGGCGCTGAAGTGGTGATCGACACTGCGACCAGTACACAGGCGCGTTGCCACTGGTGCCGAAACACCCTGTCAATGAACCAGCAGATCGAGAACGGCGCCGTGCCGGACATGATTCTGCCGTTTAAAATGACCAAAGAATCCGCTATCGAGAAGATTTCGGCCTTCGTCAAAAAACGGAAGTTTTTTGCGCACCCAAGGTTCCGGAACGAATTTAATGCCGAGAACGTCATGGGGGTGTACCTGCCATACATGGTGGTGGACATCAACGCTCACGCCACGCTCTCCGGACAAGGTGAGCATCAGACGCGGTCCTACACGGTGAAAAGAGGAGACAACGAAAAGCGCGTGTACGACGCGGATGTCTATAACGTCATGCGCGACTTCGATGTCCACGTAGATGACCTGACCGTGGAATCCTCCAGTGAGCGTCTGAACCAAGACACCTCACAGAACACCAACAACATCATCAACTCGATCATGCCGTTCGACGTTGAGAACTCTGTGCGTTACGACTCGAACTACTTGTCGGGATTCACCTCGGAGCGCCGGGACAGCAACCTCGATCAATTGTCACCACTGGCACACACCCAGGCAGAGGACATCACCCGACACCGCGTCAACGACACTCTGAAGTTTTACGACCGTGGGGTGCGTTGGGATAGTCAACAGGTTCACGTCAAGGGTCAGCGCTGGGTATCGGCCTACCTCCCGGTTTGGCTCTACAGTTACCAGCAGCGTAAATCCAATGGAAAGACCTTCCTGCACTACGTTGCGGTGAACGCTCGCACCGGCGAGACGATGGGCAGCGTGCCATTGCACCAAGGCAAATTGCTCGCAATTTCAGGCGCGGTGCAAGCCGTGGGCGTTGTCCTATTCGTCATTTTTTCTTTGGTGGGCTGATGATTTTCGACTTGAGCACGTTGGCCACAACGGCCACACAGATACTGGCAGAGTCCAGCTCCGACGATAACGGCAACTTTGCCTTCCTCTTCCTGTTCTCCGGCTTCCTGTTCTACGGGGCGATCTACCTGCGTTACCGCAACACAGACAAACGGCACAAACACGAATCTGAGACTAAAGCCTCACTGCACAATGTGCGCGAGGATGACCGCTTCCATCGGTCGTTGAAGGGCGTGTCCAACTCTAAGATGCAGAACGCGAACAACAACGAGGTCCGAGGGGCTTCCAAGCGCGGACTCTTCTGAGCCGAAGCCGCGTTCGACAACACGACTGACAAAGCCCTGGCGGACTCTTCCGCCGGGCTTTGTTATTGACACTCTTGGAGGGCTATCACCAGAGCTTGCACGCCCTGAGTCAGCGCACGTAAATCATCGAGGTTGAGAGCAGAAATTATTCGCGGCTCCAACTGAGGTTGAGCAGCCAAAAGACCTCGAACGGTCCGTTTGCCAAGATCAGTGACGACGACTCTCCGCACGCGTTGGTCCTGCGGGTCGGATTCTCGCGTGACCATGTCGTGCTTAGCGAGCCGATCGATGATGCCGGACACTGTGGCCAGCGACACCCCCAGTGCTGTCGCCAAGCCCTGCATGGTGTTGCCTTCGGATTCAGTCCCCATGATGGCCAGCACCTTCAACTGCTGGATCGTGAGTGGAATTGTGAGTAACTCACGAGTCAGTTGCGGCAGCAGAGTTGTTTCCATCACCTGCTGGGCGTGCAGCAACTGTTCACCCAAGGCAGCGCGTTCTGTGACTTCTTGGGTGGGGCTGAGTCCGTCAGTCATGTTCTGATTCCACTTTCGGGTTCAGGAGGTACTTAGTTACTACGGTGTGAGACGCGTCAATGTCTTTGACACTTAGTTAGCCTAACGCTAACGTTCCACTGATGTGCTGAGCGCATTTTCGCTGAGCACAGCCCCAACTGCTTCGACCCCACGGTGGATTACTCATGTTCCGTCTCACCCGGCTCAGCCTGGCAAACCGCGCTCTGATCTCACTCATCACCATCATGGTGGCAGGGGTCGGACTCTTCTCGATGGTGAACCTCAAGCAGGAACTCATCCCGTCAATTGAGTTCCCACAGGCAACGATTCTCACCGTGGCGCCGGGCGCAAGCCCGGAGGTGGTCGACGAGCAAATCAGCCTCCCAATTTCGAAGGCTGCCCAGGGCATTCCGGGCGTTGAGCAGGTGGTGGCGGACTCGTCTGGCTCGATGTCAATCGTGTCAGTGTCATACAAGTTTGGCACTGACAGCGACAAATTCACGTCGTCGCTTGATCGTGCGTTGGCAACGTTGAAGTCCACGCTGCCGGAGGACGCCAGCCCGGAAATCTTGTCCGCCAACGTCGCTGACCTCCCCATCATGTTCATTACTGCATCCTCCGATGCTCCGATTGCCGACCTCTCGGCGAACCTCACCCAAATAGCACTGCCGGAACTTGAGTCTCTCGGCGGCGTCGGTGCAGTTTCAGTTAGTGGCGCGGAGTCTCAGCGGATCACCATCACGCCAGACCAGCAGAAGTTGGCTACCGCGGGGCTGAGTTCGGCAGATATCAATGACCTATTGCAGGCCAATGGGATGACGCTGCCGGTGGGCACTCTCACTGAAGACGGCGAGATGCTGTCAGTTCAGTCCGGCACCCCACTCAGCAGCCTTGAGGACCTCGAATCACTGCCCTTGGCCTCACAAACAGAGCCGGGCAGTGTCCTGACCCTCGGGTCTGTTGCAACTGTCGAGGTCATCACTGAGGACAAAACGTCGATTACCCGCACCAATGGGCAGGAGAGTCTGTCACTTTCGGTGACGGCCGGAGCAGATGCTGATCTCGTGGCGGTATCGCACGACATTGACGAACTGTTAGAAAGGCTCCCCGCCGAACTAGGCAATAACACCGAACTCACTGTGCTGTTCAGCCAGGCGGAATTCATCGAGGAGTCGGTCTCCGACCTCGCCACAGAGGGGCTGCTCGGGCTCGGTTTCGCGGTGCTCGTCATTCTAGTGTTCCTGCTGTCCGTGCGGTCCACCTTGGTCACCGCGATCTCAATTCCGTTGTCAATCTTGGTGACCTTTGTCGGGTTGTATGTCGGTGGCTACTCACTAAATATGTTGACGCTTGGTGCTCTCACAATCGCCATTGGTCGGGTCGTTGATGACTCGATTGTGGTTATTGAGAACATTAAGCGGCACCTGAGCTACGGCGGGCAAAAGAAAGACGCCATTCTCACCGGAGTGCGTGAAGTCGCTGGCGCAATTACGGCCTCAACGCTTACCACCGTTGCAGTCTTTATTCCCATCGCTTTGGTTAGCGGCACCGTAGGCGAACTCTTCCGTCCATTTGCAGTCACCGTGGCGATTGCGATGCTGTCCTCACTTCTGGTGGCGCTGACCATCGTGCCGGTGCTGTCCTATTGGTTCCTTGGCAAATCAGCTGATGTCGCCAACCCGGACGAGGCCCGGGCAGCCGCTGAAGAGAAAGAACATACCGGCCCACTGCAGCGCAGTTACAAACCAGTGCTGCGTTCCACCCAACGCCACCCAGTCATCACCGTCGTGGCATCAGTGCTGCTGTTCGGGCTCACGGTTGGGATCGTTCCATTCCTCAAGGTCGACTTCTTGGGGGACACCGGCCAGAACATGCTCATGGTCTCCCAAGAGTTTGAAGCCGGAACTGACCTGGACGAGATCAGTGCTGGCGCCACTGATGTCGAAGAGGCACTTCAGAGTGTGGACGGTGTTGAGACCGTCATGATGCTCGCGGGCTCCGGCGATGACGGTTTAGGCGCACTGCTGGGCGGTAGCGGAGGCACCGCGTCGTTCATCGTCATGACCGACTCCAAAACTGACCAGGTTCTCTTGAAGGACCGCGTGCGAAGCACCTTGGACGACCTTGACACGCCAGGAGAGGTATCGCTCCCCGATATGGGCATGGGCTTCGACTCCACTGTGGACGTCGTTGTGACGGCAACTGATGAGGACGCCCTAGCGGAAGCCGCTCAGACGGTTTATGACGCAGTAGTGGGCACTGAACAGTCAACTGAGGTGGTCTCAGACCTCTCCGTGGACCAACCCATTCTGGAGATCACAGTTGATCGATCCAAGGCGCTCGCTCTGGGTCTGAGTGAAATGCAAGTCACTGGAATTGTGGCCGGAACGCTTTCTCCCCAGAGCATCGGGGAGTTGCGCGTTTCCGGCAGTGACTTGAAAATCTTCGTCGACAACGGGCAGGTCCCGGCCACAACAGCGGAACTGGAACAGTTGCCCTTGCCGACGGCTGCTGGCATGACGCCGCTCGCTGAGATCGCCGCAATTGAGAGGGTTGAGGTGCCGTCAACGATTACCCGCCAAGATGCTGAACTCGTTGCGACCATCGCTGTGACCCCTGCTGAAGGAGAACTTGGGCAGGTCACCCAGAACGTGCAGGACCGGCTCGACGCACTGAACCTGCCAGCTGGTGTGGAAGCCAAAGTGGGTGGCCTTGCAGAACTGCAGGGCGACTCCTTTAAGCAGTTGGGCCTGGCAATGGTCATCGCGATCGCCATCGTCTACCTGATTATGGTTGCCACCTTTAAGTCCCTAGTGCAGCCACTGATTCTGCTGGTGTCGGTGCCGTTCGCGGCCACGGGAGCGCTGTTACTGCTGCTGCTCACAGGTACCCCGTTGGGTATTTCGGCGTTGATCGGAATGCTCATGTTGATCGGCATCGTGGTGACAAACGCCATTGTGTTGATTGACCTCGTGAACCAATACCGTCTGCAGGGTCAGACCGTGCCAGACGCCGTATTCAACGGTGCCCGCCAGCGGTTGCGACCCATTGTGATGACCGCACTTGCCACAATCTTCGCGCTGATCCCGATGGCCTTCGGGGTCACGGGTTCCTCTGGGTTCATCTCCCAGGACCTCGCGATTGTTGTCATTGGCGGGCTCGTGTCATCAACCGCGCTGACCTTGGTGCTGGTGCCCGTGCTCTACAACTTGATTGAAGGCCGGAGCGAACGCCGCACGAGCAAATCAGCGGTATGAGTGCGCAAGCCGTTGGTAGCCCTCTTCGAGGGTGACCAGCGGCTGCCAGAGCAAATCACTTTGGGTGCGCCGCTGGTCAAACCAGTGCGCAGTCGAAAGTTGCTCAGCAAGGAAACGTGTCATAGGCGGTTCGTCCGCACCGGGTCGCACCTGCCACACGGTTTCCACTAGGGCCCCTGCCGCGCGAGCCAGCGCAGGTGGAACCCTCCAAGACGGCGGTTGGACACCAGCGGCTAAGCAAATCTCGGACATGATTTCAGCGACAGTTCGCGGTTCACCGTTGGTGACCACATACGCACTTCCATGCACCTGTGGTGCCCGATGCATGGCGGCAATAATTGCCGACGCGGCGTTATCCACGTACGTCGTATCGATTAAAGCAGCGCCGCTGCCAAGAAGCGGAAGAGTGCCGGCTCGGGCACGCTCCACAATTCGCGCCACCAGTTGCGTATCGCCGGGGCCCCAGACCAGGTGCGGTCGCACAGCAACGACGCTCATGGCGGGGGAGTTCGCCGCAAGGGCAAGGAGTTCTGCCGCAGCTTTCGTCCGTGCGTAGTCGCCGCGGGCCCGGATTGGGTCGGCAGGCCCTGCGCCAGCGCCGAAGAGGGACGCACCAACGTGCGCCACGGACGGTGACGAGACTTGGACAAAGGTCTTGACGTCATGCTGCTGGGCTGCCCCAAGCATCCGGGCAGTTCCATCCACATTGACCCGAATAAAATCTGCTGGATCACCGGTCAGCGAGACTTTAGCTGCGAGGTGCAGAACTGCATCAACGCCTTCGACCGCCCGATGCACATCGTCATCGTTGGTAATGGAGCCGCACAGGTCTTGCGCTGCTTTGACCCCACTGGGGCGACGCTGGAAGGTCCGTACTTGGTGCCCGGCATCGAGCAGTTGCGTCACCACGTTACGGCCGAGGAATCCGCTGGCACCGGTGACGAGTACCTGTAGCGGGGCATCGGTGGACAGGGAGACTCCTTCGGGAGGGTTCATGGTTGACGCAGCCTTGCCCCTGACAGCATGAGCTGCGCCCATGCTGCGAGTTTAGTCCGATCAATTTTGGAGTTGTGCCGGATGTCCGTGGGCAGATTGGGCACCACGAAGACAGCAACGACGTCGGGGCTAGCCTCCGCCCTGATCTGCGCAATCAGTGCAGCATCCGCAAGTTGTACTCGGCACTGAGGGGTGGTCCGTTCCACAACCACAACAAGTTGCTGTGTTCCGGGTGGTCCCACACCCACCAGAGCGGCGCGGGACACTTCAGGGAGGGCCTCTATCCGTTGCTCAATACCCACTGGGGTCACCGGCCCACCCGCGGTGGTCAGCACGTGCGTCAGCCGGCCTTCAATCCACAGCTGACCCGAAGCATCAAGGTGTCCAACATCTCCGGTGCGGTGCCAATCTCGGATTTCTCCAGGACTTTCGGAGACCGTTCGACTGCGCTGTTCGGTGAGCCAGAGACGATCGTAATGGTCTTTTACGTGTGGGCCCCGCACCAGCACCTCGCCGGTAATATCCGGCGTTGCTGCCGGTGGGCCTACGGCAACTCCATCGTCATCTAAAGCGCTAATTCTCACGTCTACAGTTGAAGTTGGCTTGCCAACGCAGACACCACCGGGACCAGCATGACGGGCACCATCGGGGTGGATCTGCTGCGCTGCCTGACGAATAGCCGGCAGGGTAATGCTCGTAATAAGCAGGCCTTCAGTCATGCCGTAGGGGGTATGCGCCGTGGCATTCGGCATGAGCTGGTTAACAGCGGTGAGCAGTGGTTCGGACACGGGGGCACCCGCTGATAAGACCACCTGCACTCGTTGCAGTGCTTGCAGGTCCGACTCGGAGAGGTGGGGCGCAGTGGCAACGACATTGGCAATGGCGGCAGGGGACAGAAACACGGCGGTGGCGTCAGCTCGTGCCACCGCAGCAGCCACGGCCTGTGCCGTCAGCGTTCGTGGTGAAGTGACGTCCATATCAGGGGTGACGGACCGCGCCCCAAGTGCAGGTCCCAACAACGCGAACGGTGCAAAACCAGCAACGAGGCCAGTGCCTGGACCGATCCCGTACTGGGCATTGAGCACATCACGCATTGCACAGAGTTGGCCGTGCGTGTATGCCACGCCCTTTGCTGGGCCGGTGGAGCCTGAAGTAAAGAGAATCGCGGCTAGGTCGCCGGCGCTAGGTGGCGGGGGGAGATCACGTTCGGTGCCTAGATCCACTAGGTCAGCGAGAGAATAAGACACCCCGAGTGTCTTCGCCAGTGACCGGGGGAGTGGGGTGGTTGAAATGCGTTGCCCAGGCCAGCCCAAGGTGCGCGCAGCAGCAAGCCCTGGCACTGCTCCGATGATGTGTTGCGGACCGGCACCACGAACTGCCCTGGTGAGACCACGCAGTCCTAGCCCCGCATCAGCAACCACAACGATTGCGCCAATGCGTAGACAGGCATAAAGGACGGCGGTTAGATCAGCGCCGGGCTGCACCAAAAGTGAGACTCGATGGCCACGACGGATGCCAATCTTGGCCAACCCTGCCGCAATTTCATCGATGCGCTGCGCCAATAAACGCCAGGAGACCACACGTGGTGCTTTGCCCCTGCCGGGGGCCATCTCAACCAGTGCCGTCTCAGCGCTGTGTCGAAGCAGATCGATGTGGTGCCACATCGGGGGGGCCACCTGGGAGGCGTCGACCTCGCTACGAGCCGCGAGACTGCCAGCCAAGGCACCATAGCCGTCGTGAGTCGCTGCCTGGGCCGGCCGTACTTTGATCGCTGGGACACCCCCGCTAAAGCGGGTGCTGAGCCACTGCAAAACAGTGGCTGCGTAGTCGGTGTCCTCGGCGATCAGGTGCCCCGCACCTTCAAAGCGGTGTACATCGGCTTGTGGCATCCGGCCTATAAGGTCTCGCAGGTACCGGTCACTGAAAATCGGATCTGTTGGACCCCAGAGAAACAGCCCAGGGGTACCTGCTGCGCCAAGATCGGAAACGCCCTGAGCAATACGTTCTAACTCCGGCCAACTTCGGTGGCGCTCATCCACTGGAATATCTGCAACGAAGCCACCAATACCTCCGCGTCTCGCGGTTCCTCGGTAGGGCGCGCGGTAGGCGGCCTTTACTGGGGCCGGCAAAGGCGGGTGGGCTAGTGCCAACGTCGTTTCAAGAAATGCAGGGGTCATGACGGTGCTTGTGCCCAGCACTCCACGGCGCAGCGCAAGCCGCAGCGGAGCAGGAATGGGATCTTCTTCGGGCTGATGCACCGCGGTGTTCAGGGTCATAACAGCGGCCAACTTTTCGGTATGGTCCACAGCCCACCCAAGGGACACCACACCGCCCCAGTCGTGCCCTAGCGTCACGACGGGCCCCATCAGCTCAAGGTGTGCGGTGAGCCGTCCGAGGTCCGCAACGCGTTGGGAAAGAGTACGGGGCTGTCCTGTTCGTTGGGAGAAGCCCATGTCGAGCTGATCGACGGCAATAACGCGCCAGGCCTGGCCGCCTGCTAGCCCCTGGTTGGTGGCAGCGGACACGAGCTTCCGCCACAGGTAAGACCAGGTTGGATTGCCATGCACGCACAGAATCGTGCCAAGTGGTTCCACGCCGTTGGCGCGAAGTTCCGCCCCGTTATCGAGCAAGTGCCACGTGTGCTCCGGTTGCGCGGCTGAGCCTGGTTCAGCGGCGGCGTCTGTAGAGCGCGAAGCGGAAGCGCCCGTGGAGGCCGGAACGGTGACCAGGCGGGAGAACTTTGGGTCCATCCCTGGCAGGCCTGACGGTGGCAGCGCAGCTGGTCCGGGGGTGGAAGCAGCACGTGGCAGAACGGGTGTCACCAGACAAGCTCCATCATCGCGGTATTCAGGCCGGATCCCACTCCCATGAGCAGCACTCGGTCATTCGGAGACAGATTCGGGGCTTCCTGCGCCAGGGTGATCGGAATCGATGCGGGCCCAATGTTGCCGTAGTGCGAATACGTCACGGGAACCTTTGATCGTTTGAGTTTGGCAGCTCGGATGATTGCATTGGTGTGAATATTGGACACCTGGTGCAAAATGTAGCGATCCATATTGCCCCAGTTCCACAGATCTTTTGCCTCCTGCCAAGCAGCAACGACGAGTTCCATCCCGCCCTTGAGCAGACCTTTGGCGTCAGTAAACATGCCGTCAGCACTTCCCACGCACAAGTTGTTGTACTGGGTGGCAGCCCTAGTGACGCCGCCCAAAATTCGGTGACCCGCTGGATGTTCATCAGCTGGGCCCAACACCGCCGCCGCAGCGCCCGAGCCCAGCGTCAGACTGGCAAATTCGCGCGTAAAGTCCTCCCGCGTGGAATCTGGCCGGTTCAATCGTTCGATCGTGTTGACCTGGATTTCATCGGCGTCCTCACCATCAATAACGATCGCGTATTTCACCTGACCGGCGTCGATGAGTTGCGCCGCCAGAGTCATACCGTTCACGAACCCGAGGCAGGCGTTGGCAATATCAAAGTTGATGGCCGACGACGGTAAACCTAAACCGTGGTGCATCCGCACGGCAACAGAGGGTTCCAAGTGTTTCCTGGTGACAGAGGTGTTGATCAGTAGACCAATATCACTGGGTGCGATTCCGGCTTCGGCCAGCGCCTTCTCACCCGCTGCAATAGCGGCGGTGTCGAAGGATTGGTCTGCGGACCAGTTGCGTCGTTCTTGGACGCCCGCAACGCGCTGCAGCAGCCCCTGGGGGAGTTTGAGCCGCTTCAGGGCAGGAGCTAATTGGTTGTCGATCTCATCGGATGTGGTCACCCGGTCCGGTAAAGTTGCCGCAAGCGAGAGAAGCGCCACATTGCTGTGGGTAGCTGTTGCGTTGCCGTTCACGTGCACGTCCCTATCCATTGACCCTACGAGGTCTGTGACCACCGCACAGTAAGTCTGTCATCGCGCACGCGTGGGCGCACATATCATCATCGAACTACTGACGGTACCCGACCGCTGACTTGCTTCGCACACGGAAACTGTGACGCTGGACCGTAGGAGAACTTACCCCAGTCATGCGGTGCTCCGCACCCCATTCCACCGGGCAGCAGTTTTCTGTCCGCTCATCGCCTCACTGAAAGCCCCCAACGTGCCAATACCACTCTCGATTCTCGATCTCGCCACCATCTCACCGGGCCAAACCGCAGCAGAAAGCCTCGCTGGCAGTGTCCAGTTGGCACAGCTTGCCGATGAGTCCGGGTACCGCCGCATCTGGTACGCAGAACACCACAACAACGATTCAATTGCCTCATCAGCAAACAGCATCTTGATCGCCCACATCGCAGCGCACACTTCTCGGATCAGGGTGGGTGCTGGGGGAGTGATGCTGCCAAACCATGCACCGCTGGTTATCGCCGAACAATTTGGCACACTGGAAACTTTGCACCCCGGCCGCATCGACCTCGGTCTTGGCAGGGCGCCTGGTAGTGATCAAAATACGCTCCGGGCATTGCGCAGAACCGCTGGCGCTGCGGACACCTTCCCTCAGGAGGTGCAGGAACTGCAGGGCTACCTCAGCGACAACACGATCATTGCAGATGTGAATGCAACGCCCGGTCGCGGCACCAATGTGCCGCTGTTCATTCTGGGGTCGTCTCTCTTCGGCGCGAAACTTGCGGCCGCACTGGGTCTGCCGTATTCGTTTGCCTCGCACTTTGCGCCCAATGCGCTCCAAGATGCCGTGGCAGCTTACCGACGAGAGTTTGTCCCTTCTGCGCAACTGGCACAACCACACGTAATCGCGGGGGTCAATGTCATTGCAGCTCAGTCAGTTCCCGAAGCCCATGAGCAATTCGACGCCGCCAAGCGGGCCCGAGTCTCGTTGTTGTTCGGGGGAGCAAAACGCACGTTCACTGATGACGAGGCAGACATGATCCTTGCGTCACCGCAGGGGCAACACGTGACCAATATGGTGAAGTACTCAGCGGTAGGGACCCCACGACAGGTCGAGGAATATCTCACTGGCTTTATGGCGCATGCGGACGCAGACGAACTGATCGTTGCATTCCAGTCGTCGCAAGTTGAGCAGCGTCTCACCTCAGCGGCGCTTCTAGCAGAAGTCATGGAACTGAGCGCGTAGTCCTCGACCGATCCGCTGTCCTGAATCGGTTCCCACCCGCTCTTGGCGTGGGAACCGAAAGGTGGGGAGTTGCTTCAGTCCTGCCGGAGCTGAATCGGGATGAAGAAGGCGATGCAGGAGGCCAGCATTCCACCGGTGAAGTAGATCGCGCTGTGGTGCACGAAGGCCTGGCCCATGAGCCAGAAGCCAGTGATGAAAATGGCAAAGCACACCAGGAAGAAAATTCCGCGGACAGCGACAGGGACCTGCGTCGAGTCCGTGCCAACTATTGAGACGAACTTCGTCATAATGTGACCCTTTCTTGAGGCCCACCCGGGGCTAGTCAACGTGCTGCATCAACCACCAAGCCTATCTGGTGAAAGGTGCCGCTGGCACCTTTCACATCCCGGTTTATGTCGGCAGAGTAAGTGTGTGGGTGGACTTGTGAGGCTGACAGCGGAGAGAACTTCAGCAAATGGGCCGCTACCCAGTGCGGGAAGCGGCCCATTTGGCATTGTCAGTTACCGCCGAAGCGGGTGACAGAAACTAGCTCTTGCGTGGCTGCACCTGAGCTGGCTTGGCGTGCCAGATTCGGTCCAGGTAGTCCTGAATTGACCTGTCCGAGCTGAAGAAACCAGTACGGGCGACGTTGAGAATTGCCTTCCGTGACCAGGCATCTGGGTCTGCGTACTGCAGATCTACCTCGTCCTGAGCATCGATGTAGGCTTGGTAATCGGCCAGCACTAGGAATCGGTCGGTATCCAGCAGATCTGAAACGATCGACTGGAAAACATTTGAATCGCCCCCTGAGAATGCCCCAGAAGCAATCAGGTTGATGGCGCTTCGTAGCGCGGGGTTCGACTCGTAGTAAGCCCCCGAGTTATAACCCGCCTCGACAACCTCTGCCACCTCAGGCTCAGTGAGCCCGAACAGGAAGAAGTTGTCCTTTCCGACGAGGTCGTAGATCTCGACGTTCGCGCCATCAAGGGTCCCAACGGTGAGGGCACCATTCTGGGCAAACTTCATGTTGCCAGTTCCTGAAGCTTCTTTACCCGCGAGGGAAATCTGCTCTGAGAGGTCAACTGCAGGGATCAGCTTTTCTGCCAGCGTCACATTGTAGTTGGCAGGGAACGCAACGCGGAGCCGACCTTCAAGTTCGGGTGCGTTGTTCACTACCTCGGCCACGGCGTTGACGAGCGCGATGATCTGTTTAGCCATCACATACCCGGGCGCGGCCTTCGCTCCGAAGACCACCACGCGTGGAGTGATGTCAGCCGCGCTCACCTGACCAGTGATGACCCGGTCGTACAGCGTAATGACGTGCAGGATCTTCAGCATCTGCCGCTTGTACTCGTGCAACCGCTTGACCATGGCGTCGTACATGGCGTCGGCGGGGAGCTCGATGCCATCCCGTGTGAGAAGCAAGTCAGCGAACCTGCGCTTATTAGCCGTCTTTACCGCCCGGAACTTCGCCCGGAAGTCAGCGTCCTCGGCGAACGGCTCCAACTCTTGCAAACGATCGAGGTCGTTGAGCCAACCTGTGCCGATGGTCTCGTCTAACAAATCGGACAGTCCAGGGTTGGACAGTTTGATGAAGCGACGGGGGGTGATTCCGTTTGTCACATTGGTGAACTTATCGGGCCAGTAGTCCGAGAAGTCGTTCAGCACCTTAGTGCGCAGTAACTCAGAGTGCAGGGCTGCCACTCCGTTAACTTTCGCACTGCCTACTGTCGCCAAGAAGGCCATTCGCACTGCACGCTCGGGCTGTTCCTGAATGATTGACATCCGTCGTGCACGTAGCTCGTCACCCGGGAATGCAGTCCGGACCTCGGAGAGGAACTGGTCGTTGATCCCGTAGATGATTTCCATGTGGCGTGGCAGGAGTCGTCCCAGCAGTTCCACTGACCACACTTCAAGTGCTTCGGGCAGCAGTGTGTGGCAGGTGTAGTTAAAGACGCTCTGAGCGACCTTCCATGCTTCGTCCCAGCTCAGCCCATGCTCGTCGACGAGCAAACGCATGAGTTCTGGAATGGCGATCACCGGGTGGGTGTCGTTCAACTGGAACGTCACTCGGTCGGCTAATTTGGTCAGGTCGAAGCCGTCTGGGAGTTGCGAAAGTAAGTCGGCAATTGACGCGGCTACGAAGAAGTACTGCTGTTTGAGCCGAAGTTCCTTCCCCTGCGGGGTGGAGTCTTCCGGGTACAGCACCTTGGAGATGTTCTCCGCTACTGTCTGCGCCCGTACGGCTGCTTCGTAGTCTCCAGAGTTGAAGATCTCGAGGTCGAACGCGCTGGTGGCTTTGGCACTCCACAGTCGCAGCGTATTGACGTTCGGGGTGTCGTAGCCCGGGACCATGTAGTTAAACGGAACGGCGAGAACGCTCGTTTCGGGAACCCACGAGCTTCGAGTGACGCCGTCGGCTCCAGCGGCTTGTTTAGTATGTCCACCGAAGTTCACCGTTACTGCCATTTCGGGGTGCGAGAACTCCCAGGGGGAGCCGTTAGCCAGCCAGCGGTCTGGCTGTTCTGCCTGACGGCCGTCGACGAAGGTCTGGCGGAAGATGCCGTACTCGTAACGGATTCCGTACCCAACCGCTGGGATGTTCTTGGTTGCAAGGGAGTCAATAAAGCAGGCGGCTAGTCGACCGAGGCCACCGTTTCCGAGGCCTGGCTCCACCTCTGCAGCGGCTAACTCGGCAATGTCGATACCGAGTTCGCTCAGCGACTCCTTAGCAATGTCGGTGAGTTCTGTTGCGAGGAGCGCGTTGTCGAGTTGGGGGCCCATCAGGTACTCGGCCGAAAGGTAGGCCACGACCTTGGACTCGGCTTTCAGGTGGCTGCCTAAGGTCTCGAGCCAGCCGTCCATCATGAAGCTACGGACGGTGCCGGCAAGTGCCTGGAACAGATCGTTCGTTGTTGCGTATCCGAGATCAACTCCCTGTTCGTAACGCAGCTGCCGAAGGAAGGCCTGCGTGAAGGTCTCTACAGTTGCGGAAGAGGCGCTGAGCCTCTGGGTGTTGTCATTCACGCCTCCACGCTACCCGTCTTGGGCGGGTTTTACTACGAGCCTTCGCGGTCGGCGGCAAAGGGCCACACGACTTCGCGCCTTTGAAAAGTCGCCGATCAGCGCTCTGAACTGGGTAAACGTCGCCCCGATCCTCCAAAAAAAGCCTTGCAAGACCGTATGTAAGTTTCTGTAATCGTTACAAGGAAGTTGCTTTGGAGACAAAGATGGCGGTTCGGCACCTGCACCGAACCGCCATCTTTTACTTTCCTACCGCGGCGTCATTACGCTCCACTGCGGGTCAACGAGCCAACAGCAATCAGCCCTGTTCCTTGGCTGCCTTCTCGGCCTTATCAGCCGCTGTTTTCTCCGTCGTCGCTCCGGCGGTGCTTAATTCGCCACCTGCTGTCTCAAGGTGTGCGCGCACAAACCAGTGGAACAATTCCAACTCGTGCAGGTGCCCGATCAGAATATCGTTCGTCACATCGTCGAGTTCGGCGGTGTCATCGGCTGCCTTGCGGTGGTCAGTGATGACGCCTTGGTAAACCTCGTCGAGCGCACCCAGGTGCGAGTTAGTGCTAGCGCGACCCAGGGAGTAGTCCTCCCAAGTACGTCCGGCAACGATGGCGCCAGGGGTGCCCTTCGGCGCCGCTCCAAGCGTTGCGATGCGCTCAGCAATAACGTCGACCATTTCGCGCACGGCATCAACCTGCGGGTCAATCATTTCGTGAACTGCAATGAAGTGCGGGCCGACGACGTTCCAATGGATGTGCTTCAGCGTTAGCGCCAAATCGTTCAGCGCGTGCAATCGCTCTTGCAGAATGACCGCAATCTTTTCACCATCAGCGAGGGTTAATGAGGGAACGGTGTAACGAGGACGTGATTTTTTAGCCATGAAATATGCCTCCTGAGTCAGTGCATACGGGCTCTCCGCGTCCATTCAGTCTTGCGCACCCCTAGCGGCTATGCACGTCGAGGAAGCAGTTCTACCGCATATTCACCAGCGACGAACGCCGCAAGGAACGCGGCGGGGTCCTGCTCAAGGCCTCGCCCCATCGTGGACAACCGAACGGGTGCCTGGCCAAGCGTGACCAACTGTGCCGCGCCTGCATCTCGGCGGATCACAGTGTGCCGACCGGCCCCACTAACCGCCGTTAACTGAGCGTCCATCAACGTGTTGAGCGCGTGAAAATCGGCGTCGTCGAAGGTCGGCACCACAACGTGGGCAGGGGCGAGCGCAACCCGCCCGTAGGCGGTAATCGAATGATGCGAAATTCCGCGATGGCGTTGCCTCGCATCTGCTCCAGAGACCCGCACCGATGCGACGGGCTCACCACCAAGAACAGCTGCCGCATTGATCGCTTCGCCCGCGGCCACACCGGAGAAGCCCCACGTGGTGCCGGTGCCCAGGTTTCCTGGACCCTGCGCCACCACGGTGAGGTCAGCGTCAAAAACGTGTTGTGCTGCGAGCAGACCAGAGTGCACGGACACTGCCTCATAGTCCCCGCCAAAGGCCTGGCCGACAGTAATCACCGAATCGATCCAGCCCGTCTCGCGCAACGATGATGCTGTCCGCGAAAACCAGGCGGGCAACGCGCCGCCGTCGGTCATCAGGTAACAAATACGCGGAGGAGCAACCCCCAAGTGAGCAGCACGGTCACGGGCCCCCGCGATGATCGCCGGCAGCGCGGAATGCAGGTCAGCCACCACAACAGGCATGCCAGAGATGTCGTCGGCGGTCCGCAATAGATCGTGGTGCGGTGACTCCTGTTCGTCAACGCCAAGCACCAAGGTTTGCAGCGGTGTGTACCGCGCTTTCACCAGGTGTCCGGGGCCAGTAGGTGGGTCTGCGGGGAGGTGTTGTGGGAAGGCGACGACGAGCGCGTAACCACCTGTGCCCAGTCCCCGCCGTAGCGCTGTGACGTTCAACAGCACGTTCATCCCCACTTCGGGGGAGCCCACCAGTTGGGGGTACGCAAGTGCGCGGACCTTGCTGCCATCAGCAAGTTCCGCCTCAAGTTCTTGTGCTCCGGTCCACGACCTGCCGAGCGACACAACCACACCAGAACGCCACATGATCACGAATACACGCTACCTGCCGATACCGTGGGTCATGATGAACGCCACGAAATCACACATTGACCCCGCCGAGCGGCTGCTCAACCTCGTCATTGCTCTGGTCAATACCCAGGGCCGCATGACTAAAGACCAGATTCGCTCCAGCGTCGCCGGATACGACGGCACGTCCACAGCCGAAGCCTTCGAGCGCATGTTCGAACGTGACAAAGACCTGCTGCGCGAACTCGGCGTCCCCATCGTGACCGTCGATGAAACAGGTCACCCCGACGACGTCGGTTATCGCGTCGACAAAGATGCTTACGCGCTGGCGCCCATTGAACTCTCACCAGCGGAATATGCCGTCCTAGGAATGGCCGCGGAGTTCTGGCAAGACCGGTCCCTGCAACTTGAAACCTCTCGTGCGCTGACGAAGTTGCGTGCTGTCGGTGGTTCACCAATTGACGCCGAAGCAGCATCAATTCTGGCGCCACGCGTACGACAAGCTGGGGACGCCTACGGTCCGATCTTCGAAGCAGTTGTGGACCGGCGAGTGGTGACCTTCGACTATCGGGCTGCGAACACCGGGGTTACCCAACGGCGTGTTGTGCAGCCGTGGCGCATCGCAGCACGCGGCGGTGGTTGGTACCTCATAGGTTGGGATCGCAACCGGGAGGATGTGCGTGCGTTTCGGCTCAGCAGAATTGCCGGCCGAGTGCGTGCGTCCGGCGCCGGTGACGCGTTCACCGTTCCAGACGACGTCGACGTCGATGCGTTACTGACTGGCGGCCGGGAAAACCCGCGACCTGCTCTCCTCGCGGTGACACCCGAACGTGCCAGTGCACTGCGGGCCCGAGGGAAAATTTCTGCCCCTTCTGAACCGCAACGGTCCGATGGCAGGGAACTGCTCAGCATCGAATTCACTAATCTGGACCAGTTCGCAGCAGAAGTCGCTGGGCATGGCTCAGCACTCATCGCGTTGGAACCTCCGGAGCTTCGTGATGCGGTCTTGGCACGATTGCGCGCAGCCGCAGAGATCACGCTCGTACCCGCGCCAACTGAGCTAGCAAACACCTCTGATGACCAGACTGGAGCCAATCGTGGCTGAACGCGCAGGGGAGCGGCTGGTCCGTCTGCTCGGAATCGTGACATTCCTCGACTCAGGTGGGCAGCAACCACAGGTCACGCTGGCAGAACTCGCTCGGCAATTCGACGTCACTACCGAGCAGATCCGTAAAGACATCGATCAGTTGTGGCTCACCGGAACTCCGGGCTATTTCCCGGATGACCTCATTGACTTCAACGTCGACTTTGACCAAGGAGTGGTGTCCCTGACGCAGTCTCGCGGCATGACGCCGCCATTGCGGCTGGGTACGCGTGAAGCCGTAGCGCTCATCGCGGCGCTGCGCGCCATGGGTCAAGTTCTGGCCGACTCCTTAGACCCCGAGCGCGCTGAATTAATTGCCACCGCATTGGCAAAACTTACGGCTGCCACAGGTGAAGCAGTTGCGCGCACCGTGGACGTGCAGTTGGCAACGCAAACTGACCCAGGGGTCGGGTCCGCTTTGGGAACAGCGCTGCAAGAGGGCCGACAACTACGCATCACGTACGTGAATGCCGCCGATGTCGTCAGTGAACGGATTATCGATCCGCTCCAGGTTCGCACTGAGGATGCCGGCGTTTACCTGACGGCGTGGTGCACCCGCGTTGCGGATGAACGCACCTTCCGCCTGGACCGGATCCTTTCCGCCCAGGTAGAACCAACACGTGCGGCTCAGCACACAAACGTGCAGGCTCCGAAGGCCTATATTCCCGCGGCAGACAGTGAAGTTGTGTGCATCGTTTTTGCTAGCCCTGCTCGTTGGTTCGCGGAGCAGGTTCCAGTGGAAAGTGTGCGTGACCTGCCCGACGGTGACTTCGAGGTCATCCTTCGGGTGGGGGACCCCGTGTGGCTAAGAACCATGCTGCTGCAAAACGCATTGCATGTGCGCTCCGTTGACTCACCGCGCGTCTTCAATGATGTCCAAGAAGCAGCAAAGTCCGCTCTGAACGCGTACGCGGGCTAGCCTCTTCTTATGTGGTTCTGGATCTGGACTGTGTTGGTCGTTGCGGCGCTCGTGGCGCTCTTCTTCGTGCTGCGGCTATTGTGGCGTAAATTTCGCGACATCTTTGCCGCTGCAACGCGCTTCGCTGAGGAGTCGAGTGACATGCTCGCAACAAGTTCTGAACGTACTGAGGTACGGCTAGCGCAGCAGCCAAGCACGGCCCCAACGATTTCTGCGGATCCGGTGGACTTGTTACTCCGTGTTGAAAAGCTCAGGGATGAGCGGCTGCTCAGGCGCGCAGTGCGACGTCGTCCGCGGCCCGTGATTTACCGCAGATGGTTGTCGATTTATCGTTGAATGCGCTCTAGCCTGAGCTAACGCAGTGCATGCTGGTGCAAGTCCAGCGCGGCATCATCTGGTTCGACGCCCACGGCACCGTAGGATTGGGCCTGTACCTCAACGTCAGTAGGAGAACCTCCCATGGGTTTCAGAAATCCAGTACTCATCATGACGCTTATTTTGATCGTCATTGTGCTGTTCGGCTTTAAGCGGTTGCCCGATGTAGCAAGTGCCATCGGACAGTCCTTGAAGATCTTGAAAAAAGATGTCAAAGAGTTGCGCAACGACGACCCGAAGCCCACGCAGGACACTCCGGCGGCAGCCGACGGAGCAGCCCCTACGACACCAGACGGCGCTGGTGCAACCTTTGCCGGGCCACCCGGCCAAAGCGCGCCTTTACCCACTCCGCAGCCCGATCCTCAGCGGGAGCCAACGACCCCTGCCACACCGGACGTCGTCGAAGGTGACGACTCGAAGGCCTGAAAATGGCACGTTCCCCACGCTCGCGCGAAGGCCGCATGCCACTTCGTGCGCACTTCGCCGAATTCCGCAAACGCCTCGTGCTCGTGGCAGTTGGAATTCTGCTCGGAGCCATCGGTGGTTGGTTCATCTACGAACCCGTCTTCCAGCTGCTGCAAGACCCTCTGATGGAAGCCGCCGCCACTCGGGACACGGCCATTGCGTTGAACTTCACGGGGGCCTTCAGCGCACTAGACATGCGCTTCAAAGTGTCGTTCTTCCTGGGGCTCATTGCGTCGAGCCCTTGGTGGCTCTACCAACTGTGGGCATTCATCACACCGGGACTCACCCGCAAAGAACGGCGCTATACGGTCGGATTTATGGCCGTAGCGGTGCCACTCTTCCTTGCCGGAACCTTGATGGCCTGGTGGGTGCTGCCCCGCGCAGTCGTACTGCTCGTCGAGTTCGTCCCAGATGGAGCGCTTAACCTCCAAGATGCCCAGGGGTACCTCACCTTTGTCATGCGCATCATCTTGGCCTTCGGAATTGCCTTCCTCCTGCCCGTCGTCATGGTGGCGGTCAACTTTGCTGGCATCGTGCGCGCCAGTACCTTCGGCAAAGCATGGCGCTGGGCAGTCATGATCGCATTCATCTTTGCGGCCATGATGACGCCAACGGCCGACGTGCTCACCATGTTCTTACTCGCACTGCCCATCTGCGTGCTGTATTTTCTCGCACTGGGGCTATGCCACTTGCGGGACCGCAGTGTGGACCGGCGCAGAGCCAAAATCGAAGCTGAGAATCCACTATGACCTCCCTACTGTCCGGACCACTTGGTCTCGTAGTGAACCCAACCTCAGGTCAGGGGGAGGGGGCACGCAGTGGGGCCCAAGTGGCGAGGCTACTGACCGCACGCGGTTATGAACTCCTCGACCTGTCCGGTCCTGATATGCGAACCGCAACAGCGAATGCTCGCCAAGCCACCATCAATGGAATCCGGGGGCTCGTCGTCGTCGGCGGGGACGGAATGGTTCACCTCGGGGTAAATGCAGTTGCCGGCACTGGAGTCCCCCTAGGCATTGTTGCAGTGGGCTCCGGAGACGACTTTGCGCGCTCTGCAGGCCTGCCGCGGCATCGGCCGCTCGCGGCGGTCAACATCATCGATCATGCTCTACGCAACGAGACCTTTCGCACCGTTGACGCTGTGCGGGTAACCAACCCCGACACCATTGACGGCCGCTGGTTTGGCGGTGTGCTGTCCGCCGGACTGGATGCTGCGGTCAACACCCGCGCCAATCGCATTTCCTTTCCCCGCGGCAGACTCAAATATGTCCGAGCCATCCTTGGCGAACTCGGCACATTCCTGCCCTACGGATACCGCATTACAACTGACCGCGGTGTCTGGGAATCCGAAGGCACGCTGGTGGCAATAGCCAATACGCCTATGATCGGCGGCGGCATCAGAATTGCCCCAAACGCCCAAATGGATGACGGACTGCTGGACGTCGTCCTGGCGGGTCCACTTAGTCGCGTGCAGGCGGCACGGATCTTCCCCGGCACCTACCGGGGCACCCACCTGAAACATCCCGCAGTTGAGGTGCACCGCAGCCGAAAAGTGCTCCTCGAAGCATCAGGAACTGGACAACGGCCCCCCTACGCCTTCGCCGATGGAGAAGAAATTGGTCCGCTCCCACTGTTGCTTGAAGTGCACCCAGGGGCGCTCCGCCTGCTTGTCTAACGCAGAAAGTCAGTGCCTCGTCGTAGTGTGAACAGTATGAGTTCCGCCAGATCGCCCAAACAGCAGCGCCCCCAGCACGAGAATGACCCCCACGAACAGTCCCCAGCCCAGCGGTATGAAGCTGACCGACAGCGCCGTCGGGCAGCCCAGTCAGAATTTGGAAAATTCCGCCAGATTTTCGACTTCGAACTCGACGATTTCCAAGTACATAGCTGTCAGGCACTCGAAGAAGGCAGGGGAGTGCTGGTCGCTGCCCCGACCGGCGCTGGGAAGACGGTCGTCGGCGAGTTCGCGGTGCATCTGGCGCTAGCAACCGGGCGCAAAGCCTTCTACACCACGCCAATTAAGGCGCTCAGCAATCAGAAATATGCGGACTTCGTCGCTCGGTACGGAACGTCTCAGGTGGGTCTGCTCACTGGGGACACCACCATCAACGGCAACGCTCCAATCGTGGTGATGACCACTGAAGTGCTGAGAAATATGCTCTACACCGGGTCTTCGACCCTCGATGACCTTGGCTTCGTCATCATGGACGAAGTGCACTACCTCGCCGACCGCTTCCGTGGTCCGGTCTGGGAAGAAGTCATCATCCACCTCGCATCCGATGTGCAACTCGTGTCCCTCTCGGCAACAGTGTCCAACGCCGAAGAGTTTGGTGACTGGCTGGAGATGGTCCGCGGGGACACCACAGTTGTTGTCACTGAGCGGCGCCCTGTTCCACTCTGGCAGCACGTTGTGGCGCGGGGTGGTCGTTCCGATCACACGAACATCTATGACCTCTACGCGGGTCACGTCGATCCCACCGACCCCGGTACGAACCCGCCTATCAACCCGCAACTTGCTGAGGCGCTGCGTCCAGAGCCCCAAGACTGGTCTGCGGGCCGAGACAGCACGGGACAAAGTGCACATTCACCCGGCGGGCGCGGGTCACGCGGTCGTCGCTCAGGCCAAGGTCAACGGGGCCGCAATGATCACGGGGCCAACAACTATTCTGCACGAACCTCAAACCGAGGAAGTGCAGGATCCAGCAATGGTTCGCGAGGAATCGGCCGGCGGATGGTGCCGCGCTTCGCCATCCTTGATCTGCTTGACTCTGAGGAACTACTCCCCGCGATTTACTTCATCTTTTCCCGAGCTGGCTGCGAAGGTGCGCTCGGCCAATGTGCGGCTTCCGGGCTGCGCCTGACCACAAGTGCCCAAGAGCAACGCATCAGACGCATCGTTGACGAACGCTGCGCAGCTATTTCTGAAACAGACCTTGCAGTGCTCGGCTTCCACCGCTGGAAAGAGAGCCTGGCCAAAGGAATGGCCGCACACCACGCCGGCATGCTTCCACTGTTCAAAGAGACTGTGGAGTACCTGTTTAGCCAGGGACTGCTCAAAGTCGTGTTCGCCACCGAAACCCTGGCGCTGGGCATCAACATGCCGGCGCGCACAGTCATTCTTGAAAAACTCGTCAAGTGGGATGGCAAATCCCACGTGGCGCTGACCGCGGGGGAGTACACCCAACTCACCGGCCGAGCTGGCCGTCGTGGCATCGATGTGGAAGGCCACGCGGTCGTCGTCGATCACGCGAACCTGGACCCAATTGCCTTAGCTGGCCTCGCGTCTCGTCGGCTGTACCCATTGAAATCTAGTTTCCGGCCGACATACAACATGGCAGTCAACCTCGTTGACCGCGTTGGTCGGGCCCGAGCCCGTGAAGTATTAGAAACGAGTTTTGCTCAATTCCAGGCCGACCGAGGCGTCGTCGGGCTTGCCAAAGAAGCAAAAGCGCACTCCGAAGCCCTCGAGGGTTACGCCGAAGCAATGACGTGCTCCCGCGGTGAATTCCCGGAATACGCTGCTGTACGGCAGGCGATCACAGACCGGGAAAAAGAGCAGAGCCGCCAGCGAGTGGGTGAACGCAGACAACAGATCGTGGACTCGGTGAGCAAGTTACGCCGCGGCGACGTCTTACTCATTCCAGGGGGGCGTCGCGCTGGCTATGTTGTGGTGCTCGACCCCGGAGTCATTGCAGAGTTCGATGGCCCGCGGCCCACAGTCCTGACCGCCGATAGGCGGGTAAAGAAACTGCTAGTGGCAGATCTGAGCGCACCGGTTTCAGTAGCCACCCGAATAAGAATCCCAAAGCAATTCAACTCCCGTGTCGTCGCTGCACGTCGTGACCTCGCCGCAACTATGCACAATGCCTTGGATGACCTTGCAGACGATGTAAACAACGCTGACGGCAGCACACACCGCCCCTCCAAACGGCTCAGCACAGTAGACGATCCCGAGCTCACAGGCTTGCGTGCTCAACTCCGGGCCCACCCCTGTCACGAATGCCCAGACCGTGAAGCCCACGCCCGCTGGTCTAACCGGTGGCGAAAAGCAAAGTCCGAACACGCTGCGTTACTTCGTCGCATCAAAGGACGAACCGGATCAATCGCCAGAGTGTTCGACCACATCTGTGAAGTGCTAGAAACCCTCGGTTATCTGACCCGGGAAGCAAACCAAGATCGCGATGACCTGCGCGTCACCGACAGTGGCCACATGCTCAGCCGCGTTTACACCGAAAATGACCTGCTGCTGGCCGAATGCCTGCGCCAAGGTGCCTGGACGAAACTCGACCCCGCTGGATTAGCCGCTGCGGTGTCAACCGTCGTGTATTCGGCCCGACGAGATGACCACGGTGAAGAACCGCATCTGCCAGGTGGCCCTCAAGGGCCGCTAGCAAAAGCCCTCGACCAGACCGTGCGGATCTGGTCAGAACTCGACGACCTAGAAGCCGCGCACAAACTCGAAACCACCAGCCCACTGGACTTCGGCCTCATCGAGCCAATGCATCGTTGGGCCAGCGGCCGTAGCCTCGACGTCGTGCTCGGCGACAGTGAACTTGCCGCGGGAGATTTTGTGCGCTGGTGCAAACAAGTGATCGACGTCCTGGACCAGTTGGAAAAAGTGTCGCCAGAGCCAGGGCTGCGACGTTCCGCAGGCCGGGCGATTGATGCACTGCGCCGGGGAGTCGTGGCCTATTCCAGTGTCTAATCTTCGAACACCCGCACCAGCTTCGTACCTGTTTGGCTTAGTCTTCTAGACGTGTCATCAATTCTGTTCCGCCATGGGGTCATCCACTCACCAGCCGACCCGTTCGCAGAGGCGCTCCTGATCGAAGACGGCGTCATCACCTGGCTTGGTGCCGATGACAGCGCCGCAGGGTTCGTCAGCCGAGCCGACAAGGTCGTTGATCTGGACGGTTTGCTGGTTACACCGGCATTCGTCGACGCCCATGTTCACCTGCTCGCAACCGGTCTGGCCTTAGAGGGGCTTCCGCTCTCGCCAGCAGCAGGGGTCCGCTCCGCAGTCGACCTTTTGCAAACCGTCACAAGCCGAACCACCCTTCCAGCGCCTGCAGGTGGACCACAGATCATTTACGGTCACGGCTGGGACGAAACAGCGTGGCCTGGCTCGGCACTGCCGGACCGGGACGCTCTGGATCAGGCCAGTAACGGCCACCAAGTGCTGCTTGTTCGTGCAGATGTGCACTCGAGTTTGGTCTCAAGCGCGTTGGCACACGCACTTGCACTGCACACACTGGTCGGTTGGCACCCATCTGGTCCGATCACAGGAGCGGCTCACCGCCGGGCAATGGCGGCTCTGACAAGTGTGTCCCCGGACAGGCATCAAGCCTTGACCGATCTTGCCCTACGCCAGGCAGCGCAAGCCGGAATCGTGTCCGTCCACGAAATGGCAACTCCCGAATTAGACACCAGAGCAGGGCTGGCACACCTGATTGCACGCACCTCAGATGCCACAAGTGCCCTGCCCCACGTCATTGGCTACTGGGGAGCACTCTGCGAAACCGAAGCTGACGCCCAAGACATTAAGACGGCGATCCCAGGTCTGAGCGGAATCGGCGGCGACCTCTGCGTTGACGGCTCAATTGGTTCGCGGACCGCTGCGCTCAACAGCCCATACACGGACATTTCAGATCGGACAGAAACCGGTGTTCTCCAGCTCACCGCAGACCAGATCGCACAGCACATCACGGCAACTGCGCAAGCCGGTCTGCCCGCCAGTTTCCATGTGATCGGAGACGCCGCAATGGATGAGGTGATCGCCGGCTTCACTCAGGCGACCAAAGCCCTCGACGCCATGCAGATCCGCATGATGGGCCACCGCCTCGAACACGCAGAAATGATCAGTCCTTCCGCCCTACAGGAGCTGGTGCGCTTGGGCTTGACGTTGAGCATGCAACCGGCTTTTGACGACGAATGGGGCGGTTCTGGCGGACTTTATGAAACCCGGCTCGGAGCCTCTCGGGCCGGTCAGATGAACACGTGGGCGGATATCGCTGGGGCGGGCGTGCCCCTAGCCTTCGGATCTGATTCGCCGGTGACCCCCCTTACCCCGTGGCGTGCAGTTCGCAGTGCACTTCTCGCCAACTCTATTGAGCAACGAATCTCTGCCCGCGCAGCCTTTCGGGCACACACCCGGGGCGGGTGGCGCCTCGCTGGCCTTGACTACACCGGAGCGGGTGAAATTCGAGTTGGTGCGCCCGCTCATTTAGCTTTCTGGGATGCACCGAATCGCGCTGTGCAAGGCCCGGAACGGATGTTCTCTTCTTGGAGCACAGATGCTCGAGCAGGCACCCCGCTCCTGCCAGAACTCAGCCCAGAGCTGGCGTTTCCTAGGTGTGTGCGCACAATGCGCGCGGGCATCATCATCCATGATGATCTCGGCTAGAAAGCCACAAAAGAACCACTGCACTTACACTCCGTAATGACTTCTGGCAACCTTGCCTCGCAGCAAGAAGCAGAGTAAATTTCAGGATTGTCGCGGCCATTCGGACTAGTACGACCCGAATGCCGAGGAACTCGTTTGCAGGGCTGGAACCACATCGGTTCACGTCTCCAGCGGTTCCGTTACCGGGCCCACGTGTTCAGTAGAAAACGCACGTTGATCCACAGCGACGCTGCGGTACGAAGGACACGCGGGCCCGGTAACTTTTTTGACGTAGTCTTCAGAGGTGCTTTTCCGTCCGCTCCCTCGTCCGATCGCCGCGCTCATCGCCGCCGGAGGGGGACTCCTCACCGACACCGCCTTCCCAGACCGTGGCTGGTGGGCCATGGCGTTCGTCGGCGTCGCCTTGCTGTACATCGCTCTAGAGCGCCAACGGACCGGTTTCGGCTTTTTCCTCGGGTTCCTCTGGGGCTTGGGCTTCTTTTTGCCACACATCGCATGGGCCGACTATGTAGTAGGGCCGGTTCCCTGGATAGCGCTCAGCACAGCTGAGGCGCTCTTTGTGGGCTTGGGCTGCGGGGCGTGGGCACTGCTGCGGAGAACGATTGTGTTGCGCTGGTTCATCTTCTTGCGACCAGTGGTATTCGCCTTCATCTGGACCGCAATAGAAGTGCTGAGATCGTCCTTCCCGTTCGGTGGATTCCCATGGGGTCGGTTGGCGTTCTCGCAAGCAGAATCGCCGCTGGGCCGATTAGCCTGGCTCGGAGGACCCACGCTGGTCAGCGTTGTAGTCGCACTCATTGCAGCCTTACTCGGAGCATCTCTGCTGCACCTGCTGAATTTGCGCCTCGGCCGCGCCGGCGGCGCCGTCATTGTCGCCTTCGCTTTCCTTGCAGTGGGCTTCGCCGTTCCACTCTCTACTCAAGCTGAGAACGGGCACTTACGCGTTGGTGCCGTTCAGGGCAACGTAGCTGAGCCCGGTCTCGGAGCCTTCGCCAACCGGTATGAAGTGCTGCAAAACCACGTCGACGGCACGATATCGTTGCTGGAAGACGTGGAACCGGGCGACCTTGACGTGGTGTTGTGGCCGGAGAATTCCTCCGATGTGGACCCCCGCGAGGAACAACGCGCTTACGACCTTATTGACTCAGCAGCGGCGGCTCTTGAAGCCCCCATCCTGATTGGAACCCAGCGGTATGTCCCCGAAAGCAGGTTTAATACTGCTCGAGGCAGATATAACGAGGGGGCGCTCTGGATAGCAGGGGAGGGGATCGTTGACACCTACGAGAAACAACACCCGGCCCCCTTTGCCGAATACATTCCCATGCGGGACCTCGCGCGCAAGTTCTCATCAGCGGTTGACCTCGTCAGCACAGACATGTTGGCAGGGGACGAACCCGGCATATTTGAAATCACGACGCCGAATCACGACAGTCCGGTGTTGCTGGGAGACGTAATTTGCTTCGAAGTGGCCTACGACGACGTCGTGCGCTCCGCCGTGACAAATGGGGGAGAGGTGCTCATCGTGCAGACCAACAACGCCACCTTTGGTTTCACCCCAGAGTCCACCCAACAATTGGCCATGGCACAGATCCGCGCAATTGAGACTGGCCGTTCCACTATTCAGATCTCGACTGTCGGGGTCAGCGCTGTGATCGAGCCCAACGGTGTAATCAAGACGCGGACTGAGCTCTTCACACCGGACACCCTCGTCGCGAACATGGCGTTGCGCACCTCCATTACCCCAGCCGTGCGCATCGGTACCTTGCCGAACTGGATTGTGTCCGTTTCTGCTGTGCTGATGCTGCTGATCGCAATTCCCAGTACGGTGGCATCGCGGCGGTTGCGCGCATAGCGCCGGTTCTGCCACATCTTGACCATGACGACACCAACGAAGGTAACGGGAGAGATCACACGTGACGACACAGTCATCGACGCCTGCGGAGCAGGCGAAGGAATCCGCAACGGCTGCTGACGGCCCAACACGGACGTTGGTGATCATTCCTACGTATAACGAACGCGAGACGCTACCCACCACCCTGGGACGCCTGCGCGCGGCGGTTCCGGACGCAGATGTGCTCATCGTTGACGATGGCAGCCCTGACGGAACCGGCAAGCTCGCTGATAGAGCCAGTGCAGCCGACAACCACGTTCATGTCATGCACCGCACCGGAAAACTGGGCCTCGGCACTGCCTATGTTGCCGGGTTCACCTGGGCACTGGAGCGTGGCTATGACGTTGTTGTTGAGATGGACGCAGATGGCTCACACCAACCAGAGCAGTTACCCAAACTGCTTAAAGCCCTTGCGGCGGCACCTGCGGCTTCGCTGGTGCTCGGATCACGTTGGGTACCTGGCGGCAAGGTAGTGAACTGGCCGAAGACCCGCGAGGTGCTTTCCCGTGGCGCAAATATCTACACCCGCATGATGCTCGGATTGCAGGTAGGGGACGCCACAGGTGGTTTCCGTGCCTTCCGTGCCGATGCCCTGCGCGAACTCGATCTATCTGAGGTCTCGTCACAGGGGTACTGCTTCCAGGTGGATATGACTCGGCGGATTGCAGACAACGGCGGCCGGATCATAGAGGTGCCGATTACCTTTGTGGAACGAACTGCGGGGGACTCCAAGATGAGCAATAACATCATCTTTGAAGCACTGTGGCGGGTTTCCGTGTGGGGCGTGGCTAAGCGCAGCAGCGAGGTCAAGAGCCGTTTCACGAAGTAACGGATAACTGTTCAGCAGCCTGGATACCCCAGCCCACGACGTCCGAGTCTGATTGAGGGAAACAAATTAAAGGAGGCGGTGTGCACCCGATGGGTGCACACCGCCTCCTTTGTGAATCTCGAAGTCCTACTGAGTTAGCGGAGCGAAAACTCAGGCGCCACGGCGGAGCTTGCCGGCCCGAAGCAGGGTGAGTCGCTCGTCAAGGAGCTCCTCAAGTTCTTTGATGGTCCGACGCTCAAGCAGCATGTCCCAGTGAGTACGAACTGGTTTGCCCACCTTCGGCTCAGGCCGATCGGCGTCGCGCAGCAGTGCGCTTGCGCCACACTGGCATTCCCACTCCAATGGCACGTCTGCCTCGGTGGAGAATGGAAGAATAATGGTGTGCCCGTTGGGGCAGTCGTAGTGCGCCTGGAACCTGGGGGCGAAGTCGACGCCCTCATCGGTTTCCATGCTTTTTGCACCAATGCTCATACCGCGCAATGACCGGTCGGCCACATTTCCTCCAAAGCTGGGTCCAGCTGTCTACACAGGGATCTTTGTCTACACAGGGATGTTCTGAATGGTTTAACGTCAGTTGGTGCGAGAGTGTTCCAACCGGACGTGAAGATATCGTGAGAGCACCGTCCTGCACGGATTTCTCAGTCCGGGACACTCAAGGGGTTCTCTTAAATAAAAGACGCGCAAAGCGCGGATTGGTTCAACGGACTGATTCGTTCTACGCCAGTCTAGCGGTTGTGGCCCGCCGCGGATAGTCACGACGCGGCTGACACCAGAGGTCAGAGGTTTTGGCAGACTTTCCATCCCAAGCAGCTGAGAATCGCAGGATCACAACACCTAGACCTCGAGCCGATAAGTTACATTATGTTAAGTCGACGTTATGAGGCCTATGGGAGCCGTTCACTTCGCTGCTCCCCGCTTTCGATGCCATCCCCACCCACCAGCAATCTGTTCTCCTCAGGGCAAGCGCTGACGCCATCGATCAACTTCAGCGCTGAACTCAAAGGCTTGTCCTGACTCGGCCCACAGATCCATCAGTTCGTTTGC
>RCNJ01000124.1_pt1 | contig 65472 bp, 64 predicted proteins | sample 2041171 | NCBI WGS metagenome assembly RCNJ01 (sample SAMN09708213, study PRJNA481090) | feces metagenome | biome: feces | host: Pygoscelis adeliae | place: Antarctica: Rookery Lake | collected 2010-03-01 | reverse complement strand
CCTAGAGGGCTCAGAGTTTAGCTTGTTGAATGCAATCTTAATCGCTATAAGCCCAGTTCCAGCACGCTGTCCACATAAATCCTTACATCGGCGCTTAGCTTTGTGTTGGCTGCTTGCATGCCAGGTCTTGCTGTAATGCCTTCACAGCGTCGTTGGAGCCGTTGGCGTGTGATGTCGAATTTTCGCGCCACCGTAGCGACTTTGGAGTTGGGATTTTCTTTAAGATAAAGAAGAGCCTTTTGTGCGCGTAATTCCACCTCGCTTCTCGCGGAAGACGGGGTTGTTGGGGTCATTTTCGCGGTTTGAAGTCGCCAACAGGAAAAAGTGCCCGCCTTGGTGATGTGCCCGTCTTGGTGGTGAGCACCATCTTTGATGGTGTGAGGAATCCGTGGGCCAGAAAAGTGGGGCGTGGCACGGTTAGTGGTGGGTGGATGGCCTCAGTGGTTGGTCGAGTCTGTGGCCTGCCTTCCGAGCTGCGCAAAATAACCTAATTAGCATTACTTCGGATCCCGTCCTTGCCGCAGCACCGTCTATCACCCTGATGCATACCATTATACCCTCCTGCATATCATCTTCTCTCTTGTCGGCCTATCATTCTCTCCAACGCCTCACGACATGAGACACATCGTGCCGACCACCTTCTGCGCTTTATTTGCTGCCAACAAAGCAGCGGCGGTTGTCTTCACTGAGCAGCTTTTAATAGAGGAGGTAGAAGCAACAACCAACCACTGAGGCCATCCGCCCGCCACTTGTCAAAGCGCTCGAGGCGGCTGTGCTACGCGTATCGCGCTGCTTGCTCACGCAAAGCGATTGCTTTGAAGGATCATCTGTATCTTCCTGCAAACTTCGATCGAGTGACGCTGATGGGATGTCAGACGGCTTAACCCATGGCACAGACTGGTGGCCTCATCTTGACATGTTGGTTTTAATGCGCCGCTGACATGGAGGGATCATTGGCAGAGACATATGAGATGTGAGGAGGCGAGAGGATTGGTATAGCCAGACGAGGCTGTTAATGCAAAGCAAAATTCCTCCACCTATCTACTCTCTTGCTTCCACCCGCCAACACATTTCTCGGCTACCCATTTCTCATTCTAGCCGCATTCCGTCTCTGCATCGCTTTCACATCAACTTCTGGGCGTTGAATTGCCGTCGCCCTTGGTGCTGCCGCGCCGCGCTGGTCCGCGGCTCCTAGATAAACGGTGGCAGGCTCAGGCCATCATCTTCGTGAAAGCCAAGACATTCTGGAGGTGTTGTCGTGGAATCGGCATTCCCGAATAATGGTGGGAGGTGTGCTTACCAAGATTACTGGTTGGTTGAAAAAGATGATGGAGGGCTGACATTACAGCTGAGGTTCGAAATGGCCAATGAGCCGAAAGAATGCGTGTGCGATCTGGGCTAAGCAGCTGATTATCGCCCAAACTTGGGCTCTGATAGCGGCTCACCTATTGTTATAAAGCTATGCTTCAAATAAAAATTAGCTTTGGGCCCATCGCCAAAGCGCACGGCACAGGGAAGAGTTCGCTTTGCATCTTGACGCCAGCAGCCGACTTCTGTCCATCTCCGAGCACTCTCTCTGGGTCGAATGGAAACAGACCAGTGGCAACGCTTGCCGAGCGCCTAAATCGCGACAATGATTGGCTGATTTGTGGAATCTGCCTTGCGCCTTGCATGTAAACTAGCAAATAAGGAATCCTCCTTCCCATTATCCTTTCTCGACTTCCTCTCCTCGCTTCCCTCAACCAATACTGACGCAAGAATTGTTTAGAACTCAGCATGGGCAGTCCATGTGCATATAAACTCAACTACTATTTTACATATGGCGCTTCCTTCATCGCTTCCAAACGAATCTTCCAGATTTCTCTCCCCAACTCCATAAATTTCTGCCCAAAAGACTCCAAAACAGAATTTACCGACTTGCTATCATCCTCGACAATCTTTCCAGTAAACTCTACTCCCCCAAAGGTGGCCTGCCACCAATCGGATCTCCACTGCTCGATAGATTTTATCGCTTCTGAAAGACCAGGCTGAACATCCTTAGCGACAAGATAAAACGACGAACGATCTTGATGAAACCCCAGCGGTTTGAACAGCTGTATGTTCGAGAACGAGTCGAACGTCCTCAACAGCTTCACAGAGTTCCACGAACCGAGTTGATGCAAGAGAATAACCAAAGTACCTCCTGCTCTGATTCGATTCATCCCAAATATTAACTGCGATAGCACGAGGCGGAATGCTTCCTGGTCCTTGCGGCATGCCGCTCGCTTATGTGTGCGCAGGTTTTGGCCATCGCAGACAACAATATCAAAAGTGAGGCTCTGGTATGGGCTATCTTCAACAAACTTGGCAGCTTCAGGGTGCGCAAGAGGGATATTTGCGTTCGATGGTCCATATTCGCTTGCTAACATCGTGATGTCCATGAACTTCACATCGACGCGGGAATCTTCGTTTCCGAAAGGCAACAGCATTGCATGGCCGCCGCTCTCTTCAGTGAGTGTAATCCCGTTGATGGAAGCTGAAGGGTTGACTTTAAGAAGAGTCGAGGTATAACCCCCGGGAGCCATACACAGGTTTATTGCTCTTATCGTAGTTGAAGAGTCTGCTGGTGAACTGAATGCTCCCGTAGCGGCTTGCAATTGAGTTCCAATCTTCTTGTGCATTTTACAAAAGTAATTTCTGTTCTTTTGGCTGTTCAGTTTATCCGCTTTTTTTCGCTGTTTATTGAAATGCTTGTCGGCGCGAGGACTGTGCCGGATCTACAATCAAGGTCAGAGAAAGCAATTGCATTAATCGAAACTAACCTCTTCTTGAAGATCATCAAGATCCCGAAACAGCGGGTCTTTCTTGCGGAGATAATCCTTCACAATTATATCTTCCTGGCGCATTTCTGGTGAGACACTGCTTTCCAAGGCACCGGGAAACATTGAAGGCTTAAAGACTGGATACTCGACACTTGCGCTATTATCTGTTCTCTCTTCTGAGGAAGGCATAAGAATAGTCGCTCTGTGCTATTTGAAAATAAACGTCGCTGTTCTATTGTGGAACCCATCGGGATTAATAATGAGCGTAGGTCCTTTGTGTCTTAATAATGAAATTTTGGCAAGGTAAGACGGTTTTACAGTGACGTGGCACTCAAGTACGTGTGGTGCAACCACTTCTCTATTGGAACAGTGCATTCGTTAAATATGCTGTGCACAGCACATCCATGCAACTGATCAGACACTCAAGCCACGATTCTACAAGTGAAGCTGCGAAGCTACGACTCAAGCCACGATTCTACGACTCAAGCCACGATTCTACGACTTGAAGCGCCAATTCTACAACTGTAGCTACGAAGCTACGATTTGAAGCTACGAATTTAAGACTAGGGTTTGGCGACGACACGGAACGGTATTTCACAGCCATGTCTCGCCAACATTACATGACCGTGCATTTAGCCTGCTCTGCATGCCACCACCATGATAGTTGAGGAAATGTTGCTTATCCGAAGTCAGATTTCCCAACCGGTTAGTCGGAAAAGGAAAACCGCAGCAATCTCCTTGCCTGAAGTGGAAAGCTTTATCGTGATTTTCGACCGCCGAGATGCTGTATCTTGTAAACGATACTTCTATTTGCGACTTGTGGTGCCCACGGAAATAAATACTCGGCCAGACGGTGTCCATGTCACAAAGGTTTGACGTCGCCACATTCTTAGTCTTCAATCATAAAGCAGTAAATGATTTCACGTGAACGTGTCTTTCACGACAGACTTATCACGTGGCTTTTGTTTTGGAAACGGAGAGGATGTATTTACTACTGGTTTGCCTCACCCACGCCAGAATTCGACAGAGACCCACGGATCGGATAAAACAATGCCCATTCCGAGGTCATGTTACTGTACCTTTTTTGTATGGCCTGAGATCCCTGTACATCGTTACCTCAGCATGTTCAGGCCAATTGTCGTGCCTAGGCATAAATCTAATCGGCAAGTTACATGTGGTCCTCGACCAAATGGCCTGAGTGCCGTGACCAGAAGGATGGAGGTGCCAGAATCAAGAATCAGCATCCAAAAGGCGCTAAACAAGGATAGAGAATCGACCACAGAGAAACAAGAATCGGGAAGCGTGATTGGGAAGGAGGATTATATTTATTGGTTTTCATGCAGTGCGCAAGGCGGATCTCACAAACCAGCCAACCAATGCCGCGTATTAAGCGCTCGGCAGCTGCTGCCATTCGCCAATCAGCTCTGGTTGTGACATGTATTACATGCAGCGCGCAAGGCGGATTTCACAAACCAGCCATTCATTGTCACAGTATTAGTTGGGAGGTGTGTGTCCAACATAACCTTTAGTGGAAATTAGGCATTGTCATCGTGTTTCTTCTCAGCGGCGGACGTAAAGGAGGTGTCTCGCTTTGCAATCAAAACTAATCTGCATTACTAGAAATCACATAAGTCGGCTACTCCCATGCTATTGAAGGTTTGCATGCGAGCAAGCACACTCGAGATTTTTACCATCTTCGCCGAAGACTCCAGCTCAAGGCTCTTTTTCTTGGCCCACCAGTTATGATGGACCTATCACCGAGGACCCCTCACCGAGGACCCCTCACCGAGGACCCCTCATCCTCTATCAGATGCGACAGAATCCTATTGATTTGGCCTAGCAAAAATGTCATGTTGGCTCTTTGTGCTGCCAGGAAACATAGAGCATCGGTGGTTTAGTGGTAAAATCCATCGTTGCCATAAGAACCTTTAACTGTTCCTAACAGGATTGGGTAACTAATTCGATGGGCCCCGTGTTCGATTCACGGTCGATGCATTTGTTTTGTTGTTTCACTCGTGATATGGTGACATTTTGCGCCCAGCTGTGAGGGGATGTCCTGCCGTCTTTTGCAGCGCCTTGCACGGCACTCAAAGCTCATCTTATGTTGGAAACAACGTGAGACTAAACACCTTAGCTCTATTCATAGCATCAGAGGTCTACAAGAGAGCATGTCACCAGCGGCGGAGTTTGACTTGCTTTCTACCGTACAACTCCAGTCTCAGGGCGGTGATCATCAACCACCCTCCACCATGACTTCCATGGTCGAACCCCATTCCATTCTCCGTGAGATCGTGCTAGTGCTACCATTCCGAATATTAAGTACCGCCTTTAGTCCAGAAACATAGAAGGCATCGGTGGTTTAGTGGTAAAATCCATCGTTGCCATAAGAACCTTCAATCATTTCCCAAATGGAACAGGTAATTAACTCGATGGGCCCCGTGTTCGATTCACGGTCGATGCATACATTTTGCTGGTGTTGTCGTGTGTGGCGGCGACTGCGAGGTGGAGTCGTGATGGTGGGGAGAAGGGCTAGAAGCTGAGGCCGAAGTTTTGCTGCCGCTGTCAGCAACCTTGCCGACAGATGAGAACATGAACACAGCTTGTTATGACCTAGATTTGATATGTAGCAATAGAAGATGGTTGATGTGTTATACAGCTTTGTACTGACGAACCTCTATCTTTGGTCAACTCACTCTCCATACTGTTCAATGGATCCTGGTGTCAGCCATATCCGGACTTAAGCCGGCTTACAATACCGCCAAATCAATGCTCCATCGCTGGCCAGTTCCCATATGTCCAATATCCTGCACTCTCTTCCTCATTTATCATCATACTTCGTGCTTCCCTTCCCCGTTAACTCTGATGTGAGTTCCTCTGCCAACTGCACCCTGTCCTGGCACTGGTCCAACCACCCCACTCTGTCACATCTCTCAACCCCCTAGTTGATCCTCTCATAGAACAGCAAATAGCTGCTCGCCTTCTGCGTCTCACTCTCATGCCTCGCCTCAACCCGCTGATCATTAAACTTCCACCACATTCTCTCCCCCCTCGTCCTATTCTTGCCTTCATCTCTATCCCTTACCAGCGTCGTATAATGCCCCTCATTAACCGCCTTTCCATGGTGCTGCACAACCGCATGGCATCTATATTTGGTCCTAGGAGCACCATTGGAAGTCGGCGGCAGGCCGTAATAATAGGACTCCATATCCAGCACTTCTAATGGAAAGCGAACGACAATTTCGTTCTTCGACTGTGTGCCGGATTCCGTCCAGATGTTGCGGACGAGGGCGAAGACAAGAGTATCTGGGAGTCGGGTGATGGTTTCGGAGACTTTGCGTGTGACCTTGCGACCAGTGCGCGCTGTGCAGTTTTCGCAGGAGAAGTCTTCGGTAACCTCCGTTAAACGACCATCAGAGTTATACTGCTTAGCCAGAATCTCCTGGAGCGAGACCTCCCGTCCTTTTTGTGGAAGGTTGAGTGTGAGATAGTACTTTGGCTGATCGTGATTAGGCCATCTATATCCACAAGATCCACACTGCGAAATCTGCATCGTCGACACAGCCATATGTTGGCTAAAAACAGACTTATGATTTGATGAGAAGCGGTTCCAGTGCTCAACAAAGGAATTGTGGTAGGTTTGTTGCATTGCGCACATGCGCTCCTGCTCCTTCGTCAGTGGCGGTGGGTCGGGTTTGTCGCGCTTGAGGTTGTTCTCGTCGTCCAAGATATCGAGGATGAAGGCGAAGAACTCCATGGCGTCTTGTTGCATTGGGCCACCGAACAGCTCTTGTGATGGTGCTCCGTTGTTCTTGGAGCGGCAGAGGGCATATATGTAGTTCTTAATTTCGTTGGGCTTGACCAGAGGCGCATCAGATTGCCAGATACGGCACAATACTGTGGCAAGAGTCTGTGACATGATTTGTGGTGGACTGCTTAGCTCGCCCTTCTTCTGAGGCAGAGGACGAATTGTCGTATACTCTCCTCTGATGAAATAGTTGCACAGCCAATCCGTGTTACTCAAAGCTTGGAGAACGGAATTCATATAACAAGTATTGCCGAAGTTATAAAGACCACGTCTACCACCAGTCTTTCTGACGTGCGATATGGTCTTAACCTCTGGAAAGTACTCATTGCTAGTAGCTGTAGTATGATGGTCGTCGCCAGAAACACCTTTGAAACTCGGCCTGTGAAGCGAAGGTGGTGGCCGTGAAGGTTCGGCGTACCTGTTGAGCTCAGCAGCTTGAGCAGCCATAAACTGTGACTGGTCCGTCATGCTATTAGAAGGTCGCGTTCGTGACGGAGAAGTGTGCTGTGTCTCAAATGTCTGTAGATCAGGAAAGCGACCGGCGAACTCAGCATCAGGTGACGCAAGTTTATCCTTCCATTGCTTCTCTTCATCCAAAGCGAGTCTCGATTGGTAGGTGGTCTTCTCGTGAGAGGAGAGCAACAACGGCCTTTTGACAGTCCTAGGTGTTTGTGGCGTGATGCTGCTATATGTATGGGAGGTAGCGAGAGCTCTTTCGCCTAGCAGTTCTATCCAAGAGTCGAGACCTCCAACCAGCAACTTTGGCAAGCATTTCAAGTTGTTGTCGTAGTCGAACTCGTACACAGCTTTGCTGAAATCTCTCAAGGTCTCTTCTTCCACATCGCTTGTAGCATGAGCATACAAGTTGGATATTGACGATTGATCATAGTAGACAATGAAATCATATTTTTTGCGGTTACGGAACAGGGCAAGCTCGTTATCAGGTGAAAGGACGAGGGCTGACTCCAGATCCGCTGCCGACATGTCATTCCTGATTGCTGCAGGCTCGATACATATGATCGATTGTGACATAATGTGCCCTTCGTCGAAGCGGTTGCGTACTCGGATGTCAACGAAAAGTATTTTGTGCCTGGTCATGAGAGCTTTCACCTCATTCGCTTTCACCATGGTCGCGTCTAGTAAGGCCTTTGGGAGAGGATCGGGAGCAGGCTTAGAGACCTGCAAAGACTTCGGTAGTGGTTGGGCGACGCTTCGAGATGACTGCATGCTTCCATTATCACTAACTCCACGTCCATTGGGCTCATTATGTGGCTTTCTTGAGATGTCGCTCAGACTGGAGCGAGGTGCTGGACGTGGCGGATTAACACTGCGACGCTCGAGATTCGTACCATCAGGGCTGTATATCGCATCCGGAGCCCGAGGGAAGTCGAGTATCTGAGCATCTAATGCAATTTCCTGAGGCCGCTGGGTCGCAGACGTTCCATTCGGCAGCGGCCGTGGGCCAGCTGGCTTTTGCTGTTGCAGCTTCTGTCCCGGAAAGTCCGCATAATCCGGCATTACAAGATTCCTGCTGCGCAACCTGCTGAAGCGCGCTTCAAGGTCGTTCACACCATTCTGTCCCGCAGAAGAGCCTCGGCTGACTTGCTCACTTTGCGACCTCTGGTGCCGCAGCACATTGCCAAGCAGAGATGTTGGTTTTCTATGTATCACCGGCTTTGTGCGTTTTATAGAGCCGTCATTTCCACCGGCGACAGAGAGAGAGGTCATCGTGGTAGTTTCGCTCGCAGGTGTGGCGGTTTCCTGGCCTGGACTAGGTGGAGAAGGTGTTAAAGATGCCGGTTGAACTCCGTTCTCAATGTTGTTCTGCTTTATTTCCTTCTTCACTCCGTCAAATCGCTCGGACTGTCCGTTTAATCTCTTCCATACGCCATTGAACATCCTCTTCAGATCCATTCGGTCGTTCAATCCTGGCCACTCCTTGTGGTGAGGTATTATCTCAACCATCAGTTTGTATGCTCTAACGTGATTCTGTAGCCCTAAATGCGGCCGTCGAAAGTCGACGTCTACTTCGGCCTGCTTTGCGAGATCATCTGCCATTTGCAACAGCCGCCTAATGGATGCGTGAATGTCGCAATCGGGTGTAGCCCTCAGCAAATCGTCAAGATATGGATACGTTGGCCTGGACGGCTTCTTTGCTGACTGCGCGCCTCCATTGTGTCCATTCGCATCAAGTGAGGCCCCTGCCCCAAGCTGTCTTCCTCCATACATGGAGAATGGTCGTGGGAGAGGCCCACGCCCCATCGTTGCGCCAGTGCTCATCGAATGCTATATTATAAGTCTACACGCACATCGTGTTTCCTGTGAGACCCAACTAGCTCAGTGAAACAGCGCGTCAAATTGACTGTTTGGTGTCGGGAGTTGTGGGAGATTGGCTTGATGATGTCCACGTATGGAGTCAATATGGAATGGCGGAGGTCGGGTTCGAGTTAGGAGGTTGCAAGTTGTTATTCAAAGGTGGTGACTGGCGTCGTGAATCCAGCAAAGCAGAGTGGATGGGTTGCGAGTAGGACGTAGGACAGCGAATAATTTCGTGTGTTGTGGAGTGCTCAGCCGCCACAGTTGTGGTCAAGCACGTCCAACTATCTGCTGCCGTGCTTATCGGCTTTACCGTGTGTGAAATGACGTGGATTGACCCTGCTGTGCCGCACGCACGGACCATGACCGCCCAAGGTGTCGCTCCCAACAACCACCAGCTCTACTGCACGTGAGAACTACTCGTAGATAACTACACCAACTGTGCTTTGAGCATTCAAGTCAAAGCCAGAACGCCAACAACATTTATTTGAGAATTGTAGAATGAGTTGAAAGCCGTAACCATGAATCCCACTGCAGACTGGGAGAAGCTTGGCGAGAAATTCTACCGCAAGATACAGCTCTACACCGCCGTCTTCGACGAAGACCTGGAGCTCGAGAATCACATAGTTAGAGGCGCCCCTTATGGCGGAGCCATTGGTATGTGGCATTCACCTGTCTTTCAACCACTCTTGAGTAGAATCGATCGATACAGATCCAACGTTCTGGACATGAGTGGAGTGACAGCTTTCTCATTCGAACGATAACTGATCTTACCCAGCTCTCTACCGTGATGAAACGAAATTGCATACATTTCGTGGCAGTCAAGCATCAAAATCGAGCATAGATGTCTATAGTTGCTCTGGGAAGCTCATTCGGCGGATCAACTGGGACAAGGGATCCATCAAAGGGCTTGGGTGGTCTGAGGATGAGAAGCTCTTAGTGATCACTCAGGATGGCACTGTCCGTTATTATTCTGACCTGGGAGGAGACTTCACCCAATTCTCATTGGGGAACGGAGCTGACGAATTTGGTGTAACTGAGTGCTGGTGAGTTCTTAGTTCAACCCACGTGATGCCTGCTGACGCCCAACTAGTTTCTACTCGACCGGTTTTGTAGCGCTGCTGGGAAACAATCATTTAGTATCAGTCGCAAGGTACGAAGAACCGAGACCGAAGCTCCTTGCTATTCCTCCAGATGGTCAGGTTCATTCATGGACGATCATCCCTCCCGCTTACACCCTTTCTCGCTCTGTAGAAGTGCTCCTCGCTATAGGCCAAACTATATTCGTAGTAGATGCTACAGATTGTGAGGATCGTATGCTGGACATCGGTTCTTTTGCTGATATCAGCGTCTCACCCAATGGCAAATTTGTAGCACTATACACCGAGGAGGGGAAGGCACATGTTATCACCAGCGACTTTCAAAGCAGATTAAGCGAGTATGATACAAGATCGAGGACACATCCCAAAGAACTTCAGTGGTGCGGCAACGATGCAGTCGTAATAGCATGGGAGGATGAAGTGCACTTGGTTGGACCGAATGGATCAGCCACAAAGTTCTTTTACGACGGCAGGGTGCATGTTATCGCAGGTATGGTTGGCACATCTCAACACTTATGCTGAGTACTCATGGATTCGAACAGATTATGACGGTGTTCGTCTTATCACTAACGACATCTGCGAGTTCTTGCAGAAAGTGCCTGAAGTTATGGAAGAGGTCTTCAGATTCGGAACGCAATCACCAGCATCTATTCTGCTAGACGCCGTAGGGCAGCTAGAAAACCAATCTCCCAAAGCTGACGACAACATACAACTAATCAAGCCTAATCTAGTAGAGGCTGTGGATGCATGCGTAGGTTTCATAAAATTCAGGTTTAGATGGCCAACTGATTAACTTCTTCCAGGTCAAAGCTGCTGGCCACGAGTTCAATGTTCACTGGCAGAAGCAACTTCTGAAAGCAGCGTCCTTTGGTAAGTCTGTCCTTGACATTTACAACTCGGATGACTTCGTGGATATGTGCGAGACACTGCGTGTGCTGAATGCCGTCCGTTTCTACGCGGTCGGCCTTCCAATATCATACGAGCAGTTCCTCCGCCTCACACCTGAAAAACTTATTGAGCGTCTCATCAACCGCAAAGAGCATCTACTTGCGCTAAGGATAGCATCATACCTGCGCCTTCCTACCGACAGGATATACATCCACTGGGCAAGTCAGAAAGTGCGAGTAACAACAGATGATGAAGCGACAATCTGCCGTCTCATCGTTGAGAAGCTAGCAAACAAGCGCGGCATTTCATTCGAAGAGATTGCCCGTGCAGCATATGACGAAGGACGTGGCCACCTAGCGACTGAGCTCCTTAACTACGAGCCTCGAGCCGGAAAACAAGTGCCTCTCCTTTTGAGCATGGAAGAAGATGAGATAGCGCTTGACAAAGCCATAGAAAGTGGCGACTCAGACCTCGTATATTTCGTTCTCCACCAGATGAAAAAGAAACTGCCGCTTGCTTCGTTTTTCAGAGTCATCAGCTCACGGCCGACTGCTACCGCTCTAATTGAATTTTCGGCGCAGGATGAGGATCCCGAGCTGCTGAAGGACCTCTACTACCAAGACGACCGTCGCGCAGATGGCTCACACGTCTTTCTTCGTGAAGCTCTTACAGCATCTACGCTTCAGAACGTTACAGAGAAACTCACTCTTGCCGGTAAACTTCTGGGCGATTCCAAAGACACCGCGTTTGAGCATAAAGCGCTTTCAGAGGCACAAGTCCTGCTTAAAATGCAAGAAGCATTCGACCGCGACCTGGACGAGAAATACAGCGGCCTCTCAGTCAACGAGACGCTCTTCCGTCTCCTGCGCGCAGGTTATGCATCTCGCGCCAAGAAAGTACAATCCGAATTCAAGCTTTCGGAAAAGACATTCTGGTGGGTTCGTCTCCGCGCTCAGATTGCTTCCAGAAACTGGGCAGAGATTGAAGATCTGAGCAAGACTCGCAAGAGTCCAGTTGGTTGGCTGCCATTCTACAACGCTTTGTTGGCAGCCGGAAACCCGAAGTTGGCGAGCGCATTTGTGCCGAAGTGTCAGGGGACGAGTAGTGAGGAGCGGGTGGAGATGTGGATGAAGTGTGGAATGGTTCGGGAGGCGGCGCAGGAGGCGCACAGGGGTAAGGATATGAAGACGTTGGAGGAGTTGAGAGGAAAGGCTACGAGGCCGCAGGATGCGGCGGAGGTGGAGAGGCTTATTGGTTTGTTGATGCGGTAGGAATTGTTGCAATGAAGATATCATCATCATGCCTCCAGTTGGACAGTTCTTTCCTCGACTCATTCTTCCTCCTCAAGTACTTGGATTAATCCAGCATAAAACTCCTGGGACTACTCGTCACCTCTACTTGTGGTTTCTGCCTCCTTGCCCAGAGCCCGATGTTGATACATATCCAGCAGCTCCCGTTGGGTGGCAAAATCGAGTTGCTCTGCTTGTAGGGCAAGGTTGTCGCATTCGGATCGTTCGGGGTTCTTCATAAGGAGGTCGTAGCTGAGAATGGGTGAATGGGCTAGTGGACGGTTGTTGAATATTGGAGATGTGTTGTAGTTCCTTCTTGGGCTCCTCGGGTCCTGTTTGGCCATTTCTGTAGTCTTCACTGGTTAGGCCAAGGCCTCATCTCGACAGTCGACACCGTGATACATCGGAGTTCAGATGCAGACCGGCGCTTAATTCAGCGTTGTTGGTGACGATGTAGTGTTTTTGAGAGACTACTAGATCTCGATGGTCTAAATAAGGGAAGCTTAGGGAGTTTATCCATCATAATATGGGTACACTTCAAGTATTAGTAGAAAAGGTGTCCACGATGAAGAGTCTAGCGCATGCTCAATCTGACATGCATAAGCGCTCGTGTATTCACGTTAGCGAGAAGATGTGTACCAAGTTTCGCATTTAGGTAGGAGCAGCTTGTGTAACTGCTGCCCGGTTAACCATTTTAGGGCATAAAGATGAGCAAACGTCCTGCAGTATGTATCAAGCCGAGTAAATGCACTGTTTCCGAAGGCCTTCACTTTGCTCAAAACAGTTTCTAATGGTACGTACTTGCGGAGAGGTAAGATTGTAACAGTTTGCTAACCAGTCGCTGGTTAAGAGTTCTAACCTTTGATTTCAACTTCATAAAAATTGTACACGCTTGAGGTCATGACAATTTCCGTCGTTAATTGACAACTGTTTTGATTGCCGCCGGGATTATTACAGTACCGCAATCGACAACAACCTTATTGACGTTGCTGTATTTCGAGCATTCAGATATTTGTAGAGCAGCCGACGTGCTCATTGTATCTCTAGTGACTGAAATCTGCCATTTAACATCCTGAGGTCCTTGCTTGATCGAGCCATGGTCTTTTCGCTGGCCTGGGCAAGTAGGAGCAGCCATTGCAGGTCGGAAGCAGTATCTCAGCCAAATCATTGAAGCTGATGAGCAGCGTATTTGGCTTTTAAGTGAGATGAAGCTGCGGTTTGATCCTTGAATGTTTATTTATTTCAGTGACCTTACGTAGTTGCTGGATCGATCTGGGATTGATTTAAGGTTTGAGCCTCCGCCCCACTTCCCGCCCTCACCGCCTACCGCGTTCTGCCATCATAGCCCTCGCGCCCATGGAACTGGAACACCAAAGACAATGGCTGCGTAGCTTCGCAGTATATATTATCGCTATCGATGGACGGGGACTGGGATGAGGTATGAAAAATCTGAAACCTTTTCTGCCATGTCTCTTTGCAGACGACGCTCCTTCTCGCCGCGACCTATCCCGGCACCGCGTCGCGCTTCACCACCCCGCAGCTTGAAGCTGTCGCATTGATCTAATCTACTTCTATACTCGAACAAAAGCTAACGTGATTGTCGCAGGTCGCGCGACTCGCTTTACCTCCACCAGGCCGCCATGCCGTCCCTACGCCCATTGCGACAATGGCGTTCGACACCACCCAGGAGCTCTTGTGGGTAGGGAACGACTACGTATGAAATCACACCAACAAGATTCTTCCAACTTTCGCTGACATCTATGCCACATTCAGGGCCGAGTAAGCTCATTCTATAGCACCGATCTGCAGATACATACATCCTACAAAGCGCACGACTCTCTCGATGGGCCGGTCAAAGTGCTCCTTTTCAACGACAGAGGTGTCATATCACTTGGCCCAAGGAGCGTGCATATGGCCACGAGACGCGGTATTCCGACATGGCATATAGCGTATGGCAAGATTCTGTATAGAAAGGGAGACAGACGCTGACAATGCTTGCAGACATGAGGACATGAAGGATTTACAATGCATGAGTTTCACATCTAAAGGCACAGGCGAGATTATTGTGGCCGGCATGGGCGATCAAATGTTCGTGATAGATGTGCACAGGGGAGAGATCACGAAGAAGGTGCGACACTCATGCAAAGGTCCGAGGGCAGGCACTAACCGGTTGTAGCTTCACACTTCTCATCAGTACACTATCATGAAGCGCAGCCGCTACATCTGCGCGGCAACCAGCAAAGGAGCAGTCAATCTCCTCGATCCGATAACTTTCAACATTGTAAAAACATGGAACGCACATACGTCGATGATAAACGACCTTGACGCACAGCACGACTTTATTGTGACTTGTGGCTATTCTTTAAGACAAGGGAATAACTACATGCTCGACCCCCTGGTCAATGTATTCGACCTCAAGAACATGGCTTCGCTACCACCTATTCCATTTCCGGCCGGAGCGGCATACGTACGGATGCATCCGAGGATGTCAACGACCAGCATCGTAGTTTCCCAGCTTGGCCAAATGCATATTGTGGATCTAATGAACGTCAATACCAGCAATGTGCGGCAGGCAAATGTTCTAACATACCTGACGATGATAGAAATAGCGCCATCTGGAGAAGCTGTTGCATTGGCGGACTCAGAGTGCAATGTGCATCTTTGGGGCTCTCCATCACGGATTCGATTCGCAGAAGTTAGCAATCCAGTGGAGTTTGCCAATCCCAAAGAGAACCATGCCCCAATGGACTGGGATCTGGCGACACCGTTAAACACAATTGGAATGCCGTACTACAGAGAGCCATTGCTCTCCGCGTGGCCAACACATCTGGTGTCTGATGTAGGAGCCCCTCCAGAGAAGATCGATCCAAAATTCTTGTCGACCTTAACGACCATTGAATATGGCGCCTATGGAAGGAATCCGAAGACGACGAAGCGTAACCAATCCAGTAATACAAGGACCACAGAGAAGCCTGGATGTCATCAAGCACCCAAGTTTTTGAGCGAAAAGGCACGTGAGTCACAAGGCTCAAGTGGTGGCGGCATGGAAAGAAGAATCAGCGACGTTGCTGATGCTCTGGGCGCTGCCGAAATATCAAGCTTGAAGGCGGAAGTACCGTTCATGTATCGCAATGTCGAGATCAAGTACAGCAAATTTGGTGTCGATGATTTCGATTTCGGGTATGTTCACTTCCATTTTACGTCGGACCAGACTAATGATATCCCAGATTTTATAACAAAACGAGGTATTCTGGTCTTGAAACCCATATATCCAACTCTTACGCCAATCCAGTTTTGCAATTACTTCACTATACCCCTCTTATTCGCAATATGGCGTTGCAGCATGCAGCAACATCCTGCCTAAATCCTCTGTGTCTCTTGTGCGAGATGGGATTTTTGTTCGACATGCTAGAAAAGGCTGAGGGTTGCGCATGCCAAGCAACAAATTTACTGAAGGCCTTCAGCAACCACCCCGAGGCAGCCCGTCTGGGCTTATTAGAAGAAGAAGCACCAACTGCATCCTTAGCACAAATGCTGCAAGGACTGACACGCTTGCTAATGGAAAAGCTCGCGCAGGATTATAAGAGCATAGCACCGCATTCGGAAGCGTTTAACCAGACACTGGCGACCTCGGCAACTACGACGATACGGTGCATGAACTGCCGCAGCGAGCACACACGACCTGGCACGACTTTTGTTACCGAGCTTACCTACCCACCCCCTAAAACTGCTGGTCGAATCTCACGGACACCGAAGGTGTCATTCTCTCAAGTGCTCAAGTTAAGTGTTGAGAGAGAGGCAACCAGCCGTGGTTGGTGCAGTAGGTGCCAGCGATACCAGTCCTTGGCGACACGGAAAACTATCCACAATGTGCCGCCGGTATTGGTGTTGAATACCCAGATCGCAACTCCCGAAGCGAAGACACTTTGGGGTACACCTGGCTGGCTTCCTGACGAAATAGGAATCATCGTGGATAATGGAGGGCAATTCTTCTGCTACGAAGGAGAAGATCTCAGACTCCATCTTCAGCGAGGAATGCATAATATCACTGTGTACTCTTTAATAGGATTAGCAGCAGACATTGAGAGCGGACAGCACCAGAAGTCGCATCTTGTTTCTCTCGTCAATGGTAAGCGGCCGCTTCCTTCCTCGTATGAAGTCCCGCTAATAATGGTAGTTGCACATTCCCAACCAGATCCGGAAGTCACGGACAACTGGCACCTCTTCAACGACTTCCTTGTCAGACCAGTAAAGAAAGAAGAGGCCATCTCTTTCAACACTTCATGGAAACAACCATGCGTCATCACATTCCAGGCCAAGTCTGAAAACAACAAAATCGACGACTCCTGGAAGCAATCCCTTGACACTTCCCTCCTCCACAATGACCTCAAGTACATACCACATTTCTCGTTTTCCCACTGGCACCCCCTCCCTTACCCCCATATGTGTCAAAACCCCGAGTTTTGTTACAGAACCGGGCTGATCCACAACTCCTATAGTCCTCATCCCACCAAATCATACACACCACTCTCAGAAACGGAAGTGCCAGCTGCTGGTAGCGTCATTGCGCTAGACACCGAATTCGTGTCCATCCGCCAACCTGAAATTGAGGTCAACAGCGACGGCGATAGAGAAACTATCAGACCGATCGTCTACGCACTCGCCAGAGTATCAGTCTTGCGAGGTCCGGGCCCGCTCGGCTCTTTTGATGTTGATCTCGAGCCAGGTACCCCATTTATCGACGATTATATCACGCTCACATCCCCAGTTGTCGATTATCTCACCTCATACTCTGGTATCAAGACATCGGACCTTGACCCAGCAGTTTCACCCCACTCCCTCGTACCCCTCAAAACTGCTTACAAGAAGCTCTGGCTTCTCCTTAACCTAGGCTGCTCCTTCTTAGGCCACGGCCTCAAGCAAGATTTCCGCGTGATCAACATCCATGTGCCCAAGAGCCAGGTGATCGACACAGCAGAGTTTTTCTTCCTTCCCAACAGGCTGCGGAAGTTGAGTCTAGCGTTCTTAGCCTGGTACTTGTTGAAGGAGGAGATTCAGTTAGAGACGCACGATAGTATTGAGGATGCGAGGACGGCTTTGAAGCTGTGGGGAAAGTGGAAGGAGTTCGTGGATGCGGGTGTGCAGGAGAATATGTTGAGTGAGATATATAGGGTTGGCAGGGAGGTTGGATTCAAGCCGCCTGGAAGGGGTGAGGGGAGTGCTGTTGTGTTTAGCACGCCGACCAAGGCGAATTAAAAGATTTAAGGACCATATTGCTGCATGCGCGGACTTAGTGACAGTGCGAAAGAAAAAACCATGCTGAATTTACAGGCGCTTACCATGCCACACGCGAATACAAGTACTTGAGCTAAATCATGTGCATATCGTGGCAAAGGAACGCCCCATCGAGATAATTTGGAAACACGTGCGCACCGTCTGCTCCTTTCCTCATGTTTCTAAATTCCAACGCTGGTGGTACTGTAGAGCCCGTTGGTGCCAACCCATTAACTTCCTGCGATTTTCGTCCAAATCCGTAGCTGTAAGGGCCGACAAAACTGCGGAGATACTAGTGTAACAATGTCACGAGATATCTCAAAATTAATGGAGTCAACTGGCTTATTGATAATGGATGATTACGTCGAAAGGTTAAGGACGGCAACCGTAATGAGGTATGTGTGCGCTTGCTAAACTCAGCTCGACCATTTCTCCGGTACATAGCTACTTAGGTACATAGTGAGTGACTTCCAAACGGCGTGATCTCACCTTCGGGTTAGAGCACACCCTAGACACTCGTGATAGAGTCTGAATGTTTGGAAGCAGTTAAACTTCAGGACCGTAGAGCGAGCAGCAGGATACACATATGAAGAGCTTGGGGAGGAAGCACTAATCATAGCAAACATCGTGAAGCTTTCTCTATGGTCGAAAATTTGGTTGTTGCAAAAGGTGTCTTCGCTTGTTCACAGTCTAATACTATTGGCCTGGTGTGCTTCGGTGGCTCGATGGCAGAATAGCACTAGCCAGCTTGGTTACCCAAGCCAAGGACTCTCGAGCAAATCAAAGGTGGTGCATCACTGCTTAGACACTGATAGTCTTGAAGACGTTGAATCCATCACCGGTACCCACCAAGGCACCTGGGATTTGTGGATGCCAGTGGCACTCCTTGACTCTCTCGAGGTAATGCACAAACAACAACTGTGGTGGCACCCCGTCCTCTCCTCCTTTGGCCTCCTCCTCATCCAACTCAACAGCCAGATCCCACAGGGTAAGAGTATCATCACCAGCAGCAACAGCGACTATAGAATCGTCAGTTGGATGCCACTCAATACTGGTAATCTGCTCCTTATTCCAATTGAAGCTCGCAACAGGCGTGGGTTTTGAACTGGCACCATTGGCAGTCGGCTTCCAGTTCCTCAAATCCCAAACAGCCCAGGTACCATTATCGTCACCAGATGCCAGGAGATGGGTGGTCTGCTTGTTCCAGGACATAACATTGACATCCACATCCGACACCTGCACACTCAGCGCCGCAGTACGGGACTTTGAGCGCACATCCCAAATCTTAACTGTTCCGTCACTGGAGGCCGAAGCGAAAACGTTCTTTTCTGACGGCGACCACTGCAGCTCCTCCACACTGCCCTGGTGGCCGATAAATGGTCTAGAGTCGACGGCCCATCCCTCGCCTTGTGTGCGTGTAGTAACGAAGATATTGCCGTCGTTGTCTCCGGTCAGGAGCTTGCCGGTAGAAATCAGAGGCGACCAGTCGAGTGCGTAGCCCTCGGACTTGTGCATGCGGAGAGTGGAGAGCGCCTTGTTATGCTGTGGGGTGAGCTGAAAGCCCGGTGTATCGAAGCTCGTCAAGTGTGGAGTAATATCGTGGATGAGGACCTGACCGGCCTCGGTCATGGTCGCGGTGAGAGTGGTTGGTGGGCGGGAGGAGTCGGATGCTGGAGTCTGGTGCATGCGAATGCGGTTGGTTGTGGAGTCGAGTGGGATGGATGCGGACTCAAGGATTGGCTCAGAGTCCTCGTCGTCGTCGTCGTCGTCGGACTCCTCATCTTCGTGGCTGTTTGTGCGGGAGAGACCGCTAAACTTCATGACCATAATCTGGTTCTCCTTCTCGCGCTTGGCGTCCGCCTGTGTACCCGCAACTGCGTACATGGTTGCTGGGAAAGTTTTGCGGTCGTCGCCGAGTGCGTCTGGGATAATATCGAAAGAAAGACATGGCCATGGCGTCGACAATGCGTGTAACATCTCGTATGTGGATAAATCTGGCGACAGTGTCTGTCCTGGTTCAAGTTTCGAGCGTCCTACAATAAACGCCTGTTGATCCACCTCCATCGCATCTGGCACCTTGTTAGATATGCACTTCAGGATCGAAACCCTGTCGTCGACCACATACTCTCTTTCTCCTCTGCTTCTCTCTCAGCATCTGGTCGTCCGTCGACACCCGCCTCCAAAATCTCATCTTCACTCTCGAACTCATCCTCAAACTCGTCCTCGAAATCTATCTCCTCTCCCTCATTCTTCTGTAATCTCTCTCCTCCCTTGAGAGGCTTGTTCTCGTGCTCGAAAGCGTCCGCTGAGCGCTTAGACATTGTGTATGGTATATATGGGAGAAAGCGAGGAGGTCGAGAGTGGTATGGAGGGTGGTATATGACCCAAAAAGCTACTTGAGTAAAAATCGCGCGGTTGATATTGAGGATGGCCTTGCGGATTTTCGTTATCTCCAATCGCGCCCAACTTTTTAAAGTGCGGCCGATTTGCCCATGGCAACCGCGCCAACGTTTCTCCGACGTGTGATTTTGATGCTGCTGCTTGTCCGCGACCACGAGGTCAAGATACCCCAGCCCATTTAATCATGCTTTACGAACTTATCGCGGTTGTAAGTAGCTTGTCTTGGATTTTCTGTATACTGGAATCTAACATTGAAACAGGTCCGTCCGGGCTCTATCGCCGAGGTCAAGGAGTACGTTTCAATTCCATATCCGCCTCCTGCGACCTAGCATCCCCACAACCAGTTAACCGCAGCACCGCCATCTAACACCCTAATAGGCTTGCCCGCACAGCAGGTGGTATTATCCTCAAGAATGGAGGAACCGTCCGCGGCATCAAGAACTGGGGCACCTTCGCCTTGCCAAAGCGCACCCGCGCGCATCAGGCCGTCTACCATGAGGGCCAGCACTTCATTATGCGCTTCGACTCCAACAGCGCCGTTCAAGACCAGGTCCGCAAGACTCTGGCTCTTGATCCGCGTATGATTAAGTTCGGATGCGTCAAGCTGGGAGACGGAAAGCTTGAGAGCATTGTTAATGTCAGCGGCCAGATTCCATGGGGCGAGAGAGATGGTGGAAAGGCATAAAGAACGAAGTATTGGGGAAGGACCATATGGAAATAAGAGACGACGATAGGGAAAAGCCGCCCAGGCGCCACGGCGCGAGCAGCTCCAAGACGGAGCGTGTGAGATTACGGGACATCGTGTATAACAGGAGCATCACTGGCGAACGGGGATTTCTTTGGCACTTTAGGCCTGTATACCACGGCAATAGAGACGGGCTCGAGAGGCTGATCAAATGGAAGCTGAATCTCTTGCCATATAATTTATCTTAATGACGTTGGTTTCGCTGAAAACGCCGTCAATGCTTCGCTTAATTGGCGCTGAAGGTGCCACAGAGTGTGCGGCGTCACCTGTAAATAGATGGCTATTAGTGACTGTGCATGCTCCGCCCAATTACAACCAAAATGGCACCGATGTCCGTATGTCATCTGCCACAGATTGCCTTCTGAAGCGGCATTATGGTCGAGAGACCTCCCCGAAGATGCTGAGAACGACATGCCGAGTTGAAGGGGCACCTAGTCGGTCTCCATCTTGTCCCCGGTTCCCCTCTTCTCCTTGGCCCAAGCCACAAACTCGTCAATGACACTTGGCCATGCACCCTCCTCTGAGTAGAAGCTCAACTCTTCGTCGTTGATGCTCTTGAGAGCAAACTCGGCGGTTTGATTCCACATGTCCTTAGAGACAGTCTTGGTCCAGTTCTTCTCGATATACTCAATCCACAGCTCGAGCCAGTTTGTCTGCGCAGTCCTCCATTCAACTCCTGGGGCACAGAACAACATGTTCCAGTAGACGATGGCGAAATCCTTGGAGAGGGCCTTCGTGTCGGACTCTTTGGAAGAAATAAACGTGTATCTGTAAACCTTGCGGAAGTAACCAATGTCCGAGGAGAGGCGTGGTTTCAGGGTTGCAATATAAGCCTTTTGCTTTTCAATCGTGTCGAGATGCTTCTTAGCGTCGACGCTGCACCAGGTCAGTAGGTTGTGTGCTCAAGGCATGGTGCAACTTACGTAGCCTTGATCCAGCCGTCAACAAAAGCTTGCTTCTTCATGATACCCATAGATGGCGACTGGACGATCTCGAGACCAATCAACATAGCAGCATCCTCCATGACTTCGAGCTCCTCCATGTACTTCATGGTGCCCTCAATACTCGTCTCATCCTTGGCATCGTCGGCAGCTATTGTTAAGTCAGCGAGTGAACGGACGCATTTAGTGACAGCTGCCTTGGTGAAGTCGTCGTGACCTACTTTTGTAGTTCTCGAAGAGCGCCTGTAGCTTTGCTGCAGATTCCGCAGGAGATGTCGAGTTTGCGGTTGAAGTGCGAGGTCTAGATGAAGATGCCTGGTCCAGATATCTGTTTCCACGCTTACGTTTAGTTGCCATTTTGTCAGGTCTAAAACAGCACATAAAGGTTCGAAAGGAAGTTGGAGTGGTGGTATGGGAGTGGCTGTCTTCCATGTGGTGGAAGCACAGGCATGCCGAGGTAAAGCCTGGTGTTCGATGCTGTAGCCTTAAAAGGGATGGAATTGGAAGGAACGTGAATGGCATTAAGTTGAGGGAAGAACGCACAACGTGCGAAAGCCAGTAGACAGAGTCAGATCAAGGTTTCGCAGCAACTTTCGCCTTCTAGCCGCACTGCATACTCGAGGCTGGCAAAGCATTTTCGTATCTGGCGGTACGCCTGTCACTGTATCCAGACTCTCGTCGAGCGACCGCGCTTCCACATAGCGGGCATGTCACTTTATAGTCTATGATAGAAGGTGCATGTCTCTCTACACAAGCTTTGACTGACGGGTTTCATGGCGCTTGCACCTAGCTGCGACAGCCAGCTGCCTCCTTTGTTGACCAGTAAACGCCAGACAGGGGCGCAAAGGAAGCTGGGACACTTGAAAGCAGCATACTCCAGGACCAACTCTGTATCCAAAGGGCGTTCGATAGGCGCATATCATGGCGACTCTGGCAGTGTACATATGTTCATAGACATCGCGAAGGTAGAAGAAGTGAAACTAACGCATTCATAGCTTGGTCGACTTCGTAATTGTATTTATTCATGAGCTAGCAATGGTCAGCCTCATGCCTACTACAGTTTAAAGCTTCCGCGCAATCAAAATCTTTGCTAACAAAGGTGCTTCTTTACTAACTGTTTTCGCTGTGCTTTCACTTGCGCCAGTGATCTCCATGAGCTGGGAGACCGCATTTTTCTGACGAGTGCTCAGGGGCGCCATCTCTGGAATATAGACTGGTTATGGCTTCACAAATATGGTAAGCAGGCGATCTCAACAGGCCTTCGTCGTTGCGGTCAAAAAATGTGTTCTGTTTACTTGTAGTTGGCGCAAGCACCACTTCTGGCCATGATACGGATAGTCGTCAGGCTGATCGATAACGTCTTATCAGGGCGCTAGGTTGAGCGCGGGGTCCTGGAGCCTTGAAGGCTGAAGCAACGACCACCCATCTGGGCTGCTAGTCCACCGACGCTATGCGCTTCCGTATCTAAAGTTTTCATGATACTCCAATGGTTTTAAGCGGAAAGTAGTCAACGAGGTCTTCAATTGACCTTGGGTAATAAACAGTAAGCCCTTAAAGAACACCACTTCTAATGCAGATCAGATATTTAGTATTTGTATTCTCCTCATATACAGAAGAGAGATATGACATAGAGCTCTCTAGCTACCTATACTCCGAGTTCATGATACTCCGCCCATCCTTAAGGCCGTATGGAACCCTCCATGCGTGCAGGCTTTCCCCGAACCTCCTATGAGCTTGGAATCGAGTGGTTAAAAACATCGAAGCACGTATGGTACTGCCGCTTGCGCCCAACTCCTCGCTAAATGCTTGACGTAAGTGCAAATGCGGCCAAAAGCTCCCTGAAATGGACCCGCTCCGTAATACCAATCCCTAATGTTAATGCGCATCGCTCTGAAAACCATGATTCCTTTCGCCACCGTGCCATATTGTGCTCGAAACGCAACCCCCCCAAATCCCTTCATAATTTCATATCCTCTCCCTGTAGCCTCAAGAACTGTGCATGTGCGTGGCAAACTCTATAAGAAGACCCCAACCCAATACTTCTTATCCGTTACTTCGCTCTGACAATCGTCGACAGCGCACCCGTATTTCTTGGGCTTAGCGCTCAAGTTCTTCTTCTCAGGAAAGAGTGTTGCGGCAGTATGCGGAGGTGGCTTACGGTTCTGAAAGCACTTATTGCAATAGACCTATTAAAGCATCGTTAGTAAAAGGACTTCGTGTGGACGCCGATGAAGCATACATGACCACACTCCTTGACAACCCAAAAAGGATGCTCTGCACGATCAGCCTTCGATTTTTTTTTTGCGGAAGGCTTCTTATCAGAAGGATTCTCCTTCTCCTCAGCGCCGACCACAAGCTCCTCGTCGCAAGCTGGACAAACTACAACGTCTTCTTCCTTGGGGTTTCTCGTGAAACCATCCCTAGCCGGTGGCGGTGGGACATATTCCTCCCGCGTCTGTGCCGGAGCCGCACGCGCATCAAACGCGTTATGATGGTAGTCCAAGTTCTGACCTGGCATCCTTGGTGGCGCTCCTAAAACTGCGTAAAGATGTTGCTGTTGTACAAAGTTGAAGTCTGCCAGCCAAGGCGCAGGATTCGGATCGAATCCATGTGCACGCTGGCGATGATCGGGCCGCGGCGCGCGGGGAGACACGTTGATATTGATATGGTGATAATGGTGGCGGTGCTCTTGAGGAATATATCGAGGGTGATGTCCTATTTGCGGCTGTCTTTCCCCAAAGTCTACTGGCTGTCCTAGACGGGGCCGAGGATTGCGTGCTGGCTGCTCCGAAACAAACTCCACCTCATCGTCATTGTTCTCGCTTTCGTCGTCGCTGCTGTCGATGCGAATCACTTCTGCGCCAAGTTGTATAGAATCGCTTCTTTCGAGGTGTGGCGGCGCGGCTCTACGTGGTGACGACCGGCGGTTTTGTGAGCTCGATAGTTCTGTGTCTTCTGTGAGGTCGATGACCGGCGGCGACTGCTGGTTGTGCAGGACTGGCATCGGAAGCCTTCTATGAGACATATCTTGTGGTGGGTTGCTATTTGCGAGTGGCAGGTGTTGTCTGGGTGGCATATTTACGATGTCGAATGCTGCACCCGGCATGCGATAATCGGGTTGCGGATGTGGCAATGCAGGAGGGTAGAACAGGTGTTGCTGAGGAAGAGTTGAGGCAGCCGCAGGCATAGGAAACGCCGGCTGGGAATTCACCTGTCAATACAGCTGCCGAGACAAGCGGGTCTCGAATCTGGGGAAGAGATGGCGAACCTTATGATGGCGCTGGTTCCTGAAAGCGTGGGTCCATGGCAGCGGACAGCGGGTTTCTATTTATGCGCACATATGAGGCCAAGGAAGTGAATGCTCCGGAAGATAACGCGTGTTACGAATGGGTGTTCTAAGGGACGCCTTTCTGACTTCGCTCTGTGGGGTCGTTGAGCTAATTGTGAAGTCGGCGGTGGGTTACTGAGTATCATCAGTTTGGTCGTCGGTCACTCCCGGCGCAAGTGGCGCTGGCAGCCTGTTTCCCAGGGCAAGGCCCGAAATCGCTTACCATATCCGATATAGCTGCAATCCGCCTCATTTGGGCCGTCTTTAATCGCGAAAGAGTATTGTTCGAATATATTATCTTCCTTTTATCTTTCACATTTGATGCTGCGCCTGCTCGCTTCCATCTTCGTTTTCATCGTCAAGTCAGACTATTTCAACACATCAGCAATGATGTTACGTCAAACCGCCAAAAGTCACGCTGAACATAATAAAGACATGACTATGTTTTGGCCACTCCCTCCATATGAGCTAAGTTATTTTCTGGTCCTTCTCAGTGTACTCTTATGCCATCTCCAATACAGTGCCACCTAGCTATACTGGAGGCGTCGCAGTCCTGACCGAGCATCAAGCAACTCCTCGTTCAAGTACGGGGCTAGGAGGTAATCAGCTCATCACTGTCCATACGAGTACAGTACCACTCAGAGCGACTACGAGTAACAAATATAGGGTTCAAACATGGCCACCGAAACGGCTAAGCCCATGATGCTCAAGTCGCAAGGACGGTTACAGTGTCTCGAAAAGTTCTGTCCCCCCAAGTTTTTATTAACCGATTAACGTCGCCAGCGACTTCCACCATAGAATGGTGCACTTTCAGAGGCAGGCCCGAGGACGGGCGCAAATATGTCTTCGTGTTCGTTGATCGGTTAGTTGTGGACGATATCATTGGGAAGAAGTGTCCCGTCACTACTGCACTTGACCTTGTCGTTTTCCCGCCATTTTTATCCGTCCGCTCAATCGTCACTTCCAACGTGGATCGGAGGATGGCCTCCCAGAGCTTTAAACAGGAGATTCCGAAGATTCGTCACCGTGTCTTGGGCAGTTGTTTGCCGTACTTTGAGACATATGCCCATCGCGCCCGCGGCGCTTGTGAAAAAGAGAGATGACCGAGATACCTCCAGCCTTGCTAAGGGTAAGTTTCAGCCGTTTCCTATATTCGCGTAATTCATTCTTGTCAAACACTCCCAAATTTCCTGAATGAAGCCATCGACCAGGTTTCCGCACACTATAAGGATGCTACAGGGTCGTTATGCCTCAATACGGTAAAGCCATGATGCACCGCGCAACCGGGCGATGAACCCGATATGTGAGCTTAAGCTTAATCAACTTTAATATAAGGACAAGGATTAGGGCCTACTCCGGTGTTAGAGAAGCCCTTTCCCGAGACGTTGTCCGACCAGGCCAGCGCATGGTTTTCACAGCTCCACCGAGATGGGGATGGATTGTGCATGGTGGTTGCAGGGACTCAATGCTCGAGGAATTCGGCGCGGTTCGAGTCTTTTTCCCTGGCTGGAACTCCAAGTCAAATACATAGGCCTTCCTCGAACTCCCTGCTTCATAATGATCGCTTTTCTACAATCGAATCTCGCCAATAAACGCATTCCTGCACCACGCTATATCTCCTTTGCTCCGGCCGGTAATAGTCCTCAACCTCCTTGAAGTCGCGGAGTCCTATATTCCCTTCATCATCGTCGGAGGCAGAGACGCCTAGCCGAAGCCATACAAATGAGCGAGAGTTACCGTGTCCGTATTTACGTCGAGGGAACGAACAACCCGCTCTAGTCGCACGAATTTGCGAGATGACCACTTGACCAAAATCGCATCTGCAAATGATGAGCGCGTCGTACCGCTGGCTAGACGGGAATGCTTGTGCAACCTTCGCCTTCGGATGCCCCATCACATCACCGATCACCTTTCACTTCGAGAACCAAAGACCGCTTTGTGGCGGCGATCGCCTTCCCAAGCGACGACGGCCATTGTGGGACGTGGATGGCAGGCCGACTTTGGGAAAGAAGAAGCGAAGACTGAGGCTCCATTTGATCACTTCGAGACTTAGTCGCCCATTTTCATTACCTGAGACGAATGATGCGGATCATGGTATCAAGCGAGTCGCGGAGTGGAACACTGGGCTTTTGCTGAAGGAGCATGAGCTGAGGAAGGTAGCCATTATAAACTGTTTACGTCGACGGATTGAAGAGTACAAGGCGGACCAGGCGCCCACAACGGGTTGGATGCCCTCGGTTCCCGTTGAACCTTGTGGTTTACAGGGAGATGTGTTACCGGCCAAGACGCAATCATTTCGCCCTCTGCCTCCATCACCTCTGAGCCTTTCGGACTACGATGCACTGGATCTGGAAGAAGAAGAGGATTTGAGGAAATAAATCTTTCTGAGCTCGAGGATTCCATTGATCCCAGTATGGAACACTGCCGGTCATCATGCTACGAGCTTGGCGTGGCAGAACCACTCTGCCTCTTTACTGATGGGGGGAACCACGAGTTTCTTGACGGTATAGACGGTATAAACGGAATCACGCATGGCCAGTCCGGAAGCTTATTCTGGAAGCCGTGGTGGTGAAGACGGGCGAAAGGGCGATACGCCTGCCAGTCTTTGGCTTGGAGCAGCAAGTGGCCTTCAAAATTATTCCGACACCTTCTCTCAAACTGGTATGCACTATGACTTGGCTATATAGACACTGATCTTCTAACGGGTTGGCATGCTTGTTCGGTACAAGGCTAGTCAAGAGATGGTCTCAAATTCATGCCGAATTTGGCGTAGTTAGCCAAGGGAATCAGGCTTGCTTTAACTTCTTCGCCCGGTCTGTTGATATGTCACATATGGCCTTCGGTATGTGTTAGATTGGTAAAAGTTTGTTTTGATTTGGAAGAATGGGAGCTTGGATTAGTACCTCGATTGCTTCCTCGCGCTCGAGCTTGACGTCGCCTCGCTCTATCCTAGACCTCATGTTCTCCATGATGACATGCCTGCTTCTCCCATTGACAAACACCACATAGCGCAGCCCCGGGAATTTTTCTTCGTATTTCTTGTTGAGTGCGGCGAGCTTATTCGCGTCGTCTGCTCCACCGGTATTCAGCTGTGCTTGTTCGGCCTGTGACTGTGCGCTATCTACTTTCTTTGCGCCTAATCTTGGGTGAGCCCCTAGTATCCTATCCAGCCATTCTGTGCTTCCTTCCACATCACTCTCTGCTAGAATGTGTAGCTGTTTCCTAACGTCGTCGACGAATTCGTTATAGTTGGAGTACTGCCCGGTCCCCATCGGTATGGTGTTGAGGACTAAGCGGTGCAGAGACTCGCATGGCTCAAATAACGCATCAAGGACAGGGTTGAGTTCCTCTGGTGAGAGTGCTGGAAGGTTATCAACTGGCGGGAGTGTATAAGATAACATTTTTCGAAATGTATGTGGTGGTGCAGAGTAAGAAAAGGTTGGAAGAGAAACAGCCGCTGAAAAGGGGTTCCCTGATTGACTTCCCTGTCATAGCATCCCGCAAGGTCGCGGCCAACGTGGGGAAGCCGCTAGTCTGTTTATGCACTAGCGTCCTGGAAACTCGCGACTCCAAACCTCTCAAAAGTTGCGTCGCGATTGTATGCGCCTAGAATAAACCATCACATAACTCAACACCGCAAACATGTTGTGCGCATGTAAGACACTCGTAATTCTGGTAGAAGTCTATGGCACATACTAATGAGCTTCAGTATCCGGCGAAACGCCTCAAGATCCAGTGATCTCCACCAAGTCGGGTATGTTTCTTTCACAGCTTGATTTGACACCGCGACTAATTGGAACTCAGGCAACGTCTTCGAGCGCAGACTCATCGAGAAATACATATCGGAGAACGGCAGAGACCCAGTTACTGAGGAGGAATTGACAGTCGATGACCTTATCTCCCTCAAAACAAGCCACATCCCGCGCCCAAGACCACCGACCTTCACGTCTATTCCATCGCTGCTTTCGGCCTTCCAGAATGAGTGGGACGCATTTGCACTGGAGGCATACCAGCTGAGAAAGGAGTTGGGGCAAACGAGACAAGAACTTTCGACTGCACTGTACCAGCATGATGCGGCTGTTCGCGTCATCGCAAGGTTGACGAGGGAGAGGGATGAGGCAAGAGATGCGTTGAGCAAGGTCACTGTCACTGGAAACGCACAATTGGCGTCAAACGGCGACGCAATGGAGGTCGACAGCGGCATGCCACAATATCTAGTCGAGAAAATGGCACAGGCGCAAGAAGCTTTGTCCAAAGGCAGGAGGAAGCGTCCACTTCCAGCTGGATGGGCGACCGTGGAGCAGATTCAGGAGTACAAGAGCACCCAGAGCAGCGAGCCAACATACTCAGGCACGAAGTTCCTGAGCTTGAGCAAGAGTGGTGATGTGGCGCTGATTGGTGGTGCTGATGGACTTGGAGGTATCTTCAGCATTGCGGAGAAGAAGTTGGTCGAGCCGATCGTCGTTGGTGACGGGGCGATCACAGCTGGTCTCTTTTACGAGACACAGCCAGTGTTTGCTACCTCGACCGGTGCTGTCAAGGTCTTTGACGGAAACAAGCCAACGGCTGTTTTCACCAAGCATGCTGGAGCCTGCACAGCTCTCACATTACATCCAACTGGCGACATCTTGGCATCCGTTGGCGTCGACAAGTCTTTCGCCATTTACGACTTGGTGAACTCAAAGGCGGTCGCACAGATATATACTGAGCTTGGTAAGTACAATGCTATCGGGTCTCCGTGACATTATTAACCAATTTACAGATCTTAGCGCAGCAGCATTCCATCCTGATGGCGCTCTTCTCGCCCTCGCCTCTCCAGGCGTCGTCACCATCTACAACACTCACAGCCTCGAGTTCGCCGCGTCCTTCAACCTCCCAACCTCTGGTCCAATCAACTCCCTTACCTTCTCCGAGAACGGCATTTGGTTCGCTGCCGCTTCCGGCAACAGCATCATCATCTTCGATCTGCGCAAGACTGGCGATGAGGCGGTTCTCAAAACTTTTGAAAGCAGTGCAGAGGTCAAGGATGTGGCCTTTGATTACAGTGGGCAGTACTTGGCCAGCGTAGGCAGTGCTGGTGTTGATATTAGAGCATATAAGAAGAAGGAGAAGAAGTGGGATGAGTCATTGAGTGTGGCTGTTCCGGGAGATGGAATCGCTTGGGGTTCAGAAGCTGGGGAGGTCGTGGTGGTTAATGGACAGGGTGTTGTTTCGACTATCGGCACCTTGGCGTAAGAGTGATGAAGATCGATAGCGAGGATGGGACAGAAAGGATAATGCTGTAGGGATATGTCCCAACGGGTATCTAGTTACCAGCGAGCAGAATGCAATCAATACCAGACCTGATAACTTATGGATTTATCCAGCGACTCGACGGCGCCCAATCTGCCTGGCAATATCGCCAAATGTTTTCAACTCAAAACCCGAACACGAAAACCGTCGCATTATTCGTATAGGCTAGGGAGAACACCGGCGAAATGTGGCCAAGAGCGTAATTTCTTGGGAGTCATCGGCGCGCAAAATATCTCTAACTGAAGCACCAAATTATACACTGTTGTAGGTCTACGCCCAAAATCCACAATTGCGGAACTGTTTACGTCTTGCTTCCAACTGATTCAAGGATGCGCAGCAACTGCTTTTCATCACATTCCTCACCTCCCTTGCGAGGTGGAAGAACATATTTGGGGAGAGGCATTCGATCATGCATCGTTGCTATGGCGTCTGCGGCATCCGCCATGGAAATTGGATTGATATGACGAACGCGCGGAAGTGATGCGATACTGGGAGAATTACAAGGCTCCAGTAAAGTGGCCCAACAATCTGGTTTCCTACGGCTTGAAGACCGGTAGACCGCCCTATCCGTATTCCCTCCTAGTGGACTTTGGCGCTTCCTGAAGGCTATGATGGGGGCTGGGGATGGGGGCTTCCTGCGTGTTGTGGCGACGCTACACGTATTGCCTCCGCAGTGGATGGAATCTCGTCCATCATCATCAAGGTGGCTCTTTTCTTCATCCATACACCGCGACACTGGAGACGCGAGAGCTGTGAAACACGACAGCTTTGCCGCAATAATCTTGGAGAGTACAGCTGGAAGAACTATTCGAAATGGCAGAGGGCACGGGAAAACTGAGGTTACAGAAGACGTTTGTTCGACACCGTCGATATTCAACTCGAGGTTACAGCAAGCACGCGGCACCTTCTGTGTGGGGCATTTTCGATCATGGCAGTACCATACCCCGAGACACACCAGAACTTAGAAATTGATATGCAAATGAAATCTTAGATAGCTAACCAATTAGCTAGCCACCTGAGCATATAGTAAGTAGCCTCGGCCCAAAAGAAACCACGAGAGCTTAGAAATTGACATACTTGTGGAAAATTCAAAGAGTCGAGCAGTTAGCCAGCACCTTGGGACGTAGTCATCAATCAAAAGAAACAACACGAACTCAAGATTGAGATCGTTATCGAAACCTCAAATAGCTAATCGGGTAGCATCTTCTAAGATATCATCCACTACCGCAACCACGGTCTCCCGCCTAAGCGCAAGGTTTCCTTTTTTCCCCCCAGCCGTACCACACCCGTCGGTTGTGTATCAAATCTACTGTTAATGGCACTGTCTGGTTGGCATTAGGTGATATAGTACAAGAGAAGTCTTACTGCTTTAGGCGAGACAGGTGATGAAAGATGGCAGTTTTGGTAGCAGAACCGCAAAAAGTGGCAAGCTCGTTTCCCACCGGCCGGCAGATGGGTAAAATTCCGTCGATACAATGCGTGATCGTAAATGTTTCGCTAACAACATATGCCATCCAGAGGCCGTTTTACAGTTTTCTAGCCCAACTGCCCTGCCTACATTGACGCTCAGTACATAACATGCAGTTCACCGTCCTTCACAACTGAAAGTGCACTGATACCATGCAGACTGGGCGACACTGTCGTGTAATACGGCAATGTAAGGGCAATGAGCACAGAGAGGTGCTTGTAAAACTGAATTATCATGCCACCATAGCTATGTAGCCATTATGTAATATCCACAAAAGTACCGCCAACCATGGAATTTCAACTCTTAAACGCCCGCCTATGCAACAAGAAGTCTCCTTTTACTCCTCGATTTGAGAATCCGATCCACGCACGCTCGCTTCGTAACACGTAACTCGCCGAATTTACTGTCTTGGATCTGACACCACCTAGTAGTTGAACCCACCGTAGTTGGAGTTTCTCGGCTCCCCATACGCCGAGTTCCTGGGAATCAAGCCTCCGACACTCGATGCGAAGTCTGTTTCTCCGTATACAGTGTTCCTCCTTCCCTCGTCCTCGCCTGGCAACAGTCCCTTAACCTCCCAGTTATTAGCCTTGGCCCCAACACTGAACTCCAAATCCTCCTTTGTGATGGAATCCCAGTACTTATATACCATCATCACCGCCAACAGGTTACACACTGTCGCGATAAACAAGCCATCGAAGTAATGCTGCACTTTCTCGCAAATAACATTGCTGGCCGAATAAAGGATTGCCTGGCCAGCAATCAAGAAGAGGGCGCCGAACCCCAAGTCTCCAAGAGGCCAGCGGTCTTGCAACGTGCCGAAGACGAGAAGCAGTTGCATGGTAATATACACAAATAGGCAAACCGCGCTCACCAAGTACAGCATCACAAACAAGCCGATTGTCTTCGTCGGGCCCGTTCCAGCCCAACTCTTAAAGGTTGCGATCGAGACGAGGAAGCTGATGACGAAAAACGCTACTGCGGTGCCGTGCAGGATGAAGAGCGAGACCTTCGTGCCGTCTTCGTAGATCTGGAAACCGACGAAGCCGTTTATCATGAGGTTGACGACGAGGGCGGAGGTGAGTCCGTTTTGGACGGCGCAGAAGTAGGGATACGGGTCGCTGCCGGGTGGGACGACGCCAGAGTCAATGACGAGGGAGATGAAGGTCAGGGCCATGAAGAGGTAGAAGAAGGAAGTGATTTCTTTGCGGCCTGTCAGGTTGTTAGCATAGATTCATGCTAGCCATCAAGGTGTATGACAAGTTGACAGGTTGACAGGTTGACAGGTTGACAGGTTGACAGGTTGACAGGTTGACAGGTATCCATCTGGGGTATGGGGAAGTGAGATTAGACGTACCAACTGCGGTGAACTTGGAGCGAACGTGGATGACCATAATCACTGTCATGAGCAGAGCGGCGATATGGGCAAAGGACGTAGCACCCTGGAAGATAATGGTATTGCCGACATCGATGTTGCGAGCGTAGCACTCCGCCTCGATGCCTACACCAAGCCGTATGTCTCCAATATGGCCAACCGAGGCGCAAAGCGGGACGGGCGCATGGCGACAGATGTCGTCAAAGTCACCGAAGCCCATGGTGGCCGGTATATATGTATGCTGTCTTTAGGAAGAGGCGGGACCAGAGAAGGGAGAAGTGGTGAAAGGGATGTGGTTGATAGCCGGCCTCGAACGGGCGCCGGCGCGCGCGTGTTGATGGGGATCAGGACCGGGCAGAAAAGAGGTTCACAAATTAATTAAAATGGTGGACGTCGGAATTAGTGAATGTGTTATTTCTTTCCAAATGTTGCTAGCTGTATTGAACGAGCGTGGTGTTGTTGTTACCCTTCTAAAATTCTAACCGCTAAACACGAGAGGAGAGACGAGGTGAGGTCCGTACGGCGGCGGCCTTGGCAGCTCGTTGGCCGCGATACCAGCCACTCTCAGGAAAGCGGCGTGAGATGGCAGGCACATCACGTGTGGTCATATGGAAACCGGAAAGTAGATACGCCGTTCCTGGAAATGGGGTCTTGGCACTCGGCGCCTTTCCAGTCAGACCGGACCGGGGCAATGAGATCTCTTCACGACTCAGGGGGCCGCACTGATTCTTCGTACAGTATCTCTCGAGACTATCAAACTCCTATGCGGAGTATCTATGCGGAGTATCTATGCGGAGCATTGAGGGGCATTATCGACGCACAACGCAAAAGGTCCAGCCGCAGCCTGCAGGATGAAATAACTAGGCAGAACCCGGCCCACGCCACAAACAGGTTGTGTCTTTTAACATTCTTACCGGATCGCTAGACAGCATTGGCTGCTTCATTTCTGTTAGAGTCCCCAAATAATGAATGACAAGACGATTCAGCAGGTGTCGATCGCTCGTTTGCAGGTGCCGATGTTTGAGAGTTAGGGTGGTCTGCTGGTGGTCTGCTGGTGGTCTGCTGGTGGCCTGCTGGTGGCTGCTTACAGAAACATGGAACATTACTACCTTAGCGACATCAAGCACTTAGACGGGATTTTACTGTTTTGGAGGCTGTCTTGCATACATTATTTGGTCGTGTCCAAGGATGCGGATGATGAGGATTGTCGCCACGCTGCAGCTGCATTCATCATGAGCTCGCAAAACGCCGGAAGATGGCAGGCTATTCATATCATAGCGGTATCATAGCGGGGTGACATTAGCCCAAGGTGGACTCAAGCCTGACCTTCCAACGGAGCACAGGGAAGTAATTGAATGTGATGTGGACAGTGGACAGTGGACAGCGGACAATGGACAGTGGGCAACTCGGCAAGCCAGTGATAGGCAGACTTTATCAAATTTTCCAAGAAGTCTCCATATTGGTAACATGTTTGAGCTAAGACACCGAGCGGTATGGATTTCTATTGGACTTTCCGGTATTGCATGGAGTCAAGCTGGCGACGGATGGTGCCTTTGCGCGAAGCAAGGATGTTGTTCAGTTGTTGGGAGCCTGCGGGCGCCCCCCCAACTCGCGCCCCCCAACTCGCGCTGCCACATCAATAATCATCATCCGACGGTTCAATGTACATCAATACTCCCGTAGCGCGGGCGGCCGAAGATTGAGCGACACATCTCACATGAAAAGTGTCGAGATCAGCCTCCACTTTTACCTCACTTTATGGCATGCAAGATTGCGCTAGTAACTAGGAATTTGGCCAGGATTTGTTCCAAGCCTCTAGAGACGGAGCCAGGTGCGAAACGAGCAAGTTTGTTGGCATAGATTGAAGAAGTGGAGGTTGCAAAGAAGAGGAGGCGATGGGGCGGCACAGCGCGAACGAGCGATGTGGTGATGAAGTCGGCACTTTCACACTTTCACACTTTCACACTTTCACCACGCTTGGAGCAGGCAAAGATGGCCGGGAACAGGAGGAGAAATAGAAATAGCAGGAAGAGAAATAGCAGGATGACAAACTGCAGGATGACAACCAGCAGGAAGAGAAACAGCATTGAGAAACAACAAGAGAAAGAGAAACAGGAATAGAAACAGGAATTGAAACACGAAGAGAAACAGGAAGCCGGATTTGGGAAGCACGGTGACAGTGCCTTGTACTTTTTGTGCAGCGCTAATGTATCTCCGTATCGAGATGGATAGATCTGCCCTTGGTTTGGTGATCGAGACAACTCATTTCTCACGGGAAGCCAGCGATGCCAACGGAAGGTGGTGCCAGGTCGCCAGCGCCATCTCCGGGCGGCCAGGGACTCTAGGTACTCCGTACTGTATGTAATACATTTGAATGGAGCACTCTCTTTCTGTGCTGTGCTGTGCTGTGTTGCTGGGCTGTGCTGGGCTGTGCTGTGCCGCACAATCCTTTCCTTTGGGCCTGCCTGGAAAGTCACACGTCTTCTCCGTGCTCGTAACCAGTCACAAAAGCAGCAGAGCACGAAAGGTCGGCCTGTTTGATAGTGGGTGTCTGTGGTGACCACTCGCCTGCTGCAATGAGCCACTGCCACTCACTCCTCACTCACTCAATCAGCAATACGGCTCAAGCGGCGGCCTCGCCCAGTCTGTCGCAAGCATCGGAAGATGTGGGTGAGTAGTGGTGAGCCAACCAATCAAAATGGCTGAACTTGCCAACTTCCAGCCAGTGGGGTCGCCTTTCCATGCCTTGTGCCTGAAAAATGGCTGAAAAATGCCTGAAAATGGCTGAGAGAGCACCAACTGAGGAACTGGCTTGGATGCGGAACACACTGTGGACAGCCACTAAGGGAGCTCGCCTGAAATGTAATTCTGTCTCAGCCAACCAAATCAGAAGTCGTCCGCACCGGCCGATGAGATGAGAAACAACGCTCTTTCGCATTCGCTTGTGCCACCAAGAAAAAACTAGGCTGCTGACGAGACTTCTTTGTTTGTGCAGTTTGCAAGGTCACGCCACGCCTGAACCGACCGGCATCATCGATCCACTCAGGTCGGATGCACCATCAACCTGATTCTGCTGCAAATGGGCATGCTTGTTCTGTATATTTGTTGTGGATTGGGTTGTGTTCGTGTGCTTGTGCTTGTCTTGTTTAAGGTGTTTTGTTGTCTGTGTTGCCGCAGGCGCGCGGCTTTGTGTTTTGTTTGTTCTGGCCTCATCTCGCTCCAATCGCTATTAACGGAAAACAGCGCGAAGAGGAACAAACTGATACCCTAGTCATTTGAGCGGGTTGGTGGCCACCCCCCAAAGCGGCAGGTTTAGTGGCTGACGGCTCCGTGTCCTAGGTCGGGATCGCCTTGACTTGCCCAGCATCGATAGAATACATTTTTCATTTCACTTCACTCTTTCCTCTTCCCGTATCCGTAAGCCGTGTTATATTAGCTTGACATTCCACTGATTGACCAGTGACATACATGGTCACTCACCCCTACACTATTTGCTCCGTGCCGCTTCTATGTCACTCATTGAATACCTCCGCCCGTCAGGAAAGAGGGACTGACACGGACTGGTTGAGCTGACTCTGCTAAAGCGAAAGGGAAAACAAAATGATTTTATAGGTCTGATTCCGTGCTACCCAGAAGAATGGGGAACTGGCGCCAAACAATCGGGCTGAATCCGCTAAAGCTAAAAGGGTAAAAATAAAAATGATTTTATAGTTCTAAATCCGTGCTACTCAGAAGAATGGAGAGAACTGACGGTGACGGTGACGGTGACGGTGACGCCGACTGATGGAGCTGAGTCCGCTAAAGCTAAAAAGGAAAAAGAAAAATGATTTTATTGTTCTAATCGGTGCAACTCAGAATAATGGAGACGGCAGACGCGCCATCCATGATTCCTTTGATTCGATTCATCTGGTACTGTAGTTCTTGGGCAATGCCTCAGTTTGATTCAGCTAAGGGGATCCACTAGTCCCCTTCCATGCTAGCCGAGTATCCAAACGCCGACGCGGCGATATCATCCTTTGCTCACGACGCAGTTGCTAGCGGCGCCGGGTTTCTGGCGCGCCAGATTGTGCGTCCACACGTCCACTGCAGTCGTCTTGACCTCCACCTTTAACGGAAGCTTCCTCTGGTTCCATTTGGAACCCAGAAACCCACCTCCGTGTGGCCCGAAGTGGTTACTATGTGATCCATACCGTCCATCGACGCCTTTCCGACACTTCCTTTACCCTTACGAGTCGAGTTACCACCGCCGAGCAGGCTGGAGGTCCTCCTCCTTAAGGCAGCCCACATCTGGCTCGCACATCATGGCTTCGTCCCCTGCCGAATTTGAATCCATACATCGCACGCGGTAAATATCTTTCCTCTTCTATATCATACGGGCTGGCCCACGAACCTCTACACCGCTTCATATGTCCTCAAAGCAATCACACTCCACGGAGTAATTCGCGTAGTTTCCACCCATGCATGCGAATCAAGCCACCTCCATGCAGCAAGATCCGGCAGTAACGACTACCTACCCCTTCACGCTACCCTTCTATCACTCTCGAAAAGGCGGCTTCGACGAACCAGTTGGAGGCATCACCACGTCGGATTCATCGTTATCCTCTACCTTGGATTCATCATCCTCCTTTTCCTCCGATCCCCAACATCATTCGAATACTGGCCTGACCCAGCATCCGTCTGCGTCTCTTTTCAATAGAGCCTACTACCACTCTCAACCGCTACCAAGGCCATCAAGCAGTAGAAGCTGGCAAGAAGACAGCTCGATCTCATCGTCGAATCGCCCTGTCGGCCGGCTTCCAACACCGCCGTTGGACGCCATGAATGTTTACTCCACCGTACAAAGCAACATCGGCGGTTCACGACAGAGCAACGCATGCGTCCCAATACCACAATCCCAGTACTACCAGCCCTCGTACACTACTCAGGCATATCCGTATACCTACTCGTCGCAAAGTACGGAGGCAGCAAAGCAGGATGGTCAGCGTCAGTACGATGAGAGACCACAGGAGGTCAAGAGGGTAGATGAGCAACGGAAAGAAGAGCCAGTACAGAAAAAGGAGATGATACGCCCAAACATGCAGATACCGTCGTCAATAAATGACTCCGGTGACAGCATAGCAGAACTAGCGTCACAGGTAACGACACCTTTACTCTAACTCTACTTCAACTATCAACTCTGTTCTATTTGCGGCATAAATACTGACTCGCTTCAAGTTAACCTGTTTATTCTGGTTTGAATCGACAGATACTCTGAGAAAGGCTGAGAAGCTTTCTGCAAACTCGTCACCAATCAAGCGACTAGGCCCTGATGCGATACCGACTGGTGGTTTCAGAAAATGGGTGGTTAGCATTTTGGTCACTACGCAGGTTACGCCAAATGTTATTCTCCTCGCGCTGTTGTTTATCTACAGGTTGAAGACCACCAATCCCACCGTCAAAGGAAAACCAGGCAGCGAATACAGACTTCTCACCGTAGCGTTGATGCTCGGAAACAAATGTAAGCATCTTGACTTTCGCCGTAAACGGTGTCTAACAATTATAGTTCTTGATGACAACACGTACACCAACAAAACATGGGCTGAAGTTTCCGGCATCTCTGTTGGCGAGATCCACGTCATGGAAGTTGAGTTTCTGAGCAACATGCGGTACAGTCTGCTGGCATCGAAGGGGCAGTGGGCGGAGTGGCAGACAAAACTGGGAAAGTTTGCAGAGTACGTCGACCGAGCATCAAAGGTGCCACTGCCACAACCTGTGATGCAGTGCTCTTTGCCATCACCCAGCTACTCCGTCGGGTCGCAGTCTGTGACTGGCTCGCCATACCCTCCAGCCAACATGAGCGCTACCGAGCAGAATCAGCAGTACCCAGCAACGCGGTACAGCCTACCAGCACCTGCACAGTTTCCGCCTTTGGTCAGGAAACGGTCGTTGGAGGATATGGTTGTTGAGCAAGCACCTAAGCGTGTGGCCACCGTTTATAACCGTCAGGTTCCAGCAAATCCTGCGATTGCGAGACAGACTATGCCACGCCTTCCAGCTCCGAACCTCTCCATCCCGGCCACCGCAAATATGTCCTACGCCAGCTTCGCTCCGAGCCTCCCTTCCTTTGATAAGGCGATGAGCCAGGTCTTCCCAACAACGTCAGCTTACACGCCACAACCTCAAATGTCACTTCCACCACTTAACTCGGCACAAGCCGCTAACATCGGCTACAACACCCCTTCTCGTCGTCAAAGCCCGGGCAGGATGGGCGTGCATTCCATAAATTCCTCGCCTGTTACTGGCGTTTTCTCTAATAATGTCCAGAGTAACTCACCTTCAGTTTACTACCATCAACGCACCTCGCCCTATAAGCCAGTCATGCTTCCGAAGACGCTTTTGTACCCGCCACCGAGTAGCAGCTTTAATCACTTACAGCCGCATGTGGAGCAGATGCACTATCAGCCACTGGGGAAGAGGAATGATTACAGGACAGGAGTTGTGCCAGAGTACAGATGTCAGATGGCGGGGCACATGGGAGCAGACCAGTATTGGCATCCGATGAATACCGCTTTGCCCACGCGGCAGTATAGTGGGATGAATGTCTGAAGAGGCAAAAGTCTGCCATGGCTGACCAACTGGTTGACGTGTGATAATATCAACAGGTGGCATCGGACTGTAGTTGGGTAGCAGAGAAGGACGATAATGAGAGTACTATGAGGTGCAGCACTGGAGGAGCATAAACATCCTCGCCATCGACTTCGTGAGCATTTAGGCTTTTGTGTGCGCACAGCATAGCAGCGGCGTGTCGGGACGTCATATTCATGAGATAGAGCAAGCGAACGGCGCAGCACTTACACTACGGCGAGTACATTGTAGTGCGGCGCATTGGATGACGACGATAGATCGGTGGTCCGCACATCATAGCGCACTGGTCGTGTCGACCAGTCACTTGCAGAGGCACGTACGCGGAGGTCTTAGAAGAGAGATACCGATGATACCTAGGTGATACTTCTGTGGAAGTTCACAACTAAGCTCCAGACGTTTTTTCGTGCGACTTGTCATCAGACGACATACGCAAGTAAATCAATATTAGACTGCTGCCTACCTTTGGCCTCATCACTAGTGCATACCATGACCACGATCAAGTGACAAGATGAACATACATTCATAAGAACGGCGGAATGGTAAGATTAGTCGCGGTGATGACGTTTCCGTCATATGAAATTGCTAAAGCTCTTCAAAAAGTGGTACCACAACCACAGACCACTCCAGCACACAGGAGAATCCCATTCATCGCATTGTCCCACCAATCCGATGCTGCCGCGCCTCTCATCCAGCCACATAACTACCGTTTCCAAAATTGCGATACGGTGGAGGAATGGCAACCGGATTCTGCCCGCCCAAACTCGTCCCAGCTCCCCAATTCTGCTCTATCGGAGGTTGGTGTGTGGTATCATATATGCCATGTCGCCTAAAATGGTTAATGCTGATCTTCAACTGTTTAAGCGCTACGATAATACCAACAATGGCTGCGATGGCGGCAACGACTCCGACGACTATGCCGGCAATAGCGCCAGGGCCGATATCGTCTGATCTTGCGTCGTTGGTCAGCACGGGAGAAGTTGGACGAATTTCTCCGGCGGCCGCCGTGCTGGAGTTCTTGCTGGCAGTATTTGTACTGCTTGGTTGTATCTTGGCGGCCGATAATGCCTCCACTGTAGTTCTGATGAGTGCAGAGGAAGAGACCGCCGCAGTAACCGAAAGCGCGGAGGAGGTGCTAGGCGCAGTCTCTGAAGAGCCTGGGCCAGCGACTTGTCTGTTCCGCGCATCTGTGGTAAGAACAAAGGCGTCGTAACTGTTCAAATACGAGATGGCCCCATAGTAGGTCTCAGGTACATAGCCCTCCGCTTCACATCCCCATTTTGTGAAGGATCTGACAACGTCGGTAGTGTAAATCAAGGCCGTAGTGCCGCAAGCAGGAGCCGATGCATCAGTACTAGTTGCATCTTAGCATTGCAATCTATCGTTCTGGGATAGAGAAGTGGCCTATCAAGTTAGAGTGGCCAGAGGAACGGTGCCTGGAGGTAGGACGTTGTCGTTATTGCTATCGATGCAAGTGCGAGGAATGATGCACTCCTCATCTTTGCAGAAACCCCATTCATCCGTTATTTCTATCTGGCAGGTGCCCGTCAAGACGCCTACTTTGTAGACGTATGAGCATACATATGGCAAATCGACGTTGATTTGGCGAGCATGGTGTGCTCTTGGGTCTCGGTAGCGGGAGAGTGCTTGACTTTGTGCCCTGCTGGTGAGCAAAGCGAAGAAGAAACCCAAAAGGAATTCGGCTTTCATGATGAACGGCTCAATGGAGTGCGGTGGCGACGGTGGGAGCTGGAAGTGCAAAATAACAAAATGAACACCAACAGGCGAGACCAGCTCAGATGACAAGACTTCGTCGATTAATAAGTGCAGATGACGAGGCCCAGTCAAAGCGGTGTGGCAGCCTCTTTTCATCTAATCTGAACTACATGCGTCCTGCTGCTGCTCGAACTCTATCTCAGCTGTCGCACGAATCACCCCCAGTTGCGAAATGATTGGGCATGGAGCCTCTATTGCCAAGTTTGGAAAGCCAACGACTGCTGCTGAAAAGAAGGAGATTGTGGCCCCATTGGCGGCAAGCAGAGCCTTGTGTCCAGATTAGGAACTGCCAAGCCAGAGACCACAATGCCATACCACGTTGTACGACCGAATGATAATTTCGTTGCACTGGCAGTGGAAGTGAAATAGGAGTTGGAATGGTGCAAACTTCTATTTACAAATGATTCTTCAGTCTTCACCCTAACCAGTTCTCCTTCTCATGCCGTTCCCTTCTTCGCAAACTCCGTCGCTGACCTCGACAGGGTCGCTCGCGGCTCTCCCCCAATTGACAGCTTCCATTGCTGCTCCTGCTGTCGTCCCCCGATCAGCATAAACATATCTCTCCTTACTGACAAACCGCCACCAGTCGTGGCCCCTCCAAGCATTATCTGTACTTTGCGCGATGACATCAATGAATCTCGTCTTGCGATCGTGATACATGGCGTGCTTGCTCCAGGCTACATACACTTTCGGATGATCCAGGTTTCTCAATCCATTTGGCTCTGGTCCCTTTCCCACTTCCGCGTCTTCAGTTGACAATGTGTTCTGGATGTCACCCCAACTGTACGCCCTATATCCCGCGTGAGCAGAGTATAGAGCTTTGGAAGGCGACCATACGCCGTTGGACAGGCTGTGAACGATGATAACACGCTCCCAGTCATGCCCGTGTCCAGTCTCGATAAAGGCGACCTTTGCTCCGTCCTTTTGGTAGTAAAGGTTGTAGACCACACGAATCTCGGCGAGGCCGCAACGCGACCAAATGTAGTATATTGGAAACTCTGGTATTTGAGAGTTTTTGGGTACTCCTGGATTGCGAGACTTGCAGCCAACGTCGGGATACTGGCATTGTGGTGCCGGATAGGTCTGATGTGCTGGATCGTAAACATCTGGCTGGGTGAGCGAGCCGTTGAATGCCCATGATGGAATGGTTGGCACTTTTTTGAGGGCTTCCGAGAAGAAGAATACACTACAACATCTATGAGTTGGAAAGGATGTGAAAGGCAAGCCAAACTGACGGTGCGTAATTGTATGCAAGATCAAGCCCGTCGTTGGTGTTTAACAGAACATCCATCTGGGCTTCGGTCGAGCCCGTCACGGCCGACACTTTTGCCGATAAAGCTGCGAAGCTCGCCAAAAGGACTTGAAAGTGCATAGCTGCAATCCGGGAGTATCCGGCTCAGTCGTAGGCCACGATTTACAAGCAGACATGTTGACAAGAGGCGCGACCATCTCGTTATACTTCACCAAGCTCAAAGAGAGGGTGCGTGGTATGCGACGAACCATTATAGGCCGAAAGACCAAATAAAGTGATACCTGCATCACCGCGTCACGTCTCCGTGGTTCGCTATCATGATGGATGCCAAGGTTCAGACGAAGCAAGGTCTCGACGCAGATTGGCCAAGGATTCTTCAGGGATCAGATGTGGCGATCAGGGCCTAGGAACGTGGTGTGCGGGATTCGCTGTGTTGGCGGGGTGCGTCCGGCGGATCCAATGTGAAGGGACTCGATGCGCTTGTGCCAGCGCCAAAGTACGAAAGTAGATTTTGAAGGCATGATCATCTTGGCTGTGCGCCTGTCCCTGATGGGAGTCGCATGATACGCAGCAGTGCCGGCGGACTGGTTTCCCTGTAAATAAGGGCATCAGTCGACAACTGAATCGTTAACTTTGGCCTCGACTTTGCGCGGCTCCTTATTCAGAAGAGGAACACGAAAAAGTAGAAGTGTACAATATCGTAGTTTGCCGAGTTGTTGATGGTTGGTTGAGGTTCACAGGCTGCCGTTTGCTTGTGCTGAGTCGTGGAGCTAGAAAATTGCGTCTGCTACCGAACGCTCATCTAAGCGATTCCAGATAGGACGGCTGGCAGGGAAGATTAAAGACTTTGTTAGGAACTCACAAATCACCTTAACTTGGAGGCAACAGTTGAGCACAGCCGCGAACTCCTTGGCGAACAGACGAATCTCGTCGACTTGACTGGCCCAAGCAACGAAATTCAATCTCTATGATTGACTTGAATACCCTTTAACAGGGGACAGTTAGATCAACAGGGATGCTCCGACTATTCTCAGTCATCGTAACTTCATAATTTTCTCGATATAAAACTCTTTGGCGAGAAAACCGATTAGCACGCGTATTTCCACTCGTCTCCGCCGTCCTGAGCGTTGGTATTCACCTACGTTTATCCTATGAGACCATCCCATGCACAATGACCAGTTGAAGCAAACGAGTTACATATCGACCGTGCTGCAAAGTTCAGGCACTGAAAGTGAAGAGTGGTGAAGTGGCCGTCTTGGCACCTGACCGGTTGCCTGGCAGCTCAGCTTACCACAGCCATTTCCAGCGTTCAGAAGCTCGAAACCGACCGCACAAAAGCAACTTCCCGTTGTCGATCGATCGGTCAAACATTACTAAAGACCCACCTTTTATTGTCCTAACTAAGCTAACAAAACAAAGTACTGTACATATCGTGCGGGATCTAAAGTCAGAACCCCAACCAAACCGTTAAACTCCATCGATTGGTACACCTTACCTCGAACATCGTATTCGCGAGCTGTCCGAGTTCAAATTGCTCCCCTAGGTGAAGGACGAGATTAACTGAGGAGCAGAAAGTATCGACTTGAGCCATGAACCGAGGTGTCGTTGGATTGTCGACTTCTGATTCTTGGGCCAGATGAAGGGAAGGTCGGGTTACCAAGTCTCGCAGGACTGTAAAGATGACAGAGAACTCCAAGTGTAAGTAGAACCGTTCGCACGCGTTGAGGAGACGCCGGCTGTCAAGCTGAACATTGCGGGGCAGAGCAGTGGCAGATATTACCTCAATACTTCCTGGCTCTCTGCTGTTTCTGCTTTTGGCGATTCCGCAGTGACTGGCGGTTATGACAAGTCGATAGCTTACCCAGCTAGAATATGAAGTAAGGCAGCCAAAAGAGTACTCGTACCCACCCAAGGTCGTCGAAACGACGCTTAGTACCTACGCAGCTTTCTTGGATCCTCAAACCTGCCGTTCATGCCATCATCGTACATGCGCTTTCTGCTCTCCTCTTCTCTTGGCGGTGGTGGTGGCCTTCCGTAGCCTGCATCTCTCGGATCTCTCTCTCCTGTTCTGCCCATGTCGTGATCTCTTGGATCTCTGTCGCGGTATCCGTCGCGTGGACGAACTGGCTCCATATTGCTTCCGCTGCTGCTTCCGCCACGATATCCGCCGCGATCACGGTCGCCATAGCCACGATCACCTCCTCTGGAGCCGCCATACGAACTACGGTCGTCGTAGGGTGGACGGTTGCCACGAGAATCATACCCACCTGGGCCTCCCGCAGAAGGACCTCCATTACGATCTGGGGAGCCCTGCCCATACCCACCTGGACGGAAACCACCTGATGGCGGACCGCCAAAGCCAGGTCTCGCACCTCCTGGACCAGCTGGGGCATTTGGAGGTGGTGCACCAAAGCCACGATCACCGCTGTAACCGCCTCGGCCTCCGTCACGGCCACCAAATCCACGATCCTGGAAACCGCTACCTCCTCTTCCTCCGCCACCGTGGCCTCTGTCCGAGAATCCACCGCCGCCTCTGCCGCCACCACGGAAGCCGCCACGTCCACCATCAAACCCACCTCTGAATCCACCACGGAAACCGCCTGGCGCTGGTCCGAAACCACCTGGGCCCATTGGGCGTTGTGGTGGAATAGCTCTGGTGTAGCCACGACCCCCTAGGCCTCCGGCAAAACGACGTGGCTTCCAGCCCTTGACAGTACGGCCACGCTCGACATCAACCTTGATGCGACGATCCTTGATGCGGATACCATCACAACCATCGAGAGCAGCTATTATGCGCAAAAGCGCAATTGTCAGTCTTATTACCATGAAGTATACCTTGAAGGCTGAACTTTGACAGAAAGGAAATAAACAGGGGAACAGTGAAAGACAAAGAAGAAAAGGGGCGACGTAGGCAAGCTTGAGGGCCATGTCTTCGATTTACCCGTTCTTCGAAATCATCCATCTGGGGCTGGGAAAGAGGGAAATTATGGTGGCCGCTTTACCTCTCATGTCCTTCTCGCGCTCAAAGACGACGAATGCATAGCCGCGATGCGGCTTCTTCTTCTTGTTAGGCTTCTCATCCTGATGGGTGTCGACAACAATGCGAATCTGTGTCACCATTAGAAGCTATTGGCTAACAGGGAGAAATGCCAGCACATACGCGTTCAATTGGACCAAAGCGACCAAACTCGCGTTCAAGATCCTGCTCATTGGCATCGTACGCCAGGCGAGCGACGATGAGGGTCTTGAAGGCATCGCCTCTGATATTCGGATCCTGGTCAGGGTGGTCTGGAACACTATTAGCACGCGTTCATGGTAGAATTGGCTTGTAACGACGATCGCAACTGGCGGCTTTGGGCAGCTCACAGTTGTCTGGTCCGTCCTTCAACAGCTTTTCCTGCCTCTCCTTCTTCTCGAGTCTGATGCGATCTTTGCGCTGCAACCAAGACTCAGTCGGCTCATACACGTCCGTATTCTTGTACTCCTCAAGCTGGGGGAGGAAAGCGGCGAGGCCGGTGATGGTAGCTGTCTTGCGCTCCTGAGGCGCATAGTCGCTAGGAGGCACCCATCTCAAGGCTGGGCGAGGCGCGAAGAGCGCCAGTAAATTTGGCGGTAGCTTGTCAGTCATCGTATCGATTCAGTCGAGCAGTCTTTGTCAAAGGAAAGACTTAGGACTGAGACGAATTGCGGGGGTATGATCTGATGTTTGATGTTTGCTGCTATCCTGTCAGGCGGGAGCTAGTTACGAGGCCGTTCCCAGTCGTGTCCTGTCGCAGCCGCGCGGAAGCGAGATTTTGTCCTCGTCACGTGTAAGGCTGCCGACGATCTTGAAATCGAGGCCAAGGACGTCGAGAAGGCTAGAGTGTCAACGTATTCCTCGTCAATCGTACAAAATGGGTGCCAAAGCATTGAAGAAGATCTCGACCAGCCAGGTGAGCTGAAGTGCTGCAAGCTTTTGTGGTGCTGCGACTAATATGTGAAACAGAACGGCGTGGGCTCGTTCATCCTCCAGTGCAAGAAGCTGGACTTCCATTACTGCGACTGGGCCGGCAGCTCCAAGGGCATGAAGTAAGCCATCCAATTGCTCAGAAGCATATCTCCGTAGATTTGTTTCTGACATCTTTTTTAGCCTCTTCATCCGCGACACCCTCCCGCGCTTCGCAAAGGCCAACCCAAGCATCGAGGTCACCGTTTCTCCACGCCCAAACAAGCACCCAGTCATCAAGGGCACATACGTCAATGGTCGCGAGAAGGCTATCTGTGTCCGCAACCTTGAACCAAACTCTGTCTTGCAGAAGGCCGTCCTGCTGAGAGATGCCAACGGAGAGAAGCTCACTACCGTCACCAAGCCAGTCAAGTCTATCAACGACTCTGTAAGAGGTATCTGGTCGCCATATCACTCTGGTCCAATGACTGTTTAAAAGAGCATTCGCCGTGGGCGAAGAGTGTATGATGAGAATTTGGACATAGAGCGGTGCCGGAGCATTGCGGGCGTTCGGGATATCAAAGGCTGTATATTATGTGTACGAAGACGTGGAATACCAAGAAGAAGTTTGAAAGAGGGATCATATTCGTAGCGCCAATCCACGAAATGTGAAGACGACGCCAGCGATGACTTGAGCAGTTGGTGTCTAGGATACCCGAGAGAAGACAGCCTATCCCACTTCCCAAGTCAAGGAGCCGCGCCACTTTTATATGTCACAACAGACACAGCGCAGTGTTTGGATTTTGCCTCGGCACTATTTACATCTTCTAACCATTTGACCGATTTACGAGAGATTCTCAGAATTCAGGGAGTTGGGTCCGGCGGCACCACTGACGTTACTGCGCACATCAGGAAGCCAGCCAAATACCCAAACGGCTCTCAGTGCGTGTCGCGGTCCAGCAGGCACCGATTATGTAACCGAATTATAGCAGCACGGCTTACAACAACGGGTGGCTAGCTAGTACAAAAATTGCATTCCCTGAGCTGAAATTGAAGCAGATGTTAAGTTAAAAGCGGAAGGTAGCATTCTAATAAAGTCACACCTCAGTATTTCAACATTGATGGAGTCAACTTGTCTACCAATTATGAATGACTATGATCGAAAAGAGGGGGCCAACGGTGATGACGTGTGCCCTCTCTAAACTTTGCCCAACTATTTCCAAGCACATAACTACTTAGGTACATAACGGGTGACAACTTAACGACTCAACTCCTGACAGCAGAAAGAGTTGACACTCAATTAAGAGACGACCCCAGTCTGCTGGCTGAGACTAGACAGCCGAAAGAAAACGAGATGAACATGCTGCCCAAATGCAAAGGGATCGCGTTTTATTTGTTCGTGTTATTTTGAAGGTCGTGTCCTACTTGTGGATGATGGAGACTCCTATGCTATACCACACGCCACCCAGAGATTGCAATGCCGAGGCCAAATGTCAAATACTTTTATAACCCGCGCGCGGACCATCAAGAAGCGCGCAGACGAGGTGACATGGTTTCAGTCATCTCATTGTCCATTAGATGCCATGGTCCCTAAATATCGGGATGAGGCCCAACATTGCGTTGTTTGACTATCATGCTTAAATTGTTTCCTTCATATACATGTTAACTTACAGCTCACTTTAGAGCTTCTTTTTGACAATGGCCACCAATCCACGAACGGGCTAAATCACGAGCAACTGGAGCGGCGATTGGTCATAATATCGATCACATTGCTTTTGTTTATCCTTGAGGAATGATCTCCTTATTCCTCTGGCGAGCTACGCTGCGCATCAGAATGGGGTCTAATATGGGTATATAGCTGCACTCGAATTTAAGTGACTTACAAGCGAGCGTTGATAATATCAACGACTGGGACAAAATTAGCGCTTTATCACCATAACAAAATTCAATCAAAACTTACAAGCTGGCTTCAAAGAGGCACCTCCAACGAGGAAACCATCGATATCTGGCTGGGTAGCCAAATCCTTGCAGTTCTTGTCGGAAACGGAGCCCCCGTAGATGATGCGGGTGTCCTCAGCAACCTTCTCGCTGACCTCCTTCCTCAACCACTGGCGGATAGCTTCGTGGACATCCTGTGCCTCGGCAGTGGTGGCGACCTTTCCGGTACCAATGGCCCAGATTGGCTCGTAGGCAATAACAACCTTGCTCCACTGCTCTGGGGTAATGACCTTGGCAACGGCGGCAAGCTGGGAGGTGACAACCTTGACAGTCTCACTCTTCTCGCGCTGCTCGAGGGACTCTCCGCAGCAGAGGACAACGTGGACGTCTCTGTCAAGGGCAGCCTTGGTCTTGGAGGCAACAAAGTCGTCGCTCTCACCAATGATGGTACGGCGCTCGGAGTGGCCAATTAAGGCCCAGTTGATGTTGGAGTCCTTGAGCTGCGCTGGGGAAATCTCTCCGGTGTAGGCACCCTCGTCCTTGTTGAAAACGTTCTGGGCCGCGACGCTGATCTCCTTGCGGACCTCAGCTGCGGCGAGAGTGAGGTAAAGTGCTGGTGGAGCAATGACGACCTCTAGCAATATGATTAGTTCGGTTCTCGACCTTCAACTGGTTGACCAAATCCGCATTTAACGCAGAAATAACTTTCGCAATCTGCCGAGACGAGCCCTTTCAAATACACCGAGTTCAAAGATGCTCTTAAAGTAGCCACGATAATGTCTGGCCCTCCACAGCTGTTTGAAAAAGGACCTGCGCCTGCTTGGGGCACTGAGGCCTATCAAGTGGATTTTGCCAAGGGAGAAGTGTATGGAATCGCATAGCTATTACTTACCAACCTTTGGGTCCAACTTCGCCTCGTTCAAATTAGAGATGATCTTCTTGATGCTCTGAGTAGAGCCGTTCCTAGCATCGGTGTTAGTAACCAGTTCCCCGAGCTATCAAGTTGTTTCTGAACAGCTCAACGCGGAAGACCGATAGCGGGGTAGCTTTCGAGTTACTCACATCTTGAAGTTACCACCGACAAAGAATTGACGAGCCATGATGATTGATTTATGTGATTACGTTTGAAAAGGGGTGTAAAAGTAGTTGTATATAGTAGGAATTGAGTTTGTGGATTGTGGTGTTGTGTTATGGGAAAGGAAGAGAGAGGCAGTCAAGTTGTCTCGGCACACAGGGTAGATATATATCGGTGGGGAAATGACCTCAAGCGGGGCAGCCCGTCATTCCCCTTGGTCCGCCCTGAAGTCAGTCCAAGTCCACCGCCAGCCTGCCAAGACCTTGACTTACGATATTTTCCGACCTCAATCAGTCCATCTATAACTGTTACCTACGTACAACGAAACCTAATAAGACTCTGGCGAACGCTGCATTGCCGTTTCTGCGGCCGTGCGGGTATCGTCTTTTCTTTCCATATCACATCCGGCCCTCTTTCTTTCTTCATACTCTTCGCCATCCTGCGACCTTGAAGTCCTTCGGACTTGAAGCCTTCTGGCCGCGCAACACAGTGTCCTTATTCCATCGGCGTGCTAGCTCTACCTCTCGAAATGACAAGTTTAGACTTCTCATCCTCCAACTGGCGCATGATCTCGTAAGTGAAGAGCGTGTGCATGCCGCGTGTCAGGTTTTCCGTCTTTAACATCCAATGGTTCAAGACTAAACAACCTATGAATGTGTTTCAGTGTCAGAGTAGCATGGTACTCATCAGAACTGCCTGCTACGATGCATGAACCATTACCAACTTTATTTAAAGGGACAAATGGCCACAGGATGACGTTTCTATTCGCCTGTCTCGAGTCCGAGATGGCTTCATAAGTGCTCTCATGTCTCTGCTGCTAGCTGGGTGCAGGACACTACCGCCTTATTTGCCAGTAGAGCACCATGCTTAGACGGCCACGCTGCACCAGCCTACGAGCTAATTGCTAAGAGAAAGAGGCAGTTATGACACTGTGGCAGCTTGATTAAGGTTGCCTGTGCCTCCGGCCATCCTCGTCCGTTGTCAATTTCAATTCTTCAGATATACGGCAGTGGAAGGTCAAAAATATTGATTTATTCGGTCAAGAACACTAGCTAAAAGCACCATTCGCTATCATTCTGATCCATCTTTTGATCCTAGAAGCTCAGCTTCATCATCTTATGTCATCAGTTATCCATCCTTGTTTCTAAAGAGCTTCCTGGCCGTTATGGCTACAAAAATTATGGCTACAAGATACTCCCGAACGAACTGGACATTGCTAACATGCGTATAGTGCTCATTACAAAAGCGCTTCAGTACAATTCGTCGAAAATGCATTTCGAAAATTGCAACCACAAAAATATAACGCCTTAGTACTATGTTCCTGAAAAAGTTTATCCAAAGAGCCACCAGCTTCTAATAGCCGTAGGTTCTTCCCCTTGACAGCGCACTCGGTCGCGCCCTAGGGGCGAATGGATTGTCGCCATGAACGAAATCTCTAAAGTCGTCCCTCTGTGGGCGACGAGCAAAGTCCACGCGGACGTGTGAGCCATACTCGTCCCTACCTCGGGGACGTTCCGCGTAGGGGTCTCTTGATCTCAGCGGCAGCTGCGTAGAACGAAAAGATGCTTCTGAGGACGTCCGTGATCTCGGGGCATCGTAGTGATACTCAGCGTCGAAAATCTCGGTGTGCGCCCTTCGCGGAACGTGGCTGACTCTTGGTGGTGAACGTTCATAACGGACACCGCCTCTACCAAAATCCATGTATTCCCGGCCGTACTGGTCTTCGTCTCGGCGCTGATATGCTTCGGCCTCGTCAGCTTGCTTTCGGACGTTGTCATTTGGATGTATATGGTACGATACATGGCGAGAAACAGGTGGGCGACGAGGTGTCTCCGACTGCGAGGGTGACCGCCGTGAAAGAGCCAGTGCGTCAGCGACGGCAGTAAATGCAGCTTTGAATTGGTTGATCTCAGTACTCTCGCCATGGTGCAGAATAGGACTGCGAGGTTGCTGTTGATGCGGATTTGACAGGCCAAAGAATTGCTCTTGTGCCTGCATAGGGCCTTGTCGTGCGATGGGACGATAGGAGCGGCTTGCCGACCGACGGCGGCCAGATGAATCTCGAGGAGGATCTGGCACAGAAGGATGTCTGCCCATGCGACCAGGTTTCTCAACCAGGATATACTCCTCGTCGTTGCCTGCCCGATGACGTGATCTGGAGCGAGACTTCGAGCGAGACTTGAAGCGGCCTGTGACCTTGTGGTGCTTCCTGCTCCGTCTTTCTGCTCCACTGCTTGCAGTCGGACTGGTAATATCGCTCTCGACGCTATCGTCAGAATCTGATGCGCTGTCGCTGTCGCTGTCGCTGTCGCTGCTGCCGTTGCCGTTGCTTGACTCGTCGCTGCGGAGAACGCGGCGCGGAACTTGGAGCGCTCCTGGTGGCACGCCGCTACCTTGCATACCCGGGCCGATAGGTCGTTGTCCACCCGGAGAGCCTCGACCTTGGCCTTCGACAGGTCGTTGTCCGCCGGGCAAAGCCTGGCCTTGCATCTGCTGGGCCATGGCCGCTTGCTGTCGCCGCTGTTGTTCTTGCATCTGGCTAAGGTGTGCTTGCTGAGCCATCCGTTCTTGCTGAGCCATCCGTTCTTGCTCCACTTCGAAATTAGCCCTCTGCTGCTGCCTTTGCATTTCCATCTGCTTAGCCATGTTGCGACTATTGAGTATTTCTCCACAATCAACGTCAGGCTTGGGTGATCGGCGCAAGTAGAATGTGATAGACTTGGTCGATTTCTTTCCTTTCGAATCCTTCACAGAATTGCGCTTCAACTGAGCGATATCCCATTCGAACCATTGGCCTTCATACTCGTTCGCTCTTTTCTCTGCGATGAGCTCGGTCAACTGCTGGCGTTGGTTCTTGCCAAAGTCATCCATCATTTTGTCAACGGATTTTTGCTCGTCAAGTTTCTTGATGCTGGTGGCCATCTCCTTTTGTGAGAAGGCTTCCTGGGTTTGCAAGACTTTATCCCATCTCTCCTTCTTTATAGTCTTGTTCTTGTTGTTCACAAAACCTGCCCTGGATCCCGTCTGCTTCCTGTTGTCCTTCTTGTTATCGTCGTCACCCACTGGAGTTAAGGTATGGGCTTCATACGTCGTCATTTGCTTTCGAATGTCCTTCTCGGTTGTTGCCACCGGCTTCTCTTTGGCACTGAGGTCGCGGACCTTGGCGGCATCGTTGATAATGGTGACTCCAGGCTGTTGTATTCCCGAGTGTTGCATACCTGGATACACTTGCCTAACTTGTTGAGGCAGCTGTTGCTGGTGCAGCTCGTTGGGAGTTTGCATGCGCTGTTGTTGCTGCTGTGGGGCAAATTGTTGTTGTGGTTGTTGTTGGCGGAATTGCTGTGGTTGTTGTTGCTGTTGTTGCATACGCTGCTGGGGTGGCATGCCTTGACCACGACCACCTTGGGCCATGTGTTGAGGTGCGTGCATGGGAGGAACGGGAATGGGACGGTCAGCCATTTTGGTGGCGGTGAGATTGAAGTTGATACCAAGGTCGCACAAGGTCTGGATGACTGGCTGGAACTGTTCCAATCGGAGACGGTATGGTACTGCTATGGCTCTCCGATAAAGATCGTTGTGATGTTCGACGTCGGTAAGAGGTACGAAGTATCGTTGTATGTGTCTAGGATTGAACTGGAAAAGAATCTCAAGAGCCTTATGGGAGAAGACGAGATATATAAGTAAGAGACGGGCTTTCAAGCCATCACCTACTGGTTCTAAATGGTCGTACAGAGGCAAGCAGGCTGGCTGTATCATGGCCTATAGGGAGGGGAAAGAAAATTGGATGATGAGTGATGATTGAAGCGGGGCAGCAGTGTTGGAGTATGGCAGCAGCAAGTGACTGAGCCACGATACAGCCGACTTCTGAGAGGTACCGACAAGTCACGATTCGAAACACGAAGTACCTCTGTTGCTAGAGGAGTGACTCTAGATGTCGTGCTTACCACACAGCTGGGTAAGGTCGAAGATGCGGTGGTCTATGTATTCATTGAGTACGGAACTCGTGACTCTTCCCAACCTGTGGGAAGGAGCTAGCCTACTATAGCAAGTTTCAAAAAGACCAACAAGGCTGTGGGCGGGAGTGCAAACTTATGAACCTGGGATTGGCTGATTCGTCATGGTTACACCAGGCTCACTTAGGCAACAGCAATCAGCCATTCAAAACGAGCTGAAAAAAGGCTTGGCTTGGTGCCGACCACTCAGCAATGAGACAAGAGCCTCAGATCTCACTTAAGCACACCGGGGACTGGCACCTCGTCGGTGAAAAACTCACGATTCGTAATGCGAGGCGGACTTCAAACCAGTGAGTGAGGCAGTCGTAAGGCATTCTCTCATCGCAGGGGTAATGAAAGTATGGCAATGTTGATGATGAAGGCTGGGTCCTGCGGGAGCTTTGCGGGCGGGACGAACCATCTCTCCTAAAAAAACAGTCGACTGGGCAAAGAGCTGTGCTTCGGCGAAGTATGCGAGGATTGTCGAGAATTTGCTTCGGCGACTTCTGCACGATGCGAGGAGCTCCACTTTCGCCGCCGCCATTGAAGCGCCCAATTGTCCTGCTCTCATGTATAACATGGCTGCATGATAATGCTGCGGGCTAAGCCGACCATCCGCGGTCGCATATACTTTTTACCTCTTAAGGCCTGGTACTCGGTTGCTTTGGCGCATATACCATGATCCACATTCGAAGTTGCTCCTGATACCATCTTTTCTCGAGCAACGTTTTTGCGCGAAACGCTTTTTCTACCCGAACTCACAGCAGACTCTTCGTCATGTTTCTTTTTGCGCAAGCGGTGAGACATCCATGTGGCGACACGACATAAAGGGCGCAGGATGAGGGATACCCGAAGTGGGAGAAATTCATGTTTGCCAGCAAAGAATGATGGCCAGAGACGAAGGCATCGTCTAATTCGGCATCAATTCCGAGGAGTTGGTCGAGTATTCTTCGGCCAACGCGGAGGAAGCGTTCGCAGCCAATTGCGAAAAGCTTCAAATGCAAGTGTTGGCCCACATCAGGTGATCGGGCGAGTCATTCATCTTTCTCATCAGGGGCTTGCGGCCCTCCATGCTTCGTGCACTATCCAACTCGCGGTTGCCGATCAATTTAAGGTCGGGGGGTCTGGTTGATGCATTTAAGCCACTTAACCGGCATTTAGATCTCAGCACTGCGTCGCCATATCAACTGACCGGGAGGCCAAGCTCCTAGGATCAAGAGTGTGGCTGGCCCGGACTGAATCTGGAAGTATTTCTGGTATCACCTGGAACGGCTTGCCCGAAGAAGCAATATTTGTGTAGTATCATTGCTTGATCGGCAAACCTCAGTTTGCCTCAGGAAGATTGGTTCCCTGAAGGTATGGTTGTGCTGTTTCGTTTCTGTTTCTGTTTGGTTGGTGTCGCCATGAAACGGAATAGATCAGGGAATATACCAGAGATTGATCGCATGCCTCGGCTTGTCGGATCTTGTCTTATGCGATATCTTCGTCACAGATGTTGAAGCCTTTTTGTCACTTTCCTGGTAGGATAATTTTTATACTATCACATCTCACCACAGTTGCCATGAGGTGTGCCTCGCATGGATGGCTCAAGAGGTGTGCCGAACAGCAGGATGCATCGCATCACTCGACACATCACCCTCCACAATCATCATCCTCGATTGTGTAGCAGAGTTCTTTGCAAACTGTTCAAAAGCAGAGAGAAGAAATGAGTAATGCTGCGCATGTTTTTTAGGTGGTCGGCATGTCTTTCTCCATATTTTGGAGTTACACGTTGGCCTTAAACTGCTAACGGAACCCCACGTCGCGACCCAAGCGTCACGAACCCTTCACAGGCTTCCCTTCAACGACGTTCTATTTGTCTGAAGCGGACTACTTGTCTATACTCATTTATACCTATCGAAACCTTTTTCCGCTGTTCCGCATTGCTGCCAAGTAAATTCCCATCGCTACCTGGCGCGTCTCGATGACCTCTTCGTTTCGAGACGCGCGCGGTGAGCGGCTGTGTCGGCGGTTACCACTTACCCGTGCCCTGAGTCGGGCCTTTCGCGGATGACGAGACGCTTGGTGTTAGAAAGAGCCGCGGTGAGGAGCAGCCCTCACACTCCTCTCGTGGTGCAGTAAAAATTGCTCTCTGGTATTTTGGGAACGCCACATCCCTTATTGGCACAGCAAGCCCACATCCCTTATTGGCGCAGCTTGCTGTGCCAATAAGGGAAATTGAGGCGTAGTTGGGAGGGTCAGAACACTACTCGCGAGGCTGGGGGGACGTCAGGTGACCTGATTGTAAGTGCAGCCTTGCCTGCCCATGACCACTGTCTTCCACGTCTACAAGCTCAGAGTTAAGAAGTGCAAATTTTGAGTACATTTAGTTTTGAAGCATCTGCAAAAAAAATACCCTCTTCTACTATTGCATATCGTAACGCTAGGTGGAGAGGTGGCGAGCTGGGCCATTCAGGAGCGGGACTTGCTTTCGCTCGGTATCATTTTTAGGAGGCCCCAGGGTTTGGGCAAGGCTCGGTGAAGATGCGGAGATGGAGTGAGTGCTTGTGCCCGCACTCGCTTTGGGTCACCGAGTTGACAGGGTGGGGTGTGCAGATTGAACCTCATGAACTCTTTCATCGACACTTCTGATTGCGATCTGGAGTGGCATCTGTGGTCTTATTCAGTGGAGCTGGAGGGATTTCGAAGCTACGAGTACATTATCGCTCCCGCCGAGGTTTGAGAAAAGCTGGGGAAGCCTTGCAAGGACCTGGAGCGACCGTAATTATCAATTGAGGATGACAGCCGATCGCTTGGGAGCCTCACTCCTTGTTCTTGTCTTAGGCGGGTAGTGCCGCCTTTTAGAAATTGACTTGGTACGAGTAATTCTTTCCATGACCATTGCGATCGTAGTAAGCATTGTGGCGTCTCATTGGCCTCGGTCGCACTCGCCAGCTTTGGCTCGTCAATGCGCTGGAAATAGCGCTGTCGAGGTCTGGTAAATACGGCAAGCAACGAGTCTGGGACTCGTAGCGAGGAACGCAGCAATGTTCGATGGAAGCTGCTCAAATGCCTACCCAAGCAGGTCCTGGCTTGCGACTTCCGCATTTGGGCAATCTCCCCCTGGCTCGAGGACAGTTCCAATGAACAAGTCCGCTCCTGCTGCCTGCAGGTGCATTAGGCCCACGGGCAGCCTGATATGACATCGTCAAACCATTGACAATAAATACCTCGTCAACTTCATACTTCGTTTAAATACGGTGACTGATCCGCTGAGGCTGCGGCTGCACTTCACTCAAGCTCCAAGGCACTTCTCCAAGACTCCACAGTAAGTTTCGTCCTTCATGATAATCGAAAATCGAGAGCCAGGTGGTCATCGATCCTGGATGAGATGGCCTGCCTTGATGATTCTAACAACAGCCAGGTCATCTCTTCTGGCTACACCGGAGTCCATCCTCCGCTTTTCCCCATATTGAAGACTTTTCTCCAAGCCAACAAGGTTTCAAGCCATGGATCACTTCTAGAACAGAATCAGGCTTTGTCAGGATCTCGGCCTACCACTATTCGTCATGTTGCCACACAACTTCTCATACAAATCTTGGTCTTCTTTCTCGCTTGGCCCCTATCATTAACGACGAAGGCAATATGCGACAGTTCGAACTCTTCGGCGTAAGTGCTCGAACTGTCGTATATTGGCTTTCACCCTGCCCCGCTTCCGCATCGTCTGGTTGCACAGCTGAGCCAAGGTATCACAACCTCGTGCTACTAACCGCTAGATAGCCCATGTCTGGCCGTTTGGTGGGAAGTAAACCGAACCATTCCCAACAATCCTACCGTGGCAATGAAGTTCTCATATTTAGCGCGTAGGCCAAAACGCTTGAAAGGTATGCGGCAAAACTGAGGACCTGCATACGATTTTTAGCTCCTTGCAAAGTTCACGGCTATACGATGGCTAAACACAACAACTAGCATGGTCGGAAGAGTTTCCATTCTTAGCACCAGTCGATCGGGGATGAGGCCGACGGCAACTTGCATCACTTGCAGAGTTTCTCCCCGCTTATTGCGGGTGCAACAGCAAACTGGTCATCCTTGCTGCGTCTTTAAATAAACGTCGAGACTCCTGTCGTGCAGACTTCGTGCATCTCAGAATAGCATATATATATATGCGTTGAGGCCCAAGTTTCACTCCATTTGTTTCAATTCTGCTGCCAGAAAACTTCATTATAGTAGGGTTCTTCTACGTGGTATTCCCATCTTGGAGTCATGGACATCTGCAATTGTGGATAGCACAGTGGCAAGATGAAATGGCAACGCACGTAAAACCCACACTTGGGTACTTTGGCATTGACGATCTTCTCACAACCCATTACCTGTGGGCCGGGAGACGATAAGAGTCTATCTTTTGCACTGATCAAGAGCAAGTCGTGAGAACTGGTGAGACGGTTATGCACATCATTTCTGACTATAGCCAGGCTAACTTGAACCTCCAGAGCGTTGTGTAAGGTACATAGCTACGATCCACAATACTTGGAAGAACTTCATGACCAATTCTGGAGTCACCGAACCCCCCTCAGCAGCAAGAGAATCACGGCATTGTTGTTAGGGCACCATGAATAGACGTGTGGAAAGGCGGGCGGCACTCGCCGGCTTCCTGTCCTCGATGAACTCAACTTCGCAGAATCGACGATCAAACGGTGTCTCCGACTACGAGCGCGAGTCAACGTGGTCTCGTCCCATCACAGCATAACGCCTTAAACGTTATCCCAACCTCTGTATTTCCGCTACTTGGACTAGTAGAATTGTTGAGGACCGGCCGCTCAAAACGCGCACGTCGAGTCTTACTTTGCTGACAAGCGTAGTTCTAATGTTGGCCAAATCAAACATTCCGAATGGATATACAGTGCGGATTGTCAAGCTGCCTTCTGCTGTAGTTCTGGCGCCACACCATAACGGAGCGGCGTTCCGGCAATTCTCCTTCCCAGTCGCCGCTAATACGATATCGATGTTTATAGACGTGAGCACACCGCTGCTCGCCATGTTGAAGATTTTCCCCTACCCATCATCAGGACTTGCTTACTGACTACCGATTGAACAATGCCATGTCTCGTATATTTTTCGGAACGCGAGACCGCTTCTGCCGTCATCGAGGAGCTGTTCAGTACACAACAACCGCAGCTTCAGTGCCGCTCTCCCCGGCGCACAAATCACATTCTCCAAATTACCAAGGCTTCAGCGGTCCTCCACTCACCGTCGGAAAAGCCATGGACTCCGAAACACGGCAAAGTATATCGGATTTGCATGTTGTGTTCGTGGGCCTCGACCTTTCTACCAAAGTTATGTGAAAAGGATGATTCTGTCGTACACCTGACACAACATGAGTCTGTACACTTTGGTGACCCAGTGGAATGTGTCACTGAGCCTACATGGTTTGTGTTTTCGTTTGTGCGTGCAACCTTCGCCTACTGTCCAGACAACGCATTAGGACTCTTGAAAGCTTGCTGTATGTTAGACCAGAGGTATCAACAGCAATGCTGATGAAACTTCCAACTACAGCGATGTATTTTTGTGTGAGTAGTCAGGCACGCACTGACAATTCATCAAGATATAACAGCCGACTATCAAACAAGCTCACGGCTGCGACATTCGCCGGCTCAAAGGCCGATGTCGAGTTTGACAGTTTCCTATGACACCATTGCGCGCACTTTGCCATCAAATTCGCTTGCCTCTATCAGCTCGCGGCGAGAATTCGCAATCTGCTTGCTGGCCACAACTAGCTCGCATTGCACAACAGCCAAAAGAGCCAGTGCAATGAATGGTAACCAACAACGATGACACCACTTCGCGACTCCTTCGGTATTGTCGGCCAGCACTTTTAAGCCACCCGGAAGAGGGACAGATGAGAGGGGGAGAAGAAGATGCTGATATGTTTTGCAGAAATCTCTTGCTGAGCACGGCGTCTTTGGGTGGTAACTCGTTGGAAGACTCGACAGTCTCCGAAGAGTGGTATGAGACCTTCTAGCCATGTCACTATTCGCAGGGTTTTTGGCTGCTGTGCTTTGGTGAGTCTCGGATAAAAACACCACGTTTGCGCCGCCTTCGCTTCTGTTCTCGTTTTCTAGTCAGTGGGCGGCTGGCACGTCACCCGTCATCAAAAGTGCCCAGGTTCGGACCGGCCTCGGTTCGCAGCAAGTGCTGCGAACGAGAAGGAGAATTGTCAGCTCATTATGAGCTCTATTATCTTGATTTTTTACTTTCAAGTTTCCACCGTGCTTCTTGCCCTACTTCCTGCCCGAGGGATGAACGTGCCCGGGTACGGCTACTGTGGGCAAAGTCTCGGGAGCAATAGGGCATATCTGGGAATCACCAACCTGAGAGGTAATATAGCTTTCTCGTGCTCCTCATATGCGTCCCTCGCTATAGCCCAATGTTAACTCCTTCGCGTATTTGGCTTTTTTCGTCTCCGTTGTCGAAAGCATGCTTCAATTTGGTTTGAAGAGAATGCAGTGCATGCTTATAATGCGATATTAATCATGATAACTGTCACAAATCACAAAAAAGGGATATGGTTTAGTGGTATAACGCGTCTTGGAAACCAAGTTCGAGGTTTTCGCTGCACGCCTTGGGGCGCTCAACTCCCGCTTTAACAGGGTGAGGCAGGCGGGTGACCTGCCAATCACAAACGCACTTACCAGACCCAAGGTACATTCAGGTACCTACAACCGCCGAGCACTGCCGACAGACAGATGGACTTCTATCAATCTGACCCATCCAGTTCCATCAACAAACAAGCCTTCCGTTACGAACAAACGGCTTTTCCACACAGTCACGCTGTCCTTAAGTAAGGATCCCATAAAAAATAACTGTCAAGCTCGTCGACATGAACATCTCAGTTCGCTGCTTCTCGTGCGGCAAGGTGCGCAACACGCCATACATACAGCGTCTTTACACTTTTTCGCATCACCTTACATAACTCCCAGTTGCCGCCTTAGCCAAATTTTCCCGAGTAGCTTGGTGCGCGGGTGGTTCTGCGGCCTGAATGCTTGACTGCATGTGCTCACTGCTACAACGCGATTTATTATCTTATCGATAGTGATCAAACGATGATGTCGTCGCTGAGAAATGTGCGACCGGATGTTTGGTCAAACAGAAAGGGTGTGTTGAGAAGGTTGTCCAGTGGCCAGTCTTGTTGCTGAGTCCTCTCGAGGTAAAGACGTACTCGCTCACAGCAAACGGCGACTCAAAAGTATCAATTCGTTGTAGTACTCCAGCTTAATATCAAGGAGGACTAGCTGATGTTATTAATTGTGTCTCGAAATTGTGCTGTTGCGGTTCCGTTGGCTAGAATGTGGTGGAACTGATGACCTTGAGACGATGCTCGCTGGCCTGGCTGCGCGAGATCTGACATTGGCGAAGGTGATTAACCATAATTAAGACGACGGGGTCATCTGATAAAAATGTCTTCGGTAGTAGAAGAACCTCGCTAATACGTCGGGGTCTCAACTAATCTTCATGATAGGTGTCGGGTCCGAATATCCATTCCCAAACTACTGGAAAGTTGTCTGATTATCTTGAGCAAGTCGTCAAGGACGTTTTACCGAGCAAGTACCACGCCGACATACTCCTTGACAGCCACTTCGACATATTCGACAGCATCCATCCTTTCATTCGTAGGCAAGCTTTTGTATGAGAACTTCCGGTTTTGGGAGTACTGGCATCTTGAAGAGAAAACAAAGCGGACGGAGCTTTTATAGCTCTGCTCTTTACGATGCTGGCGACGACCACGCAATTCGTACTCTTAAGAGGAATTCTCGAATCCGAAGCTCGTAGGAAGAGCGATTGGATTTTCATTGCACGAGATTGTGTAGGAGATAGAGTGGTTATCATGTTAGGCTGCTCTCATGGGAGGTTGTACTGAGATGTTTCAGTGTCCACGTTCTGTACCCACGACGTAATGGACAAAAATATGTTTTTCTTCTCACCCTCGTCCTCGTCCTCGTCATCATCATCATCATCAGATTCCAAATCGAACCAAGAATGCGTCGCAATCCTACAATCGTATTTATTGAAACCTTCAGGGCGAGCCCAACTAAGGATAACCTGTGTCGCGACGCGATACATTTTGTCGTTATCGCGCTCTGAGCTAGGTTGCCGCGAAGGATTGGCAGTTCAGAGCTGGTTGCTGAACTCTCCGAGGATGTTGCCGCTTTCTCAGTGGTATCCCTCATTACCCCTGGCCTATTAGTTTTTCCAATTCCATCTCTCCACTCCCACCCACGATACTGCAAATGAAGTCCTGAATGTCTTGAATATTTGCGTACATCCGGTTCCAGGCCCTCGGTCAATATCGCACCGCATGGCGGCCATGGGGAGGGTGGACGCGACCGATCTGTTGTCATAAGTGGCCGGCATTCGTCTGCACGACTGATCATATTACCCATATCATCACCCGAACAAGGCAATGTAATAAATAAGAGGCTGAGATCGGTCCAAGCTGCTGCGACAACATCGGCGAAAGGCCGCGCTTCGAATAGTTTGTCCAAGTAGTGATGTTTCCCAATGATGATTGCACCAAGCCAGAGAGCAGCAGTACGCGGCTGCTGTTTGCTCATCACTCTTGCTAGCACTTTGTCGTCAAATATTTCTTTGATCACGTCAGATGCGGCATTCCACCAAGAGCTGACATGGTTGGAGAAAATTCTGGGATTATAATAGACACTCCGAAGTAGCGGCAGCATCCCGTGGCAACTCAACGTCATATAAAACGCAACCAGCAGTCTCGTCAAGAATACGTGTGTCGGTAAGATATGGTGAGAGCGGGACTGGAGTAGGATTTGGTAACGGGAGTGATATCGGTTGTTGGAACGACGGTAGTAACAGAGCAACTGCTAGTGCTGGAAAGGCTTGCTCATGGATCCGATGCAATGAACAGAAGTCCTGGAGAAAATGCATGGCGGATGTGGAAGATGGCGGTATTTCGTTTGTTGATGGTGTAATCAATGATTTTGTTTCGACTCTGAAGTTCCGAGTTGCATCGATCTCATATCCCCATGGGGAGTAATGTGTTCTTCCATTTCGACAGATACTTGCCGACCACCCGTTGGCTAAAATCAATGTCCACCATTGTGCTGCACATTCCGAAGTATCACCGATTGGGATGACGATATCTTTATCGTGGAGTTGGTGTTGGGTTTGAAAAAGTTTGTGGGTTGCGCTCCATTCCGAATCGTACGGCGCTAGCATCTCTATCCAAGCTGCGGACAGGATGTATGACCAAGCAAAAGTTAACACTGAGAGATATTTCCGTGACCACCAGGTCAGTCATTGAATGGCCCATCCTCGAAGAACTCAACTTTTCTCAACAACTTCCGTCCAATCCTAAACGGAATGCATTGGGCTCTGACTGGTGCAGCAGTATTCCCACAAATTTCCCAAGTGCTTTTCTCCTCTATCTCCAAATCCCGATTACTGTTTGGGTGGAGTTTGGCAATATTGGTTGGGAAGGGCGGGACGTTTTTGACCATAACGTGAAGGTCGAGATATTTTGCTGGCAGGCCGGACTCTGACCTTGCTTTTTTCAAATAGGTTTCCCATAACTCGCGACTCTCTTTGCATACCACAGTCGTCTCTTGTCAATATTCCCCAAGAACATCAACATGTCGATCAAGATCACGTTGTACAGAACTTTCCATCTGACGTGGCATGCTTGACGTTTTTAGGCCCCATTTTTGGGTTGAAGGAGAGTAATGTGCCCGTCGTGTGATTTAGCGGGTTCGCTGTTGCGTCCGTCAAAATCGTATCCATCGTGGCTGGTGGTTTGTGGTCGTCGTTCAATATCTTGTCGAAGGTCGATACTTATCGAGCTTGTCGTAGACAGCGTCCTCTGCTCAACACGAAATTTAGATCGAGACAAAACGTATTGACTATACAATCATGAAGCAAATGGATATTTCGCAATAGAGTTGTGAGCTTGTACGTGCTTCTTTGCGTTTCGTAAATGCCACACCATTCAGGTCATTGAGTGGTTGGCAAGCCAAGAGGACGAGATCCTTTAGTTCCCGTGATAACCCGAGAACGTTTCGTTGATACGACAAAATATGTTCCTGAAACAATTTCATTCAGAACAAATCATTCAGCCTTGTGGGGTACTCGCATTATGCTAAAATCTCTTTCTGTAGTTGCTTTCGCTACTACGCTCAAGCATGATCACGGTCAGTGACTAGCGCAGCCAGACGGCTAGTTAGGATAAGAAACTTGCCGCATTTCCACGACAGCAGTACTCCGTAAGCTAATGCTTTGCTGCATATGCTCGGCTCTCAAATTCACGCCGGTTACCTAGCACCTAAGTGACCCTTGCTCTTTCTGTAGTTGCTTTCCCTACTACGCTCATGAATGATCACATCACATGGCACTCGGTGGGCAAGTATTTTTGACACAACCATGGTGCTGCACCTTCACCATCGTCCAGGATGATTGGCCCTTCGCCTTTGGCCACTGCCACTTTAAGCGCTAAGTTTAACACGGAAGTGGGCATGATGAGGCAAGAAAAGCCCAATTGCTGTTGTCTGATCGGTGTCTGAGTGGCCTGTTGCATGATAGGGCGTTTCCGGCTTCACATGGACCATTTCCAGGCAATCGTCACCGCTTAGGGGTGCGATATGAAGGGAACGATTTGCTGTCAGGGAGATAAACTTGTAGGCGTCCAATATATATACATCTGCACCTGAATGCCAAGTTCGCAGTGGTGCAAATCAGCTGCTTGATTTATCAACACATAAAGACTCGACGTCTTGACACCATTTTTCTCATCATTTAAATTCAGCAACACGCATTCTCTTCTCATCGTCCGCATTAACAAGATATACACTCTTCCTCACCAATCAATTCCCAGCACCAACCAAAAGCCCTAAATCGCTATTTGTACTTCCTTCCCAACAGAGGTTTGAAGCTTAGCTAATGATTTACAAAACTACAATGTCGACGAGTTCCCGAAGGACTGGCTCATGTTCCCAGTGTTCCCATTGGTTGAACGAACACCGCAAGATCAAATTGTAACACCTCGTCCTACAATACGTGAGGGGTTTCGAGGTAAGGAATAGATGGACGGGGTCACGGTGCAATTGGATACCGATAGCCTTATGTAGGTAGGTGTAACTTCATACAGCAACTAATAACTACTGATCTCTTAGCTTCCAAAGGTCGTGAATATGGCAGACGCGCGATCATATCGCTTACGTTACCCTATGCGCCTTGGACACAAGGACCTCACGTGACTTAATCTCTCTTACGCTGCGACTTACACAAATGCACTGTCACAAGTGTTGTCAGATGATTGTCGGGTGATTGCTTAGCTTTTGCTTGGTTTTTACTTAACTTAATGTCATGTGACAAGTATGGTGCCAGCGCATTGTGACTGTGGAGACGTCGCCGGTCACGTGGGCCGCGCAGCCCTAGCGGTGATCTTGCGGCCCACACAGTATAAGTAGCAGAGAAGAAGTACTGGGAATGGAAGATGATTAACCAGTCTATAAATCATACACAAGAAACCCTGTTTCTGCTTGCGCTTGCTTTTCCGCTGCCCAATCAATTTGCATCGTTATCATATATAATTGTCTCAATATTCCAAAAGCCTCACGTAGTCATTCAATCATTAGTAACTTCGGATGCAAAGTATTAAGAAAGGTAAAAAATAGGTGAGCAGAATCGTTCTTTAGTTTCGTTATGTTTGATATTACTTTGAAAGTGTATAAAACCAATATCAAGCATTAGTGGTTTAGTGGTAATAAACCATTGTTGTCATCAATAAACCAGATACTTTTCCTCATATTTTTTCCACATTCTCCCTGCATTACCTAAATTTAGGCATAAGGAACTTTGGCATCAAATCTTTGGATG